>Ga0209738_10000236_pt1 | contig 11997 bp, 8 predicted proteins | sample TergutNc150P5_FD_187289 | JGI IMG/M metagenome (GOLD analysis project Ga0209738, IMG submission 187289) | Nasutitermes corniger P5 segment gut microbial community from laboratory colony in Florida, USA - Nc150 P5 (SPAdes) (version 2) | ecosystem: Host-associated > Arthropoda: Insects > Digestive...
CAGGCAGCAAAAATATTTTCCAGCACATTCGAATCATTCACCAACAAATTTCCGGTGGATGAACCCATAAATATTTTCAATCCGCAGATGTCGTTTTTTCTATTATTCAGCTTTTTTATTTCCTCCATATTATCATTCGAAGCGCCGAGATAAAACGAATAATTTGCCAATGAAGTTTGGCTTGCTATCGCATATTTTTCTTCCAGCAAATCGTGCGTAAGCGCCGGCGGTACGGTGTTCGGCATCTCCATAAAACTGGTAATGCCGCCTGCAACAGCAGCCTTAGACTCCGTATAAACAGTGGCTTTGCGCGTAATGCCGGGCTCGCGAAAATGCACATGGTCGTCAATTACGCCGGGCAACAGATACAATCCTTCGGCATCAATTTCCTGCACGGAAAAATTAGGTTGAATGCTTTCTGCAATTTTTTCAATCCTTCCGTTTTTGATTAAAACATCGGCAACAGAAATGTTGCCTTCATTGACTACCTGCGCATTTTTGATAAGATATGCATTCATAATTTGATTAAAATACTTTACAGATTTTCCGCTGTTAAAGTTAAGACCTAAATCAATAACAACTATCTTCGCTTATATTCGTCAATTATTATTAGTTTTGAGACTCAAAATGATGTTGGAAAATGATGTTGGAGCAAAGTATTTTATCAAAAGAAGCGGCGCAGGAAAAACTGCATCGCATGGCTTTGGAAATTGTTGAAAACATTGATAAAGACGAAGACGAGCTTGTGCTAATCGGCATTGAAAAGAAAGGGTTTATCATTGCGCAAAAATTGAAAATATACATTGAACAATATCATTCGGCGCATATAGAAATTTTGTCGGTTTCTCTCGATAAAAACGAGCCTGTAAACATTGTTGTAAGTAAAGAAATGAATTTTGACAATAAAGATATTATTTTGATTGACGATGTTATCAACAGCGGAAAAACATTTTTATATGCGCTGAAACCCTTGCTGGGCTTTCATCCCAAACGAATACAAACCGTAGCATTGATTGAGCGGATGCACAAACTATTTCCCATAAAGCCCGATTACGTGGGGCTTTCGGTAGCGACAACGCTGCAAGACCAAATTAAAGTAATTATTGAAAACGAAGAAGTAATTGGCGCAATTTTTGAATAAAGATTTATACATTATCTTATAAAAAATAAAATTGAAATATTATGGATACTGCAACTCAGGAAAGAATGAATACTTGGCTAACCGGTAATTACGACCAAGAAACCAAGAACGAAATCAAACGTTTGGAAAAAGAAAATCCGAATGATTTAGTAGAGGCTTTTTACAAAACTCTGGAATTCGGCACCGGCGGATTGCGCGGCATTATGGGCGTCGGCACCAATCGCATGAACAAATATACGGTGGGCATGGCTACGCAAGGCTTTGCCAATTATCTCAACAAAAAATTTCCGGGTAAGGAAATAAAAGTAGTAGTCGCGCACGATTGCCGTAACAACAGCCGCTTTTTTGCGGAAACAACAGCCAATATTTTCGGCGCTAACGGCATCAAAGTATTCTTGTTTGATAGCTTGCGACCTACGCCGGAACTGTCTTTTGCCATTCGTTATCTCAAATGCAACGGCGGCGTGGTTTGTACGGCTTCGCACAATCCGAAAGAGTACAACGGTTACAAAGCTTATTGGGATGATGGCGGGCAATTAGTGCCTCCGCACGATGAAGCAGTAATGAACGAAGTCGCCGCTATTAAAAAAGTGGATGATGTAAAATTTTCCGGCGGAGAAAAGAATGTTACCATTATCGGTAAAGAAGTGGATGACGCGTACATCGCTATGGTAAAGAGTTTGAGCGTTTATCCCGATGTGATTGCAAAGCAACACGATTTAAAAATTGTTTATACGCCCATTCATGGCAGCGGCATTAAGTTAGTGCCGCGCGCATTGGATGCTTTCGGATTTACCAATGTTCACATTGTGAAGGAACAAGAAGTACCTGACGGAAATTTCCCGACGGTTGCTTATCCCAATCCCGAAGAGCCTGCAACCATGAGCATTGGATTGAAATATGCAAAAGAATTAAACGCCGATATTTTATTAGGCACCGATCCCGATTCCGACCGCGAGGCAATCGCTATTAAAAATCATAAAGGCGAATGGGTATTGATGAACGGCAATCAAACTGCCGTGCTGGCTTTCACTTACATGATTGAGGCGCGCAAAGCCAAAAAAATTGCGCAGCCCAACGATATGGTAGTAAAAACAATTGTTACTACCAATTTGATTGACGACATTGCCAAAGCCAATGGAATCAAGTGTTACAACGTTTTGACCGGCTTTAAATGGATTGCCGAAAAAATAAAAGAAACGGAAAGTAAAGAAAATTATATCATCGGCGGAGAAGAAAGTTTTGGGATGATGATTGGCAGCCATGTGCGCGATAAAGACGCGGTTTCCGCAGTGGCGCTGCTTTGCGAAATGGCGGCTTACGAAAAAAATAAAGGTAGAACGCTGTACGATAAACTGATTGAAATATATACGCAATATGGTTTTTATCTGGAAAAATTAATCAGCATTACCAAAAAAGGAATGAGCGGGCAAGCAGAAATTGCAAAAATGATGGAAGGCTTTCGCAACCAACCGCCGAAAGAATTGTGCGGCTCGAAAGTGGCGCAACTATTGGATTACGAGTTGCACATAGGTAAAAATTTAGATACCGGCGAAACGTGGAAATTGGATTTGCCCACGAGTAATGTATTGCAATTTATTTTGGAAGACGGTTCAAAAATTTCGGCACGCCCGTCCGGTACGGAACCGAAAATAAAATTCTATTTCAGCGTAAAAACGCAATTGAACAGTAAAGGCGATTATGATACCAAACTCGCCGAACTGCAAGCAAAAATTGAAAAAGCGATAAAGGATTTGGGAATTTAAAAATAAGATATATTGTTAATATAATAAAGGTGGTTCGTTTTATATGAATCGCCTTTATTATTTTTAATAAATAAAATAATTATATTTATTTTTTAAATATCAAAACAACTTAGTTATTTTTCAAAAATAGTCAATAACTTGCTTCCTTTCTATTGAAACATATTTTAGATAAATGAATAATATTTATGGAACAGGAAAAAGCACTTCATCTTCTTTTAAAATATAATAAAGAAAAATTTCACATCCAACATGCACTCACGGTTGGAGAGGTGATGAAATGGTTTGCAAAGAAATTGGGCTATGATGAAAATTTCTGGGGAATAGTCGGTTTATTGCATGACCTTGATTTTGAAATGTATCCGCAAGAGCATTGCATCAAAGTGGTAGAAATTTTGAAATCGGAAGGTTATGGAGACGATGTTATTCATGCTATATGTTCGCATGGTTATGGCATCATGGTAGATATTAAGCCCAAACACGAAATGGAAAAAGTACTGTATGCAGTGGATGAATTGACCGGTTTAATCGGCGCTGCTGCTATCATGCGCCCATCGGGAAGCATTTCCGATATGGAACTGAGCAGTGTAAAGAAAAAATTTAAAAACAAAGCTTTTGCCGCAGGATGTTCCCGCGATATTATTGCCAATGGAGCTGCCATGCTGGAATGGGATTTGGATAAATTATTGCGTATGACTTTGGAAGCGATGCAAGCAACGGAAAGTATAGTAGCCAAAGAATTATCTAAAATATATAATGCGTAAATAAAAGGTTGTTTTTACGATGCAATCATAATCATCTTTTCGTATGTCATTATCACTTATATTAATTGTTTTTATACTCTATACCTTATTGCTATTTGCTATTTCGTGGTACACTTCTCGAAAGGCGGATAACAATTCTTATTTTCAGGGGAATAAAAAATCTCCATGGTTTGTAGTTGCTTACGGTATGGTAGGAACTTCCATTTCGGGCGTTACCATGATTTCGGTGCCGGGTAATGTGTGGTTTCAAAATTTTTACTACATGCCGTTGGTATTGGGATTTGTGGTAGGTTACATTACGATTGCGCTGGTTTTGTTGCCGCTTTATTATCGGATGAATCTTACTTCTATTTATTCCTATCTTGAACATCGGTTTGGTTTTTTTACTTATAAAACGGGCGCTTCTTTTTTTGTATTGTCGAGAGTTGTGGGAGCAGCGGTTCGTATTTATTTGATTGTATTTGTATTACACGGATTTCTGCCTGCCGGAACGGTACCTTTTTGGGTAGTTGCAGGCATCTTTATGTTGTTGATTTTTCTTTACACGCTGAAAGGCGGCGTGAAAACAATTGTCTGGACAGATGTGTTGCAAACTACTTTTATGATTTTAGCGGTGGTTATTGCCGTAGCAGTCATTGCAAAACAAATGGGCTGGAATTTCGGTGAAATGATATCAACAGTAACCGCAAGCGGTTATTCCAAATGGTTTGATTTTGATTGGGCGCATGATACTCATTTTCTGAAACAATTTATCAGCGGTATTTTTATTACTATCGTAATGACGGGACTTGACCAAGAAATGATGCAGAAGAATTTAAGTTGTAAGACTTTGCGCGATGCTCAAAAAAATATTTTTACTACCAGCATTACCATTGTAATGGTAAATCTTCTGTTTCTCACATTGGGAGTGGTTTTGGCGCTTTATGTGCAACAACGCGGCGGCATGGCGGCTATGGGCATTACGGCTGTGGATAAGATATTCCCAACGGTGGCAGAACATTATCTCGGCGAAGCTGTCGGAGTAATTTTTCTTATCGGATTGGTATCCGCTTCCTATCCCAGCGCAGGAGGCGCTTTAACGTCGCTTACCACATCGTGGTGCGTGGATTTTGTCGGATTTGACAAGCGGACTGATTTGACCGATAAACGAAAACTTTCCATTCGTTATCGTACGCATGCTATTTATTCGATTGTTTTTTTCTTATTGATATTATTGTTTTATGCTATCAATAAGGAAGCGGTTATTAATTTAGTATATCAATTAGCAGCTTATACATATGGTCCGCTGCTCGGCTTTTTCTTTTTCGGAATCCTTACAAAGCGAGCGGTAAATGATAAATGGATGCCTTACATAGCAGTTGCCTCTCCATTGTTCTGTTTACTGCTCGATTGGATAGGGCGAAACTTCCTACATTTTAGATTTGGCTTCACCCTATTGATATTCAACGGATTATTTACCTTTGTCGGAATGTGGATTTTATCGGATAAACGAAAACGAAAGATTTAAAAAAGAGAATAACATTGAATACCCATCAAAATTATCACTTTTTAGTCAGCTTATCGCTTAGCATTTTGATAAAGTAAGCACCTACCACCGAACGGGCGCGAAAGCCTTTATGATTGGGTTTATCTGTAAAAAACCAATCGGACATCGGTATCCGATCTACGGTTTCGTTCATAAACAGATAGAGCGGATCAATAAACTTTTCAAATGTAGCCTTGTCTTTTGCCATTGTTGCCGTCCAAATAATCCAATCTGCTTTTGTGTATGTTTCCCGATTATCTAATGGCAAACCGTATTTATTTTGTTTTGTCAAATAATAGGCAATTTCTTTACTCGCTACACTGTCGGGAAAGATATTAAATCCTAACATCTTATCCCATACGAGATTATATTTCTGACTCCAAGTTCCTGCCTTATCAAAAGTCAAACGGTAATGATTGCCGTCATCAGCCATTTTAATCCATTTCTGCGCCATTTCGCGAGCTTTTGCCCGATATTTATCGGCAATATCCTTTTTGCCAAGTTTATCTGCCATATAAGCATACGAAGCTATGCCCATAATGGCTTTTATGGAAAGATTGGTATTGTGGGCAAAATGTCCGGCAAAATCATCCGTACATAATTGATTTTCAGGATCAAGTCCGTTTGCAACCAGATAATCTACCCAAACGGTTATCATTGCCCAATGTTTTTGTGCATAAGCGGCATTACCTTCTACCTTCGTAATAGCGCCTGTCAGAATCAGCATATTGCCGCCTTCTTCTATCGGCATATCTCCGCCGTAAGTTTGTCCGTTAGCAATCGGATAGGTTCCGATGTCGTGTGCAGGAAAAGGTTTTGTCCATCGTCCACTTTCGCTGTAATAAAAAATATGATTGAGCAATGCCTTAGCCAGCTCGGGATTATAATACAAAAACAATGGCTCCGACGGATATGTTATATCAACAGTTCCGATAGAACCATTGCTGAAATTTTCTTTTGACAGAAACAATAAATCGCCGTTTGGAGCCTGCGCTAATTTATGTGCCGTAATAGCCTGACGATAAGCCAATGCGCAGAGTTCCGCATACTTTTTCCCGCCGGAAACCGTTGCTTCCTGCATCAACTTTTCATCAAACTGATTACATTTATTGATTAAGCGACTATATTCTTCATCTGCTTTTTGAAATTGAGCAACAATGGTTTCATTATTGTTTCTATTCCAATAAGGACGTAAGTTTGTATTGAAATATTGAACGGAATAAATGTCATCATAGCCAACCATAATTTTGCCCTTACTGTTCAACGTTGAACCCAAAACCTTAATCAACGCCAATTTACCATTTTCATTTTCCCCTTTGTTTTTTGCTGTTCTATTCATTTTCCTATTATCAACAAAATACTTTCTCAATTGATTGCTTAAACCAACATAATATTTCGAATTTGCTTTATCGGCAACCAAATAGAAGTATCCCCAATCAATGCGCACATCATCACCTTTCTTTGCCAATATTTGCTGACTTTTACTTCCTGTTTTTAGAAATACCAGATTGCCTTCTTCAAAACTTTCGCTCACAGATTCCTGATTAGGCTGGTCAAGCGCCCAATTGGGAGAAGCCTCAAAATAGAGTTTCACCATATGCGCTTTCCTATCGTTTGATGTTACTTCGTAGGAAATATAATTCACCGGACGGGACAGCAAATCGAGTTGATTCATGAATAACGGCGCAGAAAAAGTCAATTTCAAATCAACATTTCCGCATGTAAACACATAATGCGTTTGCGTTGCCTGCACATTAACCGATTTCTGAACAGCCGTATTTGTCAGTATTTTCAGGCTATCTGTTCCCATAAAACGATAGATAGCATTATCAACTTTAATGGCGCCTATCAGCGGAAAGTCTTTCCCTGTCCAATGCTTAACGGAACCATCGTATAATTTATCCGAGAATGACCACCCATTCGTGTAGGTATCTATTGTAATTAACGGATAAGCCGGCGGACGAAGAGTGGATTTTGGTTGACCGAATATCGCAACCGAAATAAGCATTTCCATTGCAAGAAAAAAGGTTTTAAATTGTACATTGTTCATATTTGATAAATATTTATTTATTATAAATTGTTATTTTGCTTCGAATAATTACAACACTTTACTCACCTGACGGTACTTGTAAAGATGTATTAATTTTTTTAGGTACACCAAAATCGGGCGTTCCGTCTTTATTCCATTTTATTTTCTGCATTCTGGCGCTTCTGTAATTAGCGCAGCCCTGCCCGGTTTTCGGATTGGCATGATAAATAATCCAATCTTCCTTACCGTCGAGAGATTTAAAGAAACCGTTATGTCCCGGTCCGTAAACGCTGTTGTCAATACTTTTGGTAAACACAGGCGTTTTGCTCTTTACCCAATCACTTGGATTCATGGGATCTCCGTCATTTTTTAAAGAAAGCATTCCCAAAGAATAGTCATCCGTCCAGCAACCTGATGCAGAATAAGTAAGGAACAATCTACCACTCGGGCTTTTTAATATTTCAGGACCTTCATTAATAACCGGCAAGCCATTACCGCTTCCTTTCTTTTCCCAATAATATTGCGGTGTGGAAATCATCACACGTTTTGAACCGATTGTCCATGGATTGGAGAGTTCGGCTATATAAATATTTTGGCTTACATTATCGTCCCCTTCCCACCCCGACCAGATAAGATACTGTTTTCCTTTATATTCAAATTCGGATGCATCAATTGCCCATTTGTTTGTTTCATCCGTTACTTTACCTTTAAATATCCAATGTGCAGATAAAGGATCTGCATCGGTATTTTCCAGAACATAAACACGGTGATGATCATTATTACCATCATCTGCGGCAAAATACATATACCACCTATTATCAATGTAATGTAATTCGGGCGCCCATATTTCTTGCGAATAATATCCTGTTGCAGGCGGCGTCCAAATGGTAACAGATTTTGCTTTGGACAATTGAGACATTTTTTTTGTCGCGGTGATACGTAAATCCTTTCCCGTTGTGCATGTAAAATAGTAAGTATCTCCATGTTTTATTACCCATGGATCGGGAGCCGTGATGAGCAACGGATTCTTAAAAGTTTTATTCGCAAAGCTTTGCGAATAGGATTTTTTCGCAGAGAATATCGTTGTTGCAATCAGAAACAGAATTATTGATAATCTTATATATTTTTTATCCATAAATATAAATTATTATTTTATTTTTTAATATACTTGTTATATATATGCCTATTTTGTTCTATTGATAATTATAAATTTTATTTTTCAGAAGGCTTGGTTAAGGATTGACTTATCGGAATTGGTATTCCTAAATTCGGCGTTCCATCGCTGTTCCATGTAAACTTTTGTATTCGCGGATTACGGGTATCGCCACAGCCTTGACTTGCCGAATTATTAGCATGATAAATAATCCAATTTTCACTACTGTCAGGAGATAAGAAAAATCCGTTATGTCCGGGACTATATGCATTGCCGGATGCATTTGTAGAGAAAACAGGTTCCGATTTTTTTGTCCAATCTGCCGGATTTAATGGATCGCCATCCGGCTTTAAAGACAGTAAACCTAAACAATAATTATCCGTACCGCAATAGCTCGCAGAAAAAGTAAGAAATAAATTTCCACTCGGATTAATAATCGCTTCCGGTCCTTCATTTACAGGAAAACCATTTTTTTCCCAATCATAAGTAGGAGAAGATATCAATACTCTACTACTGCCAAGCGTCCAAGGATTGGATAGTTTCGCAATATAAATATTTTGCTGACCGCCTTGCTTGCCTGCCCAACCTGACCATAGTAAGTAAGAATATCCCTTATATTCAAATTCTGATGGATCAATAGCCCAATTATCGGATGATTCTACTATTTTACCTTTAAAAGTCCATGTACCGGACATAGGATCGGCGCATGTATTTTCTATCACAAACAAGCGGTGCGTAGCATCATCTCCGCTACTATCGGCAGCAAAATATATATACCATTTATTTTGCAAATAATGTAACTCAGGAGCCCATATATTATTGGAATATGCCGTACCTGATGTTGGAATCCAAATTGTTTTTATGGTTGCATTTTTAAGATTGGATATATCTTTTGTTTTCCAAAGAGCAATTCTATTATCTAATGTTTGCGTATAATAGTAATAACCATCTTTTTGTGCAACCCATGGATCTGGACCTGAGGTCAATAACGGATTTTTAAAAGTTGTAGAATCCGTTATTGTTATGGGTTGAGTTGTAGAATTATTACTCGAATTTTTACCACAACCCGTAAAAAATGCAACCCAATATGCAAGAATAATTAAATAAAACCTTTTCATAAAAATTAATAACCGGGATTTTGTTTAAGATTAATATCTGCATCAATATCTTGCTGAGGTATCGGAAGTAGTTCATCGCGACCAATTTTAAAATTAGCAAATCCGGCATCGCGGCTTGCCAATTGCGGACTCAAATCACCCCAACGCGCGAGGTCTTCCCAACGATGCCCTTCTCCTGAAAGTTCCGTTATTCTTTCATGCTTCAACTGTTGTAAAAATTGGTCTTGCGTTAAACCGGGCATTGCGGTTGATAATGAAGCAAGACCGGCTCTGACTCTCACTTTATCTACATACTGATAAGCATCTGCCGTTTTACCTTGTGCATTTAACGCTTCGGCATACAACAATAAAACATCCGCATAACGAATGAAACGATAATTATTTCCCGAATGAAATACCTCAGCATTCATAACAGCATCGTCCAAAAACTTTCTGAAACATACTTGGTGAATACTATTATGTACATCTTCCGGAACATTTTGCAACCCAAGTTGATTCCAAGGTGTGCCGTAAGATAGGGAATAGTCAGGACCGCGCTCGTCTGTTGAATCGTATAAAAATGTTGCAGCCAAACGAGGATCTCTACCGCTGCTTGTGGTTTTTTCTTTCAAAAACTCCCATACTACCCAGCGTCTTGCCTGTCCGTCGGTAAAACCAACCGGCATTGGAGCAAAAAACGGCGGAATAGATGTTCCGTAATTCAATCCGTCAACCGGACCATCCACGTCGTCATCATGATTGTCTGATGGATTTAAAGCGTTCTGAAATTCAAACACGGATTCGGCGTTATTCTCCGAAGCTTCCAAAAAATTATCTCGGTAGTTCGGCATTAAACTATACAACGATTTGCCTTCACCTGTTACAAGCCAAGCCAATGCAGCTTCGGCTTCGGCATATTTATGCTCTTGCATATATGTTTTCCCCAGCAATGCATAAGCCGCGCCGCGTGTTGCCCTGCCCAAACTACCTGCATCATATGAAGTGGGTAATAAAGGAGCAGCGGCGGTTAAATCCTGTTCAATCTGAGCCCAAATTTCTTCCTGCGTTGAATTAGGCGTATTTTGATTTGTTGTTGTACTTGTATGTAATAAAATAGGAACATTGCCCCAATAATTAGCCAATATATAATAAAACAACCCGCGCATAAATTTTGCTTCGCCGATATACTGATTTTTTGTAACGTCGTCAATAACTGTCATACTGGGAACATTATCCAAAACCTGATTAGCCCGGTTTATTCCTACATAACAATCTTGATAGATAGAGCGGCGCTCAAACATGTTATAATCCGTAATGGTGAAATTATCAAAATTATCAATCAACGCAATGTTCGGGCTTGTGCTAAACCCTTCGTCGGAACGAATCATAGTTACAAAAAACAAATTACGACCTAATCCAACACGGTGGTAAGTGCTGTACATACTGTTTACGACCGATTGCGCCCCTGATGATGTAGTCCAAACATCGACTGAAGTAGGACTATTAGGATTCGATATATTCAATTTTTTGTCGCACGCAATAGCGAACAATGTAATTGAAATGATACTTATAAAGATTTTATTTTTCATTTGAATAATTTTTATTTTCACGATAATTAAAATTCACCTGTAATGCCGAAAGAAATTATACGGCTGGACGGCCAGTTGCCTGAGTCCAAACCTCTCGTAGTAATGCCGCTATTGCCGAGATCAGGATCTTGACCTTTGTATTTTGTAATGGTAAAGAGATTTTGCCCACTTACAAAAACCCTTATTCTTGAAAAAGATAGCGATTTCAATACATTTTTCGGCAGTGTATAGCCTATTTCGATATTTCTCAACCGCAGATAGGAACCGTTTTCCAACCATCTATCGCTCTCGGTATAATCATTTTGCACAATGCCTGGATCGGTAGCTAATGCCAAACGTGGATCTGACGTATTTGTATTAGTAGGAGTCCACGGATTAAGATTTGCTTTAAAATTATTAACCGTGAAATAGCCATCTAAAACCCTATAAACATCGTTGTAAATTTTATATCCAAAAACTCCTACAAACTGAATATTTACATAGAAATTTTTGTAACTTCCGTTGAATTGCAAGCCTCCCTGAAATTTTGGCCAAGGTGTGCCTACAAATGTTCTATCATCATTGTTTATTTGCCCGTCTCCATTCAAATCCAAATATTTAATATCGCCGGGTTGTGCATTGGGCTGTATTTTATTCCCGTTTTTATCTACATAATTATCAATTTCCTGTTGCGACTGAAACAGACCTTGCGTTTTCAGCATAAACCATGCATCCATAGGATGTCCAACCTGCGAACGAACAAAATCTACGGGCTCGATATAATTAATACCGCCGCCTTGGTTACCTACGCTAAGCACTTTATTGGCTATTGTAGTTCCGTTTATAGATGCATCCCATTTAAATTGATGATTATAATTTTTATAAGCAACCACAAGCTCTATACCCTGATTCCTGATAGAAGCCGCATTTAGCGTAGCAAAAGTGTTATACCCGCCA
>Ga0209738_10000237_pt1 | contig 11988 bp, 13 predicted proteins | sample TergutNc150P5_FD_187289 | JGI IMG/M metagenome (GOLD analysis project Ga0209738, IMG submission 187289) | Nasutitermes corniger P5 segment gut microbial community from laboratory colony in Florida, USA - Nc150 P5 (SPAdes) (version 2) | ecosystem: Host-associated > Arthropoda: Insects >...
CAACGGGCACTTAACATTGAATGTGAATGCAGGTCAATGCATGATCAATGGCGGTGCTGAGTTGAGAGCCGGAGAACAAGTCTCGCTTGCGCCGTATACCTCGTTCACGGTCGGCGGCGTCAAAATGGCGGTTGGCCGGATCGGAGCGTCGCAGTGGGCAACGTTGTTCGATGATGCCGTCGGGTCTGATGCGCCTGGTGTCGAAACTTCATCAAATGGAGAAGAATCTCCCCGAATGCCTGCTGGACTGTTGCAAACGGCAATTTTGCTCGTGCAACGTTTGAGTTGGGTAAAACGGCTTTTGTTGGGCGGCGCGGTGCTGGTGAGCGCATCGGTAAGTGCGCTTACGCTGGCATGGGTTATGAGTGCGGCAAACTTGCCGCTGCCTGCGCGAGCTGAATATCTGCGTCAAGCTTTGGCTCATTCGGATTTTAGCTCGTTGAGTGTCGATGTTCGAGATAATGAACTGGTGGTCTCCGGTCGCCTGGATACCTTGGCGCAGCGCAGTAAACTGGAACAGTTGCTGACCAAAATTGAAGGCGGCAAGATGCCGCGTTTGTCGGTATGGGTCAATGATGAGGTGACGGCGGGCGTCGGTGAAGTGTACCGTCTTAATGGCATTTCTGCGGAAGTACATAGTGCTGGGCCAGGCATAGTGCGTGTGCAGACACATGAAGGAAATACTGTAGCACTTGAAAAGGTAAAGGCTATTGCACTTCGTGATGTGCCGGGCTTGCGGCAGTTGGTGGCTGTCAACAATCCGCCCCCGGTCATACCGGCTAACGAAACTACAATCAATGATCCCGGTAAACGTTTGGCGGCGATCATTCCAGGCGATCCTGCTTATGTGGAAACTGCTGACGGCACGCACTATTTTGAGGGGGCCATGCTGCCGAATGGATATCGTCTTGTGGCCATTATGTCCGACCATATCCAGATGGAGCGCGATGGCGTGGTCAAAGACCTAAAATTTTGATTTGAAAGACGGTACAGCGTGCCGAAGGACCCACGCTGTGTAATCCACCGTTTCCCATGGTCCGTTTCGGGTAATTTCACTAAAAGGAGCTAGCAATGAGTCAATCTATCAATCCGATGTCCATGATGGCAACTACGCCCTTGACACGAACATCATCGTCTTCCAGTAGTCATTCAAGCTGGTTTGACGCCATGTCCGATGCATGGGGTAAAACCCTGGACGCCAAAGCCCAAGAGATTGAGGATGCATCCGATCAAATGGGTAATAGCGGCGAGAACACGCCATCGCAAATGACGCAAATAACCACGATGGCTCAGGAAATGTCCTTCATGTCCGATAGCGCGCATACTTCGCTTGAAGCGGTGGGTTCGGCGCTGGATACCATTGCGCGCAAACAATAACAGGAGCGATCAGGCTATGACTGAAATTACATCTTCTATGATGACTGTCGCCTCGCAGGCTTCGAATGTCGGCGGAGTGCAAGCAGGCTATGGCGTTTCGCTTACCGATCTGTCGGGTTTTGAACAAGCGTTGGCGCGCGCGCAGGGCGGCGGTACAAGCATGCTTGAACCGTCGGCCGTTACGGCGCCGAGCGAGAGTATGCAAGCGCTATTCAAGCCGCTGGAGCACATCAATAACGAGGCCAGCTCACTGCATGAGGCCGCCAATGCCGCACAGGCCTCCGGTACTGAAATGACGCCCAGTGAAATGGTGACGCTGTCGGTACGGTGTCAGGAGTTCATGTTCGACAGCGAGCTGACCGCCAACGTAGCAAACCAGACTTCTAACGGTCTGCAGCAGTTGTTTCGCCAGCAGGCTTGATGTGTGGACACGTGCTGTTGTCCAGTTATGGATTGACGTTGATGAAGACCCCCTTCCTTGTCCGTCGCGTGCTCCGGGTCGTTGTACCGTGCCTGCTGTTTGCGATGTTGGCTGGCTGTTCGCAACAGGAGTTGTACGGCCAGCTTGACGAAACCCAAGCCAATCAGGTCGTGGCGGCGCTCCAAAGCGCGGGCATAAAAGGTTCGGAAAAATCTTTTTCCAGCGGTGGCAAGGGAGGGTTTGCCGTTAGTGTTAATGCGTCTGATTTTGCGCGTGCAGTCGAGGTGCTGAGTGCTCGCGGTCTTCCGCGTGGTGATCCTCGAGCCGATTCGATGTGTGCGGTGTTCAAGAAGGAAGGGTTCGTTTCGTCGCCCCTTGAAGAGCGCGCCCGTTTTATGTGTGCACGGTCGGAAGAGCTGTCGAGCATGCTGTCCAATATTGACGGAGTTGTGCAAGCCAACGTGCTCGTTTCGGTGCCCGAGAAAAACCCGCTGGCCGACAAGCCTCCACTTGCAACTGCGTCTGTACTCATCACGTATCGGCCAGAAGTTGATCTGAGCCAGCAAGTCGGTCAGATCAAGGCGTTGGTGGTCAATGCGGTGGAAGGATTACCTTACGACAATGTCACGGTGATGATGTCCCCCGCCGATCCGATGCCCCCGGTACGGCCGCATTCGACGTCGATTGTGACGTGGATGAGCTATAGCGCGTTGTTCCTGATTGGTGTCGCTGCGCTGGTGGCTGGACTGGTTATGTGGATGCGTCAGCGCCGTGCAAAACAGGTCCCCGGCGGTGCTGGCCATCCGTCGTCGTCTGTGGCGATCGGACCGCGCGATAGAGAGAGAGTTACTACGCATCGACCGCCGCCGCCGGTTCATGCCGCCGCGGTTAGTATGGATGGTTCGCGGTCTCCCAATATTTGAGGGACGTGGAGATGTCATCTGCTGCAAATGAATTGCCGATGTCCGCCAGCGTGCGCCGTGCCCAGCGCGTGGCCTTGGCGCGCGCTTTGGAAGGACTCACGCTTGATTGGGCAGACATTGACATCAGTCCGTACTGGCTAACTTTGCCGGACAACGGCGCTCGTAAACGCCTTTGTGCCAGTGCTGGCGCGTGGTGGTTGATGGCATCCTTGAGAGCCTGTATTGACGGTAAGCGTTTGGCCAGGGTGCGTGATTTGCTGGGTGATGAATTTCTGGCGCGCCTGCACGAATCCAACGATGTTGAACTGCTTAATCAAGCGCCGCGTCCTTTGTTGCTTCCCGCGGAAGACATGGCGGCACATCTGTTGACTTGCGGCCGCGCTTTGTTGAGTTGGAGCCTGGAGCCCCAACTGAGGGTACCCGTGCAGCAGCGTTTTGGCTGGAACGTGGACGAGCGTCATTACAAGTTTTTCGATGAGCATACCGTGTGGGCGCATCATGCGCTTGAGGCGGCACAGCAAGAGAATTTGCCTGCTGCGCCGCACAGTTGTGAGCCGGGAACATCGGAGTGATGGTCGATGCATTCCATTCAAATGCAAATGGCGAGCAATCACACTGACAAATTGACAGTGAATGTACGCTTTTGCCCTCAAGCTACAAGCGTTATCGCCATCTGGTGGAGGCATGCATGAGTTATCTGCTAACCCTTCACCACGATACTGAACTGACTTTGTCAGCCACCGATCCTCTGGTGCCAGCGGAGCAATTGACCTCGCTGCAAGATGCTGTGTCGCTCGCAACGCGTTTGTCGGAGTTGCTGTCCAGCCGCCAGCAACAGTTGGCAGATGCTGAACGCGAGGCGCGCGAGCGTGGCGAACAGGCCGGCTATGCTGTTGGCGCTGCTACTGCACGTCAAGAAGGTGCGGCTGTTTTAGCCAACACACTGTCGGATTTCGCGCAAACGCAACTTGCGCAGCGTGAAGAATTGCGCCAAGCCTTGGTGACATTAGCGGCGGCCATGGTGCGCAGCATGGCCGCTGAACTGGCGCCGGCGACGGTGTTGGCGGCGCTTGCTGAACGTGCTTTCGAACATGTCATACCGCCGCAGCCGGTACGCCTGCATCTGCCGCCCGATTTGGTTGAATCAGTGCGCGCGAACCTGGCTGAGCACGAGTTGGTCATACCGGTGCAATGTACAGGTGATCCCGATTTGCACGGCTTGCAATGCGTGGTTGAGTCCCCTGTGGGCATTTTGCTGGCCGGCTTGGATGATGTGCTGGCGCGCGCTACGCAGTCACTGGAAACGCAGCGCAGCGCAAGCATGAACGAATGCACGCAGGAATCGCTGCCATGAATAATGCGCGCGTAATTGATCGTCCGCTGCTCGATCACACACTGCTGGATGCTTTGCATGTAATGCAGCCGGTGGTAGCGCGCGGGCGTGTGGTACAGGCTTTGGGTACCACGGTACGTGTCAGCGGACTGTGCGCGCGGATCGGCCAACAGTGTTTGATTCGTGACCCTACGCATCCGGAGACCGAGCCGCTGCGGGCCGAAGTGGTGGGATTGGGCGAACATGAAGCCATTCTTGTGCCGCTGGGCCACATGCTGGGCGTATCGATGGGGGCCGAGGTCGAAATCATAGAGCGGGGCGCATTGATTCCTGTCGGTTCAGCGTTATTGGGGCGCGTGATCAATGCTTTCGGTGACCCATTGGATGGTAAGCCGTTGCCGTCATCCACAGTATTGCGGCCTTTTCAGGTTGAACCGCCCAACCCGCTTACTCGGAATCCCATAGATCGTCCTTTCGTCACCGGCGTGCGTGCCATTGATGCTCTGCTGACGGTGGGTGAAGGCCAGCGGATAGGGGTTTTCGCCATGGCCGGGGGCGGCAAATCAACGCTGTTGGGTATGCTGGCGCGGCAGGCCCGCAGCGATGTCAACGTCATTGCTCTGGTGGGCGAACGTGGCCGTGAAGTGCGAGAGTTTCTGGATTACAACCTCGGGTCTGAGGGTTGTTCGCGCTCGATCGTCGTAGTGTCCACTTCTGACCGTCCGGCGATGGAGCGTTTGCGTGCTGCGCAAACCGCCACAGCACTTGCCGAATATTTCCGTGCCCAAGGCCGGCGCGTGTTGCTGCTGATGGACTCCGTTACCCGTTACGCGCGCGCATTGCGCGAAATTGGTCTGTCGGTCGGCGAGCCTGCCGTGCGGCGTGGTTTCCCACCCAGCGTGTTTGCTGAATTGCCGCGCCTGTTCGAGCGCGCAGGCAATGACGCGCACGGTTCCATCACGGCGTTCTATACCGTGCTGGCTGAGGACGAAGACGGCTCCGATCCGGTGGCGGAAGAGACGCGATCCATTCTGGATGGCCACATTGTGCTGTCACGCAGTCTTGGCCAGGCCGGCCACTATCCGGCCATTGACGTGTTGGCCAGTACCAGCCGTGTATTCAATCAAGTCACCTCACACGAACAACAAGAGGCCGCGCAGCGCGTGCGCGCCATGATGGCCAAACACGATGAGATCCGCTTCCTGCTGCAAGTGGGCGAGTACGCTGCTGGCAGCGATGCATTGGCCGATGCCGCGATCAAGGCTCAGCCTGCCATCAAGGCTATGTTATGCCAGCCGCCTGATCAATTCAGCGCCATGGACGAAACCCTGTACCAGTTACAGCAATTAGTGAACTGAAACACCCATCATGCTCACCAATACTGATTTTGCCCGGCAACTGCACGATGCGCGCCAACTCAAGCGGCTGCGCGAGTTACGCGAACGCACCGCGCTCAACACCTTGCGTAGTGCAGAAGCCGAGTTGCAAGCCGCAATACAGGTGATGCAAAAACGGCAGGCTACGATCGTGAGCCTGCAAAACGAGCGTCAGAGCCTGGCTCAACGCATGATCGGCGAATTGGCTCCCGACATGGCACGCTTGGCCAGTTATGTCAGTGCCCTGCAGGACAAGCTTGACGATGATCTTGAGCGTGCTGAATACGCGCTAATCGACGACGAACAGGCTGTAGCCAATGTGCAAGCCAAGGTAAATCAGGCGCGGCAAGCCTGGCTGCACGCCGTTTCCAGTCACGGTGCGGCGACCAATTTGGTTGGCGAAACCAGCCAGGCGCTGCACCGAGACCGCGAAGCCCGAGCCGAGCGCGAAGATATTCCAAAATTCATACCGATCATATGACGAAAGGTGCCCAGCGATGAACCAGATAAATCCTCCATCAGGTCAGTTGAATGTCGTTGATCCTGAATCGAGTCCGGAACCGGGCGTGATATCAACAACAGTCGTGCCGCAAGTGAAGCGTGATTTCGACGCTGCTCTGCGGCGTGCTGGTCAGCATAAAACTGATGACGACGATCATCAAGACAAATTGGATCAATCAGATCAGATGTACCCGAACGTGACCATTTTGAACGCAATGGCGCCAATACCGCCAGGTACGACGGTCTCATCACAGGTGACCTCCTCCGATGCGGTGCTGGGCGGCAGTGGCATTACGAATGTGTTACCCACTGTCTACTGCGGTCCATTGCCCGATGCGGTGCCGATGACGGCCAGCACCACCAAGACTGCTGACCAGCAATGGCGTCTCAATATTCCGGGCAATGATTCATCTTCTTCTGCAATGGCGGTGCGGTTGGTCAATTCCGGTACCGGACACTGGCAGGTTCGGTTGGCAGCCAATAGTTCCACCCGTTCGCAACTAATGCCTGGCCTTGGTCAATTGCGCGACCAACTGCGCCGGAAAAGTGGTAATCGCATTGATGATTTGGGGTTCGATGACGACATTGATGCAGAGTCCGATACAGATACGCAAACATAGTTATGACCACGGCGCTCATGCAGCAAGCCAGCGGTGCGGTCATCATCTCTCATCGGCCGCCAGGCACTGAAACATCCAACTCCGCAGGTCAAGCATCCTCTGCTTTGGGGACTGCTGATGGAGCGGTGAGGGCGCGCATTATTGCGGCCGGTGCTGGAATAGCAGCGCCACTTTCAGTAACCTCAGAGCCATGCTCCGCCTCATGCTCAGCCATCGCTGGAACCGAGCCTGAAACATCAACCCAGCCCCAGCAGCCTCAGCCCAGGGAACTTCCTGTGCTGCCGCATTATCCCCACTTGGGCCGCCATTACGGCCAACGGCTTGAACGAGTCGAAGCGGTGAGCCGATTCGTAGGGTCTTCTTACGGCGGTTGGAGTGATGTCGAAGACTTCGAATACGGTGATGAACAAGAAGCGCCTAAGCCCGATAGCATCTCAGACACAACGGCACAACCTGCCGAGCCGGATCGTGATGACCTTGCCGTTATTAATATCGATGTGCGGGATGAAAGCGATATTTATCGTCAGTTGGTTCCGTGGTTGCGCACGCACGGGCAAGATATAGCTCTGCGTGAACTGACGCAACTCAGGCGTGTACTGGTGCTGATACCGGCCGATGAATCGGGCCAGTCCTGGCAAGCGTACCTGATGTGCCCAGCGTCAGCGGCCAATGCTACGGCCATATGCGCTCCTGGCACCAAAGGCCGGGCTTGGTCATTGTGTGCCAAAGGTACTTTTGCAGTCACGGAACTTGCGGGGCGCTGGCAACACTGGCGCATGCACCAATACCTTCGGGAAGATGGCGTGTGGGAACTTGATCAGGCCTCCGAAGGCCCGCGCGCTCCGGTTTGGTGCAGCGACAGCGCACCGCAGTTGCTGCCCCCAGTGTGTTGTGAGGGTATCCCGCTGCACCTGACCGAACCACGACGTTTGCGCCTGCTGCTCGGCACGCAATGGACTTTGTTGATGCTGCTTGCGCTGGAGCCATTACCCTCAGCGCTAAGGAGGTGAGTTGTGACTGGTCGTCCTCATCGCGCAAGCTCCTCCACCAATGCCATCGAACAAGCTTGGCTGGCCTTGGGCGATGCAGTGGTGGTGTTTGCCGCTGGAGGCGACGCGACGGCCAAGCCGCTGCACTGGTGCAGCCCAGCCTTCGGTCAATGGCTTGGCTTGGACGCAGCTGCATGTCGCGCGTTGACGCCACAGGCATTGGTCTCCCGTTTGGATGGGCTGCAAGCCGGTCTGGACGCCGTAGCCAACGGCCCGTGGAACGGGACCGTCACTGATAGAAACAACCCATCAACGGGCAATCCGGGTGGGCGTCTTGTCGAACTGCGCTCTACTGCCGATGGTATGTTGGTGTTGCGTTTGCAGCCAGAGTCGATGCAGCAACTGGCGACGCGGCGTCATTTGGAAGACCGCGAACGTTTGCTGTTTACTTCGCGCAGTGTCGCAGTCGGCGAAATGGCCACCACACTGGCACATGAACTCAACCAACCCCTTGGCGCTGTTACCAACGTGCTTCAAGGCCTCAAGGTGCGGCTAGCTGCTGTCATTGCTCGACCTGATACCAGCGCCAATGCCTTACCGTTTTTGGCACAAGGCGCACAGATGGCGCTTGACCATGTGCAGTATGCGGCTCGCATTATCGGGCGCGTTCGCGAATACACGCATTCGCGCCAGCCGCGCCGTGAACGCGTCGATCTTAACGCTCTACTTAATGACAGTCTGACCCTCCTGGACTGGGATCTGCAACGCCACGGCGTACAATTACGCATCAATTTGAGTGCCGAAACTTCTGCTGACCGTGTGCCGGTGATTGGAGACACCGTAATGTTGCAACAAGTTCTCGTGAATCTGTTGCGCAATGCCATTGATGCCATGAGCACCACTTCCGCCGATCAACGCATCCTTGATATTTCCAGCCGTATCGATGATGCCGGTCAGATTGAGATTGCAATTGCTGATACCGGGAGTGGCATTGGTGACGACACAGCATCACAGTTGTTTACGCCATTTTTTTCCACCAAACCTACCGGCATGGGTATCGGCTTGAATATTTGCCGCAGTCTGATTGAACTGCATCAAGGACGGCTGTGGTTTACATCCAATAGCGGCGGGCAGGGCTGTACCTTCCACATTGCGCTGCCGTCGGCTCGCGCTGACGACCTGCCAACCAGCTCTTTTGATGTGGAGGAATCTGTCTCATCATGACAGTCGACAACGCCGAAATCACATCAGCCGCCGCAGGCCGCACGCTTTACTTGCTGGACGACAATGCTGATTTTCGTTCCACCGCCAAGTGGTGGCTTGGCGGCGCTGGTTATCAAGTGGTTGAATTTGACAATCCGCGCGAAGCCCTTGATGTCCTAAAGGCGCTCACGCCGGTCAACATTATTAGCGCTTGCTTGTTGCTGGATATGCGTATGCCGATCATGAGTGGTTTGCAAGTCCATGACGAACTCATTGAGGCTGGTATTACCGGCCCGCAGGCAAAACCGGCGTTGCCCATCATCTACATGACCGGTCATGGTGATGTGCCACTTGCTGTCCAGGCAATGGAAAAGGGTGCAATTACTTTTTTAGAAAAGCCGTTTCAAGATCAAGCGCTGGAATCCGCCTTGGAACGTGCTTTTAGCGTCAGCAGGCATTCACATGCGCCATCGGTAACAGAAGCAGAGTTAACTGACGATCTCTCCAGTTTGGAATATTATCGTCGCCTTGCTACTCTTACCTCCCGCGAGGTGGAAGTATTTACACGCATGCTGGCAGGTAAAACATCAAAAATTATTGCACGCGAACTGGGTGTTACACCAAAAAATATAGAGTACTTTCGTGCTAGGATCCTGAAAAAAATGAAGGCAGAATCGGTTGCTCACCTCATCCGTATGGATAGCAACAAACGGGTGTTTTAATTCGGCATCTGCTGGCTACGGTCAACGCCATGCAGCCATGCATTCCAAGTGACGCCAATGATGCCGGCTGTTAGAACGTGAGCAAGCCAAGGCGGCAACGGCGTGCAGACCTCAAAGCTCGATGCTTTCCATGAGCAGCATGCGCCCGCAGGGTGTCAATCTGGCATTTTTATGGCTGTTCATCCGGCAGGACTTCTCGGTGAACTTGAAGTGGGCTAACTTCAGTTGCCTAGCCTCGCGCGGGTGAACAAGCTATTGAAACATCACACGGCCAGGTTGTGTGCGAGGTAGTCACGGGCGGCGTTCAGGCACGCTTGCTGCGTTGATGTACGGAAGAGGCCATTGAAGTCGCGGGGGTCGTGAGCACTGTCTGCCATCTGCCAGGCATCGCCTTGGCGACGGAATACCACTCCCACTTGCCCTAATGCTTTGACGATGATCGTTGCCTCCGGGACCGCGGAGGCTTTGTCAACCAAAGTCATGGCTTGCTGGACGGCGGGTTCATCTGCGGGCAAACGTCGGAACGTAGCCACACCAGGGGTTTCGATGGGGACGAGTACCCGGATTCCCTTCGCGGGTTCGACGCAGTAGAGTGCAACGGCCAATGCATCGGGCAATACCATGCTGACGCTGATCAGGCGCGGTGCAGCAACAAGACTATGCGCCAGTAGGGATACCTCGTCCGAGACGAGTATTTTCCCGCCGGGCCCGATCTGGGCCAGGTTCCGTGCCAACAGTGATGCTGCGCCCGCTTCGATTACCTGGGGGGTTTGAGGTGGTTTCCCATTGAGTGCCGCCCGTACCGTGGGCCACGTCGGCTCATTTTCCAGAAGGAACTCCAGTTCCGCGAATGTCAAAGGCACTTCAGCAGGGCTTTGGGCTGTCGGTGATGTCATGGGTTTGCGCCTTTCTGGCGTTGGAATGAATAAGGGTTAAATCGGTTGAGTCGTATTCGTCAGCGTTCTGGCCGGTTCACTGTACCAGACGCTTGGCTCGTGGTGTGGAACGTACCTCCCACACGTTCCACACCTTGTTGCAGGAGTGGAAGCACTTCGCGCAGTTGGGCGTCGGAAAATTCTTTGAACATCCAAGGCTGTGAGGATGCACGTGTCGTTAACGGCCAATGTCATAGCACCCCAGCGCGTGTGAATGCTCCGTAGGGCAGGGGACAGAGAATTATGAACATTATCAGTATTGCTCTTATGATAGGTTTTGTGAGGAAGTCCATGACCATGAAGAGCAAGACAACGGTTACTCACGTACCAAAAACAAAGGCTGGCATAAGCCAGCCTTTGTTGTCTTATCCGCGCATTCAAGGCGGTGCTTAGGTCTGCGACGCTAGTGCCGTTATGGGCCAAAGCTGGCCGGGCTCTCGCTAGAGCCGGTTGGACCAACGCCAACGCTGCCACCGCTAGTGATGACGCCTGGGCTAAAGCTGGCCGTGTTTCCGCTGGTGCCACCTGGGCTAAAGCTGGCCGTGTTTCCGCTGGTGCCGCCTGGGCTAAAGCTAGCCGTGTTTCCGCTGGTGCCGCCTGGGCTAAAGCTGGCCGTGTTTCCGCTGGTGCCACCTGGGCTAAAGCTGGCCGTGTTTCCGCTGGTGCTGCTTGGGCCAACGCCAACGCTGGCGCCGCTAGTGCCTGGGCCAAAGACGGCGTTGCCAGTAGTGCCTGGGCCAAAGATGGCGTTGCCAGTAGTGCCACTTGAGCCGGAACTGGCCTTTTGGGTTCCGGTGGTGCCGTGTTGAGCTTTGTGGTGCATGTTGCCAACCCCGTGGTGTTGGCCGTTGAAACCGTTATGCGAGCTGCTGATACCGTGATGCGAATGGTCAGGGCCGTTATGTGAGCCGCTGATGCCGTGATGCGAGCCGTCGGGGCCGTTATGTGGGCCATCGGGACCGCCGTGTGAGTCGTGCCGTTGGAGACTGGGGTGGTTGCCCATACCCGCAAGTGTGTGTGGCCAGGGGGAAGAGGCGGGGCGCCACGACGCACTGTCGGGTTCACCGCCGGATGCGGGAGCATTCGTGTCCGTCTTGGAGACGTTGTCAAAGTTTTGGGGAACACTACTACTGAAAATTGACGATATTGCCATGATTTACCTCTAGCAGATAGATGGCTACGTGAGTCGGGTTGATGAGAGAGTCGCCTGTCAAAAGCTTGATACCCCTTAAGACAACCGGTCAAGCAACTCAACGAGGTCCGCTGCATTGCCTGATGTACGTATTGGACTACAAAACGGGGCAAAAAAACCTAGGGTAAACCCTAATTAGGGTTTGCCCTAAGTCTTAGGGTTTACCCTAGGTCCGGACTTAGGGTTTACCCTAGGTTTAGGTTGATTTCGGTCGATTTCGATCGATTTCAGGCAAGAGCAAGGGGTAGTTTGCCTTGAGTAGCCGCCGCTGGCGTTCGCGGCGCGGCAAGTCACGCCAATTGTTCCAATGTTCGCGGTGCAAAAGAAATTGTGCGGCTTGGCGTCCGTCGTAGGGAGCCAATCCGGTGGGCGCAAACCCCAGTACGCGCAGGCAAT
>Ga0209738_10000238_pt1 | contig 11936 bp, 10 predicted proteins | sample TergutNc150P5_FD_187289 | JGI IMG/M metagenome (GOLD analysis project Ga0209738, IMG submission 187289) | Nasutitermes corniger P5 segment gut microbial community from laboratory colony in Florida, USA - Nc150 P5 (SPAdes) (version 2) | ecosystem: Host-associated > Arthropoda: Insects >...
CGGCGGCTCCGGTGCGCTTCGCGGACGGCTCTGTGTTCGGTTCGTCGCCGCTCATGCGTGAGGGGTTCGCCCCGGTGGTGCCGCCCGTGGCGCAGCCTGTGGCGCCTCCCGTTGCGCCTGTGTCCGTCCCGCCCGTGTCGCAGCCGTTCACACCTCCTGTGACGCCTCCCGTGGCGCCTGTGTCTACGCGTCCCGTGGCCCCGCCTGTGGCGCAGCCGCTCGCGCCGCCTGTGACACAGCCTGCGGCGCCTGTGTCCGCCCCGCCCGTGGCGGAGCCGTTCGCGCCTCCTGTGGCACAGCCGTTCGCGCCGCCTGTGACACAGCCTGTGGTGCCTGCATCCGTGTCGCCCGCGTCGGGGGCGTTTGCGCCTCCCATGGCGCAGCCGGTCGCCCCTCCCGGGGCGCCTGTATCTACGCCTCCCGCGGTCCCACCCGTTGCGCAGCCGTTCGCGCCGCCCTCATTCACGCCGCCGCCTGTGACGCAGCCTGTGGTGCCTCCGTTCGCGCCTCCCGTGTCGGAGCCGCTCGCGCCGCCTGTGGCGCGGCCCGTGACGCCGGTGGCGCAGCCATTCACGCCGCCTGTGGCGCGGCCGGCCATGCCTCCCGTTGCGCAGCCGCTCGCGCCGCCCGTGGCGCAGCCTGTGACACCTGTGGCGCCCCCATCCGTCGAGCCTGCGCCTGTCGCGCCGCCGCAGAGCACGCCGGCGTCGAGTGAGGTCGACCTGGCCACCGTCAACGGGGCCTCGGCGCCGACCATCGCGCCGCCGATCCAGCGTCCGACGATCTCGCCGGTCGTGGAGCGCCTGGGCGGCGCCTCGGGGCCGGATGAGGGGCTGGTCATATCGCGTCTGCGGACGCCCGAGGTGCCCCGCAAACCGCAGCCGCCGGAGCATGTCGCGGCGCCCGCGCCGGAGCCGGTCGCGGCGCCCGCGCCCGAACACGCGGCGCCGCCGGTCGCGGAGCCCGCGCCGGAACATGCCGCGCCGCCGGTCGAGGCCCCTGCGCCGGTCGAAGCCCCTGCGCCGGCCGAGCCCGAGGTCGTCCAGCCGCAGGAGCAGGACGAGACCGCCGAGGCGGCGCCCGCAAAGCCGGAGACGCAGACAAGGGCGGCGCCCGCGCCGTCCGTACGTACCAAGACCGGACGCAGCGCGCACCGGGTGCGGCGGCGCTGGCCCATCATCGTCGTGGCGGTCGTCGTGGTCGTCGTGCTTGGGCTCGTGGCGGCCGTGTTCTTCGGACAGCGCAGCCTCATCTACGCGCCCGATCGTGCCGATCCGGGCACGCTGCTCAGCCACGGGGTTCCGGGCAAGGATATCGATCTGACAACGCAGGATGGTCTCACGCTGCATGCGTGGCTGCTGACGCCCACGCAGGACAACCGCAACGAGGCCGTCCTGTTCCTGCCCGGCAACGGCGGCAATCGCGGCAACCGGCTGGGCATCGGCGGCGCGCTCGCAGCGCAGGGATTCACCGTGCTGCTGCTCGACTACCGCGGGTACGGCGGCAATCCGGGCTCGCCGAGCCAGGCGGGCCTGGCGCTGGACGCCAAGGCCGCGGCCGCGTACCTCGTGTCCGCGGGGTTCACGCCCCAGCGCACCCTCTACGTCGGCGAGTCGCTGGGCACGGCCGTGGCCGTCCAGCTGGCGACGACCAACCCGCCCGCGGGACTCGTCCTGCGGTCGCCGTTCACCGATATGGCGGACGTGGCGCACGCGAACTACCCGTGGCTGTCGGTCGGCCTGCTCAACCACGTGTTGCGGGACAAGTACGACACCCTCGCGATGCTGACGCAGGTCAACGTGCCCATCACGGTGCTGTCCGGCAGCGCTGACACGATTGTCCCGGCGTCGGAGTCGGCCACCGTCGCCGGGCATGCGACCGACCTGTTCCAGGCCATCGTCCGCGACGGCGTCGGACACAACGACATCTTGTGGAGCGGGTCGTACGTCGCCGACCGGGTGGCCGCGCTGGCCAACGCGGTGATCAAGTAGGCGCCGATCCGCCGCAGGTGTGCCTGGTGACAGGCCTGCGTGAGTCTGGACGGCGTCCGGGTCGCGCATGCGAGCGCCGGGGGCGACGCTCATCTCGCGCGCGGGGGACGACGATGCTGGCGCGCGCGGGAGCCCGCGTCGCACATCGCGGCACTCGTACAGCCCTGTGTCGGCGCCAGGTTCGCCAGGCATCTGGATTTCACGACCGAGACGAACTGGGCCTGTCCGGCGTAACGTACCCTCATGAGCCAGATGGAGCCGCCGCCGGGAGTGCCCCGCCCCGACTTCCTGCCGCCCGCCGCGCCCGCACCCGCTCCCGGCTATCCCGCGGACTTCGGTCCGCCCGCCGGATGGGCCCCGCCGGGCGGACCCGCGCAGTACCCGGGTGAACCGCCGCCCGATCGGCCGGTGAACCGGGGCATCATCGCGCTGACGGTCATTCTGGTCATCGCGCTGGTCGTGCTCGGGCTGACGCTGCTGGTGCGCCACGTCGAGCAGGGCGGGGCCGCGCCGACCCCGTCCGCGACCGTGCCGGCCCCGTCCGCCGTCGTTGTGCCCGCGCCGTCGGCCGTGCCCATCCCGGGATCGTCCGTGACGCCCCCTGCGTGGTGGCCGATCCCCAGCACAGTGTCGCCGCAGGCCATCGCGCCGGGCAATCTGATGTTCTGCATGCAGTACTCGGTGGGCCGCATGGTCATCGACACCATGCTGGCGATCTACCCGCAGCAGCTGCAGGCCGGCAACACCTACGGCGCGCAGCAGTCGGTGGCCTCGGCGCAGTCGATGGTGCAGACGCTGCAGCAGTCCGACCCGCCGGACGATGTCGCCGCCACGCTCACGCAGATGGGAACCTCGCTGGACACGCTCGCCGACGATGTCTCCCGGGGCCAGGACTGGTCGGTTGCCGACCGGGCGGCCTGGGACAGCGCGTACACGGGGTTCCAGAACGCCGCCGACGTGCTGTGTCCGTCGTGAGGTGGCTCGTCGTGAGGCAGCCCGTCGCGTGAGGCGGTCCGTCGTGAGGCGGTCCGTCGTGAGGCGGTCCGTCGTGAGGCGCGGTTACGACAGCGCGTGCTCCATGAGCGTGACGGCGACGGTGGTCGTGCCGCCCGCGTCGTTGGGCCACGAGTCGGTCTGTTCGCCGATCGCGCGGTAGCCCAGCTGCTCGTACAGCTGCCGGGCCTGCGGATTGTCGTGTTCGACGTGCAACCGGGCCCGTGTCAGCCCGCGCGCGCGGACGCGGTCCTCCAGCGCGCCGATCAGCGCCGTCCCGACGCCCAGGTTGCGCCAGGCATCGTCCACGATGAGCATCCACAGGCGCCCGGCGTCCGTCCAGGTGCGAAAGTCGACGCCGCCGAACGCGACCAGCCGCCATCCGCCGGCCTCGCCGACGACGAGCTCGACATCGCCGGCATAGGTGGCGTCCAGCGTCGTGGCCACGTAGAGCTGGTGTGCGGGGCCGCCCGTCCAGTCCAGGCCGGGCAGGTCGGCCTCGATGACGTCGCGGAAGTCGATCTCAACCTGCATGTGTCCAGGCTACCGGCTTCGGGCCGGGCAAGCCTGGCGGCCCGCGAACCGGCGGGTGGCTAGTGGTGTCATATCTGCATCCCATGACATATGCTTTATCACATGCGTACGACATTTCTCATCGCCGACGACGTCTACCGGCAGGTCAAGGTGCTGGCGGCGCAGGAAGACCGCACCGTGACGTCCCTGGTCGAGCAGGCGCTCCAGAAGATGCTCGACGAACACGACGCCGACCAGGTCGCGGCGCCGGAGCCCTTCCGGTTCAAGCCGATGGGGAACGGCGGGCTTCGACCGGGCGTCGACGCCGACCGGTTCGCCGGCATGGCCGACGACGATGAGGTTGAGCGCTATCTGAGAGTGATGGCGCAAGCATGATCATGCCTGATGTGAATGTCCTTGTCGCCGCGGTGCGGCAGGATCACCCGTCCCACAGGCTGGCCAGCGACTGGCTGGCCGGTGTGACCGCAGGCCCCGAAGAACTCGGGCTGTCGGTCCTGGTGCTGAGCGGGGTGGTGCGCGTGGTGACCAATCCGAAGATCTGGGTCGAGCCGACCGCGATGTCGGACATCCTCGCCGAGCTCGACCGGTTGCTGGGCTACGACAACGTTCGGCCCGTCGGCCCGGCTGACCGGCATTGGGCCCTGTTCGGGCAGCTGTGTCGAGATGTCCGCGCGACGGGCAATCTCGCGTCCGATGCGCAGCACGCCGCCGTCGCCATCGAACACGGCGCCACCTGGGTGAGCTTCGACCGCGACTTCGCCCGGTTCCCCGGGCTCGCCTGGCGGAACCTGACGTAGGCTGCCTGCATGCGGGTCGTATTGCAGCGGGCGTCGCGGGCGTCGGTGAGTGTGGACGGCGCGGTGGTCGGACGGCTGCCGCGCCCGGGCCTGGTCGCGCTGGTGGGCGCCACGCACACCGACACGTCGGCGATCGCGGACGCGATGGCGGCCAAGACGCTGAAGCTGCGCATCCTGCCCGACGAGACCGCGGCCGAGGATGTCGGGGCGCCGGTGCTGGTCGTCAGCCAGTTCACGTTGTACGCGGTGACCAAGAAGGGACGGCGTCCGTCCTGGAATGCGGCGGCGCCGCGCGAGGTCAGCGAGCCGCTGGTCGAGGCGTACGTCCAGGCCCTGCGCGATCGAGGCGCGCACGTCGAGACCGGCATCTTCGGCGCGCACATGGATGTGGAGCTGGTCAACGACGGCCCGGTGACCATCCTGCTCGATTCGGACGAGTGAGCGCGGCCGCGTCACGGCGGGTATCGCAGGAAGAGGATCCGGTGAGGACGACGGTGCGCGATCCGCACCTGCCAAGGGGGAGCCGTCTAAGGGAATCGAACCCTTGACCTGCTCATTACGAGTGAGCCGCTCTACCGACTGAGCTAAGACGGCGCGTGCCGTGTGGCACACTGCCCAGTCACTATACCCAAAATGGCGCGCGAGCTGAAATGGCACGCGCGAGGGGTGCCGGGCGGCCCGGGCGCACGTCCGTCCTGTCGCGCGTGTGGGATACTGGGAGGACAAATGAATGTCCCATCCGCACAGGGGAAGCCGGTCGAAGCCCGGCACTGACCCGCAACGGTAGATCGGGGTTCGTCCCCGATGAGTCCGAGCACCTGTGGGGTGGGGAGCGTTTCCATCCGTCGAGGTCTGCGGAGGGCGCCCCGCACAGGCCACGGGCCCACGGAGCGTTCCTTCGGGATCGCTCATTGAAAGGCCGTCTGTGCACCAGCCCCGTCACCTCGCAGCCATCGTCTGTGCTGCGTTTGTGCTTTCATTTTCCCTTGTCGGCACCTCAACGATGTCCGCGCGTGCGGACGGTGCCGCGCCCACCGTCACCGGCGCCGCCTGCCAGCAGGGCCAGGGCGTCACGGTCGTCGTCGACGCCACGCCCGTTCAGAACCGCGTGGTCATCGGCTGCGCCCCCGGCGCGCCCGCAACGGTCGCCGACGCGTTCACGACGGCCGGCGTCACGCTCGACAATCCGAGCTTCGCGACGACCGTGGACGGCGTCACGGCGACGTATCCGGACGCGTACTGGTCGCTGCTGACATCCACGGCTGACGGCACGCCTGCGGGTGCCGCGGCCAGCAGCTGGACGTCCGCCCAGGTGGGCCTGAATGCCGGGCCGACCAGCATAGGACAGGCCTATCTGCTGCAGTATCTGTCTGGGCCGAGCTACGACGCGGCGCCCGCGGTGACCCTGTCCGATGTGCTCGGGCAGACCGGGACGACCGTGGTGCCACCCGCTGCGGTGACCCCTTCGACGTCCGGAAGCGCGCAGGCGGCGGCGGGCTGGATCGGGCGGCAGTTGGCCGCCGGGGGCGGCGTGCTCAGCTACAACGGCGCCACCGACTGGGGCAAGACCGAGGATGCACTGTTCGCCCTGGCCGCCGCGGGCGTGGGGGGCGACCAGATCGCCGCCACGGCCGCGAAGATCGCGGCGTCCGGCACCGCGTACCTCGGCACCGACGACCAGGTCGGCGCCAACGTCGCGGCGATCGCCAAGACCGCGCTGGCGCTGGAGGTCGCGGGCGTCGATCCGTCCCACGTTGCCGCCGGCACCGGCACGCGCGACCTGTTGGCGCAGCTGCGGTCGGTGCTGAACGCGGACGGGACGTTCGGCAGCGGCGACACGGCCTACACGCAGGCGTATGTGCTGCTGGCGCTGGCGCGGACGGACGGCGGCGTGCCGGCGTCCGCGCTCGGCTGGCTGGAGGCGCAGCAGTGCGTCGCCGCGGGCGCGGCGCGCGGTTCGTACGGCTTCGGCACGCTGTGCTCCAGCCCGGACGCCGACACCACGGCCCTGGTGATCCAGGCGCTGGTCGCGGCGGGGGCCGCACCGAGCGATCCGGCCGTGGCGGACGCGGTGTCGTGGCTCAAGGCCCAGCAGGGCAGCGACGGCGGTGTGATGTCCAGTTTCGGTGGGGTCAACGCCAACACCACCGGGGTGTCGGCGCAGGCGTTTAGGCTTGTCGGCACCTCGATGGGGCAGGCAGGCGGCTATGTCGGCGCGCTGCAGATCGGCTGCGCGGCCGTGCAGGCGCATCCGGCGCTGACGTCGGCCGATATCGGAGCGATCGCGTACAGCCCGTCCGACCTCGCCGACGCCGAGCAGTACGGCATCGATGGGACAAACCTGGACCAGTTCCAGCGCGCGAGCGCGCAGGCGCTGTTCGCTTTCGGCGTGCCGTCGTACGCGCAGATGACGGCTCAGGGGGCCACCGCCGGGCTGCCCGCCGCAGCCGTGTGCGCTCCGGCTCCGTCAACGCCGCCGTCCACGCCCTCCGCGCCCGCGGCTGTGTCGGGCGTCTCGGCCGACACCGGCGGCAGCGTGGGGACGACGTCCTCGGCCGGGCTCGTCGCCGCGGCGCTGCTGCTCGGCTTCGCCGCGGCGATCGCCTGCCGCCGGGCGAGCCTGCGTCACCAGGATGCGATGCGATGATTCCGGGATATATGCGCGCCAGGTTGCCATGGCCTCCCGCCCCATGCGGTGCGCGAGCGCGGGGGGCCCGCCGTGCCGCGGCGGTGGCTGGTGCCATGCTCGTCGCGCTGGGCACGTGTGCGTGGGGAGTGCCGGCGGCGCAGGCCGCGGTGCCCGCGGCGGCGGTGGGCCGCGCGGGCGGGTGCACGACCGCGGACAAGGATGCCGTGACCGTTGTCATCGACTACGGGCCGCTCGGCGGCGGCGTCCAGACATACTGTGCCAGCGGGCTGAAGCCCGGGGCGGTGGCCATGGACGCGCTCACCGCCGTCGGACTGTCCATCACGGGGACGACGCAGTACGGGCAGGCGAGCGTCTGCCGCATCGATAACCGGCCCGGACCGTCCCAGCAGCTGGGCGTCACGGGCGATCCGACGTACACCGAATCGTGCGTGAACATGCCTCCGACAAGCTCCTACTGGGCGCAGTGGTACGCGCCGTCGGGCGGAAGCTGGACGTACAGCTCCGCCGGGGCGCTCGGCCAACGCCTCGTGATGGGCGGGTTCACGGGGTGGGTCTTCGAGCTCAACAAGACCATGGCGACCAGCACGCCGCCGCCCGTGAAGCCGGTGACGCCGGCGGCTCCCGCGGCGCCGTCCGGCCCGACCGGCGCAGCGCCGGCCCCATCCACGGCCGCGACCCATGCGCCCGCCCAGTCGGTGGCGGCATCGCGCGGGGCGGCGTCGACTGGGACGGCTGCGAGCGCCGCGCCCGCCAGGAGTGGGACAAACTCGTCCCCAGCGGCCGCATCCGGGGCAGAATCGGCCTCTGCGACCCCGACCGGTGCGGCTTTGTCCCAGACGCCCGCGCCGACCGACTCGGTGGCGCCGGCGCTGGGCGCCTCGACGGACGCGCCCACCGCGTCCAGCGGCCCCGGTGCCGGGACGATCGCCGGTCTGGTTGTCGTCGCGGTGTTGATCGTGGCCGGAGTGGTCGTCGGGCTCGTGCGGCGGCGCGGCGTGCCGTCCGCGGCACAGGGGGCGCCGCGTCCGTGACCGCCCTCGCCAGCTCTCCACCGGTCGTGCCGGATCTTGTCCGCTATCGGCTGACCCGGACGATCCATCCGGGCGCCTGGTGGCTGTGGGCGCTGGGCCTGGCGGTGGCGGCATCGCAGACGACGAACCTGCTCGCCTACGCGCTGATCGTGGCCGTGGTGGTGCTGGTGGTGCTGCTGCGGCGCACGGACGCCCCCTGGGCGTTGAACTTCCGGATCTATGCCTGGCTTGCCGTGATTATCGTCGTGATCCGCGTGGTTTTCCGCATCATCTTCACCACCGGGGGCACGGATGTGTTGTTCACGATCCCGAGCCCCCACCTGCCTGGCCCCTTCGCCCGACTCGTCCTTTTCGGCCCAGTGAGTTCACAAGGGCTCTTGTCAGGCCTTGCCAGCGGCGGACAGCTCGCCGTCATGGTGCTCTGCGTCGGCGCGGCGAACGCGCTGGCCAACCCGAAGCGCCTGCTCGCCGCCGTACCCGGCGCGCTGTACGAATTCGGCACGGTCGTGGTCATCACGCTGTCCGTCTTCCCGCAGCTGGCCGAATCGGTGCAGCGCGTGGCCCGCGCGCGCCGGTTGCGCAGCGGCGGCCGCGGCGCACGCCACTTCCTGCGCCAGGTTGTCATGCCCGTGCTGGCCGACGCGCTCGACCGGTCGCTCGCGTTGGCGTCCGCGATGGACTCGCGCGGCTACGGACGCCAGGCCGCCGTGCCGCCCCGCCAGCGCCACCTCACCGCCGCCGTGCTGATCGTCGGCTTGTTGGGGCTAGTCATCGGCCTGTACGGGCTGATGGACGCCGGCCAGGGCGTCGCCTGGCTGGCGGCCGGGATGGGCGTGTTCACGGTGGCGCACCTCATGCTCGTGGCCGGCTTCGTGCTGGCCGGGTTGTCGCTGCGACTGGCGGGGCGCCGGGCCGTCCGGACGCGGTATCGTCCCGACGCGTGGGGGCTGGCCGAGTGGGTTGTCGTGGCCTGCGGAATCGTCCCGGCCGCCGTCACGATCTGGCAGGCCGGCGCGCGGCCGGACGTCGCGTTCCCCGCCGCGGGCGTGTGGCCGCAGATGAGCCTGCCACTGCTGATCGGGGTGTTGGTCGGGGTGCTGCCCGGCCTGGTCACGCCGACGCCATCGAGTTCAAGGAGCCCCGCATGATCGCCTTCGAGCACGTCAGTGTGCAGTACGCGCGCGCGGAGGCGCCGACGCTGCGCGACGTCACGTTCGAGATCGACGAGGGGACGTTCGCGCTGGTCGCCGGGCGCACGGGCGTCGGCAAGTCGACGCTGCTGGGCGCGATCAACGGGCATGTCCCGCACTTCACGGGCGGCACGCTGCGCGGCCGCGTGAGCGTCGACGGCCTCGACACGCGTGACCATCCGCCGCGCGAGCTGGCGCATGTGGTCGGCGTCGTGGGCCAGGATCCACTGCTGGGCTTCGTCACCGACACCGTCGAGGAGGAGCTCGCCTACGGCATGGAACAGCTGGGCGTCGCCCCCGACGCCATGCGTCGCCGCGTGGAGGACGCCCTGGATCTGCTGAGCATCGCCGACCTGCGCGGACGGCCGCTGCGCGCCTTGTCGGGAGGTCAACAGCAGCGGGTGGCGATCGCGTCGGTGCTGGCCGCCGGGGCGCGCGTGCTGGTGCTGGACGAGCCGACGTCCGCGCTCGACCCGACCTCGGCCGAGGAGGTGCTGGCCGCGCTGCTGCGCCTGGTGCACGATGTCGGCGTCACGCTGGTGATCGCTGAGCACCGGCTGGAGCGCGTGCTCGAATACGCGGATGTCATGCTGCTGCTGACCGGCGATGGCGGGGTGCGCCTGGACGATCCGGCCACGATCATGCGCGACAGCCCCATCGCGCCGCCGGTCGTCGAGCTGGGGCGTCTGGCCGGCTGGTCGCCGCTGCCGCTGTCGGTGCGCGACGCCCGCCGCCACGCCCGCGGCCTGCGCGAACGGCTGGCGCTGGTGGCCCCAGACGGGGTGCCGCCTGCCGGGGACGGGGCGCTCACAGGCCCTCACAAGGGCTCTTGTGAGGGCCTGGAGGCTCGCGGAATCGTCGTCGCCTACGCCGATCAGGTGGCCGTCGCGGGCGCCGATCTCGACCTGGCCCCAGGCACCATCACGGCGCTGATGGGACGAAACGGCTCCGGGAAGTCGAGCCTGCTGTGGGCGCTGACGGGCGTGGGCCCGTGCCAGGGTGGCACGTGGAGCGTGGCGGGAACGCCGCTGCAGCGCGCGGGCGTCGAAACGATCCGGCGTCACCTGCGGCTGGTGCCCCAGACGGCGTCCGACCTGCTCTACCTGGACAGCGTCGGCCAGGAATGCGTCCAGGCCGACGCGCAGAACGGCCGTCCGGCCGGGACATGCCGCGCGATGCTCGACCAGCTGACGCCGGATGTCCCAGATTCGTCCCACCCGCGCGACCTGTCGCAGGGCCAGCAGCTCGCCCTGGCCCTGGCGGTGCAGCTGTGCGGGCAGCCGTCGGTGCTGCTGCTGGACGAGCCGACCCGCGGCCTGGACTACCCGGCCAAGGCCGCGCTGGGGCGCATGCTGCGCCGACTGGCCGAACAGGGCCGCGCGATCGGCGTCGTGACGCACGATGTCGAGTTCGCCGCGCAGGTGGCCGACCGGGCCGTGGTGATGGCGACCGGCGAGGTCATCCAGGCCGGTCCGGTGGCCGACGTGCTCGCCACGTCGGCGACCTTCGCGCCGCAGGTGGCCAAGATCATGGCGCCGCAGCCCTGGCTGACGGTGGCGCAGGTCGCCGCCGGGCTGCAGGAGGCATCCGATGCCTGAGATTGTGGGACAACCGAGGGGCCAGATGCGCACAGCGGCCCCCAGACGCCGATTTCTGACATCTGGCACCGCCGTTGTCCCATTTTCCGGCGGCGCAGATGTCCGCGCCGTCCCCATCGGCCTGGCGTCCGGCCTGCTGATGGCCCTGACCTCGGTGATCGGCCTGGCCATGTTCGCCTGGCCGTTCGTGCTGCCCGCCGCGGCGACCGGCACGCAAACCAGCCAACAGGCGCCGTTCCTGTTCGTGGTCATGGCGCCGCTGCTGATCCTGCTGGTGCTGGCCCAGTTGGCTGACGGCGGCATGGATGCCAAGGCGTTGGCCATCCTGGGGCTGCTGTCGGCGGTCAATGCCGCGGTGCGCATGGTGGGCGCCGGCACCGGCGGCGTCGAGACGGTCTTCTTCCTGTTGGTGCTTGCCGGACGCGTGTTCGGCCCCGGCTTTGGCTTCACGCTGGGCTGCACGTCTTTGTTCGCGTCGGCGCTGCTGACGGCGGGAGTGGGCCCGTGGCTGCCGTTCCAGATGCTGTGCTCAGCATGGATCGGCATGGGCGGCGGCCTGCTGCCGCGCCGCATCGCCGGCCGCCCGATCCGCGGCAAGGCCGAGATCGCGATGCTGGTCGTCTTCGGCATCCTCGCCGCATACGTGTTCGGCGCGCTGATGAACCTGTGGTTCTGGCCCTTCATCGCGGGCTCGACGATGGGCGACCAGGCCAGCCTGGCCTACGTGCCGGGCGGGTCGATCCTGCAGAACCTGCGCCACTTCCTGGCCTTCACGCTGCTCACCTCGACGGCGACCTGGGACACCGTCCGCGCCATCGCCAATACCGTCGCCATCCTGGTCGTGGGCCCCGGCGTGCTGGCGGTGCTGCGCCGCGCGACGGCCCGCGCCCAGTTCGTCCCGGATGTCCGCTTCCAATCACCGCCAAAGTAGTATCTACGCTACAGTGGTGGCATGGTCACGATCACGATGACGGAGTTCAACCGCAACCCGTCCCGGGTAACGAGCGCGCTGGAATCCGGTGAGACGGACGTGGTGCGGGTCACCAAGCGCGGCGTCCCCGCGTTCGAGGTGAAGCGCATCGAGGTGCCCACCGACCCCATCGAGGCGCTGATCGCCGCCGGCAAGGCGACGCCACCGAAGGACACGTCGCG
>Ga0209738_10000240_pt1 | contig 11881 bp, 9 predicted proteins | sample TergutNc150P5_FD_187289 | JGI IMG/M metagenome (GOLD analysis project Ga0209738, IMG submission 187289) | Nasutitermes corniger P5 segment gut microbial community from laboratory colony in Florida, USA - Nc150 P5 (SPAdes) (version 2) | ecosystem: Host-associated > Arthropoda: Insects > Digestive...
AACGGGCCGCGCGTGAACGTGAGGCCGTGCGTGGCGTCCATCACGCCCGGGATGCTCACCGAGAAGTCATTGGCCGCGTTGGTGAACGACACCTGGCCGTCGCTGGTGTGCGGCACCAGCGTGTTGTCGACCGGGGCAGTCTTCCCGGCAGCGTCGACGTACGTGGTCTGCACTCCGCCGAGCACCGTCGAGTACGTGCGGGCCCCCGTCTGGTAGGTCACGGTGCCGTCACCGGCCGCCACGACGGTGCCCGTCGGCGCCGGCGCCGGGTAGTACGGCTGCGGGTCGCGCAGCGCGGCCTGCGTGCCCGGCCCGTCCGCGGGCACCGTGTTCGTCCCGGCCCCGCCCAGCTGCGCCACCGCGGGCACGACGGGCGCAGGCGGTGCGGACGACGGCAGCGGCGCGGCATGCGCCTGACCGGACGGCACCATGCCGATGACCAGCGCCAGGCCGACCGCCATCGCGATCGCCGGGGTCGCCCCGCGGCGCGTGCGCCACGCCGGGGCCGCGGCGTGGGTGGGACGATACCAGAACCCGCCCCGGGCGGCCCGGCGGGCACTGGTCTGGAACACCCACACCGCCAGGCACAGCCCGGCACCGGACACCGCGGTCAGGCAGACCGCCCGCACCACGAGCCATGCGACCGCCCCCGACAAGCTCGTCGCCCACCACAGGACCGCGGCGACAGCGGACGCCGCCGCCATCACCATCACCAGCGGCGCGTACAGCGCCCGAACACCCCGCCACGAGGCGCGCGCCCACACGTTCACCCCGGCCATCCCCGTCAAGAGCACGGCCAGCAGCACCGGAGCGACCCCCAGGGCCAGCACCCACGCAACCACGTCCATCCCCTGATGCAGCGCGCGGACCGGCACGCCGGCGACGCCGACAACTAGGCTCACCAGTCCCGTCAGCGCCCCCACGACAACCAGCAGCGACGCGGCCAGGCCCGCCGCTCCTGCGGCCCGAGCGATGCAGAGGCGCGGTGCAACGCCGTCCGCGCGCGAGGACGCGACCCCGAGCAGCCCGAGCGCCACGGCCGCGGCCAGCACGACCAGCGCGGCCCACATCACGGCCGTCCCGGCATGGCCCGCCGCGCAGGCGGCCACCACCGTGGGCACGCCCCACAGGCCGGCGGTGACGCCGAGGCCGGCGGCCACCAGGCATCGAATGAGCGATCGGATGTCGCGGAACGCGGACTGGATCATGGAACACTCCCGGGCAGAACTAGACGGGGGGTCTGGATGCGGGGGTCCACCGCAGGCACAGGGTTATGCGGTTGTTGTTATCTCGGTCTCAGCTGTGAGATAGGGGAATCCTAGCTGCATGCGCCCACCACGCGGCGCATGTCTCATGTGTTCACTCAGCGCGAACATGCATCGGCGGTGCCCGCCTCGGCCGCCGGGCGGCCCGTCCGGCTCTCTCGTCTTCCCTCGACCTCATGCCATCAGTCTGGCAGGCGGCTCCGACAGTTTTCCGCGACCGAGCAGGCACCACCGCCCTCGGCCTAAGCTGGCCTCATGAATGCCGTTCTGGATGCCATCGCCGCCCGCTACTCCTGCCGCAGTTTCACCGCCGAGCCCGTCTCGCGCGCCGATCTGGAGACGATCACCCGCGCCGGCGTGTCGGCGCCGAGCTCGCGCGGCCACGCCCCGTGGCGCCTGGTCGTCGTCACCGACGCCGGCCTGATCCAGGACATCTCCGACTCCGCCCTGCGCCTGCTCGCCCGCCACGAGGCGGGCGTGCCCGACCGTTTCCCGACCGGGCAGCTCACGCTGTTCTACAACGCGCCCGCCGTGATCATCGTCGCGGTTCGCCACACCTGGGACTACACCAGCGAACAGCTGGACGCCGGCCTGCTGGTCGAGAACATGACGCTGGCCGCCACCTCGCTCGGCCTGGGCAGCCTCATCTGCGGCTTCGCCACCCAGGCCTTCCGCGACCTCAAGAGCACCGACCCGGCCCGGCTGTGCCAGCTGCTGCGCATCCCGGACGGCTACGAGATGGCCGTCTCGATGGCGGTCGGCCACGTCGGCACGCCGCGCGCCCCGCACCTGCCCGACACGAGCGTCGTCACCTACATCTAGGCATTGTCAGCGGGCGTCGCCGGGGGTTCGGACGAATCCTGCACACCGGCCTGCGCGGACGATTCGCCCTGGGCAGGCTGATCGGCGGCGCTTGGCGCATCCGGTGCGGCCGGAGCACCGGCCGCTTGGGGCGCCTGGGTCCCTGTCCACGGCGCGGGCACGCCGACACCGACCTCGGTCGGCGCCGCCGGCGCCGCCGGAGCCTGCGCGGCAACCGCGTCGGCCGCACCGCGGCGGCGTCCGAGAAGCCAGCCGATAGCCGCGGTGATCGCCGCGACCAGCACGATGATGCAGGCGAACTGCACCACGTTCAACAGGCCGCGCCCGAACTTGCCGGTCGCGCTCGGCGCGACCACGGCCGCGCGTCCCGCCGCACCCGCAGCGCCGCGGTAGGCACCGTAGCCACCGGCGCCGCCAAAGCCACCGGCCGCACCCGGCGTCCGTCCGGCCCCGAAGCCCGCACCGCCGCTGACCCGGCCAGTGCCACTCGCACCGCCACGCTCACGCCCGGCACCCGGCGTGAAACCCGCCGCACCCGGCGTGAAGCCGCTGGCGCCTGGCGTGAAATCACCCCGACGCTCACCGCCGAAGCCAGCACCCGGCGTGAAGCCGCTGGGCAGCGCGCCCCCGCTGGGGAACGTGCCGCTCGGGAAGGCGCCGCGCTCGCCCGGCGTGAAGCCAGCCCCCGCCGGGAGCCCGCTGTACGTCCGGGCGCTCGCCGCGGTGAGCGACGAACTCGGCATGGTGAACCAGTTCAGGAAGCCCGTTGTGGCGACGCTGATGGCACCGAAGACCACGGCGACGGCGAGCAGCCCGGCCCACACGCCACGCGGCCACTTCACGAACCGTCCGACCACCGACTGCAGCGCACCCGCGTTGAGCCCGACGTGCACGCCCGCGAACACCACCAACAGCGCCGCGGTCAGCGCATGGATGCCCGGCCAGGCGTTGGTCGCCAGCGCCAGCCGCGATCCGGCCGCAGCCGGCCGCACGACGAGCCCGGACAGCAGCAGCGCCAACAGATCGAGCACCAGCAGGATGCCCACGACCAGCCCGACGCGGGCACGGCCGCTCGCCTGCGGGCCGGACAGCCGCTGCACGAGCCGCGCCAGGCCCTCCCGGTTGAGAATCAGGTGGACGATCACCAGCACGACCACCGCCGCGCCCATAGCCTCATGGAAGCCGAGCGACAGCCATGCGGGCTCCCACAAGGCCAAACCCACCGCAATCACCAGCAGCACGTTCACCGGCACCAGCCATCCGGTGCGTTTTTCTTGCTCGCCCGTCGAACTCACCGTCTGCGCCTGCGCGCTCACCGTACTCATAGTTCGATCCTCCAACTTGCTGTTCGTTCTCAGTTCAATGTCTATGTGTCAGCCGAACGTCCGGACGCGCCCGAGGGACAGCGTGCTCGTGGTCGGCAATGGCTCGGTCGAGTCGGCCAGCTCCACCTGCTGCCCCACCGACAGCCCCTGCGTGATGGCCGCCATCGTGTCGCCCACGGCACCCAGCGTGACCTGCGTCGTCGTGGCCGAGCCGTCGGCGTTCACGATGACCACGGCGGCGCTGGTGGACGACGAGGTCGTCCGCACCACCGCACTGACCGGCACGAGCACCGCATTGTTGCTGGTCAACACCGTGATGGCGACCGTGGCCGCCACACCCGACAGCAACGCGTCGGCCTTGGCATCGCTACACGTCACGACGACCGGGAATCCGGACGACGCCGGCAGCAACCCCACCGTCGTGACGGTGGCCGGCAGCGCGGTCTGGCCGAGCTGGCTGATCGTGGCCGTCTGGCCCGCCTTGAGCAGTTGGATGCTCGTCGCCGGCACCGTGACCGTCACCGTGACCGGCCCCGACCCGATGATCGTGACGGCCGTGCTCGTCGACACCGAGCTGCCCGCCGAGAACGGCAGTGCGGCGACGACGCCGCTGATCGGAGCCACCATCGTGGCCGCGGCCAGGTTGTCCTTGGCGGTGGTCAGCGCCGCCGCGTCCGACGACACGGCGTTCTCGGCGTCCTGCAGCTGCGTCGCCGGCAGCGAGGCGGACGACGAACCGCCCGTCCCGCTCTTGACGGACGCTCCGCTGCTCGCCGTGCGCGTGCTGCCCGTGCTCGCCGCAACGCTCGTGCTCGCCGTGCTCGCCGTGCTCGTGGCCATGCTCGTCGCGGCGTGTCCGGTGCTCGACGACCCGGCGGCGGACGACGCCACGCACAGCGGCTGCGTCGCGATGAGCCCCTGGAACAGCGCCATGACGGCCTTCGTGACGCCGGCCTGAGCCGTGCTCAGCGCCGTCTGTGCCTGCTGCTCGGCGCTCAGCGCCGCGACGCACGCGGCCAGCTGGTCCTGGGTGAAGACGGGAGTCGGGGTCGACGAGCTGATGCTAGCCAGCGCAGTGGCCACATCCGTCGGCGTCGCCGCATCCGTGGGCGTAGCCTCCTCGTCGGTGGGCGTCGCCGCATCCGTGGGTGTCGCCGCATCCGTCGGCGTGGGCTCATCCGTCGGCGTCGCGGCGTCGGTGGGCGTGGGCTCGTCGGTCGGCGTGGCCGTGGGCGTGGGCTCCTGCGACGGGCTCGCCGATGGCGTGGCCGACGGACTCGGCGTCGCCGACCCGAGCACCGGCGCGCACGCCGCCTGCGCGGCAACGGCCGCCTGGGCCGCGGCCTGCGTCGCCGGCTGCACGTCGGTCTGCGCCTTCTGCGCGGCCTGCTGCAGCGCCGTGATCGTGGCCGTCGAGGTGCCGGACGACGATCCCTTGCCGGTCGAGCCGGTCGAGCCGGACGAGCCGGACGACGACCCACCCGAGGAACCCGTGGACGATGCCTTGGTGCCCGACGCGCTGCCCGATGTCGAGGTGCTCGACGACCCGGTCGAGCCCGTCGTGGCAGACGTCGAAGCGTCCTGCAGCTGCTCCAGCGCCAGCACCGCGGCGTCGTAGTTGGCCTGCGCGGTATCGACGGCGTACTTCAGGTTCGTGGGATCCATCGTGGCGATGGTCTGGCCCTTGGTGACGGTGTCGCCGAGCCCGACGGCCACCGACGACACCGTGCCGCTGGCCGGGAAGCTGACGGTGGCCTGGTTGGTCTTGACGACGGTGCCGGTCAGCGTCATGACCTGCGACACGTCCCCGGTCGTGGCCGTCGCGGTCACGTACCGCTGCGACGGCGTGGCGCCCAGCGCCGTCTGCCGCACGACCAGCCCGATCACGGCCGCGAGCACGACCACGAACGCCGCGCCGATCACCCAGCGCCGCGGGTGCGGGCGCGCCTCGTCCTCAATCTCCTGCACAACCTGTGTCATCTCACACACCTCATTCCGCCCGCAACGCGTCGATGGGTGCCAGCCTGGCCGCCCGGCTGGCCGGGTACACGCCCGCGATGATGCCGACCAGCGCCGAGACCACCAGCGCGAGCAGCGCCACGCCCGGCGAGATCGAGATGGTCAGCGACGACGTCGAGAAGTGCGCCGCGATCTTCGGGATGCCCCACGCGCCCACGTACCCCAGCGCCAGGCCCAGCGCGCCGCCGACCAGCGCCAGCATGGCCGCCTCGGCCAGGAACTGCGCCCGGATCGCGCTCGGCCGCGCGCCCAGCGCCTTGCGCAGCCCGATCTCGCGCACCCGCTCGGACACGCTCACGAGCATGATGTTCATCACGCCGATGCCGCCGACGAGCAGCGAGATCGCCGCCAGGCCGCCGAGCAGCAGCGTGAGCACGCCGGTGATCTGGCTGACCACGTTCATCAGCGCCTGCTGCGACTGGATGGTGAAGTCGGCGGTGGACGTCGTCACGTTGTGCCTGGTCAGCAGCGCGGACGCCGACTCCTGGTAGGCCAGCGTCATCGCGGACGAGCTGGTCGCCGCGAGCATGATCATCGACAGGGCCGTCGAGCCCGATTCGAGCTGCGTCGACATCGTGGTCCACGGCATCACGGCCGTGTCGTCCTCGTCGCCGAGCAGCGAGGTGCCGGCCGAGTCGAGCACGCCGATCACGGTGTACTGCTGCGAGCCGATCATCACTGGCTGCCCCACGGCCGCGGCGGCCGTCCCGAACAGTTCGGACGCGGTGTCCGGGCCCAGCACGAGCACGGGCTTGGCGTCCGTGACGTCGGCCTGCGTGAAGAAACTGCCGTCGGCTAGGCCGCGCTGGCGCACGGTCGTCCAGGCCGGCGTCGTGCCGACCACCGTGGTCGTCCACGTCGTGGAGCCGTAGCTGAGCACCTGTGAGGAGTCCATCAGCGGGGCCACCTCGGCGACATCCGGGGCGACGGCCGGCGTGGCCAGCGCCTGGGCATCGGCCATGGTCAGCGTCTGCGCAGACCCGAAGCCGCCGCGCACGCCCGATGTCGTGCTGCTGCCGGGCGAGATGATCAGCAGGTTCGAACCCAGCGTCGAGATCTGGGTCTGCACCTGATTGGTGGCGCCTTGGGCCAGCCCGACCGTCAGCGCCACCGAGGCGATGCCGATCAGGATGCCGAGCACCGTGAGCACCGAGCGCATGCGATGCGCGGTGATGGCCTCCAGCGCCGTCCGCAATGTCTGCAACCAGCCCATGACTACACCGCCTGTCCTGCCAGCGCCTCGGCCCGACTGGCCACCGCGCCGTGCGCAACCCGCACGTGTGCGTTCGGCTCGTCGGACACGATGTGGCCGTCGCGCACGTGCACGATCCGCTGCGCGGACGAGGCGACCTCGGCGTCGTGCGTGATCAGCACGATCGTGCGCCCCTGGTCGTGCAGGTCGGCGAGCAGGTCAAGCATGTCGCCGCTGGACACGGAGTCGAGGTTGCCGGTCGGCTCGTCGGCCAGGATCAGCGACGGGTTGGTCACCAGCGCCCGCGCGGCCGCCACGCGCTGCTGCTGCCCGCCGGACAGCTCGCCCGGACGGTGGTCGGCGCGGTCGCTCAGACCGACCTGCTCCAGCGCGGCCATCGCACGGCGCTTGCGTTCGGACGCCGGTACGCCCGCATACCCCAGCGGCAGCTCGACGTTGCGCCAGGCGTTCATCGACGCCAGCAGGTTGAACTGCTGGAAGACGAACCCGATGCGGTGATTGCGGATCGCCGCCAACTTGTTCTCGTTCAGCGCCGAGACGTCCTCGCCGTCCAGCACGTAGTCGCCGGACGTGGCCACGTCCAGGCAGCCGATGATGTTCATCAGCGTCGACTTGCCCGAACCGGACGGTCCGATGATCGCCACGTACTCGCCCTCGCGGATCAGCAGATCGATGCCCCGCAGCGCCTCCACCTGGATCGTCCCGTTCGAATAGACCTTGGTGATGCCGCGCATGCGCACGACCTCCGGCGCTTGCTCCATGACTGCGGTCATGCCATCTACCTCCTGCCGGCTCCGGCCGCCCCGGTCTCGCCGCCGGCGCCGCCGCCGGCGAACGTGCCACCCGTTCGCGTGCCACCGCCGAAGCCGCCGCCACCGCCGAAGCCACCGCCCGCGGCGGTGCCACCGGTCAGGCCGCCCAGCCCGGTGCCACCCAGGCCGCCGCCACGTCCGGTGGTGCCGGTGCCCGTGCCGGACGTGTCGGTCTGAACGACCTGCGTGATGCGCACCACGTCGCCTTGGGACAAACCGGCCGTGATTTCGGTCTGAGTGCCATCCGTTTGTCCCGTGGTGACCGACGTGGTCACAAATGTCCCATCTGATTGCTGCTTCTCGACGGTGTCGCCGTTCGCGCCGACGCTGATCGCCTCGCTCGGCACCGCCAGCACGTTGTCGCGCGACGTCAGGATGATCGAGACGTTGGCAGAGATGCCCGCGTACAGGTTGTCCTGCGAGCCCGTGATCGCGATCGTCACCGGGAAGGCCGCCGTCGAGCCGGACGTCGTCGATGTCGTCGTCGATGCGATCACCCCGACGCCGGTCACCGTGCCGGTCAGCGCGGACGTCGCACCCGTCGGAGTCACCTGAGCGCTCATGCCCTTCTTGATCTGGCCGATGTCGGCGCTGCTCACGCCCACCGAGACGGTGTATTTGTCCGTGGTGATCACGGTGATCGCGGCCGAGCTGCTGGTGGACGACGTGCCGCCCGAGCCCGCGCCGGCGCCGTAGCTGCCGCTGCCGCCGAAGCCGCCCGTCCCTGATCCGCTCGTGCCCGAGCTGCCCGACCCCACCGCGTCGCCGACCGCCACGTTGACCGCGGCGACCGTACCGGCGAACGGCGCCGTCAGCGTGCCGGCCGTCAACGCCGCCTGGGCCTGGTCGAGCGCGTCCTGCTTGGTCTGCAGGTTGGACGTCGCCGCGGTGATCGCCGCCGACGTCCCGGACGCCTGCGCGGTGGACAGATCCGACTGCGCCGCCGTCACGGAAGCCTGCGCGGCCGTCACGGCCGCCTGCAGGTTGGTCAGATCGATCGCGGCCAGCGCCTCGCCGGCGCTCACCTTGTCGCCGACCGCAACCTTGACGCTGGTGACCGTGCCGGCGCTGGTGAACGACAGGTTCGCCTGCTGCGCGGGCTCCATCGTGCCGGTGGCGCCGACCGACGTCGTCATCGTCACCAGGCTTGCCGTCGCGTCGCGCGTCGTGGTCGTCGGGCCAGCGCTGGCGCTCGGCGGCTTCAGCCCGTAGTACAGACCGGCTCCGGCCGCCACGACCAGCACCACGATGATGGTGATGACCAGGCCCCTCTTGCCATGCGAATGCGCAGCCACCGCGTCCCCCTTCCCTGGGGGAAGGCCAGGCCGACCGGGTCCGATCCGGACCAGTTCTCGTCGGCACTTCCCGAAGCTGTCATCCAGCAGACACCCGGGGTCTGGGCCGGGCGTGTCGCCATCCTTGGCAGCATCTGTGAACTTGCCGAGACGCAAAGACGGCGGGTGTCCCGCAGGGGGACACCCGCCGTCCGCGCTTGGTTCAGCGCCTCAGACTCACCACTTGGTCGCGTCGAAACGCGGGAAGGCGGCGGCGCCGGCGTAGATCGCCGCGTCGTCCAGATCCTCCTCGATGCGGATGAGCTGGTTGTACTTGGCCAGCCGCTCGCCGCGCGCCGGAGCGCCCGACTTGATCTGCCCGCAGCCCAGGGCCACGGCCAGGTCGGCGATCGTGGTGTCCTCGGTCTCGCCGGAGCGGTGGCTCATCATGGTGTGCATGCCGTTGCGGTGGGCCAGATCGACCGTGTCGATCGTCTCGGTCAGCGAGCCGATCTGGTTGACCTTGACCAGCAGGCCGTTGGCGGCCTTCGCATCGATGCCGCGCTGCACGCGCTTCGGGTTGGTGACGAACAGATCGTCACCGACGACCTGGACCTTGTCGCCCAGGCGAGCCGTGAAGGCCGTCCAGCCCTCCCAGTCCTCCTCGTCCAGCGGATCCTCGATCGAGACCAGCGGGTAGCTGTCGACCAGGCCGGCGTAGTAGTCGATCATCTCGGCAGCCGTCTTGGCGCTGCCCTCGAACTGGTACTTGCCGTCCTTGTAGAACGTGCTGGCCGCGGCGTCCAGGGCCAGGGCGACATCGCGCCCGGGCTGGTAGCCGGCCTTCTTGATGGCCTCGACGATCAGGTCGAGCGCCTCGCGGTTGTTGTCCAGGTTCGGGGCGAAGCCGCCCTCGTCGCCCAGGCCCGTGTTCAGGCCGCGAGCCTTCAGCACGCCCTTCAGCGTGTGGTACACCTGGGCGCCCATGCGCATGGCCTCGGCGAAGCTGCTCGCGCCGATCGGGCAGATCATGAACTCCTGGATGTCCACGTTGGAATCGGCGTGCTCGCCGCCGTTGAGGATGTTCATGCACGGCACCGGCAGCAGGTGCGCGTTCGGGCCGCCGAAGTAGCGGTACAGCGGCAGGCCGGCCGACTCGGCGGCGGCGCGCGCCGTGGCCAGCGACACGCCCAGGATGGCGTTCGCGCCCAGCTTGCCCTTGTTGTCCGTGCCGTCCAGCTCGATCATGGCGGCGTCCAGGATGCGCTGCTCGCTGGCCTCGAAGCCCAGCACCTCCGGCGCGATGATCTCGGTGACGTTCTCGACCGCCGTCAGCACGCCCTTGCCGTCGTAGCGATCCTTGTCGCCATCGCGCAGCTCGACGGCCTCGAAGGCGCCCGTCGAGGCGCCCGACGGAACGCCGGCGCGCGCAACCGTGCCGTCATCCAGGATGACCTCCACCTCGACGGTGGGGTTCCCGCGGGAATCGAGGATTTCGCGGGCTTCGATGTATTCGATACTTGCCACTGGTGCCGACCTTTCGCCCGGGGAGCCGGGCCTTGAGACTTGTCCTGAAACCAACCACCGGTCCGGCGCATCCGGAATCGGGGCCCGATCTGTGCTTGGCTTATGCCCCCAAGCCTAGTGCAGACCCGAAGGCCGCGCAGCGTCCACCATGTGATTCCACTGTGAATCAAGCCGGGTTCGCCTCAGGCGTGGCTTTTGCCACACGGGGAGGTTGAACCTGCGCCTCGGCGGCCCGGACCTGCGTCTCCAGAGCGCGGACGGCATCGCGCAGCGCCTGGTCGGGATCCACCCCATCCACGGCAGCCCGCACCACCAGCGCGAGCAGCGCCCGGCCCAGTTCGTCGGCATCCAGGGGCTCGCCCGGAGCGTCCGACAGCACGCCGTCCAGATGCACGTCACGCACGCGGGTGACCACCTTGGACGCCCGCGCCAGCGTGGGCATGGCATCCGCGATGCCCTCCAGGCAGCTCGTCCGCGACTTCTCGATGCGCTTGCGGGCCTCCCAGGTGCCCAGCATGTCGTCGGGCACCTGCGCGTCGCCGAACACGTACGGGTGGCGCCGGATCATCTTCTCGACGATGCCGCGGGCCACATCGTCCACGTCGAACCAGCCATCCTGGCGGGCGATCTCGGCCTGGAAACAGACCTGGAACAGCAGGTCGCCGAGCTCCTCGCGCAGGTCGGCCGGGCTGCCCGCCTCGATGGCGTCGATCGTCTCGGACGACTCCTCGACCAGGTGTTTCACCAGGCTGCGGTGCGTCTGCTCGGCATCCCAGGGATCGTCGCGGCGGATCCGCGCCATCACCGCGACCAGACGGGCGAACTCGGTGCCAACCTCGGGGCGCTCGCCCAGCGCGCCGTCCGCCAGCAGCGCGGCGTCCGACTCCGGGTCGTCCAGACGCGGCACGTCAGTGCTTCGAATCCAGCTGCGACAGCGAGCCGGTGCCGGTCATCGCCAGGGAGCTCGGATCGAACTGGCCATACCGCGGGTTGACCACGATATCCAGCGTGGACAGATCGGCCAGGAACTGCTCCATGCCCAGCTGGTTCGACAACAGCCCCGCCAGGGCGAAGTCATCGATCGTCTGCTTGCACAGCGGGTCAGCTGTGAACGTCGCGGTGTCGTCGAACTGGGTCAGGAACTGCGTGAGATCGTCCTGCGAGAAGGTGGCGTTGACCCTGTGCGCCATGGCCACGCCGATCGCGCCGTCGATCTGCCACTGCACGGACATCGCCCGCATGGTGCTCTCGCTCATCGGTGTCGCCGGCTTGGCGACGGCGGTGTACGACCGCAGGCAGCTCTGCGCGACCTGCTCGACCTGATCCTGCGTGACGACCGTGCCGTCCACGCTGAATGCCGTCGACATGCGCGTCGCGCAGCCCGTGCAGGACGCCAAGGCGGCGATCCCGGCAACCAGGGCAATCAGGCGGGTGCGTGCCGTCATCGTGGGCCTCCTCGGCGTTGTCGCTAGCGATGCGTGGACGATTCTACGCCAGCCGCCCGCACGGCATCGGAAGCCGGCCACGACGCCCACGAGGCGCAGGGCAACGCCACCGGTGTCGTGACCACTCGATCTAGACGCGGCACCGGCAAGGCGCCCAAGCCGACGTGGGCTACACGCCC
>Ga0209738_10000241_pt1 | contig 11730 bp, 11 predicted proteins | sample TergutNc150P5_FD_187289 | JGI IMG/M metagenome (GOLD analysis project Ga0209738, IMG submission 187289) | Nasutitermes corniger P5 segment gut microbial community from laboratory colony in Florida, USA - Nc150 P5 (SPAdes) (version 2) | ecosystem: Host-associated > Arthropoda: Insects >...
CGGCATGGGCAAGGCGTTTCGCGGCGTGTATGACATCCAGCATGACCAGGTGCGTGTGTTTCGCGCCGGCGAGCAAACGCTGGGCGGCGCGGTGGAAACGTTGCAGGGCTTAAGCGATGCGCAGGGCGCAGCGCGTTTTGGCGATGCGTGGACGCGCATGAAGGAGGAGGTGGAGCTGATCTGCGGCGCCACGCCCGCGTTTGATCGTGACGCGTTCCTCAAGGGCGAACAGTCGCCGGTGTTGTTTGGCTCGGCGATCAACAATTTTGGCGTCAAGGAAATTCTGGACGCGCTGGTGGAGCTTGCGCCGCCGCCCACCGCGCGCATGACGGTGCAGCGCGCCGTATCGCCCGACGAACCGAAGTTCACCGGCGTGGTGTTCAAGGTGCAGGCGAACATGGACCTCGCGCACCGTGACCGCGTGGCCTTCATCCGCGTATGTTCAGGGCGTTTTACGCGCGGCATGGCGCTGAAGATCACGCGCACGGGCAAGCCGTTTCGCGCGAACAACGTGGTGAGCTTCCTGTCGCAGCGCCGCGAAACCGTGGCCGAGGCTTACCCTGGCGATATCATCGGCATTCCGAATCACGGCGCGCTGAGCCTGGGCGATACCTTGACCGAAGGCGAGAACCTGCAATTCACCGGCCTGCCATTTTTCGCGCCGGAAATTTTCCAGTCCATCGAAGTGGTGGATCCGATGCGCGCCAAGCAGCTGGGCGAGGCGTTGAAACAGCTCGGCGAGGAAGGCGCCATCCAGGTGTTTCGCCCGCTGATGGGCGGCGCGACGATTCTCGGCGCGGTGGGGCAGTTGCAGTTCGAGGTGGTGTCGCACCGGCTGGCGGCGGAATATCGTGTGGATGTGCGCATGATGCCTGCGCGTTACCGGCTCTCGCGCTGGATCACCTGTGAGGACGCGGCGGAATTGCGGCGTTTCACCGATGCCTATGCTGGCCGTATTGCGCTGGATGCATCCGATGCGCCGACTTATCTGGCCTCGCATGTCTCCGAGATCGAAGTTGCACAGAAAGCCTGGCCCAGGATCGTGTTCAACGAACTGCGCGAGCGCGCGGGCGGGGCTTTCCAGCGAGCGATGTAACGATGTAATGCAGTGCGCCCGATAAACACAACGAAAGGAATCTGACCATGAAGCTGTTGCGTTATGGGCCACCAGGCCAGGAAATTCCCGGGATGCTGGATGCAGCAGGCCAGCTGCGCTCGCTTGAACAGGTGGTGCCGGATATTGCAGGCGACGTGTTGAGCGACGAGGGCCTGGCGCGCCTGCGCGCGATCGATCCGCAAACGCTGCCATTGGTGCCAGGCCATCCGCGCATGGGCGCGTGCGTGGGGCGGGTGGGCAAATTTGTCTGCATCGGGCTGAACTATGCCGATCACGCCGCCGAGGCCGGGCTGGCCGTGCCCGGCGAGCCGGTGATCTTCAACAAATGGACGAGCGCGATCGTCGGCGCGCAGGACGATCTGGAAATTCCGCGCAGCGCGCGCAAGGTGGACTGGGAAGTCGAGCTGGGCGTGGTGATCGGCAAAAGCGCGAAATATATCGATGCCGCCCATGCGCTCGATCATGTGGCGGGTTACTGCGTGATTAACGATGTGTCCGAGCGCGCGTGGCAGATGGAGCGCGGCGGCCAGTGGGACAAGGGCAAGGGTTTCGATACCTTCGGCCCGATGGGGCCGTGGCTTGTCACGCGTGACGAAGTGCCCGACCCGCAGCAGCTCGATCTGTGGCTCGAAGTCGATGGGCATCGCTACCAGAACGGCAACACGCGCACGATGATTTTTCCGGTCGCCACGCTGATTGCCTATGTGTCGCAATGCATGAGCCTGCAACCTGGTGACGTAATCTCCACAGGCACGCCGCCAGGTGTAGGCATGGGCTTCAATCCGCCCATCTTCCTCACCGCCGGGCAGACCGTGCGGTGCGGCATCGCCGGGCTGGGCGAGCAGCGGCAAAAAACGAGACCCGCCGGTTAAGACCGGCTGTAGGGGCAGGTTTCAAACCTGCCCTGCCCAAGGTATGGAACACGCCACAATATTCCTGTATAATCATGCGTTTTCCCGCGCGGTGCGGGGAAATTGGACAATGAATCCAGAATTCAGAATTCATTCAGAGTGAGGTTTTCACAATGTACGCGGTCATAAAAACCGGCGGCAAGCAGTACAAGGTTGCCGTTGGCGAAAAACTGAAAGTAGAACAGATACCGGCTGACATTGACGCAGAAATCACGCTCGACCAGGTTCTCGCGGTAGGCGAAGGCGAATCGATCAAGTTCGGTACGCCACTGGTCAGTGGGGCTTCCGTCAAGGCAACCGTGGTGTCGCACGGGCGTCACGCCAAAGTGACCATCTTCAAGATGCGTCGCCGGAAACACTACCAGAAACATGGCGGCCACCGCCAGAACTACACCGAACTGCGCATCGACGCGATCAACGCGTAACGCGCAGCCACGGTCAAGGTCAAGGTAAAGGAGTAACTAACTCATGGCACACAAAAAGGCAGGCGGCTCGTCGCGTAACGGCCGCGATTCCGAATCGAAGCGTCTGGGCGTGAAGGTGTATGGCGGTCAGGCCATTCTGGCAGGCGGCATCATCGTGCGCCAGCGCGGCACGCGCATGCATCCGGGCGACAATGTTGGCATCGGCAAGGATCATACGTTGTATGCGCTGGTCGATGGTCACGTGGCGTTCACCACCAGGGGCGCGATGAAAAAGCACCTGGTCAACGTGATTCCGGTGGCGGTCTGACGCGTTACGCGGAACACGCGGCAATCGCCCTCTGGCAACGCAGAAAGCCCCGCGAGTTTGCGGGGCTTTTTTGTTAAACAGGATTGATTGGATCACGCATGAAGTTTATTGACGAAGCGAAAATCGAAGTCATCGCGGGCGACGGGGGCAACGGCAGCGCGTCGATGCGGCGCGAGAAATTCGTGCCCTTCGGCGGGCCGGATGGCGGCGATGGCGGGCGCGGCGGCAGCGTTTATGCCGTGGCCGATCGTAACATCAACACCCTGATCGACTATCGCTATACGAAGAAACACCAGGCCCGCAACGGCGAGCATGGGCGCGGCGCGGACTGCTATGGGCATGGCGGCGACGATATCGTGCTGCGCATGCCCGTGGGCACGATCATCACCGATCTCGACACCGGCGAGCTGATTGCCGATCTGACCGCGCACGAGCAGCGTGTGCTGCTGGCGCAGGGTGGCGCGGGCGGCCTGGGCAACCTGCATTTCAAGTCCTCGACGAACCGCGCGCCGCGCCAGAAAACCGATGGCAAGCCAGGCGAGCGGCGGATGCTGAAACTGGAGCTGAAAGTGCTGGCCGATGTGGGGCTGCTGGGCATGCCCAACGCGGGGAAGTCCACGTTTATCACGTCAGTGTCGAACGCGCGCCCGAAGGTGGCCGATTATCCGTTCACGACGCTCGCGCCGAATCTGGGCGTGGTGCGCGTGGGCGCGGGCAGGAGTTTTGTGATCGCCGATATTCCTGGGCTGATCGAAGGCGCGGCTGAGGGCGCGGGGCTTGGGCATCAGTTCCTGCGGCATCTGCAACGCACCGGGCTGTTGCTGCATCTGGTCGATCTTGCGCCGTTCGATGAAAATGTTGACCCTGTGGCCGAGGCGAAGGCCATCGTGGGCGAGCTGCGCAAATATGACGAAGCGCTTTATACGAAGCCGCGCTGGCTGGTGTTGAACAAGCTCGATATGCTGGGCGATGAAGAGCGCGCTGCGCGCAGCGCCGATTTTGTGCAGCGCTTTGGCTGGACGGGGCCCGTATTTGAAATTTCCGCGCTCACGGGCATGGGCTGCGACAAGCTGTGTTATGCGGTGTATGACTACGTCTCGTCGCATTCAGAAGCGCATCGCGCTGCCGAGGACGAAGACCGCGCCGCGGATGTGCGCTTCCGGGATCAGGATGACGTTGAAGGGCCCCAGGAGTAATGAGCAAGGAGCAATGCGTGAGGAGTGAGCACAACATGCGTTCCGTGATTGCCGATGCGCAGCGCCTGGTCGTGAAGATCGGCTCGAGCCTCGTGACCAATGATGGCCGCGGGCTGGATCACGAGGCCATCGGGCGATGGGCCGCGCAGATTGCCACATTGCGCGCGCAGCGCAAGGATGTGGTGCTGGTGAGTTCCGGCGCGATTGCCGAAGGTATTCACCGGCTGGGCTGGAACGCGCGCCCGCGCGAAATTGACGAATTGCAGGCGGCAGCAGCGGTCGGGCAAATGGGGCTGGCGCGGGTTTATGAAAGCAGCTTTGCCGCGCATGGGCTGCACACCGCGCAGATTCTGCTCACGCACGCGGATCTGGCTGACCGCGAGCGCTACCTGAACGCGCGCTCGACGTTGCTCACGTTATTGCGTCTGGGCGTGGTGCCCGTCATCAACGAGAACGATACGGTGGTGACCGACGAAATCCGCTTCGGCGATAACGACACCCTGGGCGCGCTGGTGACGAACCTGATCGAAGGCGACGCGCTGGTGATCCTCACTGACCAGCCAGGGCTTTACACCGCTGATCCGCGCAAGGATGCCACGGCCACGCTCGTTGCCCAGGCCGACGCGGGCGCGCCGGAACTGGAAGCGATGGCGGGCGGCGCAGGGTCGAGCCTGGGGCGCGGCGGGATGCTGACGAAAATTCTCGCGGCAAAGCGCGCCGCGCGCAGCGGCGCGAACACCGTGATCGTCAGTGGCCGCGAAACCGACGTACTGGCGCGGCTTGCGGCAGGCGAGGCGATCGGCACGCAGCTGATCGCGCGCACCGCGCGCATGGCCGCGCGAAAGCAATGGATGGTCGATCATCTGCAGGTGCATGGCGCAGTGGTGATCGACGATGGCGCGGTGCAGAAACTCACGCAGCAGGGCAAGAGCCTGCTGCCCATCGGCGTGACGGAGGTGCGCGGCGCATTTGCGCGCGGCGAGGTGATCGTGTGCGTGAACAGCGCGGGCGCGGAAGTGGCGCGCGGCCTGACCAATTACAGCAGCGATGAAGCCCGGCGCATCCTGCGGCATTCAACGCAGCAGATCGAAGCGGCGCTCGGCTATATGCACGAGCCCGAACTGATTCACCGGGACAATCTGGTCATTGCCTGATGGTCAGGCTACTGGATGGTATCTGGCTTGATGATCGTTCCGGACTGCAACCTGCGCAGCATCTGCCGTGCGTCGCCCGCAGGGATCTTGTTAAAGCACAGATAATCCTGCAACAGCACCGAATGGTAGGCATTCAATGTGCCGGTTTCGATGCGCGTCCAGTCGTTGGCCACGGTTTGATCCCAGCCGTCGTGGTCGGCGTTCAGGCTGGCATACAGCCGCCATTCAAAGGCGGCGCAGCGAATGCCTTCGTAGTTCACATTGCGCGCGCCATTCGGGCTGGTAATCACCACGGTGTAACGCACCACCTCGTCCTTGCCCACTGACAGCGAGTTTGGATCGATCGCAAATTTCAGCGGCGTGCTGTTCGATACGTAAAACGGATACAGCGTTGCATTGTCCGCAGGCAGCGGCGGCAGGGTGTCGGGCACGCTTTCGCGCCAGGTGTCCTGCCTGTCGAGCAGATAGGTAAACGCGCCGGGGTTGTTCTGGCCAGGGGTCTTGTTTGACGAGCAGCCAGCCAGCAGCGCAAGCGCAGCCACACAGGCCGTCGTCACGGCCGTGGCCGTGGTTCTCGAAAAAGGGCGCTTCAAAACGGAGTTTCCTTACAGGGATGAATGAGCAGATTTGCGCTTGCCTCTGCGCTGGGCGCATCCGCAGTTGCATCGGCAACCGCAGCAGCTTTCACGCGCGAACGATGCCGCGCAGCGCCCGATGGTTTGGCGTTCGCCGCGCGCGCACGCGCAGACGCAGACGCAGACGGAATCTCACGCAGAAAACGCGAGAGCTCTGTCAGCGCAAGCTGATACACATCGCGCTTGAACTCGACCACCGAGTCCAGTGGCACCCAGTATTCATTCCAGCGCCATGCATCGAACTCGGGATGCGCGGTTGCGCGCAAACGTATATCGCAGTCACGCCCGACCATACGCAGCAGAAACCAGATCTGCTTCTGGCCGCGGTAATGGCCACGCGCTTCCCGCCTGATGAACCTGTCGGGCACCTCATAACGCAACCAGTCGCGCGTGCGACCGATGATCCTGACGTGTTCGGGCGTAAGCCCCGTCTCTTCGTGCAGTTCGCGGTACATCGCCTGGATGGGCGATTCGCCGTACTTGATGCCGCCCTGCGGGAACTGCCACGAATGCTCGAGAATGCGCTTGCCCCAGAACACTTCGTTGCGCGCGTTCAAGAGGATGATGCCGACGTTCGGGCGAAAGCCTTCACGATCCAGCATACAACCACCTTCAAATCCTTTAAAATAGCGTTGATTATAAATCAGATAACGGCCTGAATGTATCTGCTGCCAGCAGGTTTCGCTCAGGCCGCTGTTTTTATCCTGGAACCCTGCATGAAAGCCTCACGTTTTTTTATTGGTACCCTGAAAGAAGCGCCTGCGGACGCGGAAATTGTTAGTCACAAACTGATGGTGCGCGCGGGCATGATTCGCCGCGTGGCGGGCGGCATCTACAGTTATCTGCCCATCGGGCTGCGCGCGGTGCGCAAGGTCGAAGCGATCGTGCGCGAGGAAATGAACCGCGCGGGCGCCATCGAACTGCTGATGCCCGCCGTGCAGCCCGCCGAGCTGTGGCAGGAATCGGGGCGCTGGGAAAAATATGGGCCTGAGCTGCTGCGCTTTGAGGACCGCAAGCACAGCGGTTTCGTGATCGGGCCAACGCACGAGGAAGTCATCACCAGCATCGCGCGCGAACAGATTCGCAGCTACCGGCAGATGCCCGTGAATTTCTATCAGATACAAACGAAGTTCCGCGATGAAATCCGCCCGCGTTTTGGCGTGATGCGCGGGCGCGAATTCATCATGAAGGATGCGTATTCGTTTGACAAGGATGTCGAAGGCCTGCGCGCGTCGTATCAAAAAATGTATGACGCCTATGTGCGCATCTTCACGCGCCTGGGCCTGGATTTTCGCGCGGTGGCGGCGGATAACGGCTCGATCGGCGGTAGCGGGTCGCACGAGTTTCATGTGATCGCGGAAACGGGCGAGGACGCCATTGCCTATTGCCCCACGTCGGATTACGCAGCGAATGTCGAAGCCGCCGAAGCGTTGCCGCTGATCGCGCAGCGCGCGGGCGCCACCGAAGCGATGCAGAAAATCGCCACGCCGAACGCGGCGAAATGCGAAGCGGTGGCGCAGTTGCTGCATATTCCGCTGGAGCGCACGATCAAGTCCATCGTGCTCGCCACCGATCATCCCGAAACCGAAGGCGCAGCGCCGACGATCTGGCTGCTGCTGCTGCGCGGCGATCATGAACTCAACGAAGTCAAGGTCGGCAAACTGCCTGGGCTGGCGGGTTTCCGGTTTGCCACAGAGGCCGAGATCATCGCGTGGTTCGGCACGCCGCCGGGCTACCTTGGGCCGATCGGCACGAAAAAATCCGTCAATGTGATCGCCGATCGCACCGTCGCCAACATGAGCGATTTCGTGGTGGGCGCGAACGATGCGGGCTATCACATCCGTGGCGTGAACTGGGTGCGCGATCTGCCCGAACCGGTCGTGGCCGATATCCGCAACGTGACAGCGGGCGATCCGTCGCCGGATGGCAACGGCGCGCTGGATATCTGCCGCGGCATCGAAGTGGGCCACGTGTTCCAGCTGGGCACGCGTTATTCGCAGGCGATGAACGCAACCTTCCTCGACGAAACCGGCAAGCCGCAGCCCATGGTGATGGGTTGCTATGGCATTGGCGTGACGCGCATTCTGGGCGCGGCGATCGAACAGAATTTCGACGAGCGCGGCATTATCTGGCCCGAAGCCATTGCACCGTTTGAAGTGGTGTTGTGCCCGATGGGTTATGAGCGCAATGAGGCCGTGCGCGCCGAAGCCGACCGCCTGCACGATGCGCTGGTTGCCGCAGGCGTGGATGTGATTCTGGACGACCGTGGCGAGCGCCCCGGCGTGATGTTCGCCGACTGGGAACTGATCGGCGCGCCGCACCGTCTTGTGATTGGTGAGCGCGGGCTGAAGGACGGCAAGATTGAATACCAGGGGCGGCGCGATGCCCAGGCCACCTTGTTGCCTGCTGCCGATGCGGTGTCTGTCGTCGTGGAAAAGATTCGCGCAGCGAAGAAGTCACAGGCAGCATCACCGGCATAAAGGCATGGCAGGCATAACAACATGAACGACAGCTTTGTGTCCGCAACGGTATTGCTGCTGCTGATTACCGATCCATTGGGCAATATCCCGCTTTTCATCAGCTGCCTGAAAGATGTTGTGCCGCGCCGCCGCGCGGTGGTGGTGCTGCGCGAAGTGGCGATTGCGTTCCTGACCTTGCTGCTGTTCATGGTGCTGGGCAACCGCTTTTTGCGCATGATGGGGTTGACGGATATGTCATTGCGGATCAGCGGCGGCATTGTGCTGTTCCTGATTGCATTGCGGATGATTTTTCCGCCACCGGATGGCCCGGCCAATGGCGATGCCTATCATGGCGAGCCGTTGATCGTGCCGCTGGCGATTCCCGCGCTGGCAGGCCCGTCAGCGTTTGCCACGGTGATGCTGCTGACCTCCCAGGCGCCAGGTCGCCTGCCGGAATGGATTGCCGCGTTGACCGTGACGATGTGCGTCTGCGCGGTGGTGCTGGTGTTAGCCGGGCATTTGCAGCGCTGGCTGGGCGCGCGGGTGGTCACGGCATTCGAGCGCCTGATGGGGCTGGTGCTGGTGGCGATTTCCGTCGAGATGATGCTGGACGGCATCAAGGCGTTTTTGCATCAGGCGTGAGATCAGGCGTGAGTGGGCCGATGCTGAGCTGATCGAGCCGTTTCAGGAACTGTTCCGCAGATTCGTACCCTGCCACGCGCATCACCGGGTGGCCCGCCGCATCGAAAAACAGGATGCCTGGCGGGCCAAACAGGCCAAAACGCTTGAGCAGCGCCTGATCCTCAGGCGTGTTGGCCGTCACATCGGCGCGCATCAGGGCCAGTTGCGTGAGCTTCGCTTTCACGCGCGGGTCGCTGAATGTGAACTTCTCCATTTCCTTGCAGCTCACGCACCAGTCCGCATAAATATCGAGCATCGCGGGTTTGCCTGCGGCGCGCAACGCCGCGTCGAGCTGCGCGGAGGAATGGATGGGGGCAAAAACCGGCGAGCCAGATTCCACTGGCGCGTTGCCAGAGGATGCCGCGCTTCCCGTATGCGGCGACGTCAGTATCGCCAATGGACGCAGCGGATCCGTCGAACCAGCGGCCAGCCCGACGAGCAGCAGCAGCGCCCACAGCGCCAGCGCCGCGCCCAGGCTGCGCCCAAGCCTGCGCCAGAGGGTGGGCGCGCCGGGATGCGGTTTGAACAGGCCCAGCATCACGGCGGCCAGCAGCAGCCACACTGCCGCAAGCAGCATCCGCGCAGTCGCGCCCAGCACTGGCCACACAATCCATAGCGCAGCGGCCAGCAGGATCACGCCAAAAAACACTTTGACGCTTTGCATCCACGCGCCTGCGCGCGGCAGCAGCACGCCGGCGCCCACGCCCAGGATCATCAGGGGCACGCCCAGGCCGATGCCCATTGCAAACAGGGCCGCCGCGCCCAGCGCCACGCTGCCCGTATGCGCAACGAATGCCAGCACGGCGAACAGCGGCGCGGTCATGCAGGCGCCCACCACCAGCGCGGACAGCGCACCCATCACGCCGACTGCAACGAACCGGCCCCCCTGGCGTTTCTGTGAGGCTTGGGCTGCGGTGTTTTGCCAGGATTGCGGCAATGCGATGTCCACGCCTGCAATCAGCAGCAGCGCAAACACCGCCAGCAATAACGCAAACGCGCCCAGCACCCACGGATTCTGCAGCCACGCGCCCAGGCTTTGCCCAACCAGCGCAGCGGCCACGCCAAGCGCGGTATAAACAAGCGCCATGCCGAGCACATACACGAACGACAGCAGAAAGCCGCGCGCGCGCGTGACCCGCGCGCCTTCGCCCACGATGATCGCCGACAGGATGGGAACCATCGGGTAGGAGCACGGCAGCAGGCTCAATATCATGCCCGCAACGAAATACAGCCCGACGACCGCCAGAAAGCCTCCGCCCTGCAACAGGGATTGTGCGTAATCCGCGCTCGTGGCGCGTTCGTACCAGGACGATGGAAGCGCAGCGCTGTGCGAGGAAGCGGTTGCACCGGGCTGCGCGCTGGCCGCATGCAATGCTGCGCCGGTGACGTGATAGACATGCGTCATCGGCGGGTAGCACAACCCTGCGTCGGCGCAGCCCTGCGATGTGACGGTCAGATCGAATGCGCCCGTGGCGTGATTGACGGGAATGCGTATGGTCACGTTGTCCCGCCAGATTTCGACGTTCTTCTGGAAGGTCGGGTCAAATTTCACCTGGCCATGCGGAATCTGCGGCGCGCCGAATGTCACGTGGCTGTTATACGTTGCGAACGAGAAACGCTCGCGGTACATGTGATAGCCGCTGGCGATCTGGTAATGCAGCGCCACCTCGCCCGGGCGTTCCGTGGCGCTGAAGCGAAAGGCCTGGTCGGGCGGCAGGAAGTTGCCGTCATCCGCGCGCGCCACGTTCATGCCAGCGCAAAGCAGCAGTGCGCAGCAGGCAAGGCCAGCATGGCGGCAAAAAAGACGACGGAAAAAACGGTGCAGACCGAAGCTGAATCTGAATCTGAAACTGAAACAGTTAAACATGAACGGAAGGTTGCGTTGCGCTGGTTTCGTGATTGACCCACTGCCCGTAGGCGTCTGAGGCCATGACCTGCCATGACAGGATTTCCGGCGTCTCATAAGGGTGATGGGCCAGGACAAGCTGTTCAAGCGCCGCCGCGCGCGCGCTGCCTGTCTTGAACAGCAGCTGGACTTCATCGGCCTCCTCGATCGCCCCCTGCCAGTGATAGCGCGAATGCGCCGCCTGCTGCGTGACACAGGCCGCCACGCGCGCAGCCAGCGCCGCCTGCGCCAGCGCCCGCGCGGCATCGGCGTCGGGCAGGGTGGTCAACATCAGGGTGATGGCAATGGGCACGATGGATTAATCAAATCTGGAAAGCAAGGGCTGCATCGTACCATCAGAATTCATTGCTTGACATTTCGGGGCATATTCTGCATACTTGCGAATTCCCTGTGGAGGGGTGCCCGAGTGGCTAAAGGGGGCAGACTGTAAATCTGTTGGCTTACGCCTACGTTGGTTCGAATCCAACCCCCTCCACCAGCAGGATTGATGCACTGGAGCAGCTGGAGCCGGCGTCCCGGAATATGCCCGTGCGGGTGTAGCTCAACGGTAGAGCAGAAGCCTTCCAAGCTTACGACGAGGGTTCGACTCCCTTCACCCGCTCCAGTGTGTAGTTGCGGTTTTGAAGGATTTGATTGGTTGATCCGCCCATGTGGCTCAGTGGTAGAGCACTCCCTTGGTAAGGGAGAGGTCGGCAGTTCGATCCTGCCCATGGGCACCAGCGATCGGCAGCCAGTCTGGCATGCAGTGTCAGTAGCTGGTTTTTTGTGTTTTGTATTTTGTGTTGAGTGACAAGTGTTTGCGCCCCGCGCAACGTTCGGAAAACTTCCAGGAGTTCGAAAATGGCGAAAGGTAAATTTGAGCGTACGAAGCCGCACGTGAACGTGGGCACGATTGGACACGTGGATCACGGCAAGACGACGCTGACCGCAGCGATCACG
>Ga0209738_10000242_pt1 | contig 11704 bp, 4 predicted proteins | sample TergutNc150P5_FD_187289 | JGI IMG/M metagenome (GOLD analysis project Ga0209738, IMG submission 187289) | Nasutitermes corniger P5 segment gut microbial community from laboratory colony in Florida, USA - Nc150 P5 (SPAdes) (version 2) | ecosystem: Host-associated > Arthropoda: Insects > Digestive...
TTTGGCGCGTAGTGCATAGGGATCCAGCCGTTCAAGTGCCTTGCGCGCCGCTTCGTCGGCAGGGAAGAAACCGTGTTTGATCAGCATAGCCATCATGCGTGCCTTGCGCTTGAGCAGCCGGTCACGGCGGCGGCGCATCGTGCGCGCAGCGCGGCGTGTTACCGCGAGCGATGCACCATCCTTGGGGTTGCGCCCATCGCTGAAGATGCGTACGCCAGCTTTGATGATCGCCGTTGGCGCTGGCTTTTCATCGTCGTTCAGCCTGAGCATGGCCCACCCCAAGGATGTACTGCCTAAATCCAGTGCAAGTCGATAGTTCATGGTTTTGGTTTCCGTCGTTATTTACGTTAGAATAACAGGACAACCTAACGATTGGAAAATGCGCTCTGCCGCTAACAAGCATCAGATGCACCAAATGGAAAGCCGGGCACGTCCCGGCTTTCGCTTTTGTACAATCGCCACCTCTTCCGAGGAGCGTTGCAGCGTCCCCCTTTCTGCGCGGGGCGTTAGGCTCGGAGCTTCACTTTCGCAACCACGCTCATCCGCTGTTTCGCGGTGAGTGTCATCTTTCTTGCCGACACCACGGGACAGCGGCATCGTTACTGTCTGTTGTCATGGAGTCGTTCGCATGAATGCTGCCCTTCCTACCGCGCGCGCCGATTGCGCCATTGCCGATTCTTCGCTGGCCGATTGGGGCCGCAAAGAGATCCGTATCGCCGAAACCGAGATGCCCGGTTTGATGGCAATCCGCGAGGAGTTCGCCCAAAGCCAGCCGCTTAAAGGCGCGCGTATCGCCGGGTCGTTGCACATGACGATCCAAACGGCCGTGCTGATCGAGACTTTGCAGGCGCTGGGCGCGCAGGTGCGTTGGGCGTCGTGCAATATCTTTTCGACGCAGGACCACGCCGCTGCCGCAATTGCGGCCACGGGCGCGCCGGTGTTCGCCATCAAGGGCGAGTCGCTGGCCGATTACTGGGACTACACGCACCGCATCTTCGAATTCGGGCCGAAGGGCAGCGCCGCCGAAGGGCCGAACATGATTCTTGACGACGGCGGCGACGCCACGCTGCTGATGCACCTGGGCCAGCGCGCCGAAAAAGATGCCGGCGCGATTGCACACCCGACGAGCGAGGAAGAGCGCGTGCTTTTCGCCGCCATCCGCGCCAGGCTTGCACAAGACCCGGCGTGGTACTCGCGCAAATGCGCCCAAATCCTCGGCGTGACCGAGGAGACCACCACCGGCGTGCATCGCCTCAATGAAATGGCGGCCAAGGGCACGCTGCTGTTCCGCGCGATCAATGTCAACGATTCGGTCACCAAGAGCAAGTTCGACAACCTTTATGGCTGCCGCGAATCGCTGGTCGATGGCATCAAACGCGCCACCGACGTGATGGTGGCGGGCAAGGTGGCCGTGGTGTGCGGCTACGGCGACGTGGGCAAGGGCAGCGCGCAGGCGCTGCGCGCGCTGTCGGCCCAAGTGTGGGTGACGGAGATCGACCCCATTTGCGCGCTGCAAGCGGCGATGGAAGGCTACCGCGTGGTGACGATGGATCAGGCGTGCAGCCAGGCCGATATTTTCGTGACGTGCACCGGCAACCGCGACGTTATTACCTACGCCCACATGGCACGGATGAAGGATCAAGCCATCGTGTGCAACATCGGCCACTTCGACAACGAAATCGACGTGGCGGCGCTGGAAGCCAAGTGCCGGTGGGAAGAAATCAAGCCGCAGGTCGATCACGTGATCTTTGAGAACGGCAAGCGCATCATCCTGCTGGCCAAGGGGCGGCTGGTAAACCTCGGCTGTGCCACGGGGCATCCGAGTTACGTGATGTCGTCGTCGTTTGCCAATCAAACGCTGGCGCAGATCGAGCTGTTCGCGCGCCGCGATACGTATCAGCCCGGCAAGGTTTACGTGCTGCCCAAGCATCTGGATGAAAAGGTCGCGCGCCTGCAACTGAGCAAACTGGGCGCGCACCTGACCGAGCTGACCGACGCGCAGGCCGCCTACATCGGCGTGGACAAGCACGGCCCGTACAAGACGGATGCGTACCGGTATTGAGCTTGAACGCAGCGGGGGCATGCGGCGGGTGAGAACGCCTTGGGCGGCCCCCGCCAAAGTTGATCGTTAAGAACGCCCGCCCCCAGCTCGTCCTTGCCGACTGGCGCGTGCGTTCGCGCCGCCGCACGCGACACACGCAGCCGGTAAATAGAGGGCGCCCGCAGCGGTCAATCGCAGCGGTTAATGAATGCTCGGCATTGCGGAGCGGCCGCCAAGCGGTGTGTGCCGGGCACGCGCGCCATTACGCCCCAAACACCGCATGCCACAGCGCCAAAATGGCATCGCGCTCAGTCACCAGCAATGTAGAGGCCACTTGGGTGGGTTGTTCATCCAGGCGCGCTTTGTGTTGTGCGCGGCGCAGGGTACGGTAAGCAGCGGCAGCACGTTCACCCACGCCGGGCGACAACAAACCGGTTGCTTCGGCGCGTTGCAACAGAGCGATGTTGCCGACGTTGGCTTCCAGTTCCGGGTGTTGCGCGGCGTGCGCCAGTACCAGGTATTGCACGGCGAATTCGGCATCGACCATGCCGCCGGGGCTGTGCTTGACGTCGAACTGCCCTGCCTTGACGGGTCGCGCGGCGCGCATTCGCTCGCGCATGGCGATGATCTCTTGACGGAGCGCAACGGTGTCACGCGACGCGCAGATGACGGCGTGACGTACCGCGTCGAAGCGCGTGCGCAAGGCGGCGTCACCGAGCACGCAGCGCGCGCGCGTCATGGCCTGATGCTCCCAAGTCCAAGCGGCGTTGTCGCCGCGCTGTTGTTGGTAGTCGGCGTAAGCGTCGATACGGGTAACCAGCAAGCCGGAACTGCCGTTGGGGCGCAGCGCGGTGTCGATCTCGTAGAGGTCGCCCGAGGCGGTCTTGATGGTGAGCCAGTGGATGAGTTTGCGCACAAAGGCAGCGTAGATGTCAGATGCGTCGCTGTCGGCGCCGTCGTCAGCATCGTCGAACAGAAACACCAGGTCGAGGTCGCTGCCGTAGCCCAGCTCCTTGCCGCCGAGCTTGCCGTAGGCGACGATGGACAGCAGCGGCGTGTCGCGGTGGCGGCGCTTGAACAAGCTCCAGCACCAGCGCGTCGCCACGGCCAGCATGGTGTCCGCCAACGCGGAGAGGTCATCGGCCACTTGCTCGACGCTGATGCGGCCCTCCACGTCGCGCACCAATGTGCGGAAGGTTTCGGCATGATGCGCGCGGCGCAGCAGGTTGAGCAGCTCTTCTTCGTTGTCCTCGCCGGTGCGCTCCAGCGCGGCGCGGCGCGTGTCCAGTTCCCGGACAAGGGCGGCGGCATCGAAACGCGATTCGAGCAGCCCCGGCCCGGCCAGTTCGTCAATGACGCCGGGGTGCCGGATCAGGTAGCGCGCGGGCCAGCGTGCCGCGCCTAATACATGCAGCAAGCGCTCGTGGGCAGAGGGGCGTTCCAGCAACAGCGCCAAATAGCTCTCGCGGCGCAACAGGGGGTCCATCCAGTCGATCTGGCGCAGCGCGGCGTCAGCGGTGATGCGGCCTTCGTCCAGCCATTGGCCGGTACGCTGGAGCAGTTGCAGCAACCGCGCCAGCGCTTCGTCGCGCAACGCCAGCACGCGCGGGTGCTCACGCCAGGCGGCCAACCGTTCGGCCAGCTCGGGCGGGAAGCGCTCCAGCACGGTGTCGAAACTCAGCACCACATGCGCGCCGGGCGGCATGTCGGGGGCGCTGGAGTCGTGGGCGCGTGTCTTGCCGCAACAGCCTTTTTGGGCACACTTCGAGGACTGGCCGCCGCCCAGCAGCGCGTCGAACTCCTGCGCCACACGCTCACGCTGCGCGTCCAACTCGGCCAGGAACGTGCTGCTGCTCGCAAACCCCAATGTGGCGGCAATCCAAGCCAGATCGGCATCGGCGGTGGGCAGGGTGTGGGTTTGCTGGTCGTCCAGGTATTGGATACGGTGCTCGACCCGGCGCAAAAAGACGTAGGCGCGCGCCAAGGCATCGGCGGTTTCCGGCGCCATCAGCCCGGCATGTGTCAGGTGTTGCAGGGCATCGAGCGTGGCGCGGATGCGCAGCTCCGGAAACTGGCCGCCACGCACCACTTGCAGCAGTTGCACGATAAATTCGATTTCGCGGATGCCGCCGCGCGAGAGCTTGACGTCGTTAGCGCGGTCGGGCCGGCCCGCGCTTTGACGGATGGCGTACTCACGAATCTGCCGGTGCAACTGGCGCAGCCCCTCGAACACGCCGTAATCCAGATAGCGCCGGAACACGAACGGCAACACTACGCTGCGCAACTGCTGCGCGGAATTGTTTTCGAGGGCGGCACGTGGAGCCACCACGCGGCTTTTGAGCCAGGCAAAACGTTCCCACTCGCGCCCGTGTTCGAGCAGATATTCTTCCAGCGCATCCAGTGAGCAGGTAACCGGCCCGGAGTTGCCGTTGGGCCGCAGCGCCAAATCGACACGAAATACGAAGCCGTGTTCGGTCACATCGCCGATCAGCGCGTAGAGCCGCCGTGCGGCACGGGTAAAATATTCTTCAACGCTGATGCGTCCGCGCCCTTGTGCGTCGCCTGCGGTTTCGCCGTCGCGCTCGTAAATGTAGATCAGGTCAATGTCGCTGGAGACGTTGAGTTCGCGCCCGCCGAGCTTGCCCATGCCGATGATCCACCAGTTAGAACGCTCGCCTTTGTCGGTCATCGGCGCGCCATGGCGCGCATCCAGTTCTTCAAACGTCTGCCGCACAGCGGTGTCCAGCGCAATCTCGGCCAGCCACGTCATGCCATGTACCACCACGTCCAGCGGCGCGCCCTGTTCGCAATCGAGCGTGACGAGCCGTTCGATGACCAGTTGCCGCAGAATGCGCAGCGCTACGGCAACGTCAGCGTGGCCCGGCTGGCCCGGCTCGCGCAGCCGGTCCAGGCAAATTTGCATCGTTTCGCGCGTGGGCGCCCCCTCCGGCAGCAGTGCCCGCTCACGCTCGTACCGGCGGCGGATACGCTGTACGAAGCGCGAATGATCGGCCCCGCCGCAGCCAGTCGGCGCAGCAGGATTTGCAAGCTCGGTGGTATCGGTAGCGGTAATGGCAGTCATAATTAATTTCCAGCTTCAGCAATGCTAGACAAGTCTTTGCAAATTAACTACAGGGCGCAACGCGCAGCGGTACCAGACGGTGTTGACGGTATTTGCAACACAACGCAAGCGCCTGATGACGAAAGATGCGCTGCCCGCAAATAGCTCATTTGACCTAGCCTCAAGCCCCAACTCCTGATTCAATATCCGTGTTCTCCCAGCCCGTCTTCCGATTCGCTGCCGCTCTGGCGCGCTGGGCCGTGCGGATCGCCCTGGCACTGCTGTTACTCGCCGTGCTGGCCTGGGGCGTCCTGCATTGGATGATTGTGCCGCGTATCGACCAGTTTCGCCCGCGCTTGCAACAGCTGGCCACGCGCTGGGTCGGAGCGCCGGTGAACATTGGCGCGATCCGCGCCGAATCCAACGGTCTGGTGCCCGCCGTCGAACTGACCAACATTACGGTGCGCGACGCGCAGGCGCGCACGGGCTTGACGATTGCGCGCGCACAAGTGGCGTTCTCCATCGCCTCGCTGCTGCGCGGCGGGGTCGAGCAACTGGCGCTGCAAGGGGTGCAACTGGATATTCGCCGCACTGCGCAAGGCCGGCTGCTGATCGGCGGACTGGACCTCTCGGGCGATGCCACCGGCAACACGCGCGCAGCGGACTGGTTCTTTGCACAGCCGGAGTTCGTGGTGCAAGGCGGCGCGGTGCATTGGATCGATGACACGCGCCCGGCCGCGCCACCGGTGGCACTGTCGAATCTGCAACTGGTGATCCGCGCCCACGGGCGGCAACACCTACTGCAACTCGACGCCACGCCCGACAGCCCGTGGGGCAAGCCCTTCACCATCACCGGGCGCTTCCGCCAACCGATCCTCACGCGCCATCCGGGCCGCTGGCTCGACTGGGACGGACAGGTCTACGCGCTGCTGCCGCATGTGGATGTATCGCGCTTGCGCCAATATGTCGATCTGCGCACCGACTGGGGCGTGGTCATCACGCAAGGCCAAGGCGCAGTGCGGCTGTGGCTGGAAGCGCGCCACGGCCAAATCATCGACGCCACGGCTGACCTCGCGCTGGGTGCGGTCAACGCCACCCTCGGCCCCGGGCTTGAGCCGCTGACGCTGACTTCACTGTCCGGGCGTATCGGCTGGCAACGCCAAAATGGACGCGAGCAGATTACCACCCGCGACTTGCGTTTTACCGACCGCGATGGTCAGGTATCGCCGGGCAGCAATTTCCAGCTCAGCCTCGAAGGCAGTGGCCCGCAGCAAGCCGAAGGCGGCACGCTGGAAGCCGATCAGCTGGACTTGGGGGCGCTGGCCAAAATCGCGCGCCGCCTGCCGTTGCCGCCCCAAGTCCATGCACAACTGGAGCAACACCCGGTAGCCGGGCTGGTGGAATCGATCCATGCGCATTGGGCCGGCAGCATGGACGCGCCGCGCGACTGGCAACTGTCGGCGCGCATCTCGGACCTGGCAGTAGGTGCCCAAACACTGCCGCCCCAGCCCGACGGCACGCCGCGCGCAGGCATTCCCGGCATCGAGGGAGCCACCGTGGCCGTGCAGGCCACGCCCACCGGCGGACAAATCGACCTTTCGATTCGCAATGGCGCGCTGACCTTTCCCGGTGTGTTCGAAGAACCGCGTATCCCGCTGCAAACGCTGAACGTGCGCGCGCTCTGGCAGACCGACTTCAAAACCGGCCAGATCGCCGTGCAAGTCCCACAGGCCACCTTTGCCAACGCCGACGCAGTAGGACATTTGCACGCCAGTTGGCATACCAGCGCGGAAACCGGACCGGCACGTTTCCCAGGCGTACTCGATCTCGATGGCCGGTTCGACCATGCCGACGGCGCGCGCATCTACCGCTATTTGCCGCTGCACATTCCGCAACACACGCGCGATTACGTGCGCGACGCAGTGCAACGCGGACAAGCGCGCGACGTAGCGGTGCGCATCGCGGGCAATCTGCGTGATGTGCCGTTCGACCATGTGCCCCAAACCGGCCCATCCTCCGGGCAATTCCGTTTCGATGCGCAGGTCAGTGGCGTCACGCTGGCTTACGTGCCCCCGCAACACCAGCATGCGGGTGATTTACCTTGGCCGGCGCTGGAAAACCTGTCGGGCGAATTGATTTTCGACCGTGCCTCGATGCAGGTGAAAAACGCGCAGGCCCGCGCACAAACGCAAAAGGACTGGCAATTCACGCGCATCGATGCGGGCATTGCCGACCTCTCGAACGTGCGCGTCACTGTCTCTGCCGACGGGCATGGACCGCTGGCCTCGGCGTTGGCCATCGTGCATGGATCGGCTATCGGGCACCTGCTCAACGGCGCACTCGATACCGCCAGCGCCAATGGGAATGCCGCACTGCAACTAACGCTCGACCTGCCGATAGCCGACCTTGAACACTCCGCCAAGGTCACCGGCCAGGTCACGCTCCAAAACAACACCGTGCAACTGGTGCCCGATGCCCCCGTCGTGACGCAAACATCCGGCACGGTGACGTTTGACCAGAGCGGCTTCACGTTGCATAACCTGCACGGTCAGGCATTGGGCGGGCCGGTACGCATCAGCGGCGGCGGTCAGCCGGATGCGCCGGGTGCACCCCCGGTAACGGTACACATTGCCGGAACGGCCAGTGCGCAAGGTTTGCGCGCCATGACCGATTGGCCGCCGGTGGCCGCCTTGGCGCGCCGCGCCAGCGGACAGGCTGCGTATCAAGCCGAGCTGCTGTTCCGCCATGCGCGCCCGGCGCTGACTGTCACCAGCGATCTGCGCGGCATGGCATTTGACCTGCCCGATCCGCTGAACAAGCCCGCCGACGAGCGCTGGCCACTGCGTTATCAGGACAAACCGCTAGACGACACACGCGAGATGATCGGCGTCACGCTGGCCCAACGCTTGTCGGTACAGCTCGAACGCACCGACGACGGCCCGCCGACGCGCGGCGCGTATGCGTTGGGCGCAGCCGCCCTGGCCGCGGCCGCCGCCGAGCCGCTGCCCGCATCGGGCATCACAGCACGCATTGATGTGCCGCGCCTCGATATTTCGGCGTGGTCGACAGCGCTCGACGGAATCATCGGTACCGCGCCGCCCAGTACCCCAAGTACCCCCAATACACAGGCCCGAAGCAGTGCCAACACGGGCAACCCTTTGGTTTCCGACAGTCCCGGCAATCTCGATGGCGCCAGCGCCGCCGCAGCCCAAACGGCATCCGCCACGCCGATCACGGCGCCGTCACCGGTTGCTTCGGTCACCGCCGGCACGGCCCCTCTCGCATCGGCCAACGCGGCCGACAACACATCTCATCACACATCTTCCACCCCGCTGTCGGCGCCGGACTACCTGCCCACCGTCTGGGACTTGCACACCGACCAACTGATCGCCGGAACGCACAACCTGCACGCCGTCACCGCCAGCGGCACGCGCGCCGGCGACCTATGGCGCTCCAACGTGCAGGCACACGAACTGGCCGGGGAAATCCAGTATCGGCAAGCGCCGGGCCGCCAGCCCGGCACAATACATGCGCACCTAACCCGCCTGAGCATCCCCGCCAGTCAAGTCAAGGCCGCAACAGACAACGCCAGCCCCGCGGGCGATCCGCCTCAACATATCCCCGCGTTGGACATTGTGGCCGACCAGTTCCAGATCGCCGACAAGCCACTGGGCAAACTGACCATCCAAGCGACCAACCAGGCCATCGCACAACACGCCGACCACGGCGCAAACCAGCCGAATCGGCAAGCCATCGATCCGTCCATCAACGAATGGCAGCTCGACAACCTCACGCTCGAAATGCCCGAGGCCACCCTCACCGCCACGGGGCGCTGGGCAGGCCAGCGCAGCAACAACGCCACCGCCGAAGATGATGCCGAGCGCCATACCGCGCTGCACTTCACGCTCGACCTGCGCAACGCCGGCGCGCTACTCACACGGCTGGGCATGCCCCACACCCTCGCGCACGGCGCGGGCAAACTCCAAGGCGACCTCGCCTGGCGCGGCGCGCCATATGCGCTGGACACCCCGACGCTGAACGGTCAATTGCATCTGGACATCGGCAAAGGCCAATTTCTCAAGACCGATCCCGGTATCGCCAAACTGCTGGGCGTGTTGAGTCTGCAAGCCTTGCCGCGCCGTTTGACGCTGGACTTCCGCGACATCTTCAGCACCGGTTTCGCGTTCGACTTCGTGCGCGGTGACGCACACATCACCGACGGCGTAATGGCAACCAACAACCTGCAAATGAAAGGCACGGGCGCGGCCGTCCTGATGGATGGCTCAGCCAGCCTAGTGGCCGAGACGCAAAATCTGCACGTCGTCGTCGTGCCGCACATTGACGCCGGTACCGCAGCGCTGGTGGCCACCGTTATCAACCCGGCGATCGGCATCGGTACCTTCTTTGCCCAATGGCTGTTGCAAAAACCGCTCTCTAAAGCCGCCACACGGGAATTCAATATCACCGGCGCGTGGGCCGATCCGCAAGTTGTCGCCCTTCCCCACCGCGCGCCTCGCGCCGAAGCCCATACCCCCAACCCCGCAACTACGACGCCGGATGCGGCCGGGAACGGAGCGCAATAAGTAGTGTCCTTACTCTCAAACGGCAGCCGGCACGGCACCACTTAAATGGAAGTCATCCAACTCAAGCCGCCCACGATGGCCTGCACGGCGCCCCAACAAGCATACTTTCAAAACTCTGATAGGGGTTGTTTTGAATCCGCTTGAGTAAGCCAGTGCCCGCGAGGCATGTACACGTTTTGCGCCTCGCCAGCATCTCGCGTCAAAATCAGCGCAGGTTGTTGCTGGTATCGACCATCGTGTTGTAGGTATTGAGCAACTTATCGGGGCTGCCATCGACCATCCAACCGCCGGAGGTGCCCAACAGTTCTTTCTGACCTGGCGGATAAGGCGTGTGATCGCGTAGCCGGCGGTAAAGCTCCTTGGCCGCTTTGCGGAAATTATCCACGTCCATCTGGTATTTGGGCCACATCATCGGTTTGTCGCCGGGCGCCCTGTCCATGGCGTCGATGGTCTGTTCAAAGGTATCAATTTTCGGACCGACCTTGGTGAGATCAACGCTGTCTTGCATGAGTAAGCGCACCAATGCCTTGGCTTGAATCATGGTGGACAGGTGGTAATAAACCAAATTGCGTCCGCCTTTTTTCTCCAGGTCCTGCAATTGGGCTTGCTGTAGTGCATCGTTGGCGTCGTCGAGCGCGCTGGAGAACTGTTTACTGGCAGCGGTAAACGTCTTGGCCTGTTCGGCCAGCGTTTTATGCAACGCTTTGCCTTTGGCGAAACCATCGTCTTTATAGTTTTCCCGGTCGTAATAGGTGTAGGCCTCAGTAATCGTGGCTTGCAGCGGCCCCAAACTGGCGGCAAAGGCTGCTGCAGACTGATCGAGCTCGGGCATGGCGGGCGGTAGTTCTTTGGCCTGTTGCACGGCTTGTTGACACGCCTCCGCGCCGTCCACGCTGTATAGACCATAGACGACGCGCTCTTGTCCCGTCGGGCCGACATTCATGTCCTTGATCCAACTCTGGTAACGGTTGAGCGAGCGCTGGAAGGAGCTGCTGGCCTTGTTGTAGCACTCAATATAGAGGTTGAGCTTTTCCTGCGGATTGGCCTCGGCCTGGCTGGTCTGGGCCGGCACTGGCGTGTTCGTGCTGCCAGCGGCGCTGGCCGCGGATGCTACCGACGACGCCACAGCCGCAGGTGCGGCGGCGCTGGAACTCGATACAGGCGTATCCCCTTCCTTCTTGGGAGAGCAAGCCGCCAGCGTCAATGCAAAAGCAATAGCGGCAATCCACGCGCCGCGAGAAAACGAAACGAAATGACGAGACATAAACGCTTTCTGAACAGTCATGAGTAGTCGCACACAAATTCAGAGTATGGCCCAACATCGACAACTGCGGAAGTTTTTTCTTCACCGCCCATGCGGCAGAGTGGCAAAAAACCACAGCGCCGCAGTTCCGCAGGCATAACCGAAAGCCCTCCCCAACCGGACAGACTTCACTGCTGTTGCACGACCGCAAGCAAAGGAAACGTATCCGCAATCGTGTGAATTCCAGCGTGCGCTTACGTTTATCCGACACCCAGTTCATCACCGGTCATAAGCTGGCACCCACAGAGGAATGACACTAAGTCAACAAACACCAACACCCTATTAATGGCGTGAAGTATTCCGCTCCGGCCGTGAAGCACCGCACGCTCAATGTCCGTATCCTCGGCAATCTGTACTGCTGCCGACACGCTTTGACTTTCCGGCGGCTGTCCGGCATTGAAGTGATGTCATGCCGCAGCGGCGCGTCCGATCAGGGGGGGGCCATAGCAACAAGACAGGCGCAAAAACCGCGCGCCCCCAGCCTCTCCTCTCCGAGACCCGCTGAACCGATTGCGCAAGGCCCGGCAGTACTGACCTCCCTACGAACCAGCGCGCTGAAGCACGAGTGATCCGCGTGGCGCCGAGAGTTGGAGCACGGCTACGGTGCATCACCCGCCCAACGGGGGGTTGCTGCGCCCTCGGCGCTAAAATAAATTTGTCACGCTTTTGTCATCTGTCCCGTCACACATCCATCAAATGACGCCACGCGCCATCTG
>Ga0209738_10000243_pt1 | contig 11676 bp, 15 predicted proteins | sample TergutNc150P5_FD_187289 | JGI IMG/M metagenome (GOLD analysis project Ga0209738, IMG submission 187289) | Nasutitermes corniger P5 segment gut microbial community from laboratory colony in Florida, USA - Nc150 P5 (SPAdes) (version 2) | ecosystem: Host-associated > Arthropoda: Insects >...
GATACCGACGCCGATGATGAAGGCCGCATCAATCAGGCCAACCAGCAGGAACATCTTGGTTTGCAGCTCACCCATCAGTTCAGGCTGACGCGCGGCCGATTCCAGATATTTGCTGCCCATGATACCAATGCCGATACAAGCGCCAGCGGCGCCCAGACCGATTATGAGGCCAGCGGCCAAGGCGACGAAACTGATAACTTCCATGAGTTGCTCCTAAAGAACGAAGGTTGGGTTGATGAAAAAGGAAGGAGAAAATAAATAATTGTGCAGAATCAATGCATTAATGCGAGTCATGTGCTTGGCCAATATAGACCAGCGTCAGCATCATGAACACAAAGGCCTGCAGAATGATGATCAGAATGTGGAACAACGCCCAGGCCAAGCCTGCGACGACTTGCAAGATGGCCAGCACTATGGCCAGCGTTAGCGAGCCGCTCGTGCTGAGCGTAACCCACGCCCCCCCCATCATGGCGATGAGCAGGAACAACAGTTCGCCCGCATACATGTTACCGAACAATCGCATGCCGTGCGAGACGGTCTTGGCGATGAACTCGATGATTTGCATCGCGAAGTTCACCACGCCCAGCGGTAAAGCAAACAGCGGATTTTTACTGGTGCCGAACGGCGCCGTGACCAGTTCATGCGCCCAGCCGCCGATGCCCTTGATTTTGACGTTGTAGAACAGGCACAGCAACAGCACCGAAATCGACAGGCCCATGGTGACCGACAGATCGGCCGTCGGCAACACGCGCATGTGCGCCTGCGGATTGCCCAGGAGCTTTTCCCACAAGCTGGGCAACAGATCGACCGGCAGCAGGTCCATCATGTTCATCGCTGTGATCCACACGAACACCGTGAGCGCCAGCGGTGCGACGAACTTGCGGCTCTTGGCGTTATGCACGATACCCTTGGCTTGCTCTTCGACGAATTCGACCAGCAGCTCCAACGCCGCCTGGAACCGTCCCGGCACGCCCGATGTGGCTTTGCGCGCGGCAATCCACATGACCCAGCAGACAATCACGCCCAGCAGGACGCTCCAGAACACCGAGTCGATGTTGATGACGGAAAAATCAACGACGCTGGTTGGCTGGTGGTTTTGCCAGAACGTCAGATGGTGTTGAATGTATTCGCCCGGCGTCAAACCATGCCCAACAGCGGACCCGGCGGCTTCAGCGGCGATTTCGGCGGCCATTAGAACGTTACCTCACTCGATCAACTAGTTAGTTTTGTTTGCGAACGCGGCTTAACAGCCAGCGCCACCCAATACACCATCAGCGCAACAACCAACCCGGCGAGCAACGCCGGCCAGATCAGTTCATGCACCAACTTTGGCGCCAGCGCCAGCAGCGCCAGTGTCAAAGCAAATTTGACCATCTCCCACAACAACAACCGTGCGGCAGCGCTTACGGCATTAGCAGGGGCGGCACGCCCTTGCAATCCGCGCGCAAACACGGCTGCCGGCAACGCTACTGCCAATCCGCCGTATCCGGCGGACCACGCAACGTTTGTTTTACCGGTTAGCAGTCCTAAGACCACTGCCAGCACTAACGCTGCCACTACTTGCCACCCGATTACCCACCAAGGCGAAAGCATCGGATGGGCTTGCCGCCACTGGCCTGCCTGTTCGGCGGTCAGCGGCTTGAAGTCCTGCCATTGGTCGTCATCTGCGTCTTCAACAGTCATCTTGCGTCGGCAACGACCTACGGTTTCTTCCGGTTACAGCTACGAGAACTGCGCATTATAGGGAAGACCGCCTGAACTTTTGCGGCCATGCTGGAATCATACTTAAATTTATATCCTATTCTTTGTTGTTCACCTTGTGCCGCAGTGCGCCAATACGGTCTGGGCCGTGGCGTGCGAGGGCATATCCTGCCGAGTTCGGCGCATGCATTGTGTTGCGCCATTGTGGCCGATGATGGTGGACAGGGCGGGCACATGCGCGCTCGACCCAACACTTCTACATCATGAACGATACCCCCGATACGTTTGGCGACATGGCGCCCCAGCCTGCGCCCGAAGATCCGCGCCGCGCGTCGTTGATCGAATATCCTTCACAATTTCCCATCAAGGTCATGGGCGAAAATACCGAAGGCTTCGTGCACGCGATGGTGCAGGTCGCACACGCGCACGATCCAACTTTTGACGCGGCGACGGTCGAACTGCGCGAAAGCAAGGGTGGGCGCTACTTGGGGGTCACCCTCACCATTACCGCCACCAGTCGTGAACAACTCGATACCCTCTACCGTGCGTTGACGGCGCATCCTTTGGTCAAGGTGGTGTTGTAGCGCCTTCATTAAACAAGGAACTTCATGGCATCAACGCTAGTGCTGCGGCTGCCAGCGAACCGTATGGGATATTTTTTGTCCGAGCCGCGAATAGGCAAGCGCAGGCAAGCGCTTTTTGTGGGCGGCTTGAAGTGACAGGGGCGGTGAGTCGCTTGCCGGGGCGCCATTACCCCTGTCTCAACCTGTTTTCACGCTATACATCCCCATCAGACCATGCACATTGAGTTCCTCGGTCAGGTCGATTACGAAACCACTTGGCAGGCTATGAAGGCCTGGGCAGCGCGGCCTGATACACCAGAGATGCTATGGATTTGCGAGCATCCTCCGGTATTTACACTGGGGCTGGCGGGCCGGCCGGAACATCTGCTGGATCCCGGCGACATTCCGGTAGTACATACCGATCGGGGCGGGCAGGTGACGTATCACGGGCCAGGGCAGGTGGTGGCGTATCCGCTGGTTGACCTGAAAGCGCGCGGCATCTATGTCAAGGAATACGTGTTCCGGCTGGAACAGGCGGCGCTCGCCACACTAGAGCACTTTGGTGTGACGGGGCACCGCGTGGCAGGCGCGCCGGGCATCTATGTGCGGCAAGCCGATCCGTTCGGGCACGCGCCGATCTCGCAACGGCCCACGCGCCGCGAGCCGGGTTCGTTTGCGCCGGTGCCTGATTTCACCGGTCTTGGGAAGATCGCCTCACTGGGCATCAAGGTTGCGGGGCAGCGCGCATATCACGGATTGGCACTCAACGTGGCTATGGAACTATCTCCCTATGCGCGTATCAACCCCTGTGGTTACACGGGGTTACGGATGGTCGATCTTGCCTCTATCGGTGTGGCGGTTACGTGGCTGGAGGCCGCACAGGAACTGGCTGCACAACTGGCACGACGGCTGGCAATTTGAATGTTGCGGAAGGTTTGCATGTTCATGTTCAGCGTATGCCATTTACTCCTGATCTGTTCGATCTCCGGTGCCAAGTGCTCAACTTCTAGAAATTCATGACTTCATCTCCAACGGGCATCGGTTCCGACGCGCACGTGGTGCGTGATGCGCCCGACGGCGCTTACGACCCGCGCGCCAAACAAAAAGCCGCGGCCAAACTGGCGCGCATCCCGGTCAAGGTGCAGCACGATGCGCCTGTGTTGCAAAAACCCGATTGGATCCGCGTCAGGGCGGGGTCGGCCGGTTCGCGCTTTTACGAAATCAAAGACATCTTGCGCCGCAACCGCCTGGTTACCGTGTGCGAGGAGGCTAGTTGTCCCAACATCGGCGAGTGCTTCGGGCACGGCACGGCTACCTTCATGATCATGGGCGACAAATGCACACGCCGCTGCCCGTTTTGTGACGTGGGGCATGGCCGGCCGGATCCGCTTGACGATCAGGAGCCGGACAACTTGGCGCGCACCGTGGCCGCGTTGAAACTGAGCTATGTGGTCATCACCAGCGTCGATCGTGACGATCTGCGCGACGGCGGCGCGGCGCACTTTGCTGCTTGTATTCGCGCCGTTCGGCAGGCATCGCCCAGCACGCGCATCGAAATCCTGACGCCGGATTTCCGCGGACGGCTGGACAAGGCGCTCGACATCCTTGCCGCCGAACCGCCCGACATCATGAACCACAATATGGAGACGGTGCCGCGCTTGTACAAACAAGCGCGGCCTGGCGCGGATTACGCCTTCAGCCTGAAGGTGCTGCAAGACTTCAAAACGCGCGTGCCGCACGTGCCGACCAAAAGCGGCCTGATGGTCGGCCTGGGCGAAACCGACGACGAAATTCTCGCAGTCATGCGTGATTTGCGCGCGCACGGCGTAGATATGCTGACCATCGGTCAGTATCTTGCCCCTTCATCGGCGCACTTGCCTGTGCGGCGCTATGTACATCCCGATACCTTCGCTCATTGGGAGCGCGAAGCTAATGTCATGGGTTTCAGTCACGCTGCGATCGGTGCGCTGGTGCGTTCGAGCTATCACGCTGATCAGCAGGCGCGTGCAGCCGGCTTGAATTGAATGCTACAATTTTAAGAGCGATCGTCATGAGCAAGTGTTACACCATCGCCTCCATTCCGGGCGACGGTATCGGTAAAGAAGTGATGCCCGAGGGGCTGCGCGCAATCGAGGCGGCGGCTCGGCGTTTTGGCTTCGAGATGCGCATCGTGCCAATTGAGTGGGCCAGTTGCGACTACTACGCCCGCACGGGCCAGATGATGCCGGATGACTGGCAGCGGCGGCTTGCCGGCATGGACGCTATTTATTTCGGTGCCGTCGGTTGGCCGGTTACGGTGCCCGACCACATTTCATTGTGGGGATCGCTGCTCAAATTTCGGCGCGAGTTCGACCAGTACATCAACCTGCGTCCGGTGCGGCTGTTCGAGGGCGTGCCCTGCCCGCTGGCGGGCCGCAAGGCCGGTGAGATCGATTTCTACGTGGTACGTGAAAACACCGAGGGCGAATACACCAACCTTGGCGGTGTGATGTATGCCGGTACCGAACGCGAGATCGTGGTGCAGGAGACCGTGATGTCGCGTTTTGGCGCTGACCGGGTGTTGCAATACGCCTTCGAGTTGGCGGCATCACGTCCGCGCCGACAACTGACAGTTGCTACCAAAAGTAACGGCATTGCCATCAGCATGCCGTGGTGGGACGGGCGCGCAGATGCGGTCGGCCAACGCTATCCGCAGGTCAAGGTGGAAAAGCACCATATTGATATTTTGAGTGCGCGGTTTGTGCTGCAACCGCAGCGTTTCGACGTGGTAGTGGCGAGCAACTTATTCGGTGACATTTTGTCGGACCTAGGCCCGGCGTGCACCGGCACTATCGGGTTGGCGCCGTCGGCTAACCTGAATCCGGAGCGGCGTTTTCCCTCGCTGTTCGAGCCGGTACACGGCTCTGCGCCTGACATTTACGGGCGCAACATTGCCAACCCGGTGGCCATGATCTGGTCGGGCGCGTTGATGCTGGACTTTCTGGGCGAGCGCGCGGCCCACGACGCCATCGTTAGCGCTATCGAGCAAGTGCTGGCCCAAGGCCCGCGCACGCCTGATCTAGGGGGGTCGGCCTCAACCACCGATATGGGGCAGGCCATTGCGGCACTGATCTGAGCAGCCACTCACGCAGCGGTGAGAGATCGGTCACTTCAGATGTGCGCTTATGGGGTTTGTCCGACGAGTTGCCGCAGCTCGCCCGACTCGTACATCTCCATCATGATGTCCGAACCGCCGATAAACTCGCCTTTGACGTACAGCTGCGGGATAGTGGGCCAGTTGCTGTATTCCTTGATGCCTTGGCGGATGGCTTCGTCTTCAAGCACATTGATGATGCTGATTTGACGGGGATTAACACCGGCGGCTTTGAGAATTTCGATGGCACGGCCCGAGAAGCCGCACATAGGAAATTGCGCCGTGCCTTTCATAAAAAGCACGATGTCATTGGTCTTGATGAACTGGTCGATGCGTTGCCGGGTGTTGGCGTCCATGGAGGCATTCCTGCGTTGGTGTTAGAGGAAGAGAATTATTCCTACACCGACAAAAAACCGGTGGGTGTGGGGTTATAGGGGATGCGTGCGGTCAAAGGAGGCGAGAAGAAAATAATAAAAGCGTCTGACAGACTGGTCTGTCAGACGCTTGCGGGAGGGTGTAGGCGAATTGCGTTCAAAAAATTCTAGTACACGCCTACCCACATGCTCAAAAGTATTTTGAGTATTCTTATGACGATACGGTTAGGTTAGATCGCGAACTGGTTGCGATCTTTGCCTTCGATCCATTTGGGAGCTTTGCCACGGCCGGTCCAGGTTTTGCCGGAAAGCGGGTCGCGATATTTGGGAGCTACTTTACCCAGAACACGACTGCGACGGCGGCTGCCGCCACCAGGGAATACGTCATTGGCAGTAAGAGCGTGTTGTTGCACCAGCTCGCGCACTTTCGCGACGGCACTGGCAACTTCGCGGCGACGCGCTTCTTCGATTTGAGCACTCAAGGCTTGTTGCTGTCTTAAAAGTTCCTGCAGATCGGCCATGATTTCCAATTTCCTTTCACTGGTTGGTGGATAAGACAAGTGGAATATACCACATTATTGAGGGCCGTGTGATCCGGTGCTGTGGTCGGTGGAAGTGAGCCGTGTGAAGCAAGTTGCCTGAGTCGATTGGGAATCGGTTGCGCGGTACACAAAGTGAGTAGCAGTAGTCGCGTAATTGTGGCCATTCGCCATGTCATCCATCGAAGGGATGACTTCGAACATGGATCCTAAATCAATCTTCGTGGCTTTGCGGCGCAGGCAGTGCCAGTATGCGATCGATACGGCGGCCTTCGAGTGCAATGATCTGGAAAATCCAATCCTCGCAAACGATGCGTTCGCCGGCCACGGGCAGGTGACCTGTTACGGCTAGTAACAGGCCCGCCAAGGTGTTATAGAGACCCTTGTCTTCCAGCGGCAGGGTCTTAATTTGCAGGCGCGTCTTGAGTTCGCTGATCGGCATCAAGCCGTCCAATATCCAGTTGCCGTCGGGGCGCTGCGTGGCCCATGCGTCCAGCGGCGCGCCGGGCTTGAGTTCACCGGTAATCGCTTCGAGCAGGTCGTGCGGTGTCATCAGGCCTTGCACCACGCCATATTCATCGACCACCAAAACCAACCGCCCGGAGCGGGCGCGCAATTGTTCGAGCATTTCCAGGCCGCTGAGGGTTTCGGGTACGAAAACAGCAGCCACGGCGTGTGGCGCCAAGGGTTGATCGGGCGTGCGATTGAGTGCCAGCAGCTGGGCGACGGAGATGATGCCAATAACGTCGTCCAGACCACCCCGGCAGACCGGGTACCACGAATGCGCGCTTATGTCTCCGCGCTCGGTGACATAAGCCAGTGCTGCGCGCGCAGAAATGTCTGCATCCAGCCATTCGATGTCACTGCGCGGCACCATCAGCGATGTTAGTGCGCGGTTATCGAGATGGAAAACGTTGCGTACCATTTGGTGCTCGTGCGCTTCAATCAGCCCCGCGTCCACACCCTCTTCCAGACTGGCGGAAATCTCGGCGGTCGTTACGGTGGGAGCGTGTTTGGTGTCGATGCACATCAGCTTCAAAACCGCTTGCGTGGACAGTGCCAGCAGGGCTACAAAAGGTTTGGCGGCGATGGCCAGTGCGGTGATGGGGCGGGCTACCCAGCGTGATACCGTTTCGGGAAACAGCAGCCCGATGCGCTTGGGGGCGAGTTCGCCGAACAAAATCGTGAAAAATGTGATGACGGTAACTACGATGGCCGAGGCCAGCAGATTGGCGACGCGTCCTTGTAGGCCCAGCGTGGTTAGCCACGCCGCCAGCGGGTGGCTAAAGGTGGTTTCGCCGATGATGCCGGTGATCAGCGTAGTCAACGTGATGCCCACTTGCGCAGTGGAGAGAAAGCGCGTCGGCTCTTCTATCAGCGCCAACGCCGCGCCTGCGCCTTTGTCGCCGGCCTCGTGCAGCGCTGCCAGGCGTGCTTTGCGGCTGGCGGCCAATGCCATTTCCGCCATCGAGAAAAGACCATTGAGCAGCGTCAGTAAGACGATCAGCAAAAAATTCATGTCATATTTCCGCACACAATCGAGCGTATGTCACTCTACTTGATTGGCGATGTCCAGGGCTGCGACTCCGCGCTGGGGCGTTTGCTCGATGAAATCGCTTTTTCTCCCAGCCGCGACCGGCTGATATTGCTGGGCGACCTAGTCAATCGCGGCCCGGCTTCGTTGGCTGTGTTACGGCGTGTAATGGCATTTGACGGCGCGGCAACTTGCGTGCTCGGCAACCACGATCTGCATTTGCTCGCTGTTGCACTGGGCTTACGCAAAACGCGTAAGGACGATACGCTCGATGACATCCTAAATGCCCCTGACCTCGACGCGCTGCTCGACTGGCTGCGGCAGCGGCCTCTGGCGTTGCACGAGGCGGGTGTGTTGATGGTGCACGCTGGCGTGCTGCCGCAGTGGACGCTGGCGCAGACGCTGGCGCTGGCGCGCGAGGTTGAAGCCGAGTTGCATGGTCCGGATTGGACCGTACTGCTGGCGCTTATGTACGGCAACGAGCCCGATTGCTGGGACGACGAATTGCACGGCCCGGGGCGCTTGCGCGTCATCATCAACGCGTTCACGCGCTTGCGTTTTTGCACGGCAGACGGACACATGGATTTCAAGGCCAAGCATGGTGTGGCGATCGCGCCGCCGCCGGGGTTGCTGCCGTGGTTCGATGTGCCTGATCGCCGTACGCGTAATGACATCATCGCTTTCGGTCACTGGTCCACACTAGGCTGGCTGGAACGGCCGGACGTAATTGCGTTGGACACCGGTTGCGTCTGGGGCGGGTGCCTGACGGCAGTGCGGCTGGGCGCGACGCCACAGCAGCGCGAGCGCTTTCAACTGCGCTGCCCGCAGGCGCAACAGCCCGGTTGACGCTGTCGGATCAATGTTCCGGCGGCGGGATGCGATGCGCGCGGTACGGGCAGGTCGGGCGTGTGCAATGCGCATAGAGGCTCAGCGCGTGGTCGGCGATGACGAAGCCGTTGCGCCGCGCAACGGCGGCTTGGCGTTTTTCGATTTCGTCGTCGCAGAACTCTTCGACGTGGCCGCAATCGAGGCACACCAGATGGTCGTGGTGCTGTTCCTCGCGCAGTTCATAGACCGCCTTGCCGACTTCGAAGTGGTTGCGCGCGAGGATGCCTGCCTGCTCGAACTGGGTGAGCACGCGGTAAACGGTGGCCAGGCCGACATCGGCGCCGTTGGCCAACAGCAGGCGATATACGTCTTCTGCCGAGAGGTGGCGGCGTTCGGTTCGCTGGAAGATTTCCAGAATCTTCAGTCGGGGGCCGGTGGCCTTGAGGCCGGTGATTTTGAGTTCGTCGGAGGTGCTCATGCGGACAAAGATGCACGCGCCGCGTGCGGTGGGCAAGAATGCAAATGGACGATGAAAGCCATGCGTAGAATGCCTATTTCTTTGGCGTTCACTACCTTTGATGTGATTGTGCATGAGATGGTTTGAGTTTTCACCCATGATGGCTTCGCGCACGCCGCTGACCGTGGCGCTGGCGGGGTTGATGCTGACCGGGCTGGCGTCGGCTTTGACAGGCTGTAACAGCATCGACCAAGGCACGCGCCGTGTTGCGAATGCAGTAACGCTCTACAAGCCTGAGGTGGTGCAGGGCAATTTCGTCTCGCACGAGCAGGTGGCGCAACTGCACGCGGGCATGACGCGGCTGCAAGTGCGCGACCTGTTGGGCACGCCGCTGATTACGCCGCTGTTTGTGGGCGATCGCTGGGATTACGTCTTCACCATGAAACGCCAGGGGGTACCGCAGCAGCATTACCGCCTTACGCTTTATTTTTCGGGCGATACGCTGGACCATTTCGATGGTGACGACATGCCCAGCGAGGCTGAGTTCGTGCAGCGCATCAGCGGTCATACGCGCAAGGCAAAAGTGCCGCGCCTGACCGCCACAGCCGCGCAACTCAAAAGTTTTGCCGCCGCCAATCCGCGCCGTGTCGCATCTGCGCCCGATGTTGCAGCATCCGCTGCCGCACCGGACAAAACCTATCCGCCATTGGAATGAAAATCCGTCTCGTGGCGTTGTGCCGCGGGATGCCTTTATTTTTGTTTTGATATGACCGCTGCTTCCCCCTACCGCATTGCCGTTGCCGGCGCCACTGGCCGGATGGGCCGTATGCTGATCGAGGCGGTACACGCGGCGCACGACTGCGTGCTGACCGGAGCGCTCGAACAAGCCGGTAGCGCTGCGCTGGGGCAGGATGCAGGCGCGTTCACCGGCTGGGCATCGGGTGTGACCATCACCGCCGATCTGGACGCGGGACTTGCGGACGCGCAGGTGCTGATCGACTTCACGCGCCCCGACGCATCGCTGGCGCATTTGATTGCGTGCCAGCGGAAGAACGTGGCGCTGGTGATCGGCACCACCGGTTTTACCGATACGCAAAAGGCGTCAATCGGGCAGGCAGCGCGGGCGATTCCGATCGTCTTTTCCCCCAACATGAGCGTGGGCGTGAACGTGACCTTCAAACTGCTGGAGATGGCTGCTCGCGCGCTTTCTACCGGCTACGACATTGAAATCATTGAGGCACATCACCGTCACAAGGTCGATGCGCCATCGGGTACCGCGCTGAAAATGGGTGAAGTCATCGCCGCGGCGCTGGGGCGTGATCTCAAGCAATGCGCCGTTTATGAGCGGCATAGCGTCATCGGCGAGCGTGACCCTTCGGCGATTGGCTTTACTGCCATCCGCGGCGGCGACATCGTGGGCGAGCATACCGTGCTGTTCGCGGGCACCGGCGAGTGTATTGAGATCAGTCATAAATCATCGAGCCGTGCCGGTTACGCACAAGGCAGCTTGCGCGCGGTGCGCTTTCTTGCCGGCCGCAACAGCGGCCTGTATGGTATGAACGACGTGCTCGGTCTGTAATAGCGCCGGGGATACAAGGCGCACTCCCACCCATCATCACCATGAACCATCTGCTACACCTATTCCATCAAAGCGACGTGATTGGTCGCGCCGTGGCACTGCTGCTACTGCTCATGTCCATCGCCAGTTGGGTGGTGATTTTGTGGAAGGCGTGGTTGCTGCGCCATGCGCGCGGCGACGCGCTGACCGCCATTGCCGCGTTCTGGCAAGCCGGGTCGATCGCCGAAGGCGCGGGGCGCGCGGCGGCGTTTGACCGCACCGAACTGGTCACGCCCTTGATTGCTGCCACGCAAGCTCCGCCAGCCGGCACGTTGGCTGCCACCGGCGGACGCGCGCAACAACTCACGCGTTTGTTGCGCGACGCACTGCATGGCGCGCTGAGGCGCTTGCAATTCGGCCAAGTGCTGCTGGCTACCGTTGGCGCCATCGCACCCTTCGTCGGGTTGCTGGGTACCGTCTGGGGCATCTACCATGCGCTCACCGGCATTGCCAGCGCAGGCCAGATCAGCATCTCGCAAGTTGCCGGCCCGGTCGGCGAGTCGCTCATCATGACCGCAGCCGGTCTGGCTGTCGCCATCCCTGCCGTGCTGGCCTACAACTGGTATGGCCGCGCCGTCAGTCACATTGAGGCCGAACTGGAAGGCTTCGCGCTCGACTTGCGGCAGTTGCTGGCCGCTTGACCTAATCCATCGCACGAGGAGCGCCACATGGCTTTTGGACGGCTGGAACGCGCCGAGAGCGCCAAGCCCATGAGTGACATCAACGTCACCCCACTGGTGGATGTGATGCTGGTGCTGTTGGTGATCTTCATCATCACCGCGCCGCTGCTGGCCAGTTCGATCAAGCTCGATCTGCCCAAGGCCGAAGGCGCGCAACCGGGTGAGCCGCCCCGCTCCGTCACCGTGGCGGTGGACAAGGCCGGGCAGATCTTTTATGAGGCCAAGGTCGTTACACCCGAACAACTGGGA
>Ga0209738_10000244_pt1 | contig 11645 bp, 10 predicted proteins | sample TergutNc150P5_FD_187289 | JGI IMG/M metagenome (GOLD analysis project Ga0209738, IMG submission 187289) | Nasutitermes corniger P5 segment gut microbial community from laboratory colony in Florida, USA - Nc150 P5 (SPAdes) (version 2) | ecosystem: Host-associated > Arthropoda: Insects >...
TACGCGATGCACGCCGCTTTCAAATTTCAATGTTCCGTAAACATCTTCACCGTTCACTTCCAGCATCACTTCTTTATAGCCGCCTACGGTGCCTTCGCTTTCATTGACGATAGCGGTTTTCCAACCTTTTTTAGCGCAATAACGAATGTACATGCCCAGCAAATCGCCGGCAAACAGTGAAGCTTCGTCGCCGCCCGTTCCGGCGCGGATTTCGATAATAGCATTTTTATTATCCTGCGGATCTTTGGGAATTAAAAGCTGCGTAAGCTGTTTTTCCAATTCCTCTTTTTTAATTTCCAATTCGGGCATTTCCATTTTTGCCAATTCGCGCAATTCCTCATCGCTGCTATTGATGTTTTCTTTGCTGAAATGATAATCGTCCAGCACGCGCAAATATTCTTTATACGGCTGAACGATTTTTTCCAAATCCCGATATTCCTTACTCAACTTGCCAAATTCTTTTTGATTGTTGATAATATCAGGATTCGTCAATGCAACGCCTACCTGTTCAAATCTCGCTTGTATGCCCGCTAACTGCTCTAACATAAATTACTATAAAGCCCAAAGGTACAAGGAAAAAAATTTTTTGAAAACCGTAAAATATTTTTCCTTCTCAGTTGTCTTCCTTAGTAGAGAGCAGCTCGCAAATATTTAAAAATAAAAATTTAATAATTATGATGACAAGAGAATTTCAAGGTGGACGTTTCGGATTCGCCGATCACAGATTTCACCATTTCCGCGAAAATTGGGCTAAAATGAGTGCGGAAGAAAAAGTAAAACTCATAGATGAAAGAATGGAAAGCATGAGTAATTCCAAATTCTTCAAAGCCTTTATGGGCGAAGGTTTCAAGCATCCCTTCGGAGAAAAATGGGCGAAAATGACGCCCGAAGAAAAAGCCGAATTTATTGACAAACGTTCTAAGCATTTTAATGGTTCGGAACAAACTCCGCAAGCGCTGGTTGCAGCAATTGACGAGCGTTGCGAAGAATGGATGAAAAAATCGCCGGAAGAAAAAGAAGCGGCTGTTAAAGAAAGATTTGAACATTCCGGCGAAATGAGCGGCAGATTTAATTTTTGGGGAAAAGGTCATTAACTTTAACCGAAATTAAAAATTCAAAAAATGCGGAAACTCGTAGTAAGGACGGGTTTCCGTACATTTGGTAAGGGAAATGAACAATAAAATTTGTCCTGTTGAGCGAGCCGGAATGCTGGAACATCCACTAAGAAAATGGATAACCAAACCGTCAGAAGTCATAAAGCCTTATATATCTGAGGGAATGACGGTGCTGGATTTGGGCTGCGGACCCGGCATATTTACTTCGGAAATAGCAAAGCAAATGAAGGGCAACGGAAAAGTAATTGCCGCAGATATTCAACAGGGAATGTTAGACATACTGAGAAATAAAATCAGCGGAAAAAAAATTGAGCAACAAATTGAATTACACAAATGCAATGAACAGTGCATTGGAATAAAAGAGCAAGTTGATTTTATCTTGGCGTTTTACATGATTCACGAAGTTGTCTATCAAAAAACATTGTTTGAAGAACTTTCTACCATCATAAAACCAAACGGGAAAATGTTGATTGTAGAACCGAAATTCCATGTAACAAAGAAAAAGTTTAATAAAATGCTTCTTTTGTTAGCGGAATTAAATTGGAAAGTTCTGCGCACCGGCACAAATTTTTTTAATCGCATGGTTACCTTATCAAAATAATTTTGGAAGCAATTAATCACTAAAATATTTTTTATGAGACAAAGATTTTTTCTGCGAATACTGTTTGTAATAGCTATTGCAGCAATATCAAGCGTTGTGTTTATGCTGCTATGGAATGCGTTGCTGCCAAGCATTTTCGGGTTGGTACGCATCAATTATTGGCAGGCGCTGGGCTTGCTGGTTTTGGCAAGAATATTCTTTGGCAATATCGGTGGAAAAATGATGATGAATTCCGAAATGCGGCATGGCGGCAGGCGGCATTTTAGAGAAAGATGGATGAATCTGTCGCCCGAAGAAAGAGAATTATTTATAAAAAAAATGCAATCCCGTCGTCATCATTTTCCTTTTCACAATTTTGATGAACAACATTCTGATCGCCGTTCGTTTCATCCTCCTTTTGATGAACAGGACGAGCAGAATAAAGAAGTATAAAACGTGGTAAAGACATTGCAAACAAATACGGAAAAACAGGTAGCGGAATATCAACCGAAAATAAAAGCTTTTATCCGCAAACACGTTGCCAACAAAGAAGATGCGGACGATATTTTGCAAGAAGTTTTTTATCAATTAGCGAAAGCAAACAGCTTGATGAATCCCATTGTGGAAGTATCTGCATGGTTATACAGGGTTGCAAAAAATACCATTATCAATTGGAGCAAGAAGAAAAAAGAAGAACCGTTTCCCGTTTACCAGAATGAGGAAGAAGAGGACATCATGGAAGATTTTTCCGAGATTCTGTTTGATGCTACTTCTACGCCGGAGACCGAATATTTGCGCTCTTTGGTGTGGGAAGAATTAGCCGATTCGCTTACCGAATTGCCTGCGGAACAACGCGAAGTATTTGAAAAGACAGAGCTTGAAGGAAAATCCATCAAAGAACTTTCGCAAGAAACGGGCGTTCCGGCTAACACCTTGCTGTCGCGAAAACACTATGCCGTATTGCATCTGCGCAAAAGTTTGAAAGAACTGTATGACGATTTAATGAGCGCGTGAGAACTTGTATATTTTCCTGAAAACAGTTTGTCTTTACCCTTTTCGCAAGCGCATTTGCTTTTGTATTTTTGCAATTAATGACTTCGCAAGAATTTAGAGCAATAGCGCACACCATTCCCAATCATCCGGGCATCTACAAATATTTTGATACCGACGATAATTTGATTTATGTAGGTAAAGCAAAAAATTTGCGTAAGCGCGTCAGTTCGTATTTCAATAAAACCGTCAGCAATTTTAAAACTTACGAATTGGTGCAGCGTATAGCGCACATTGAGTTTACAATCGTAGATACGGAACAGGATGCTTTTTTGCTGGAAAATTCTTTGATAAAACAATTTCAACCTAAGTACAACATTCTATTGAAAGACGATAAAACCTATCCTTTTATCGTGATAAAAAAAGAACCTTTCCCGCGCATTTTCCTCACGCGCCGAAAATTGAAAGACGGTTCAGAATACATTGGTCCTTTTACCAGCGTATGGCGCGTGCGCGAATTGCTGGATTTCATTAAAGAAAATATTCCGCTGCGCACTTGCAAACTCAATCTTACCAAAAACAATATCGAACGAGGCAAGTTTAAAGTTTGTTTGGAATATCATCTCGGTAATTGTAAAGCGCCCTGCGAAGGCTTGCAAACAGCGGAAGATTACGCAGAATCCATTCAGCAAATTCGGCAAATAGTCAAAGGAAATTTATCGCCGCTGATGCAACATTTCAAAAAAGAAATGCAGGATTACGCAGCAAATATGCAGTTTGAAAAAGCAGAGCTTATTCGGCAAAAAATTGTTGCATTGGAAAACTATCAGGCAAAGTCGGTTATCGTGAGCGCACATCTCGGAAGCGTAGATGTATTCGCTATTTCAAAAGAAAAGGAAACGGCTTTTGTCAATTATTTGATGGTCGAAAACGGAACCATTATTCATACGCATACGGTAGAATTGCAAGCGCAAATTGAGGAAACTGAAGAAGATGTTTTGCTTTTTGCCATTGTCCATTTGCGTGAGCAATTCAATAGTCCGGCAAAAGAAATTATTGTCGGCAGTGAAATTAATTTCCCCGATAAATCAATCACTATCACGGTTCCAAAAGGTGGCGATAAGAAAAAATTATTGGAACTTTCGGAGAAAAACGTCAATTATTTTAAAGAAGAATTGCGCAAGAAAAAAGCCCTGCATCTTGAAGAAAGCGCCGATAGCAATATGCAAAAAATACTTGCCGAGTTGCAAAAGAACTTGCATTTGCCCGCGCTGCCTGTCCATATCGAGTGTTTTGATAATTCCAATTTTCAAGGTTCGTATCCGGTATCGGCAATGGTTTGTTTTAAAAACGGCATACCGAGTAAGAAAGATTATCGGCATTTTAATGTAAAAACGGTGGAAGGTATTAATGACTTTGCTACCATGAAAGAGGCGGTGTACAGGCGTTACAGCCGATTGCAGAAAGAAAATCAACCGATGCCGCAATTGGTGATTATTGACGGCGGCAAGGGACAATTAAGCTCGGCTATGGCTGCTATTAAAGAATTGAATTTGACGGAAAGTCTTACCGTTGTTGGGCTTGCGAAGAATGAAGAAGAACTGTTTTTCCCCGGCGATACGCAATCCATTAAACTGAATTGGGAAAGTGAATCTTTAAAATTAGTGCGCCGTATCCGCGATGCGGTGCATGATTTCGGCATTAGTTTTCATAGAAATAAACGTTCTAAGGGAACCTTTAAAAATGAATTGGAAGAAATTGAAGGAATCGGCAAAGCCACAGCTCATCAGCTTTTGAAGCGATTTCGTTCGGTAATGCAAATAAAACAATTAACGGAACGCGAGCTTACCGCCGAAATCGGCGGCAGCAAAGCCGAAAAAGTATGGAAGTACTTTCATGAGTAAAAAGCTATTTTATCTTCTCAATGAAAATGTAAATCTTTGCTGTTGTCTATATGTAACGGTATGCCCATGTTGTTGGGCAGGAATCCATTTACCCGAGTTTTCAATAACTCTCATTGCTTCCGTATCAAACGGATAACCGCAGGAATTCATAATAAATATGTCGTCTGTACTACTGTCTCTGCCAACTAAAAAAGAAACGACTACCGATAAATCATTAAGATTGCTGTATTGAGGAATTAATTGTGCCACTTGAGCATTCATATTGTTTCTCAAATAATTTTCCCATTCTTTCTCACCACCCAGATATTTCGCTTCTCTTTGCCCTGTGGTATCTTTATTGAATTGCGTTTCGCTAATAGGTAATCCTGCTTTAAAAAATGTTCTTTTAATAGCGCTGTTTTCGGTCGTATCATGAAAATATTCTTCTCTACTTATCTCCTTTCCTAAATTGTAGTAAGTTACATTTATTACGCTGTCATCAACAAAATTATAACTGCGAGTAATGTGCGCAAAAGTCATCCACATGCCATGTTTATGTCCACGTATAGCAATACCCGTGCTATCAATGTTTCCATCTTTGTCATAATATGCAAAACGCCCATTGGGAATGGTTAAGTCTTTATCTAAAAAAGTTTCCTGAGACTTCAAAGCTCCATTGTTTTTGTAAGTTCTAACAACGAAAGTAGTATCATTTGCCTTTGTTACAACCAAATAAACAGCGGCTTTATCAAGACTTTTCACATTGTTTCCATTGGCATCCAAAAGAATAAAACCAAGCTGTTGGCTTTTATTTTTTTGTGTAAATGAAGTAAATGAAATTAATAATAGAAATAATAAACATAATATTTTATTCATATAAAATTTATTTATGTTAACGAGGGAAAATAATTTTTTGTATTCCTTTTAAAGGCACGGAAATCGTTTCTTTCCGCTCAGCGAGCCAATTCTGCGCATTTTTAATTACACGTAGAACTTCTTTATCGTAAGGATATGCTTCGGAATAAAAAAAGTAAACATCATCAACAGTTTTATTAGGCGCTATTGTAAAGGAAACAATTTCTATTGCTTTAAAGTCGGCAGACACCGCATATGTCAAATTGTATTGCCCTATTTTCGGATTTAAATTCTCTTTTAAATATTTCATCCAACCTTTCAGCATAGGTTGTGAAAACTCCGCAAATAGTGCGTTTGAAGCATCATGAACTTCTTTTCCCATAGCAAAATATTTAACATTAGACGGATAAATAACGGATATATTTTGAAAAAAATTCGCCCCGATTTTCTCTTGTTTTCCATTGTCTTCCTTTATATTTTTTTGCATTACTATATCAAAATAATCCCACTCGCCGTCCCTTACGCCATTAAGCATGATACCCGTACTATCTATAACACCGTTTTTGGAATACCATACAAAGCGTCCGTTGGGAATGCTCAATGCAGCATCTTTAAATGTTTGTTGCCAAAGCATAGAGCCGTAATTTTGATAGTATCGCACCACATAAGTAGTATCATTTTCTTTCGACACCACTTCAAATGTTGATGCTTTGCCGCGTTCACTTACGGGATTATCATTTGCATCGAAAAAATAAAAAACATCTTCCGCTTGTTGCGCAAATACAGAAGAAAAGAATAGCATACTCACAAACAATAAGCCCCATTTCATGGTACAAATTTTCGGCTTAAAAATAACATTTTTTAATTAAAAAAATAAAATATTTCTCACGATGCCACAAAACTGTACTCGCACCAAAAAATTATTGTTTTAATTCTTCCTCTATTTTTTTTACGATAGCTGCGGGCGCTATCAAATCGATACAACTAACGCCGTTGTAAACACAAGGTTTATTGCCGTAAATGGAATTAGGTCTTACCGGAACATCGGCTTGCAAGCAATCGTCGAGCGATTGACCGTAGCCTAGAAATCCCGCAAATGGATGCGTAGCGCCCCACATGGAAACCACCGGCACGCCCATCAGCGATGCCATATGCATTCCCGAAGAATCCATGCTGAGCATGACATCCAAATGAGAAATAACGGCTAACTCTTCTGAAAGATTGTATTTTTTTATCAGGCTGTGAACATGGGGAAAATCAGTTTCCCATTTTTCGGCAATCTGTTTTTCTTTTTCGCTGCCGCCGAAAATAAAAAGCTCGTAACTCTTATCATTCAAGGCTTTCAGCACCATTGCCATTTTGCTTAAATGATACATTTTGTACGGATATTGCGCAAAAGGCGAAATGCCTATTTTCTGTTTATCGTTGTCAAACAATATTTTTATTCTCTCCGGCAAAGGCTGTAGATGCTTATGCAGCTTATGTTCCAGCGAAACGGTAAATCCTAAATTTCTAAAAACATCGGCATATCTTTCTATGGTTGCACGTAGCGGTTGTACTATTTTGTTCTTCTCTCTTGTCAGCGCTTTTTTTTCTTTACGACCTTTATCAATGCGGCAAACTTTTACGCCGTTTAATCGGAAAAAAAAGGAAAGAATATGGCTGCGAATATTATCATGCAAATCCGCAACTGCTTGCGGTTGATAAGTTTTCAATTCTCGATACAATTGATACAAACCAAAAATTCCTTTGTGTTTTGTTTCAGCTTCCAATGCATGAAACGCAACGCCGGCAATGCTTTCGAAGAATGGTTGAAATTGTTTTTTGCTTACCATTACCAATGAAACGGTAGGATGTTGCTCGCAAAACTCCCGTAAAAATGAAGCTACAATTGCCACATCACCCATAGATGAAAAACGGAAGACAAGAATTTTTTGTAAAACCTCTTTGTTCATTGTTTGTACAATATGGGATTCAAATTCGGATCGTTGTACATTTTCATTTGTTTGTACACTTTCATGTATTTTTTACCATGCTCAATATCGTCAATCAATTCATCAATGCTTGTCGATAAATCTTTTTGTTGCGCCAGCAAAATAGTCAATTTATTATTGCTTTCATTTCTATGTAATTCAGTAGCGGTGCGGCGTACAGCCTCTTCGCGCATGTGATAAATTTTTAAACAAAGAATAGAAAGCCGGTCAATTGCCCATGCCGGACTTTCGGTATTGATTGTTGCATTGGGCAGCAGCGTAATGTTTTTATATTTATCTAAAAAATAACTGTCAATAAATTCAACCGTATCGGTTCTTAGCTGATTTTGCTTATCAATTCTACGTTTCCAATACAGTCCTTCTTTGGAATCAATATTCGGATTGCGCACCACATCTTCCATATGCCATTGCACCGTATCAATCCAACATTTTAAATATAACAAATGCTCCAAAACCTGCGCAGGATAAGGATTTGCAATAGGATAATCAATCTCGTCAAATTGATGATAATCTTCAATTGCCCGATTAAAAACACGATTGGCTAATTCACTAAGCATAAAAAATAAAACAATTAATTATCGGCAATTTCAGGAGTAAGCGGCTTGAATAATTTTTTTGCCGTTGTAATAAAAATGATTCCGACAAGGATTAAACACAAAGAAATAATTTCTGCCTGCGAAGGATGAAACAGAATATCGTACTTGGTATTTACGCGAATGTGTTCGATAAAAAAGCGTTCCACCCCGTTCAGCACAAGATAGCAGCCAAACAGCATACCCGGATATTTTATTTTTTTGCGGATGCTCCACAAGATAAAAAATAAAATAATGCACATGATAATTTCATACAAAGGCGTTGGGAAAACAGGCAACGGCAAATAATTGCAATATTCGCCCCAAGTGCAGTTTGCCAGCGGAATGCCTTCCGTGCCTACATTGTGCGGATAGGAATACGCGAAAAGCCAATCGGGCAGCCAATTAGCGCCTTTGAATGATGCGTGCTGTATTTCGCCAAGAATACCGAATTGTTCTGTTTGATTTTTAAAAAAATTAGCTGCTTGATTAAATTGTTCGGGCGTGCAAAACCGCACCGTTCCGTCAGGATTGGAAAGATACGCGCTGTTGATAATGCCCCAATCGCCGTCGCCGGCAACTTGACAGCCGATGCGCCCTAAGCCGTAAGCCAGCATTAGCGAAGGCGCAGTAGCATCTGCAACACGGATGAAACTGATATTATTTTTCCGAAAATAAATGTACAAAGCAATGATGGCAACAATCAATCCGCCATAAAAAGTAAGTCCGCTGGAAGAAAAAAGATTGCCCCAAGGATCTTGAATAAATCTATCCCAATTTTCCAAATTATCAAAAATCTTAGCGCCTACAAAACCGCCTACCGCACTGATGATTACAATATCGCCCAACCTGTCGCTTGGCCAAATACGGATGATACGCGTTTCGGGCGTTTTTAATTTTACTTTATTTTTTTCTCTCCATCTGTAAAAAACAAAAACGGCGCCCAACAAAATGCCTATTATCCAATTCCCGTCCAAAGAAAAAATAAATTGTTGCGGAGCGGCAAGCGCGCCTTGCATGAAAAAAATACCTAGTATTTTGTACCCTACAATAAATCCCCAAACAAAACTCCATACCAATTCCGAAACGCTTGCCGGTTCGCCCACTGAAATTTTCCGCTCCGAATAAGTAAAATATCCCAAAGCCTGCCGCCTCCTCAGCTCTTTTAATGTAAGCCAAGCCGCCATTAAAAACGCAATGGCTACAAAAAAACCAAATGAATTGACTACTTTGAGAACCGGTATTTTAATACCAAATATTCCAAAAAAGAAATAATAAAGATTTGGATACATGAACTATAATAAATTAATTCTTCACTACGCTAATTGCGCATTACGAAGGACGCAAATTAAAATAAAAAACGGAGAAACGGAAAACAGAGCAATTGTTTTATCCTATAAAAAAAAGACCTCCATATAGAAATATGGAGACTTAACCCTTAAAACAACCAACATGAAAAAAATCTTTAAGTAGCTTTTTTGTTACTTTGATGATGCAAAGATAAGGCGATAAATTGAATCCACCAAACTATTTTTGTAAAGTTACGTTAATTACTTCGCTCATCAAAGATACGTACTTAAACTGCATCCCCTTAATAAATTCGGAATCAATTTCTTGTACGTCTTTTTTGTTCTCCTTGCACAGAATAATTTCTTTTAAGCCGGCGCGTTTTGCCGCCAAAATCTTCTCTTTAATGCCGCCTACCGGCAATACTTGCCCGCGCAACGTAATTTCGCCGGTCATAGCTACATACGGTTTTAATTTCTTTTTAGTAAATGCCGAAACTATTGCCGTCATAATGGTAATACCCGCGCTGGGTCCGTCTTTCGGAATAGCACCTTCCGGTACATGAATATGAATATTTTTCTTGTTGAATAAATCTTCTTTAATGCCCAATTTGCTTGCATTAGCCTTTACATAAGTCAATGCGGTTACGGCGCTTTCTTTCATTACATCGCCCAAATTACCGGTCAATTTCAATTCGCCCTTGCCTTCGCTCAGCGCCACTTCGATAAACAAAATATCACCGCCTACCTGCGTCCAAGCCAAGCCCACTGCTACGCCGGGCATGTTTGCCGTTTTGTATATTTCGTTGGAATAACGCGCATTGCCCAAAATTTTTTGTATCGTTGTTTCCGTAATGATTGCCGGTACAGGCTCGTTCATAGCAACCAATTTGGCAATGTAGCGCATAATGCTTGCCAATTGGCGTTCCAAATCGCGCACGCCGCTTTCGCGCGTATAATTTTCGATGATTTTTTCCAAAACCTTATCGCTGATTTTGAATTTTACATTGGTAAGTCCGTGCGCCTCTTTTTGCTTAGGTAATAAATATTTTTTGGCAATTTCTATTTTTTCTTCAACAGCATAGCCGTTTAAATCAATTATCTCCAACCTGTCGCGCAATGCCGGCTGGATGTTTTGCAAGCTGTTTGCCGTTGCAATAAAAAGCACTTTACTAAGGTCATATTCCAACTCCAAATAGTTGTCGTAAAACGTACTGTTTTGCTCGGGATCAAGTACTTCGAGTAAAGCCGAAGATGCATCGCCATTATAGTCTTTGCCGACTTTATCTATTTCATCCAAAATCATGACGGGATTGGATGCTTTTACTTTTTTAATACTCTGCAAAATTCTTCCCGGCATAGCGCCGATATAGGTTTTGCGATGCCCGCGAATTTCGCTTTCATCATGCAAGCCGCCAAGACTTAAACGAACATATTTTCTGCCGATAGCATTGGCAATACTTTTGCCCAACGATGTTTTGCCGATACCCGGAGGTCCTACAAAACAAAGAATGGGACTTTTCATATCGCCTTTTAATTTGAGTACGGCAAGATATTCCAAAATACGTTCTTTAATTTTTTTCATGCCGTAATGGTCGTGTTCCAACACTTCCTGAGCGCGATTTAAATCGTAATTATCATCCGTATATTCGTCCCAAGGAAGATTTAAAAGAAAATCGGTATGATTGTACACGACCGAATAATCGGGCGTGCTGGGATGCATTCGCTCTAATTTTTCGATATTGGAATTGAATAATTCTTTTGCAGCGTCAGACCATTTTTTTTGTTCGGCTTTTTTCTTCATTTCGGCAATCTCCAAATCGTTATCGCCGCCCAATTCATCTTTAATACTCTTTAATTGCTGTTGCAAAAAGTATTCGCGCTGTTGCTTGTCAATTTCGGTACGCGCGCTGGCAGTTACTTTATTTTTCAATTCCGCAAACTGCAATTGTTTTTGCAACAATGCAATCAGTTTCAGCGAACGCTCTTTGATGGAATTAATTTCCAGCAATTCTTGTTTTTCGGGCAATTCGCTGTATAAATTACTGCTGACAAAATTGATGAGGAACCTTGCATTTTCAATATTCCGCAAAATAATGGATGCTTCGGAAGGCATCTGCGGCGTAAGCTGAATAATTTGCGTAGCCAAATCGCGGATGCTGGCTAAATGCGCTTTAAAATCTTCATCTTCCACAATTTTTTCTTCCGGTAAAACAATAATAGATGCTTGATAAAACGGATCTTCCTGAAGAATCTCTTTTATTTGAAAACGGCGTTTGCCCTGAATGATTGCCGTAGTGCCGCCATCGGGCATTTGAATGAGCTTGATAATTTGCGCAATGGTTCCGATTTGGTATAAATCGGCTATTT
>Ga0209738_10000245_pt1 | contig 11613 bp, 7 predicted proteins | sample TergutNc150P5_FD_187289 | JGI IMG/M metagenome (GOLD analysis project Ga0209738, IMG submission 187289) | Nasutitermes corniger P5 segment gut microbial community from laboratory colony in Florida, USA - Nc150 P5 (SPAdes) (version 2) | ecosystem: Host-associated > Arthropoda: Insects > Digestive...
ATATTATTTTGGATGTCTTGCAGCAAAGTAGAATCACCGGCTGCGGCGAGACTGTCGCTGTGAAACCTTGCGCTATCCTGCGCATAAGCAGCATACACAAAAAAGGAAACAAATAATAAGAAGAAGATATTTTTTCTCATGAAGGAATATTTTGGTCAAATAAAATTCGCATCAAAAATAATAAGTATATTTTATTTTCAAAAAAAATATTAGATTTTTTTATAAAAATAAAAAATCAATAATAAAAGATAATCTCATAAAAAGGTCGAATCATCTAAATTGTCAAATTTGTTTTTTACTTTTGATTTCAAATTTTTTTTCATGAATAAATTGTTTCTTTTTGCCTTTTTGGTCGGCAGCATCGCTGCTTCGGCGCAACAACAAATTCTTACAGATGCCGATTATGCGCGGGCTGAGCGTTTTTTGTCTTACGAAACGTATCCGTTGATTGAACGTATAAAATTCCCGGGTGATACGTTGAATATTGAAAAATCGCGCGACAATACGGTTTCACCCGATGGAAAATTTGCAGCCTTTATTCGCAATAACAATTTGTGGATTAGAGAAATTGCTACGCAAAAAGAAATTCAACTTACCACAGACGGAGAGAAAAATTTCGGCTATGCCACAGACAATGCAGGCTGGAAACATAGTGATAACCCGATTATTCGCTGGTCGCCGGATTCGAAAAAAATTGCTACTTTCAAACAAGACCAGCGTAAGGTAGGCGATATGTATTTGGTAACGACCAACGTAGGTCATCCGAAGCTGGAAGCTTGGAAATACGCGCTGCCCGGCGATTCTACGATTGCTATGATTTATCGCGTAATTATTGATGTGAATGCCAAAAAAGTAATTCCGCTGAAAGTAGCGCCGGATCCTCACCGCGCCACATTGAGCGATGATATTGCAAGCAGCGGAACTTTTGATGATGTGGATTGGTCGCCAGACGGAAAACAATTGGCTTTTGTTTCTACTTCGCGCGACCATAAAATTGAAAAATTCAGAATCGCAAATACCGAAACCGGCGCTGTTCGCGAGGTTTTTACGGAAACCGTACCTACGCAATACGAATCGGGATGGGGAACGATTAATTGGAAATTTTTGCCCAACTCAAACGAAATTATTTGGTTTTCCGAACGAGACAATTGGGGGCATTTGTATTTGTACGATGCTGCCACAGGCAAACTGAAAAATCAGATAACAAAAGGCAATTGGCTGGTTTCACAACTGTTGAAAGTGGATGAAAAAAATCGCAAATTGTATTTTATGGCAAACGGGTTGGAGCAGGAAAATCCTTACTTCGCGCAGTTTTGCAGCATTGATTTCAACGGAAAAAATTTTAAAATCCTAACGCCCGAAACAGGCACGCACGAAGTACAACTTGCCGGAAATTATTTTATAGATACTTATTCTCAGCCCAATGTACCGCCGGTAAAAGTGCGTAGAAATTTTGACGGGAATTTAATGGATACCCTTGAAACTATTGATATATCAAGGCTTGTAGCTAACGGTTGGAAACCGCCTATTCCCATAAAAGTAAAAGCGCATGACGATACAACGGATTTGTACGGCTTGTTGTTTACGCCTACGCAACTCGATCCGAATAAAAAATATCCTATTATTGATTATATATATCCGGGTCCGCAAGGCGGAAGCGTAGGCTCTTGGCAATTTCTTCCATCGCGCGGCGATAATCAATCTTTGGCAGAATTAGGATTTATAGTCGTGGTATTGGAAGGCACCAGCAATCCCTTGCGCAGCAAGCATTTTCACGATATGAGCTATGGCGATATGGCGCAAAATACGTTGGCGGATCAAGTTGCGTGCATTCGCCAATTAGCGCAGCAATATCATTATATTGATACCAATCGCGTAGGTATTTGGGGACATTCGGGCGGCGGATTTGCTACGGCTGCCGCGATGTTTCGTTATCCTGATTTTTTCAAAGTGGGCATTGCCGAATCGGGTAACCACGATAACCGAAATTATGAGGACGATTGGGGCGAGCGCTACAACGGGCTTGTACAGAATTCGGATTATGCAGCACAGGCAAATGAAAACTACGCAAAAAATTTGAAAGGAAAACTTTTGCTTGCGCATGGACTGATGGATGATAATGTGCCGCCGCAAAATACTTTGCTGATAATTGAGGCTTTGGAAAAAGCAAATAAAGATTACGACCTTATCATATTTCCCAATAGCCATCACGGTTACGGCGAATACACGTATTATATGATGCGCCGCCGTTGGGATTATTTTGTGAAAAATCTTTTAGGTGCAGAACCACCCAAAGAATATAAGCTGGGAGCGAAATAGAGAAATAAGAATAAAATAATAATAGGAGAAAATTATTTAATCGAATATTTTAAATGAAAATAAACTTTTGGAGTTGGCAGATAAAATAATCTAAATTATTCTTCTATGAATTTTTTGCAAGCATTACTATCGTATCTACCAAAACCTGCCAACTATATTTCTTTTTTTCCTGTTGAAGAAAAGGAATGAAATGTTGCTCGCCTAATTCGTACAATCGCTCAATACCTTGTGCCACGTGCATTTCATCGGGATTGACTACTATGCCTACTTTTTCGTTAGGCACCATATCGGGCAAACCGCCGATATTGGTAACCAACATCGGTTTTTCAAAATGATAAGCCAATGGCGTAACGCCGCTCTGCGTAGCATCGCGGTAAGGCTGTATTACAAAATCCGCAGCACTTAGGTAATAACGCACTTCGCTGTCGGGAATAAAATTGGTACGAAGAATAAGTTGCCGCTCAATATTCAATTCTTTTATCAGCGAAAAATATTTTTCCTTATCACCGTAAAACTCGCCTGCAATCAATAGTTTGGGCAATATTCTATTTTTTGTTTTATTTTCCTCTGCCAGAATTTTCATGGCTTTCAACAAAATATCCAAGCCTTTGTATGCGCGGATAAATCCGAAAAAGAGGATGGTCGGCTCATCATTTATACCCAAATATTTTCTTGCTTCGGCTTTGTTTACAATTGCTCCGAAATTATCGTACAGCGGATGAACTACTAACTGTGCAGGCTTTTGCGTAAAGATTTTTAAATCGCTCAACACTTTTTTGCTCATCGTAATAAAAGCATCAATAGGCTTTACAAAATATTGCGTGAGTTGTTTATCGCCCGGGCGCTTTTCGTGCGGCAAAATATTATCGGCAATAGCAATAATTTTGGTATGTTTATTCTTCTTTATTTTTCGCAAAATAGTTCCAAAAGCCGCGCCCATAAAGGGAATCCAATATCGCACCACAATAATATCGGGTTTTAAATTTTTCAATTCATTACCCACTTTTATCCAATTAAAAGGATTGACGGAATTAATACAAACCTTTATATGCAAGTCTTTCGGCGCAGGTTCCGTTGAATACTGTGATGTTCCGGGAAAAAGAATTTTCGGGTATTGCAGCGAAAATGTATAAATCGTTATATCATGCCCTTGCTTTGCAAACTCTCTTGCCAATCTTTCATTGAAAGTAGCAATGCCGCCGCCGCGCAGCGGATAAGCAGAACCAATAATAACGATTTTCATTTCATTATTTAAACAGTCTGAAAATATCGTTGCCAAAGGCAAAAATCATCAGGGCAAATAAAATAATCATTCCCACTGTTTGCGCATACTCCATAAACTTGTCGCTTGGCTTTTTGCCTGTAATCATTTCGTAAAGACAAAATATCACATGCCCGCCGTCGAGCGCCGGAATGGGTAACAAATTCATCACTGCCAACACCATAGAAAGCAATGCCGTAAGCGCCCAAAATGCTTGCCAATTCCACATTGCAGGGAAAAGATTGGCAATACCTACCGGTCCGCTCATGCCTTCCGACAGATTTACTTTTCCGCCAAACAACAATTTCAATTGCCGCACATAAGATACCAACATGCTGCAACCTCGTCCTATTCCTGCCGGAATTGCTTGCAGAAAAGAATAGCGAATAGTATCGGTAGGTATAATTTTTCTTGTATCGCCGGCAATGCCGATGATACCTGAATTTGGAATGGTAACAGAAAGAACCACTGTATCCTTATTATTGCGCAACACTTGTATGGCAATAGTTTTACCAATATTCGATTTTACAACATGCGTAAATTCATTCCAAAATTTTATCGGCTGATTATTTACGCTTAGTACTAAATCGTTCTTCAATAAACCTGCTTTTTGTGCTGCGGAAGTATCCATTACGCTATCAATCGGCGGCATGGGAGTAAGAATATCATCATACCCTAAAAAGTGTATGCGCTTATTGATAACAATGGAAGATAAATCTTTCGGAATATTGATGTTTACTGTATTTCCACCGCGCAGCACTTGAATAGTTGCCGGATTATTGATGATAATATCCAAAGGAATTTCGTCAAATTTTACGGTTGGTTTTCCGTCAATAGCAGTAATAATATCGCCGTTTTGCAAGCCAATGCTGCGAGCCAAAGAATCGGCATAAATTCCGTAGGGTAATTTTTGCGCTGGTATATATGTATCGCCCCAATGCCAGAACATCATGATGTAAATAAAAAAACCGAGTATTACATTCATGATAATACCGCCCAACATAATGATAAGCCGCTGCCACACAGCTTTGCTGCGGTATTCGTATGGTTGCGGAGGCAACTTCATTTGTTCAACATCCATACTTTCATCTACCATTCCGGCAACCTTGCAATAGCCGCCAAACGGTATCCAACCAATGCCGTATTGCGTATTGTTGGGATATTTTCTCCAATCGTTAGCAGGCAAAGAATCGATATTTATCAATTTCGTTTTTTTCTCGCCGTCATCCATTACGGTTTCCGTTTCAGGTTGATTTCGGCGGAAAAACTTGACGCGCCATTTATTGTTTATTTTCTTAAAAGCAATAATGGAAATCCACGCATCGAAAAAAAGATAAAATTTATCTACGCGGCATTTAAAAGTTTTTGCAGCAATAAAATGCCCAAACTCGTGCAGAAGAACTAAAATGGATAACGATAAAATTAATTGTGCGGTTTTAATTCCTACGATAGCCCAATTGATTGCTAATAAAAACATGAATGACTTTAAATTGATATATAATAAACGGCAAAATTAAGGCTATTTTTTGAACAATAATATTTTTAGGCTTTCGGGAACAAAGCATGAAAACAAAAGGGAAAAGATTTACTTCCCCCATTTCCTTTTTGTAATTCCGATTTTTAATGATTCACTTCAAGCAAATAATAATTTTTCTTACCTTTTTGAACAAGCAAATATTTACCATGCAACAGCAAATCGGGCGTTACCGGCATTTGCATATCTTCCACTTTCTTTCGGTTAAGGCTAATGCCGCCGTTTTGCAACATTTTGCGCGCCTCACCTTTGCTGGGAAAAATTTTCGTTTCGGCTAAAAAAGAGACAATATCCGTATTCAATTGCGCCGGCAAAATTTCAATTCTTTGCACGCCATCCATTGTCTCCAAGTCTTGTACCGTAAGGCTTTCAGCCGAAGCACTTTGATTGGCAAACAATTTTTCCGTTACTTCAATTGCATTTTTATATGCTTCTTCACCGTGAACAAAAACGGTAATCTCTTGTGCCAAACGCTTTTGCAGCAAGCGTTTCGAAGCATCTGCTTTATGTTGAAGGATTAAATTTTCTATTTCGTTTTTCGATAAAAAAGTAAAAATTTTAATCCAGCTTTCGGCATCTTCATCCGAAGTATTCAACCAAAATTGATAGAATTGGTAGGGCGATGTTTTCTCTGCATCTAACCACACGTTGCCGCTTTCGGTTTTGCCAAACTTAGTACCATCAGCTTTTTTAATCAGCGGACAAGTAAATGCAAACGCTTCTCCGCCTGCTTTTCGGCGAATCAGTTCCGTACCGGTAGTAATGTTGCCCCATTGGTCGCTACCGCCCATTTGCAATGTGCAATGATAGTGCTTGTACAACCAATAAAAATCGTATCCCTGCATTAACTGATATGCAAACTCGGTATAAGAAATTCCGGTTTCACTTTCGATGCGTTTTTTTACGCTATCTTTTGCCATCATATAATTGACGGTAATATGCTTGCCTGTATCGCGCAAAAATTCTATGAAGGAAATATTTTTAAACCAATCGTAATTATTTACCAAAACCGCCGCATTATCCGTGTTTGCGCTAAAATCGAGGAAGCGGGATAATTGTTTTTTTATTCCCACAATATTAATGTTAAGCTGTTCTTCGCTCAGCAAATTGCGTTCGGCGCTTTTACCGCTCGGATCGCCAATCATGCCCGTAGCGCCGCCTACCAGCGCAAAAGGCTTATGCCCCGCGCGTTGCAGATGAACCAACAATAAAATCGGCACAAGACTGCCGATATGCAAACTGTCCGCCGTAGGATCGAAACCAATATAGCCCGATGTTTTTTCTTTCAACATCTGTTCTTCCGTTCCGGGCATTATATCTTGCAACATGCCGCGCCAGCGCAGCTCTTCAATCAAATTCATTTTAAATCAAAATTTACGCAAAAGTAAAAAACACGACGAATAATATAAAACCAAATTGAAAAACGGATTACGGCATTATCAGCCTGAAACAATTTCTTATCACTTTTATATCCACTTCGGTTTCAGACGGAACAGGTTCTCCGTCAATATGCATAGGCGCGCCCTTTAAATTTTTAATCTTTATTTCAGGCGTTTGAAAATACAAAATATTTTTGCCGGTAATTTCTTCTACCAATTCCTGCAACTTATTGTTACCGCGAATTTGCCTTAAAATAGCAAAAGGTAATTTTGCTTTATTCATTTTTTGAACAATCACTACATCGAGCAAACCATCGCAGAGATTGGCTTCCGGCGCAATGGTAATATTGTTGCCGAATTGATTTCCGTTGGCAATACTGATGAAAAACGCATCCGTGAAAAAGTGAACATCGCCTATCTCCACTTCAAATTGATAAGGCTGCGCCTTGAAATAATTGACAATACTTTGCTGCGTGTATGTAAACAAACCGCGTGCATGTTTGGTGGAAAAATCGTGCGCTATCGCAGCATCAAAGCCCATGCCGCTCAGCATACAGGAAAAATTTTGATTTACCCAAAAAGCATCTACACTTTTTGCCGTTCCTTCCAAAACCAAGCGTAGCGCGGCTTTCGGGCGCGACGGAATGCCTGCCGCATTCGCCAAACCATTACCGCTGCCAAAAGGAATAATCCCAAAATTGATGTCCAAATGATGCAAAGCGCCTACAAGGCTGTTTACCGTACCATCGCCGCCGATAATGACGACATCGGTAATATTTCCTTGCTCAATTCTTTCGGATAAAAAATCGTAATCGCCCCGTTTATTGGTGTACAGTACCTCGCAAAAAGTATGACATTCTTCGCTTGTTTTTTTAATGTAATCAATCAACACTTCCTTTCGAGACGTGCCGGATTTGGGATTGACGAGGTATATTATTTTTCGCTCGTTATTTGCCTTTATGTTTTTTTGAGAAGACGTTTTGATTAGTTGTTCCGTTATCTCCATTTTTATTCCGTTATTGAAGATACGAAGTTATTCCATTTTTTGAAACGGACTTTGTTAATAAAAAAATGACTTTTTGTTTACAATATTTTCGGCGCTGTTTCAATTAAAATAAAGAAAGAAGAAGTATAAAAAATAGCTTAATTAGCCATAGCATTTTTAATCCAAAAACAAATTTTTTTACCCAAAAATCTTTATGCACCGGCATTTGTGGATAAATGGAATTTGCCGCTGTAAAACTTTTTTATCGGTTTATAAAATGGCTTTAATGGTGAATAAACCAAAGATATTTGTTTATAACCTGTGAGCTGATTGTTCAGAAAAATTAAGTCGAAAAATGTTTTTTTTCAAAAAAATGGAATGCTATATTCGCTGTCCGTTTCAAAATTTTTGAGAGCGATTAAACTTTTGTGATTATGGCATTAAGCGAACTGAATAATTTATCCAATATAAATAACAGAGATAGAAAAACGACCAGAAAGAAGCCTGCAATCGACCTTTCCACCATGATGTACGGCAAAGTTCCGCCGCAGGCAAAGGAATTGGAAGAAGCTATTCTGGGCGCGGTAATGTTGGAAAAATCGGCATTTGATAAGGTAATAGAAATTATTCGTTGGGAATGTTTTTATGTAGATGCTCATCAACGCATTTTCAGAACTTGCGAAAAATTGGCGCAGCAGAACAAACCTATTGATATGCTGACGGTAGTAGAAGAACTGAAAGCGGCGGAAGAGCTGGATTTGGTGGGCGGCGCGTATTATATTTCCAAACTCACCATGTCGGTGGTTTCTTCGGCAAATATCGAAACGCATGCACGCATCTTATTGGAAAAATTTATTCAGCGCGAATTGATTAAAATCAGCGGAGAAATTATTACCGATGCATACAGCGAAAGCGCTGATGTATTCACGCTGCTGGACGAAGCCGAGCAAAAAATATTCGACATTACCAAAAACTACTTAAAGCAAGATTTTGATGAAATAGGCGATGCCTTAGCGGTTACGCTTAACCGTATTGATAAACTTCGCGAGGAGAAAAACGAAATTTCCGGCGTACCCAGCGGCTTTGCAAGTTTGGATAGAGTTACTTACGGTTGGCAACCCAGCGATTTAATTATTTTGGCGGCGCGTCCTTCGGTAGGTAAAACGGCGCTGGCATTAAATTTAATTCGCAATGCGGCGTTACATGCCACGCATCCTACGCCGGTGGGATTCTTTTCGCTGGAAATGGGTTCATCGCAATTGGTGCAACGCTTGCTGGCAGCCGAAAGCGAAATAAAATTAGAGAAAATTGCACGCGGTAATCTGGAAGAATACGAGTACAAGCAACTATATGAAAAAGGCGTAAAACGCTTGGAAAAAGCGCCTATTTATATTGATGATACGGCAGCATTGAATATTTTTGAATTTCGCGCAAAGGCTCGCCGATTGGTAAACAAAAACAATGTAGGATTGATTGTAATTGACTATTTACAATTAATGAGCGGAAATGCCGACCGCAATGCCAATCGCGAACAGGAAATCAGCACCATTTCGCGCAATCTGAAAGGTTTGGCAAAGGAATTAAATATTCCTATCATTGCATTAAGCCAATTGAGCCGTGCGGTAGAATCGCGTAAAGAAACCAAAATGCCGCAACTGAGCGATTTGCGTGAATCCGGCGCCATAGAGCAAGATGCCGATATGGTGATGTTTATTTATCGTCCTGAATATTATGATATACAAAGCAACGAGCAAGGCGAAAGCGTACAGGGCGAAACATTTATCAAAATTGCAAAACATCGTAACGGATCGCTGGAAACCATCAAACTACATGCGCGGCTGGATATTCAGAAATTTGAAGATGCCGGATATACCGGCGATAGCTGGGGAAAAGCGCCATTCCTTTCTCCCGATACTTCGAACAAAGGAAACGGCGGAAACGCACAACTATACATCGACAAAGGCAGTAAAATGAATGATATTGATAACTTTGACGATGATGATAACGATTTTAATGATGCTCCGTTTTAAAAAATAGATTTACACATGAACAAATTCATTTCAGTCATTGCATTATTCTTCACCATTACTGCAAACGCACAAGACATCAGGCTTAACCAGCTGGGCTTTTACACGCATGCACCCAAAATTGCTATTGTGGTGAACAACAGCCACACAACCGATTTTTATGTGGTATCGGCAACAAATAACGACACGGTTTTTAAGGGAAATTTATCCGCTTTGCAAGCGTCAAAAAATTCTTCTCTAAAAACGAAAACTGCCGATTTCAGTGCATTGCAGCAAACCGGACAATTTTATATTGTCGTAAAAGGCGCTCAAAATTCTTACGTATTTTCTATCGGCAAAAATGTAAATCATCAAGTAGCAACGGCAGCGCTCAAAGGTTTTTATTACCTGCGTGCTTCTATGCCGCTGGATAAACAATATGCAGGCATTTGGGCAAGAGCCGAAGGGCATCCCGACACGGTCGTGTACATTCATCCGTCCGCAGCATCGGCAGCGCGTCCCGCAGGCACTATTATTTCCACACCCGGCGGCTGGTACGATGCCGGAGATTATAATAAATATGTGGTGAATAGCGGAATCTCAACAGCTACGCTGTTTTCGGCTTATGAAGATTTCCCGAATTATTTTGATACCTTAAAAACAAATATTCCCGAAAGTGGCAACGGCATTCCCGATATATTGAATGAAGCTGTTTACAATCTCCGCTGGATGCTTACCATGCAAGATCCAAATGACGGTGGCGTTTATCAAAAATGCACCAACGCTGTTTTTGACCCGCTTGATATGATGCCCGCCGATGCTACAAAGCCGCGATATGTGGTACAAAAACATACGGCATCAACGCTCGATTTGGCTGCGGTTGCTGCGCAAGCCGCTCGTATTTTGAAAAAATATCCGGCGTTGCAAAACCTGAGCGATAGCTGTTTAAAAGCCGCTGTTGCCGCGTGGAATTGGGCGAAGAAAAATCCGAATGTAATAGAAAATCAAAATAAATTAAATCAGCAATTTCAACCTAAAATTACGACCGGAGACTATGGAGACAATAACGTTAGCGATGAATGGTTTTGGGCTGCTTGCGAATTGTTTGCTACTACTCGCGATGCAAAATATTATGATACCGTATCCAAGTATTTACAAAAGCCGCTCACACTGCCCACTTGGAGCAATGTGCATACGTTGGGTGCCTATACTTTAATACGGAATAAAAAATTGTTGGGGAAAAAATATGTTGAAGATATTGATGTGCTTCAACAAAAAATAATTAATGCAGCGAATAATTATGTAGATAGTATTCCTACCAATGCCTTTAAAACCGTAATGGGCGAGCGCACGAGCGACTTTATCTGGGGCAGCAATTCCAATGCAGGCAATCAGGCAATTTTGCTGATTAATGCTTATTTCATCACCCATAAAAAAGCATATATTGATGCCGCGCTGACTAATCTCGATTACATACTTGGTCGCAATGCTACGGGCTATTGTTTTGTTACGGGCATCGGCACCAAAAGCACTATGCATCCGCATCACCGCCCGTCCATTGCCGACGGCATAGAGGCGCCGGTGCCGGGCTTAATGGCAGGCGGCGCTAATCCCGGACAGCAAGACCATTGTCATTACGATTTTTTTGAGCCTGAAACTTCCTACTCGGATATTAGTTGCGCCTATGCCAGCAACGAAATTGCTATTAATTGGAATGCGCCATTGGTATATATAGCCAATGCTATTGAAGCTTTGCAAGATGTAGTAGGATATAATGAGTAATATAATTTTTAAATATAAATTGTATAAAATATTTTTTAATTATAATATTGCTCTTACGCTGGCAGTGCCTATGTTGATGAGTTTGGTAGTACCCGGTTTTCGTCCTTGATATTGAAAATTTACTTCAATATTATGCAGCAATCGTTTGGTGAAGCTAAGCGTCCATTGGAAATTTTTCCCCGGCATCAATCCTTGCAACATGGTATAACTTACGGTACTGTTGACGTTGCCGCTATACGAAATATTGCTGTACGAAAATTGCATGGAAATACTGCTGTTTTGCACGGCATTGTATTTGGCATCAAGCATAATGCCGTTGCTGGTTTCTTTTTCGCCGCCATATTGCT
>Ga0209738_10000246_pt1 | contig 11604 bp, 8 predicted proteins | sample TergutNc150P5_FD_187289 | JGI IMG/M metagenome (GOLD analysis project Ga0209738, IMG submission 187289) | Nasutitermes corniger P5 segment gut microbial community from laboratory colony in Florida, USA - Nc150 P5 (SPAdes) (version 2) | ecosystem: Host-associated > Arthropoda: Insects > Digestive...
ATGCCAACATATTCGGAGATGCTGGCAGCGGGAGCTGTCGGAAATTGATCCCGATTACCAATCTAGACGATTTTGGCTGCTAAGGAAAAGATAAATATAGGATCACATCCCTTTGGATTTTATTTCTCTCTTAATTCTTCTTTCTCTTTCAAGGACAGCCCCCGGACCGGATCCGTAACTACTCCCATCCACACTGGGAGTGCCTGGGATAAACCCATACCTCCATGGCGTATGGAGGGTTATGGTGGCGTTCTGACAAAATACCCGGGGAAAAGTCGAAAGCCTTGGATTAACTGAAGTACGGCCATTACCCGGCACCGGACCGGCTCCTTGACAACTTTCATCCCATAGGGGAGTGCCTGAGTAAAACCTATTCTAAATTGGCTTATGGGGGTATGGTGGCGTCCTGACAAAATACCCTGGAAAAAGTCGAAAGCTCAAGACTACCTGAAATGGGACATTACTACTATGTCGCTCCACTACCACGCGCCGCGGGACGTAGAAAAATTTCGCTCTCGCTCCACTACCACGCGCCGAGAAAATTTGAAATTTTCGATGTCGCTCCACTACAACGCGCCGCGGGACTTAGAAAAATTTCGATGTCGCTCCACTACCACGCTCCGCGGAACTTAGAAAAACTTCGCTCTTGCTCCACTACTACGCCCCGAGGAACTTAGAAAGTTTTCGATGTCTCTCCACTACCACTCGCCGCGGGACATAGAAAAATTTCGCTCTCGCTCCACTACCACGAACGGTGGGACTTTGAAAAATTTCCGCGGCGCGTGGAAGTGGAGCGACATCGAAAATTTCAAATTCCCTCGGCGCGTGGCTGTGGAGCGAGAGCGAAAATTTTCAAAGTCCCGCGGCGCGTGGTAGTGGAGCTACATCGTAATTTTTCTAAGTATTGCGGCGCTAGTTACTAGAGCGAGAGCGAAATTTTTCTAAGTCCCGCGGCGCGTGGTAGTGGAGCGACATAGAAAATTCCAAAGTCCCTCGGCGCTTGGTAGTGGAGTGAGAGCGAAAATTTTCAAAGTCCCGCGGCGCGTGGTAGTGGAGCTACATCGAAAATTTCAAAGCCCTTCGGCGCGTGGTAGTGGAGGGAGAAAGAAATTTTTCAAAGTCCCGCTGCGCGTGGTAGTGGAGCGACATCGAAAATTTCAAAGTCCTGAGGCGCTTGGTAGTGGGGGAAAGCGACCTCTGCTCTTTTCAGCTTATGGCTTGTGCAGGGCTGTCCAACCACTACCTCCTTACAATACTTACCTTTACGTCCCATTCACCTTGCAACGTATTTCTTATACATCCCTGATGCGTCACTGTCGCGAGTGTATTCCGTGAATTCACATCGGACACCTAAAACATCTTTGTCGAAGGCCGGCGCTGGCAGTATAGTTATACCAAACTATACGACGGCACTGTATATTATTAAAAATCATTACTACGACAGTCTGAGGTATACAGTTAATGTGGCCGGGGCCAAAACTAACCCTACGTTGGAGGAGGCCTTAGGTTAAGCTACAGTCGGCCCGAGCCTCTGGGGCTTTATATCCATTACCAATTACTACGGGGATGGTCTTAAGGGTAAATACAACCACAGCCTAACATTCACTACGGGGACTTTTGGTTTAGCTACAACCGCCCGGGGCATAACTTCACAAACACCTGTTTCGACTTACTTCTTCAAAGACTTCTTCAGGGTGGCACAAAGGGATTAACTACTAGGTACAAAGGTCAAAACTTGCTTTAATAACCTAATAACAACTGTCCTGAGGCGCGTGGTAATGAAGCGAAAGCGAAAATTTCAAGGCTGTGTTGGTTTGGACTCGGCAACTTTGGGTTGAGTTGGGCTAGGCTAGGCTGGGTTGCGTTGGGCTAGGCTAGGCTGGGTTGGTTTGGGCTAGGCTAGGTTGGGTTGGGCTAGAATAGGCTGGCTTGTGTTGGGCTTGACCAGGATTGGTTGGGTTGTGTTGGGCTAGGCTAGGCTCGAATGGTTAGGGCTAGTCTAGGCAGGGTTGGGTAGGGCTAGGCTAGGCTGGGTTTGGTTGGGCTAGGCTAGGGTGTGTTGTGTTGGGTTGGCCTAGTTTAGTTTGGGTTGAGTTGGGCTAGGTTAGGTTAGTTTTGGTTAGGTTAGTTTAGGTTAGGTTGGGTTGTGTTATGCTGGGCGCTTGTGGCGAGCTCGTCCAACGGCCACGCTGCTTGCCGGGCGATGGTGGAGGCCCGGCCGGCAAAAATCTCTGGCCTTGTGCTCCACTGGCAGCGACGCGGCTTGCTGTCGAGGCGGACGGCATGGCCGACAAGAGTCACCTGGTCCCGCCCTAGTCGAAAGCTGCAATAAATCAGCTTCGATATCAAACATATATAAACGCAGGTCACTTCATGACCTTCTAACTGTGGCACAGCAGGTGACTGTTCTGTTTTACCGTCACCAGTGCTGTTTCAACAAACAGCTGTCCAATAAACAGCACATCTTTACTGCACTCTCTATTTTCCCCTGTACCACCGTACCCTGTGTCAATACACATACACAACATATCTCCATATATCCTGTACTGACAGGCACTGAAGCCACTATAAAGCCGTTCATTGATAATGAATGAATTAATATACTATTGGCTGTGGAAACGGAGCAGCTGTCTGTATAGGGGCTATGTGGGGGGAAAATGGTGGGGACGCTCCTTTACCGGTACTTCGAGAGAAAGATAATATTTGTTTTATCACGAGACCCTGTTTATTGGGGAACCTGAGTGGTATGTAAAAGAAGGCTCTGGAAACGGTCAAGTCTCTGCATAGGATACCTGTTAGGGAACTTGGAGGGGGTTCGTTTTCCGGGGACTTTGACAGACAGTAAAATTTGGGCTCCTCTTTTTTGTAACCAAATGTTGTTAAGAGTGTGTAGGTGTTGGGGCAATGTGGAACGTCATTAATGGAATAGGGCTGCCATGTTTTGCCATCATCGTATGGTGCACATAGGGCTTGTCATAGGGCCTGTGTAAAGGCATAGCTGAATTGGAACTGAAAGGGCTCGAACCCAATTACTACTCTACTACAACACCGCTGAGAGATCCTAAAATCTAGCGTAGACGATGGCCGGTTGTATGAGGAGGGAGTTGTGATGTGTCTGAGGAAATTTGTTTTGTGTGCAAATTTTCAGAAACACTTTCGTTATTAACACTGCCGATAAGTGCACTATGTTGTTGCACAGTGTTTAGTGTGTTACTGTGACTGTGACAGTCCGTCTGTTCCAGTTACTGCCGTCAGCTGAATGCTGTCAGTTTCAGCACAACACTTCATGCTACACTGTACAGATCCATATACAGTCCGCTCACTTGGTCCTCTTTAGGTACACTGCAGGGATTTTTAGGCGCATTGCAAAATTCCGGAGAGCGACTGTTAGCTTCGTCATGCCTGACCGTCCGTCCGTCCGTCCGTCCGGAACAACTCGACCTCCAAGCGACTGATTTCCATAAAATTTGATATTTGAATATTTTTCGAACATCTATCGAGAACAGTTAAGTTTTCCTTAAAATCTAACAAAAATAAGTGTTACTTTACATGAAGACCGCTGTACATTTATAATTACATCTCACTCAGCTCGTTCTAGAATTAAAGTATTTCAGACAAAAGTTACTGAGAAAGTAAAAACAGATATGCTCAGTAACTTTTTTTCGAAATCGTACCCTTTATGAGATAATGTGGAACGATGTGGTTGGTGGAGCAGGCCACGGATGAGATGGCGCATGCGTATTGCATGTTGTAAACCTAAGAAAACAAGAACATACTCGGAATATGTAACACTTATTGCCTACCAACTTCATTAATGGTTACACGAACACGCATTAATGTTACGTTATACGTGCATTGCCTGGCTTGTTGTTGGTTACAAATAACACAAAAAACAGCAATAAATAGCAATGACCAGCTTTCTTTGTTTGCTCTCTGTTTTAACAATCGACTTTTCCCATTAAAATATTCCCACCGCACACATTCTTTACAATCGTTTCCCTTTCAGTACGCTCTGCCGTATATGCTGTATTGTGCAGTTGACTTGGTCACACCTGTTTGCTGTACCAAACACTGTGCTGTCTGTGCGGTACCGCTCTTACACCCAGTTTATATGGTGACCATATGTAGTGCTTCCACAGGTGGATAATCTCTCATAAACTCTGTTTACCTTAAAAACAGGTTCTACCAGCGGTGTTTCCGATCAGGCACTGTCTGGACCTGTCGTTATCTCTAAATTGCTGCTTCCAGTTGATTTGCATTGACAAAGCAAAAATGGATAACTGCTGTCCAGGAGACGTCTTTTGTTTCTTACTGACGAACAAAATTCAGTGTGCGGGTTGCTGTCTAAATTTGTGTGATCTGTGTGCTTGAATGAGGAGTTGGGAAACACACAGGGTGTAGTACAGTCGGTCTAGTAACAAAATAAAATGTTTTACATTATGTATATACATACATACACCAATTTACAAAGTACACAGTTCACATGTTCCAATTTTAATTTACCACTTTACAATTTCAATTAATTGCTAGTCCTCTCCATTTACAATTTGTACAGCGCTGCATTACATTCCACAAATTTACAAATTCTAATTACGTCACTCAGACAGACCCCGTTCCACTATATCACTCCCTACCCCTAGTACAATTAAACCCAGCCCACTCACAACCACTTCTCTTTATCACCAGATCCTGACAGCAGCAGCTCTAAGGTTGTGTCACACAATTTACTGGCACTCTACAGTGGAGGTTTGTCTAACGGCACTGCTTTGTGTAGGACAGTTGGCTGTGTATGGAATGCTGTGTTTGGCATTCTTTACAGCGCGGTGAGCTACAGCCAGTAGCCACATCGCTCACTGCGTAGCTCAACAGTGTGAACAAAATGTTAAAATATGATAAAATACTATACAATTTTGACAAATAAATCATAAACCCATATATCAACATACAGAATTGTAATGAGTGAATAGCACAATTCATGGGTTTATGATTTATTTGTCAAAATTGTATAGTATTTTATCATATTTTAACATTTTGTTCGCACTGTTGAGCTACGCAGTGAGCGGTGTGGCTACTGGCTGTAGCTCACCTTGCTGTAAAGAATATCATATATATATATATATATTGCACTGCTGGAAATTGTTTTGTGTGATCCAGCCAACCCCCTCCCCAGGCCCATAGATTTTGTATAGAAATAGATTTATTTTCCGTGTCAGGAATAATTTTGATTAATCGCAAATTGTTGAATTCTACCAGTAACGTTTGTTGGCGTCGCGCATCGCTTCGTAAATTCCGTTTCGAAAGTGAAGAGCTTAAATTTATTGCCACGCCCATTTCTATTGGAATGAGCGAATTTACTTGAAAGGCCACCTGCCTTGTCGGGTTCCATTGGAGATATTTTCCTGAAAATTCAAACCTACCACCGTACGGACATTTCCCACCAAATTTTATAAGTCAAACTAGCAGGGGTACCCGGCGTTGCCGGGGATGACCAATCGCAAAACCTGATGGATGGTGTTATTTTCCGATGTAAGGAAAAAGGACTGCAGAATTTGTGGAAATGTGTCACTGTGAAATAGACACCATGTTGCCGACGAAAGGCTCCAGGATTTCGGGACAACGCAGACATGTGCACGTTAAGGGTACAGCATCGTCAGTGAATGGAATGTATTGTTGTAGAAACAACGGAAATGTGTTATGTTCTGCGAGAAGTGTTATTGAAGTGCTGTGGGATGTAGAGTATTCCTTGTTTTCCCTCTAGGAGCCAGAATGTGAAGGTTTGTTGGGTGCCTGACCCTAGAACATGCGACATATAGTTGTCCATGTGAGAAACATGGATTTTGCAGGTGGATTCTCGCAATTTTCAGGGATTGTCCTTGTGTTGATGGACATAGCAAACGCAAGGCGAACAGGGAACTCTAACCTTTTGAAGTCGAACGGCAAATCTGTTTGGATTAGTGGTATTCGTGGAATGAATACATCATTGCCTTTTGCACATCCAGTGAGGATAGTGGCCTCTATTAGGTGAGAATAGAGATTCTTCACACAGAGTCTAGTGCCGTTGCACAACTCGGGGGATCAAAGTTTCGAAGTAGCATGATCGGCACCCCGATTTTTAGCCCCAGGTTATGTGGAGGAATGCCTGTGGGTTCAAGTGAATTAAACTTCACTGGATAGAGTACAGCCTGTGAAGGATCCATGATGACGTCAACAGCGTTGTATGTTCTGCAGTTTGTTGGCTGCATGTTTTGAATTTGTAGTTTCAGTGTATGAACGCAATCATTTTTCGGAGCCAAGATTGCCCTTTCACAGAGTCACTCATGTCATCTGTAATTGTGGTGGATGTCCGGGAACACGTTTGCCTTCACTTCATCAACAGAACAGACAATGTTGCAAAAGTTGCGTGGGAATTGGCCAAATCCTATGTTTGGGTGTTGAGGTGCCTTTCCATCGCCCAATATCACGAGCTGTTCGGAGAATATACCAGCTGATGCATCTCCAGTCAAGTGAACCCTCATGTTTGTTGTCAGTGTGAATTTTTTCACATATTTCCAAAGGTGGGATGTTTTGAGGCATGCACTGAGTTCAGCTGCGGGTGTTGACGCGTGCTAGCGACACAGACACGCGCGTGACTGTGAGAGCTGGCAAGTCAGTGTAGTCATTCGGCAACGGAAATATGTCGCTGGAGGGAGGGATGAAGGCGGAGAAGGTGACAGAATGTGTTGGCGGTATACAGCGCAGTGAAGTAGGTTAGATAGGCTATAGGTCAGTATTCTTATTATGTGTACAATTGCGAATGCAATAGTTAATCATTATTAACCCCCCAGTGTCATTAGGTTTCCACGTTTACACGTGTGCGTGCCGTTGTCTTCGCGTTTTCTGTGCATCACACACAGTGCAAGAAAAGCGCAATAAGAATGCGCAATTGTCGCCCGTCAGGACGTCGTGTGCGTGACGCCACACTAACACGTGCCGGAGTAACGGACGAAACGCTGCCGCGGAAGAGCGTGGCTGGTGCAGAGCACCTCCCGCATGACGTCACAAGAACACAATTCGGAGTTTACGGATATAACGCGCCATCACACATACACCAGCTGGAATCACGGATATAAGGGTATCACGGAAAACGGCCGCGCTGGCAGCCATTTTGTGCCCATGATTCTGCAATGGCCCCGTTTTACTATAGGTTTTTCGTATTCCGTTTACCCGTGTTTCCGCCTTTTCCATGAAACACCGCACCCAGAATGCAATAAGCATCCTGTTGCACACACCCCCTTCGCCAGTTGAAGATTGAGTGGCAAAATGTCGTCAAAGTGGTAGCTTCGTCTTCTTGTGTTCTATACAATTGTGGTATTCTTGCGTTCCATTTTGTATTCAAATTGTGGCGCATATCAGTAGACTTGTTACGGTGTACGAAGAACGTGTGCGGAGGATGCAGAGGGTGCCGAGGTTTTCACACGGAATGGACCCGTTGTATTCTGATCATCTTTAGGTCAGGGTTCCGTGCTAGTTTCTTTTTATTGCCACGTACCACTGATCGCACGTTCCTCTGATCATCGTTAGGTTACAGTTTTCAGCTAGTTCTTTTTAATACCACGTACCACCGATCGCCCCTTCTCCTGTGATCATCTTTAGGTTACAGTTTTCAGCTAGTTTTTTTTAATACCACGCTCCCAAATTCGCGCCCTTCCAACCATTCCCTCCAACACCGTCGCGCCCCTCTCACCTGACTGCCTTACCTTCTACGTCATTCCGGCGATGTCGTAAACCCCGCGCAATGGCCACCCGGGACTGCTGCATTTCCGTGGCGACAAGATCACGGAAATATTGCAGTTTCTGGCGGGGGGGCGGGCAATTGCGCCGGCCTCCATCTTGGAGTACCAATACTGCACTCTCACCGACCTTGGAGGGTGGAAATGGGTGGAAATGCTGTTGAAATGTATGATTTGTAAATATATCTGAATTAAGTTACTGTTCAGTGAACATGTACTTGGGTCTGTGTAGTATATGCTGAGATATGTCAGGTACTGACCACTGTCATTAGTTTCTGATTTGCTGGATAAGTATAGATGTATGCTGGAACCTGCATTAAGTTGTTTGTGTTTGTGCCTGTGTTGTCCCAGGTGTGGTGGATGATGCTGACACAAATTTACGGAAGGAGAACGTTCTGAACAATCCACTTTTTGAAGATGGGACATTTCTGTACATGGCAACTAAGGCACAGTGACAGTCATTCATGCTGTCTACTGTTATTTGTGTGTGGAGTCCACCTGAATGAACCAAGATTTTGTTGAAAGATTTGATTTGTATTTTAACTCCTGTTTGTGACTTTTAAGTGTTCAGGTGTTGTGGGATGTGATGCTGTGGCATTGGGCTAGTGGATCATGATGTTCTGCAAGTATGCGGTGGCTTTGTCTACGTTTTCTAGCAGTTCGAATAGGCTGTTGAAGATGAAGGCAGTATGTTTCTTTGACACAAGAACCGCTGATCCAGTGACACAGCGTGACGTCGGATGAGACCTGAATGTTGTCTGTTTGTGACCAGTTTTGACAGAATCGCAGTTTGAATTTTTTTTTGATTTGAGGTATGAAAAGCTTTTCACATAAATTTTAAATTTTAAACCATCAACTCTGACCGCTACATCATGACTAAGCTGAAGGCTCAAAGTACCAGAGTCAGGCCAGAGAAGAAGACAACTTTTCTCTTGCAACATGATAACACCAGGCCCCATACCAGTTTGAAGACCATGGAACACATTGTCAATCTTGGTTGGACTGTTGTACCACACCCACCGTATAGTCCGGATTTGGTGCCTTCTGACTTTCATCTGTTCGGGCCGATGAAAGATGGACTGTGTGGGCAACATTTTTCTAGCTATGACGCCATCATACAAGCTGTGAAACAGTGGGCCACCTTCGCTGGTGCAGATTTTTACGAGCGTGGCACACAGGCTCTTGTTCATTGCTGGCAAAAGTGCATAACCAATGGTGGTGACTATGTCAAAAAATAGTGTTATGTAGCTAAGAATTTGTTCTATCAAATAGTGTTACTGTGCTCTTTGTATCTATCGTAGTTTCCATGGAAATAAATAGGAGGCATTACTTTTGGAGCAGCCTACATATATGTATGTGTTTGTGTGTGTGTGTGTGTATATATATATATATATATATATATGTTCTGTATAGACACATGAAAAGAAACTGAATTTGATTTAGTTGGTTGATAAATCATGAAGCCCTGTAGATTGTAGTACTTTGTTCTTTTTCACCTTATATGTATCTGTATGGGCAAATAGTTCCATAGTATGGTTGACAGTCTGCAAGGTGCAGTGCCCTATGAATCAGTATTGTGTGGCCCATAAGGCTTTCAGGGGAGTTTATTTATTAATCAGTTTCTTCATTAGAGATTAGTCTAATTACAGAACATGGAGCCAGAATTGCACTATCAATATAGAGACTAAGCACTGGGGTTGAACAATCGGGTGTTAAAATCCCAGCAGAGAAAAGAGATTTTTCTCCTCCCCAAAATGTATAGACTGGCTTTAGGGCCCACCTAGCCTCCTATTTAATGGGTACTGACAGCTTCTTCCCTAGGGGTAAATTAGCCAATGCATGAGTCAAATATGTACTGCGTCTGACTCAACTGTATGTTTATTTTATTATTATTCTATTATTGGCTACTAGTTTTGGCCTCAAAAGGCCATCATCAGGCCAATATTTACAAAAAAAACTGCCATTGGTGAAAACCGTTTTCCTTAGGGCTGTGTCTGCAGCAGTCACAGCATTACCATATTTATTGCCATGTCTAAAATATTTTACCTGGTCTTTGTTGTGTCTCAGTAAACATTATTTCTTCATACAAGCTTCCATGAGCTCAAAGGAATATTGGTGTGTGTGTGTGTGTGTGTGTGGGGGGGGGGGGGTAAACTGCTCATTTTATCTTTCTAAAACACCATGTGAAAGTTTTTATTTCCATACCAAAATGCAGTACCTTTTTGATTACATAAGACAGGCAATGTACATATAAGGGTAACGTTGAACCATATTTAATTAACCACTATTGCCATGGAAAAGCACTAAGTATTACATATTCTGAGTGTATGTCTGTAGCCTTAGTTACCCAGCATGCAACACACAGCACTAGATTGTTGTCTGTGCTCTCTAGCTCTTCCACATTTTTCCTCATTGTCTCATAAACAGCATGATTTTTGGAAGAAAATTATTGAACGTAAAATATGTGTTTTGAGTTTCTCCACGTCTGGTGGTTGAAACATTTCTCATTCTAAGAACAATTCAGTGAGATGTTATCATAAATGTACATATATCGGTCTTCATGTAAAGTACCTGTTGTTCTTGTCAGATTTTAATGAAACTTGAATTTTCTTGACATAGTTTCAAAAAGTACTGAAATTTTATGAAAATCTATCTGTTGGGGTCCTTGTTGTTTCAGACAGACAGACAGACTGACAGATGTGATGAAAATAGTAGTTGCTCTTCACAGTTCCTACATGTTTAGAAATATGTTTTGATACCCCCTGTTTTGAATGTTGGCAATCTTATGACAGGAATAATTCATGATGAAAAAGGAACTTGTATTATAGCTCAGAAAGAAAAGGGATTAAAACACTCATTCTCAGTCAAGTTGTAGATCTACATCCACAAACTGTCAAGATATACTTCTTGTGTGGTCTGATAACAACATAATAACTTTATCACAAGTGATTCTTTTGAACAAAACTAAGCTACTGCATTGACTTGGATGAAGTAATTATTGTATGAACGTTTTTAGTAGCATTTGTCTTCTGAGAAACAAAATCTTAAGTTATATTGATATCAAATGCATGCATTCATACAGAACAGGAATTATGGTGTGCCTCAAGGGTTCAAAAATGTTTAATGTATTTGTAATAAAGATTTTTCTTTTATTAGTTATTTACTGCATTGAGTTTAATATCCTTCCCACAGAGTGTACAAAGTTATGGTTACAGTTACATTAACATCTAATTAATAATATTTTATAAACTTTCAGTAGGCTGATGGTGTTTGAGAACAAAGTGTTAAGGGGGGAAAAACTTTGGGACTGTGAAGTTGGAGGGAACAGGAAAATGGAGAGAAGCACATATTGAGGTAAAATTATGTGTAAGAGTGTAGGTATAGGGCACAACATTTCTAATTTGAGTGCTATATGGAGGTGAGAGGTCAGTTTCATAGCCCAGCTGCTGAAACGCTGAGCAGAAACACTCCAGTATCCACCGGGGAAGCATATTTTCTTCATCTGTCTTTGTAATATTTTTAATGATCAGATAAGGAAAATAAGGTGGGCGAAACATGTGGTATGTGAGGAGTAAATGAGAGATTTATGTAAAATTTTAGTTGGAATACCTGAAAGTAGGAGATCTAAAAGTCAGGTAAGGGGATAATATTCAATATCATAGGAAAACTGAGATGTGATGTGGATTCAGCTGACTGAGGATGAGAATCAGTGGTAGCATGTAATGGCCACAGGAGCAGAGGGTTTCTTGAACAGTCTCCTAGCAACTTGGGAGCTCTTTCTTGCATTCTGATAAACTCCGACACTTACTAAAATTTATGAATTTGGGCAATGTAA
>Ga0209738_10000247_pt1 | contig 11584 bp, 12 predicted proteins | sample TergutNc150P5_FD_187289 | JGI IMG/M metagenome (GOLD analysis project Ga0209738, IMG submission 187289) | Nasutitermes corniger P5 segment gut microbial community from laboratory colony in Florida, USA - Nc150 P5 (SPAdes) (version 2) | ecosystem: Host-associated > Arthropoda: Insects >...
GTATAAATGTGTCAGGGCACTGGGTGCCCACAAGCACGCGCCAGCAAGCCAACATCCGCGAGCGAGCACACACCCGCGAACCGGCCAACCTCTGCAAGCGAGCAGGCAAGCCAGCGCAACCGTCAATCCGCCGTCACCACGGCGCTACTGCAGAAAAGGACACCACACCATGCCCATAAGCCCCTATCCACCCCCAGCCCAGCCTTGCCTCGCACGGACGAGACCGACCCCAACGCCGCCGGGCAGCAAAACGCGCAGGAACAAAGCAACGGCGCGGAAAGCAACCCGCCCGCTCGTTCTCTGAAAAATTGGGACCCCAACCCGATGGTTGCGGCCCAATTCAACTATAAAATTAACGCACAAGTTACTGCGCAGAAGGCGCAGCAGCCCCCATCGTCCGCGCAGGCCAAAGCAGCCGTGCCCGCCGCGCAACCGCCAGCACAACGGCCTGCCCCAGCCAATGTGCGAGCGTTTGTACTCAAACATTATAAGGAAGCGCAGGAACTGGCAAATCAGATTGGTAACGGAGTCACGGCGGCTGAGATATTGGCGGTGTCGGGGAATGAGACAGGCTATGGCGATAAAGCACTTACGTTTACCAAAGATGGGAACTTTTTTGGGCTTCATGGAATTGGCCCGGCTGGATTTGATCCAGCCAAAAAAGACCCGAACGTTAAGATTCAAAAATTCAATCTCGCACCAAGAAACGATGGATTTATGGATTCAGGTCAAGTGTTTGCGAAGATCGTCAAGCGAGAGATAACAACCCCTGGAATCGGTAACGATCCGAAGGCATTTTTTAATGCCTTGCATTCCTCCTCCCTTAAGTATGCAGCGGATAATCCCAAGTATGGAGCGATGATGGTTGAGAACAATCCAATTCATAGGGGAGCATATATATTAGTAACACTTGCTATAGAATCTTTACAGAAAGAAGGGAAGCTGTGAAAAGGGCTTGCTTAGTCATTTTTGTATTGATAGGCCTTTGTATTGTAAACGCTACCGCAGCCGATCGTATTAGGCCTAAGATAACACTGTCCCAGGCACAGGAGCTTGCTTTAGCGACCATGACACCCGAACAATTCGAATTGACGCCTGAGCAATTTCAACGAGCTGAATTTCAACTTGTCCCTGCGGGAAAATTTCCAAAAAATATTGATGCCTACAAAGACATCAACTATCCGAAGTTCATTTGGATTCACTTTACTTGGAGGGATGGTTTTAAAGACGCATATTATTATATAAATCCCTATACGGGGGATATATTCGATCCTGGTTCTACAAGCTGCGATGGGTATCACAACAAAAAACTTGACGTCATTCAGAAGGAAGTGCGTCAATCTCTTCGCTTAACGGATGCCGAATACAAAAAAATAAAAGTTAAAAATCCAATATGCGAGGACAAATCCATGATAAGCGTTGACCAAGCTTTATCACTTGCTTTTGCAACCCTGACACCTAAACAGCTTCGCCTACCAGGCCTTCAGATACTGAAACCAGATAAAGACCAAAACAATATAAATGCATACAGAGACTCATTCAACCCAAAGTTTATTTCGTTTCAGTTAATTTGGGATGGATTACCGGATAGTAATATCCTTGTCGGAAACTACACTATAAACCCTTACACCGGTGATATTTTTGATACAGGATCAGGCGATTGCTACGGGTTTACAAATAAAAAATTGAGAATACTTCAAAAGAAAATTAGACATTCACTTAAGTTAACAGATACTGAATACAAAAAAATAAAAGTTGTAGGTCCTATGTGTTGAATTAATAAACTGTTACTGAAAACATGGAAATGTTTATAACTATTTCTATGTTTAATTTCTGTTGGCTAAAATACAAATATCTGGGCTTGCTAACAACCCCAATGTTTTTTGCCGTCTTGCGCAACAGTATCATATATGCAGATAAAACCATAATTATGGAGTGTTTGTGACTGATACTAAACCAAGAGTACCATATGAAGCGGTAAGGCAGTGCATAGATCAGTTAGAGCAAGAAGGAAAACTATGAAAAAAGCCTTACTGGTTTTTTTGATGCTCTCGTGTTGTTATGTAAAAAATGGATATGCCGATACAGCCACTTTAATAGAGAGCATAGGAGCTGAAGAATGTCTATGCTCTGTAGGTTCAGCCGCTGTTACCCGTACCACGCGCAGGATTACGCTCGCCCAGGCCAAGGCGCTTGTATTGACTGTTGTGGGACCGGAAGGAAGGAAACTTCCGGGGTTGGGGTTTACGTATCGTCCGGGCGATCCGAACAAACTTTCAACCTACATATATAGTAAAAATCCAAGATTTCTTCGTTTTGACTTAATCTGGGACAATGAATCAGACGGTAGCGTCAGTATCGGATTATATGATGTCGATTCTTATACAGGTGATGTATTTAGCGCAACTGCCAGTTGTGGCGAATATTCCAGTAAAAATTTAAAAGTACTTCAAAAGAAAATACGGCGGTCATTGCATTTAACCGATACGCAATACCGGAAACTCAAAACGAACGGTTTGGAGTGCGTAGAAAAAGACTCCTAATTGTGATGTTTCAATAGGTTGCTCACCCGAGCAAGTCTAAGAAACTGGAGTTGCCCAACTTCAAATTCTCAGAGGAGTTCTATCGGATCAACAACCATAAGAATGCCAGATTGACGCATCGCGGGTGCATGTTGTTCATGCAAAAATCAAATTTTGGGTTCGTACCGTGCAACCTTAAGTTGTGGTGTGCCAGATCAAATCACAAGCATTGCAAACGCCATAACAATGCAAGAGGGGCAACGTTCTGGCACTGTAGTGATAAAACCCCCTCCATCTGCAAAGCCATAATATACATTAGTTCGCCTAAATTCTGTTTATTAGAAAATTGACATGACAAGGCAATCAAGATTTAAATTTAGCACAGGCATTACTCGGATATTGCTCCCATTTTTGTTGGCAGCCTCTGGCGTGTGTTATGCGGCCAATTGCGATAACAAAGTGGTTTATCAGGAAAAGAAAACGGTCACAGTCTCTGGACTTGTGAGAAAGGTAAGATTTTGGGGCCCTCCGGAATTCGGAGATGAACCGAAAACTGATGAACAATATACCGGAATTATTTTATATCTTGATTGCCCTATCTATATTCCAAAAGAATACAATATTAATGATTATTACACAAATGTGAATATGATGGTAAAAAATACAAACATGATTGTCATCAAGGGAAGAAATATTGTTGTTATCAATGTTAGAGTTGAAGGAGATGATAAGCAATGGACCGATTATAGATTGCACGATGGATGGCGCGCAAAAATTACGGGGATTCTGGAGGAAGGAACTATAGCTAGCGATCATACTGCCATTACTATATCTGATGTACTCCATACGAAATGGCTAAGCCCTCCGAAACGCCGTTCATCGTCAAAGGATATCAAATAACAGACGGTATAGATTATTCGTCAGAAGATTTTCATGACAAAGCCGGACCAGGCTGCGCGCAATGCCCAGTATTCAAGCATCACGCTTCAAGAAAATCGTGAACAGGCTTTACCGCGCGAGCCAGTGCCCAAGCCACGGACGGCCCAGGATTAGCGCGGCCAGCAGCGCCAGCACGATGCACAGCAGCACGCCGGCGATGAGTTGCCGCAGCAGGCGGCGGGTGCGGCGCTGCTCCTGCGCCAGCGCGGCGACAGCGCGCGAGAGGTCTTCCGTCGGGCGCTGCGACAGATAACCGTGCAGCAGGCGCGGCAGATCGGGCAGCAGCTTGGCGTAGTACGGGGCCTGTTCCTTGAGGCCCTTCCATAGCCGCCGCGGGCCAACTTGATCGCGCATCCAGCGTTCCAGAAAAGGCTTGGCGGTGTGCCACAGGTCCAGTTCCGGGTCGAGCTGGCGGCCCAGCCCTTCGATGTTGAGCAGCGTTTTTTGCAGCAGCACCAGTTGCGGCTGGATTTCGACGTGAAAGCGCCGCGAGGTCTGGAACAGGCGCATCAGCACCATGCCCAGCGAGATTTGCTTGAGCGGGCGGTCAAAGTACGGTTCGCACACGCTGCGAATGGCCGCTTCGAGTTCATCGACGCGCGTATCCTGCGGCACCCAGCCGCTTTCGATGTGCAGTTGGGCCACGCGCTTGTAGTCGCGCCGGAAGAAGGCCGCGAAGTTCTGCGCCAGATATTCCTTGTCGTATTCCGTGAGCGTGCCCACGATGCCGAAGTCCAGCGCGATGTAGCGCCCGAAGGTCTGCGGCGCGGTGCTGACCATGATGTTGCCGGGGTGCATGTCGGCGTGGAAAAAGCCGTCGCGGAATACCTGGGTGAAGAAGATCGTCACGCCGTCGCGCGCCAGGCGCTTGCAGTCCACGCCCGCCGCGCGCAGCGCTTCCAAGCGGCCGATGGGGATGCCGACCATGCGCTCCATCACCATGACGTCGGTGCGGCACAGCGCCCACAGCACTTCCGGGATCAGCACCAGATTCAGCCCGTCCATGTTGCGGCGCAGTTGCGCGGCGCTGGCGGCTTCGCGCATCAGGTCCAGTTCGTCGTGCAGGTATTTGTCGAATTCGGCGACCACTTCGCGCGGCTTCAGGCGCTTGCCATCGGCGGACAGGCGCTCAATCCAAGCGGCCATCGAGCGGATCAGCGCCAGGTCCTGTTCGATGATTTTGAGCATGCCCGGCCGCAGCACCTTTACCGCCACGTCGCGCTCGCGGCCCTGCTCGTCGCGCACCGTGGCGAAGTGCACTTGCGCAATGGAAGCGCTGGCGACCGGCTCGCGCTCAAAGGTCAGGAACAGTTCGCTCAGCGGTTTTTTGAACGCGCGCTCAATGGTGGCAATGGCCACGTCCGCCGGAAACGGCGGCACGCGGTCTTGCAGCCGTGCCAGTTCGTCGGCGATGTCCGGCGGCAGCAGGTCGCGCCGGGTGGACAGGACCTGGCCGAACTTGACGAAGATCGGCCCCAGGCGCTCAAGCGCCTCGCGCAGCCGCTGGCCGCGCGGCGCGGAGAGGTCGCGCCCGATTGAGGCCAGGCGCGCCAGCGCGCGCAGCCCCGAATGCTGGAAGCTGGTCAGCACCAGTTCGTCCAGGCCATAGCGCAAGGCCACCCAGATGATGGCGGCGGCGCGCAGCAAGCGTTTCATGAATCAGCCTTGGGGCGGGTTGGATGAATCGGGCCGGTTATGGCTGCCGCCGCCGGGCTGCGTCCCATCATCCGCCGCGTTGCCGTGCCTGTCCGGGGACAGGCCGGGCACAAAGCGCCGCACGGCATCGGCCGCGCCGCGCGCGATGCGCGCGATCTGGTGCGCTGCCGCGCCGCCCACCACGCGCGCCAAGTCGTCCTCCACGTCCCAGCGCACGTTGTCCACCAGCCAGTTGATGTCGCCCGCAAGCTGCACGTCGCCTTCGATGTGCACGGCGGGGCGCTCGCCGCGCAGCGCGCCTTTGGCCAGCGCCAGCGGCGAGTCGTCGAGCAGGGTGAACAGCAAATCGTGCGCGGTGTCGGGCGCCAGTTCCAGCAAGCCCGCCGGTGTGATGCGCACCTGCATCGACAGCGACCGCCATTGCAGCCGCACCACGCGCCCGGTCTGCCGGGTCAGGCGCGCCTGCGCTTGCGGCTCCTGCATCAGCACGTGATTGAGGAACAGCACCAGGCGGTTTTGCGCCTCCTGCGTCAGCCATACGGGCGGCTTGAACGTATCGCCGAGCTTGTCGCGCAATTGGTTCAGGGCATCGTTGAGGCCGGAGAAAAAGGATGAGGATCGGTTCATGGTGTCGGGGTATTCAGGGAGTCGGATGCGGCCAAGCGCACGCCCGCGTTACGCGCATTTGATGCCCACGTGCAAGGCCACGATACCGGCGCTGAGGTTATGGACATCCACGTGGGCAAAGCCGTTGTGCTGCATCAGCGTCTTGAGCGCCTGCTGGTTGGGGTGCATGCGGATCGACTCGGCCAGATAGCGGTAGCTGGCCGCATCGCCCGCCACCCAGCGGCCCAGCCGCGGCAGCACGTTGAAGGAGTACAGGTCATAGATGCGCCGCAGCGGCGGCGCGACCTCGGAGAATTCCAGCACCAGCAGCTTGCCGCCGGGCCGGAGCACGCGCGCCATCTCGCGCAAGGCCGCGTCCTTGTGCGTCATGTTGCGCAGGCCGAAAGCCACGCTGACCAGATCGAAGCGCCCGTCGGCAAAGGGCAGGTGCTCGGCGTCGCATACCGCCGTCGGCAGAATCACGCCCGCGTCGGTCAGCCGGTCGCGCCCGGTGCGCAGCATGGCTTCGTTGATGTCAGTGTGCACCACGGTGCCCGTGGGGCCGGTCTGCTTGGCAAAGGCCAGCGCCAGGTCGCCCGTGCCGCCGGCAATGTCCAGCACCTGCCAGCCCGGCTGCACGTTCGCGACCATCACCGTGTAGCGCTTCCACAGCCGGTGCAGACCCAGCGACATCAGGTCATTCATCAAGTCATAGCGGGTGGCGACCGAATCGAATACGCCGCGCACGCGCTGCGCTTTGTCTTGCTCCTCAATGGTTTCGTAGCCGAAATGGGTGGTGGGCATGGTGCGCAATTTCAGGATGTAACGGGGCGATTGTGCCTTTATTGCCCACCATCGCTCAATCAAGTATTGCCTTGTTCACTCACGAAGGCACCCCTCCACAAAACCATAGGCCCACCCTCAGCAGGGTGTGCATCTAAGGCTCAGAGATGAGAAAAAATAGCGGCATGCGTATATCGACGACAACCCGTGCGGCGGCATTTCATACCCGTCTCCACGCTCTTGGCTGCACGAGGTGCTTTGCCTGCCGATGGCGGTTTTACGCCGGCGGGCAACTGAAAGGCGATCATGGCCGTTGACATCGACTGCCTGGTGGTAGGCGCCGGCGTGGTCGGTCTGGCCGTAGCGCGCGCGCTGGCCCTGCAAGGCCGCGCGGTGCTGGTGGCCGAAGCCGCCGAGGGGATCGGCACCGGCACCAGCTCGCGCAATTCGGAAGTCATTCACGCCGGCATCTACTACCCCGCGGGCAGCCTAAAAGCGCGCCTGTGCGTGCGCGGCAGGCAACTGCTCTACGCCTATTGCGCCGCGCGCGGCATAGCGCACCAGCGGCTGGGCAAGCTGCTGGTGGCGACATCGGCAACAGAAACCGGTTTGCTAAAGAATATTGCCGCCCGCGCCCGCGCCAATGGCGTCGATGATCTGCGCCCGCTCTCCGCCGCCGAAGCACATGCACTCGAACCCGCCTTGCGTTGCACTGCTGCGCTGCTATCGCCGTCCACCGGCATCGTCGATAGCCACGGGCTGATGCTGGCCTATCAAGGCGACGCCGAAAACGCCGGTGCGCAATGCGTGTTCCGCACGCCCCTGCTGTCGGCGCGCGTGCTGCCCGAAGGGGGCTTTGCGGCGCACCTGGGCAGCGCTGCGGACGGCGGCCAGCCGATGACGCTGACTTGCACCGTGCTGATCAACGCCACGGGCCTGCATGCCCCTGCGCTGGCGCGGCGCATGGCCGGCCTGCCCACCGCAACCGTGCCGAATGCCTATCTGTGCAAAGGCAGCTATTTCACGCTGCCGAGGCGCGCGCCGTTTGCACGGCTGATCTACCCCATACCCGGCCATGCCGGGCTGGGCGTGCACCTCACGCTGGATCTGGGCGGTCAAGCCCGGTTCGGCCCAGATACCGAGTGGGTCGAGCGCGAAGATTACACGCTCAATCCGCACCGCGCCGCTGCGTTTTACGACGCCGTGCGCCGCTACTGGCCCGACCTGCCCGACGGCGCACTGGCACCGGGCTATACGGGCATCCGGCCCAAAATTACGGGGCCTGGCGCACCCGACGCCGACTTCATCATCGACGGCCCTGCCGCACACGGCGTGCCCGGTTTGGTGAACCTGTACGGCATCGAATCGCCCGGCCTGACCGCCAGTCTGGCCATCGCCGAAGAAGTGATGCGCCGTCTCCACGCCTGAGGCCACAAACAAGCTCTGCAAGCCGATAGTTTGTGGACCCTAACGCGCTTTGGTAGCACACTTTCGCCCTTTTGTAGTTCATTCCAATATCGGAAACACTCTCATGGCCTGGACCCGAGCACAGAAACACGTCACGATCGCCTCTTATCTGGGTTGGACGCTTGATGCGTTCGACTTCTTCCTAACCGTATTCGTCTTGAAGGACATCGCCGGCGCCTTCAGCGTCAAAACTTCCGACGTAACGTTCGCCATCATGCTGACGCTGATGATGCGACCGATCGGCGCACTGATCTTCGGGCGCATTGCCGACCGCTTCGGCCGCAAGCCGACACTGATGGTCAACATCCTGTGTTTCTCGTTTCTTGAACTGCTCTCGGGCTTCTCGCCCAACCTGACGGTATTCTTCATTCTGCGTGCGCTGTTCGGCATCGCCATGGGCGGCGAATGGGGCGTGGGCGCGGCGCTCACCATGGAGATCGTGCCGACCAAAGCGCGCGGCTTGGTCTCGGGAATACTGCAAGCCGGTTATCCGAGCGGTTATCTGCTCGCGGCCATCGTCTTCGGCCTGCTCTTTCCGTACATCGGCTGGCGCGGCATGTTCTTCGTCGGCGTGCTGCCCGCGCTGCTGGTGCTGTACGTGCGCCTGAGCGTGCCCGAATCGCCCGCCTGGTCAGCCATGAGCGACCACACGCACAAACAGCACATCCGCCCGAACCTGCTGACCATGATCAAACACAACTTGGGGCTGTCGATCTACGCCATCGTGCTGATGACGTGCTTCAACTTCTTCTCGCACGGCAGCCAGGACCTGTACCCGACCTTCCTGCGTGAGCAGCACCATTTCGACACGCACACGGTCTCGCTCATCACCATCGTTCTGAACGTCGGCGCCATCATCGGCGGGCTGGCGTTTGGACTGCTGTCCGAAAAAATCGGGCGCCGCGTCGCCATTGCCATTGCCGCACTGATTGCGCTGCCCGTCATCCCGCTGTGGGCGTTCGCGCAAACCCCGGTAGCGCTGGCCGCCGGCGCGTTTCTGATGCAAATCGCGATACAAGGCGCTTGGGGCGTCATCCCGGTACACCTCAACGAAATTTCGCCCGACGCCATCCGCGCCACCTTCCCCGGCCTGATGTACCAAATAGGCAACCTCATCGCGTCAATCAACGCCCCGCTGCAAGCCAAAATCGCCGAGGCGCACGGCCACAACTACGGCAGCGTCATGGCGGTCGTCATCGGCATCGTCAGCGTGGTCATCACCGTCCTGATCCTGTTGGGCCGCGAGCGGCGCGGCATCGACATGACGCAATCGGCAAAACAGTCGGCCGAGACGGACAGTTGAACATCCGGCTGCGGCGGGATGAAAGCGCTGCGCGCGCTACAGCTCAGCCACAAGCGCGCAGCCCATGCGCTTGCGGCTGCGGCCGCCCGCCCTTAACAGCTTTCGATTTCCCGGCGCGGCACAGGCCGAGGGCGGCCATTGTCATCAATGGCAACGTAGGTCAGCGTGGCCTCCGTGACCTTGATGTAGCGGCCCTGCCGGTCCAACCGTTCGGCATAAACGCCAACGTTGACGGTGATCGAGGTGTGGCCGATGCGTTCGACTTTGGCACAAAAACTCAGCAAATCGCCCACCCGCACCGGCTGTTTGAACTGAAACTGGTTCACGGCCACCGTAGCCATGCGGCCCCTCACATAGCGCGCCGGCAACACAGCGCCCGCCATGTCCACCCATGACATGACCCAACCGCCAAAAATGTCGCCGTTGGCATTGACATCGGCGGGACGGGGCATAACCTTGAGCACCAGCGTGTGGTCCAGGGGGAGTTCAACCGTCTCGGCCTGCACCGGCTGGGGATTGAACTGGAGCGGGCGGCTGCGTTGCGGCACGTCGGTTTTGGAGGGTTGATCGGACATAGGAGAAGGCGGTGAAAAGAAAAGATGCGGAATTTTCCCCGAGCGGCTCCCGTCGGTATCGCACGTATAGAATACTTCCACAAAAGTCTTCTCTGCACTGCTGACGCTGTTTTTATGCTCCTGAAAAAGGAGCTTACTTGCTTCATTGATGATGCTCCCCCCCTTGGTCGAAGACCTGCGCACGCTCTGGCGCACGCGCGCGCTGCTGGCCGTGCTCACTCGCCGCGACCTGGCCGCGCGCACCGCCGGCTCGGTGGGCGGATGGCTGTGGGTATGGGCGCCGCCCATCACCACCGTGGCGGCCTACTTTCTGGTGTTCGACGTGGTATTTGCCATGCGGGTGGGTGCATCCGCGTCGTCCGCTGCTCCCCGCGTGGGTACTTTTTTGATCGTCGGCATGCTGCCCTGGATGGCTTTTGCCGACGCCATCAACCGCGGCATGGGCAGCCTGATCGATGCCGGGCCGATGCTGCAAAAAAACCCGCTGCCGCCCGTGCTGTTCCCGGCCCGCTCCGTGCTGGCCAGCAGTTGCGTGTTCGCGCCGCTGATCGTGCTGCTGATCATCGCCTACGCGCCGGTGCACCACTTTCACCCCGGTGTGTGGGCCGTACTGCCGCTCCTGGCCGGGCAGTTGTTACTGTCGTTCTGGCTGGCGCATTTGCTGGCGGTCTTGACGGCTGCGCTGCGCGACATACCCCAGGGCGTCGGCCTATTGCTGTCGCTGGGCGTGTTCTTGTCGCCGGTGCTGTTCCCGCTGACGCAGTTCCCTGCGCACTGGCGCTGGGTGCTGTGGCTCAATCCGATGACCGCGCCGGTGCTGGGCTACCAGGCGGCATTGTTTGAAGGCGCTATGCCGCCGCACGCCATCTGGATCGCGCTGGCGGCGTGGCTGGTCGTGTCGGCGGTGCTGTTGAACCTGGCGCTGGCGCGCAGCCGCGACCAGTTGGTGGATTGGCTATGAACGCCGCATCTGCTGGGCCGCACGGCGCATCTGACCCGCTGGTGCTCACCGGGGTCGGCAAGGAATACCGGCTGTACGACTCGCCGCGCGCGCGTCTGAAATCCCTGCTCACGGGCCGCGCCACGCACCGCAGCCATTGGGCGTTGCGCGACGTATCTTTGGAACTCAAACGCGGCCAGTGCCTGGGTGTCATCGGCAACAACGGCGCGGGCAAGAGCACGCTGCTCAAATTGGTTACCGGCACCTTGCAGCCGACCACCGGGCGTGTGCAGCGGCGCGGGCGTATCACGGCGATTCTGGAGTTGGGCGCGGGTTTCCACCCGGACTTCACGGGGCGGCAGAACCTGTACTTCGGCGGCAGCCTGATCGGCATCCCGTCTGAGGAAATGGCGCAACTGGAGCCGCAGGTGCTGGCCTTTGCCGAGATCGGCGAAGCCATCGACCGGCCCGTCAAAACCTATTCATCGGGCATGGCCGTGCGCTTGGCGTTTGCCCTGGTCACGGCGGTGGAACCCGATCTGCTCATCATCGACGAAGCGCTGGCGGTAGGCGACCAGCATTTCCAGAAGAAGTGCATCGACCGCATCCGCGCCTTCCGCGAAAACGGCTGCACGATCCTGTTCTGCTCGCACAGCCCGTACCACGTGCGGCATCTGTGTGACGTGGCCTTGTGGCTCGACCAAGGCCGGGTGATGGAGCTTGGCCCCACCGAAGAGGTGATGGGGGCTTACGAGATGTTCACGCGGTTGCAGAACGCGCCGCCTGTGGAAGC
>Ga0209738_10000248_pt1 | contig 11580 bp, 13 predicted proteins | sample TergutNc150P5_FD_187289 | JGI IMG/M metagenome (GOLD analysis project Ga0209738, IMG submission 187289) | Nasutitermes corniger P5 segment gut microbial community from laboratory colony in Florida, USA - Nc150 P5 (SPAdes) (version 2) | ecosystem: Host-associated > Arthropoda: Insects >...
TGTTTAGGCACTGATTCTGTCATCCTGCGCGCAGTCGCAGGATCCATCAGTCGTTGTCGGGGCATAGATTCTGCGACTACCGCGCAGAATGACAAGGTTGGCTGATTTGACTCTGGTGATGGTCGGCGGCATTCCCGCCCGAGTCTAGGCAAACAGTGCTTTTCTGTCATCCTGCGCGGAGTCGCAGGATCCATCAGTCGTTGTCAGGGCATAGATTCTGCGACTATCGCGCAGAATGACGGAAAGACTACCGCACAGAATGACCGGAAATCGGTGCCTCACTCAGGCTGATAAGGGTTGACGACCGGGACACCGCAATCCAGGAAATCCCGTATATTGCGGGTGGCGAGTGTCGCTCCGGCCGTACGTGCGATGGCTGCGATCTGGGCGTCCAGGGTGTTGATCGGGTGGCCGAGGGCACGCCGGTGAGCCATGATCTGGCCGTAGGCGCCAGCCTCGGTACTGCCAAAAGGAAGCGTTGTCCGTACAGTCCTGGCCAGCAGTTCAGTGGCTGCCTCTGCCAGGCGCTGTCTTTTCGCACCAACGGGAAGGATGGCAATGCCGTACTCAATCTCGGCCCAGGTGATGGCGGTGATCCGGAAAACCTGGTCAGAACAGGTCTGGCACCAGGTCTGGACAAGCTCGGCATCCAGGTGGTGGGGGGTCAACAATACTGAAACAATGTTCGTATCTAGAACAATCATGAGAAAACCTCGCGCGGTTGCTCGGGCGTTCGTTCCGGGACGGTGAAGTCAATGTCGGCGGTGGCCCGGCGGAAATGTGCCATGGCGTCGAAAAGGTCGGCGGTCGGCTGGTCCTGGCGGGCGGCCGCACGCAGGATCGAACGGATTTCGGCCTCGAATGACTGTCCGTGGTCAACCGCCCGGTGTTTGAGGATGCGCTGGGTTTCAGGATCGAGATTCCGTACGGTAATACTAGTTGTCATGTTATCTCCTCGTGATGACAGTGTAGGGGATCAAGACCAGATTTGACTGCATTGAATGCGTTGCTGGTATACAGGGGAAGGCCTGGGCCATGCCGTACTGTCCCTGGAACAGGTGGCGGACGGTGGGTACTGACCGGTGTTTCAGGCGGTACCGTCTCAGAATTGGTACCGTGAGATGGATAAACGGGCTCATATCTGGCAAAATAACCATCGCGTGTCCATGTCAGGCGGCGCTCTCTTACATTCGTCTGCCCTGGATCCCCACGGATTCTTGGGTTGAGGTCCCCACCTTCGCCCATACTCCATCCACCGCCCTCACGGGCATACTCATAACAGGAGATAACACACTAGTGGCTGTCAAGATTCGTTTGAAGAGGCTCGGCAAGATTCGTTCGCCTCACTATCGCATCGTGGTCATGGACGCTCGCCAGAAGCGCGATGGCCGTGCAATCGAAGAGATCGGCCTGTACCATCCCACGAACGATCCGTCGCTGATTGAGGTCAATTCCGAGCGGGCGCAGTACTGGCTCGGTGTCGGTGCCCAGCCGACTGAGGCCGTCGTGGCTCTGTTCAAGCGTTCCGGGGACTGGCAGAAGTTCACCGGTGACACCTCGCCGTCCGGCATCGAGGAGCAGAAACCGCGTCCCGATCGTCAGGCGCTTTACAACGCCGCCGTCGAGGCCGCTCCGATTGAAGCGGATGCCGTCAAGCCGAAGAAGACCACACGTAAGAAGGCTGAGGAGCCCGCTGCGGAAGCCAAGGACGAGGCCCCGGCTGACGAGCCCGCCGAAACCCCAGCCGAACCTGAGAAGACAGAGGATTAACATGTTGTCCGATGCTTTGGAGCACATGGTGCGCGGAATCGTCGGCCATCCGGGCGACGTGCAGGTCCGTGATCTGGACCTGCGGCGCGGCCGGATGCTCGAAGTACGCGTCAACCCCGATGATATTGGCAAGGTGATCGGCCGTCAGGGCCGGACCGCCCAGGCCCTGCGCACTGTTGTGTCCGCTTTGGCGGGCCACGAGCAGGTAAGGGTGGACTTCCTCGACGTTGACCGGCGGTCGCCGCGCGGTCGCCGCCACTGAACCACACTGCTTGCCGTCACAGGGCTCACTGTCCGTTGATGGGGGTTGGTGATGTCACAGATCGAAGTCATCGTGGGTACGCTGGGGCGTGCCCACGGCTTGGCGGGTGAGATTTTCGTCGATTTGCATACCGATTCCCCGCAGGTACGGTTCCGGCGCGGTTGCGTGGTCTGGGCTGGTCAGCGACAACTGACCGCTCATGGTTACAAGATGCAGGGCGGGCGGGCCCTGGTCAGATTTGATGAGATAACCGACCGGACGGCGGCCGAGGCCCTGGCCAGCCTCCAGATCACGGCGCGGGTGGACCCGGACGAGTCTCCGGACGCAGCCGATGAATACTACGACCACCAGCTGATCGGGCTGGAGGTGGTGACTTCCGACGGGGTCACAGCCGGACGGGTGATCCGGGTCGACCACCTCGATTTCCAGGACCTGCTGGTGGTGGGTACCCCCGCCGGTGAGCGGCTCGTACCTTTCGTTGACGCGCTCGTACCCGAGGTTGATCCAGCCCATGGCCGGGTGGTCGTCGAAGCCATTCCGGGGCTGTTGGAGGACGCAGCATGAGACTGGACTACATCACGATCTTCCCGCCCTATTTCGAGCCTTTGGGCTTGTCATTGGTGGGAAAGGCAATCGCCTCCGGGGTGTTGCAGGTTGCAGTCCATGACCTGCGCGACTGGACCCACGACATCCACCGCACGGTTGACGACACCCCGGTCGGCGGGGGAGCGGGCATGGTGATGAAGCCCGAACCGTGGGGTGAGGCGCTGGACGAGATTCTGGGCGGCGAACAACAGAAGACTTGTCTGGTGATCCCGTCGCCGAGCGGCCTGCCTTTCACCCAGCAGCAGGCCGAGGACCTGGCAACCTACGACCGGCTGGTGTTCGCCTGCGGCCGCTACGAGGGGATCGACGCTCGCGTCGCCGCCTACGCCCGTACCCTGGTCGAGGTACGCGAATTGTCACTTGGCGACTATGTGCTGAACGGCGGGGAGGTGGCCGCGCTGGCGATGACCGAAGCAGTGGTACGCCTGTTGCCCGGTGTCATCGGCAACCCCGAGTCGCTGGCCGAGGAATCGTACTCGGCATCCCTCGAACACCTGCTGGAGTACCCGGTCTACACCAAGCCGGCCTCCTGGCGCGGCCTGGACGTCCCCGAGATCCTGCTCAGCGGCCACCATGCCAAGATCGCCCAGTGGCGGTTGGACCAGGCCGAGCAACTGACCCGGCAACGGCGTCCGGATCTGCTCGGGTAGCGGCGGTACGTACTGCGTCCAGATTTTGATACGACTGCGGTGGCTGGAAGAGCAGTGCCATACTGCCCTTATCACAGTGGATACACAATGGACGGCGAGGCGGGAGCCGGCAGATTTGAAAGAGGGAATGATGATTATCTGGGGTTTCCGGTGGATGAAACGGGTCCTGGGCCAGCTCGGCCCGTACACCTGTCAGCGGTGTCACAACGCCGGGATGTGGCAGGTCATCAGGATGACGCGGTTCTTCACCTTGTTCTTCATCCCGGTTTTCCCGGTCCGGCGCGATTATTCGCTGCTCTGCCCGATCTGCAGCCACGGATCGCAGATCACCAAAGAACAGTACGAACAGCTCGAAGCCAGTGCCAGCCCCACCCTGGCATAGTCGGCCACGATCGTACGACTAGCGTCACGACGCCAGGCCAACGTGGAGATTTTCCTGCCTGTGACTAGCCACGATGGAACGGATGGCGTGGACGGCCGACCAGATCAGGAAGGCCAGGAGGAGTAGATTCCGGATGACGACGATGGTGGTGACGAACCAAGTTAAATTGTCGTAGGTGAGCAGGTTGGCGTAGAGGGTCGGGTATTCGATCTGGGTCAGGACGGCGGCGACGAGGGTCCAGACTGCGGCCTGCAGCGAGATCCGTCGCAGGCGGCGGTCGGTGGGGAGGCAGAACAGGGCCGCCACCGGGCAGGCGAACCAGATGATGTACTGCGGCGAGAAGGCCCGGCTGGTCACGATCATGATGACGGTGGCGATGGTCATCAGCAACAGTCCCTGGTGGATCGTACGCTGTCGGACCAGGGCGAACCATGTCACATAGAGCCCGGCAATGATGACATAGCCGACGATGGTTGAAAGATCCGACAGCTGTAGCATCTGGGGTACACCGGGGCCGGTGATCTCCCACGAGTGGTACGCCGAATTGGCGATGTCGTAGGACGCCGGATGGAACAGGCGGTCCAGCATCAGCGGCGAGGCCCAGACCGATTCGATTTGGAGGCCGCGCCCGGACTGCCAGTGAAGGGGGGAGAACAGCCGGTCCCATCCGGCGTACGCCCAGGAGATCACAGCCAGACCGCCACCGGTCAGGACGCAGGCGACAACGGTTCTGAGGAGCTGTTTCTTGTTCCCCAGGGCGGCGGGCAGCAGCACGCTGGGCCACAGTTTGAGGGCCGATCCGATGCCCAGCGACACTCCGGAAATGGCAGGCGAGGCCCGCAGCAGGGCCAGGGCGGCACAGGCTCCGGCCATGGCCGACAGCAGGTCGAGGCGGAAGTACGTCACCCCGCCCAGAGCCAGGGTGACCAGGCACCAGAAGGCCAGCGGGATACTGGGGTCCACTCCGGTATGTTTGGCCGCCCGCCACAGGACAAGGGAAAAGACGAGGTCCGTCGCCAGGGCGACAAGGATGATGATGACGCCGAAGGCGATCAGGTTGCCGAACGACAAGATGAACAGGAAGGACAGCACCCACAGCACCGGGGTCGGATATTCGGGCAGGACCTGGGATGGTGCCACACCGTGGAACAGGCCGTAGATCTGGCCGAACCAGTAGATCGGATCGCCGGGGGCGCGGTAGGGCTGCACGACGGTGAGTACGGTGATGATGATGTGGCAGACGACCCACCAGCGGATCGCCTTCCGCTTGGTGTCAGGTTTGACCGACTCCCACACTGTTCGTAGTTTGTCCATACTGGTCGTCATTCTATTATGGGAACCTCTCACAGCTTCAGGCACGGCTGCGGTGCCCCCGAAACGGCGCCTGACGCGGCTATTCACCATTTCGGACTCATTCTCGCCCGCACTCCAGTTATGAGAGACTCCCTGATGAAACAACTAGCATTATGTAGTTATCGTGTTTGGCGCCATCTGCTCGTATCGTGTTTGCGGCGAACAATCGGGGAATAAGTGTCTACTATTGCCCTATGAGTAATGGGGAATCTGTGACATGGCTGGAAGCCCCCGAGGAGCATGACTTCCCGGCGGCAGCGGCCTACCTGCAATTGATCGCGGGCGATGATGTGGCATCTGACATCCAGCAACGGTTGCGGGCGGCACCCACCATCCACCAGAAAGCCAAAGATTTGTTGCGTGCCTCGGGGTTGCCCCTGCTCGGCCAGGACAACAAACATGTGGCGTCCGATTTGCACAAGATCAGCCATGGCGAGGCCCTGTCGCCGGTTTTGTTGGTACGCGGTGAGATTGCGCGGGGACTGCCGCTGGTGATCGTCGATGGTTATCACCGGGTCTGTGCCAGCTACTACGTTGATGAGAACACCGACATTCCTTGCCGGTTGGTACCACTGACGGGTGCGCCGCAGTGACCTTCGCAATTCTGGCCTTGATCGTGGCGGTCGCCCTCTGCGGACCGCTGCTGTCATGGCCGAATGCGCTGCGCATCCCGGTGGTGGTGGGGGAGTTGGTGGCCGGGGTACTGGTCGGTACCACCGGTACGCGCTGGCTCAACCCGCAAGAGCCGATGTTCACCTTCTTGGCCAATCTGGGCTTCGCCATGGTTATGTTCGTGGCCGGCTCCCATGTGCCGGTACGCGACCGGGCCTTGCGTGATGGCGCGCTGTCGGCGCTGGGTCGGCTGGCGCTGATCGTCGTACTGTCCATCGGCCTGGCCTTCGTCGTAGCAGGAATGTTCAAAACTGGTCATGTCGGGTTGTACGCGGTCTTGTTCGCCTCCTCCTCAGCCGCCGTGATCCTGCCAATCGCCAATTCTTTGGGCTTGTCAGGCCCAGGAATGCTGAAGATGTTGCCCCAGGTCGCCATCGCCGACGCCGCCTGCATCGTCGCCCTGCCGCTGGTGATGAACCCGTCTCAGGCCGGACCGGCCGCACTCGGCGCTCTGGCTGTGATCGCCTGCGGTGTCGTGGTCCTCCTCCTGTTGTGGCAGGCCGACAAGCGTGGTTGGCTGAAAAAGATCCAGGACAAGTCCGAGCAACGTAGCTTTGCACTCGAACTGCGGATCAGCTTGTTGGCGATCGTGCTGTTGGCCGCTTTGGCCCAGCAGATGAAGGTGTCGATCATGCTGGCCGGGTTCTGCCTCGGCCTGGCCGTGTCCGCGGTCGGCGAACCGCGCCGCCTGGCCGGGCAGCTGTTCGGCCTGACCGAGGGCGTGTTCGGCCCGATTTTCTTCGTCTGGCTTGGTGCGTCGCTCAACCTGCGGGAACTGGGGTCACATCCGTCGATGATCCTGCTGGGGGTCGTCCTGGCTGTCGGCGCGCTGATCGCCCATGGTGCCGTCACCCTGCTCAGACAACAGTTCTCGTACGCCCTGATGGCCTCGGCCCAACTGGGTGTACCAGTGGCGGCAGCCACCCTCGGCAACCAACTCGGGGTCCTACAACCCGGTGAGGACGCCGCCCTGCTGCTGGGTGCCCTGCTGACAATCATGGTTTCTACCATCGCCGGACGGGTGGCGGCAGGCCGGGCGGCCAGTGCCATGCCATCCGGTGGGGTACCCCCGACCAAGATGTGAGACAATCGGCAGGTGTTTTCGCAGGAGTCCAAAAGGTGCTTCTGACAAGGTAATAATCAACTGAGCCAGCCCTCTAGTTACAACTGAGCCAGCCTGCTAGTTCCAATCCAGCCAGGTTTTCTGTTTTTCCTGTACGAAATGGTGAGACAAATGCCGACCATGGCACTGTGCTCCTGTTCGCCGCCCAGAATTGTTCACCCGCAGAGCTCACTATGAGCCAAGTGCCTCCGGGCCTCACCCTGGATGGGGTCTGATGCGGTTGGGGATGGCTTAGCACACGTTCCGCCGGGGTAATTGATGTGCTGACCCATCCCCATCTGCCGCAGTGGTTGTGAGGTGTGTGGTTGGGGGGAGTTGGCCCGGGTTGGGTGACGGGTGAAGGCACCTGCCACCGCATAGCAGCCAAGTGCCACGATAAAACTGGCAGTGATGAAGACACTGATCCCGGTGAAGCCGGAGAAGCGGGTCAACAACGTACCTCCGACCGCCCCGCTGATTGTCGTACCGAGGTACATGGCCGTACTGGCAAGCGATGACACCGTCCCGCGGGCATTGCCGGCGTACGACTGGAGTTGGTTCATCAGGACCGGGAAGACGAACCCGCCGGCCAGCATGGCCACCGCCAGAAGGATCACCGCTGGTACGACGCCGCGGGCCAGGGAACACCCCGCGTAACACAGGCCCATGACGATGATGCCCGCCAGTTCCTCCGCGAAGCAGGCCTGATGCACACGACCGTACTGGGCAAGCACCGCCAAATCAGCCGCCGAGACCCGGTCATCGAGAGCCTTTTCCCAGGTCTGCTCGAATCGGTCGGCCTTCCCCCAGGCCAGGGGCAGTACGACGAGGCGTACTCGGAAAAGAAGTGAGTTTTTAGGAAGCCTCCAGATGGCTCCTATTATGATATAGCTAGTACCCCCACAGGGACTCGAACCCTGGACACGCGGATTAAGAGTCCGCTGCTCTAACCAGCTGAGCTACGGGGGCTTGCGTGAATACTGTACCTTATCCGCCCCGCCGGGAAAAATCCCGACGGGGTAGCGGGTAAGAACAGCAACTAACTCTTGTTTGCCTCCTTGGCAGCGGCAATCATCTGGTCGGCGATCATCTGGGGCAGGATCTCGTACCCGTGGAACTCGCGGGTGAAGGAGCCGGAACCGCGGGCCAGGCCGCGCAGGTCGATGGCGTACTTGCTGAGTTCTGACTGCGGGATCAGGGCGCGGATGATGGTGTGGTGAGCCTCGTCGGCGTCGGTCCCGAGCAGCTGGCCGCGGCGGCCGGAGATGTCGGTCATGACAGCGCCCATGTATTGCTCATCGACGGTGACGGTGACCTTGTCCAGCGGTTCCAGCAGCGCGGTCGTACCAGCTTTGGCGGCTGCTTCGCGCAGGGCCTGGGCACCGGCCATCTGGAAGGCCAGGTCGGAGGAGTCGACCGGGTGGTACTTGCCGAAGACCAGCTTGACCCGGATGTCGACCATCGGATAACCGGCGATGACGCCCTTTTCCAACTGGTTGCGGATGCCCTTCTCGACCGAGGGGATGAACTGGCGGGGGATGACACCGCCGACGATCTTGTCGACGAATTCGAAGCCGGCGCCGCGTTCCAGCGGTTCGACCTCGATCGAGCATTTGGCGTACTGGCCGTGGCCGCCTGATTGCTTGACATGGGAGCCGTCGGCGGCGGCGGGGGCGATGAAGGTTTCGCGCAGGGCGACCTTGATCGGCTCGGACACCACGTTGACGCCGTAGCGGTCCTTCAGCCGGGCCAGCAACAGGTCGATGTGGGCCTGGCCCATCGTCCACAGGATGGTCTGCTTGGTCTCGCCGGCCGATTCGACCCGCACCGTGGTGTCTTCGACAGCCAGGCGGTTGAGTGCGACAGGCAGTTTGTCCTCGTCGTTGCGGGTGGCGGCACGGATGGCGACCGGCAGCAACGGGTCGGGCAGGTTCCACGGGTTGATCAGGACCGGGGAGTCCTTCGGCGACAGTGTGTCGGAGGTTTCGGGCTTGGTCATCTTCGAGACGAAAACGATCTGTCCGGCGATGGCCTGCGGGGTTGAAGTGTTCTCTCCGACCCCCAGCACCGACATCGGGCCAATCTTGTCGACGTCGTCGTGGTCGGGGTGGGCCGGGTCGGCCTTGCCGGTGAACAACGAACGATGTCCGGAGACCATGACCGAGTCGTCGAGGCGCAGGGTGCCGTTGAAGATGCGGACCAACAACCCGCGTCCGGAGAACTGGTCGGAGGTGGTACGGATGACCTGGGCGAGCAGCGGGCCGTCCGGGTCGCCGACTTCGGCTTCGGCCGATTCGACCGCACCGGAGACGACCTTGGACACGGCCAACTGGTGACGGGTCGGATTCGGGAAAGCATTCTTGACCACGGTCAACAACTCTTCAATGCCGACTGCGTCGAGCGAATTGACTGGTACGACGGGGAAGAAGCGGCCGGTGTAGATGGCCGTGGTGAGGTCTTCGACCAACTCGTCTTCTTTCAGCTGGTCGCCTTCGAGGTAGCGGTCCATCAGCGAATCATCCTCGGACTCCTGGATGATGCCCTCAATCAGAGCTGACCGGTAGTCCTCGATGGTGGCCAGTTCGTCGCTCGTCGCCTCACGGCGTACTCGCTTGCCGGAAGCATAATCGTGGACCGACTGCGAGACCAGTGAGAGGTTGCCGCTGATCTTGTCGCCGTCCATCACCGGCACATATACCGGCTGGACCGCTGTACCCCACAACCCCTGCAGGTCGGACAGGACCTGGGCGAAATCGGAGCGCCCGTCGTCGAGTTTGGTGACCACGATGCCGCGCGGCTTGCCGACCGCGGCGCATTCATGCCACAGTCCCTCGGTGGCGGCGTCGACCCCGTCGGAGGCCGAGACGACGAAAATTGCGCCGTCGGCTCCGCGCAAGCCGGCCCGCAACTCGCCCACGAAGTCCGGGTGTCCCGGAGCGTCGAGGATGGTGACGGTGGTGGAATCGACTGCGATCGATGACACGGCCAACGCTGCGGAACGCTCGGCGTCCATCTTTTCCCCGCGGTAACCGGGGTTTCTGGACTTCAGGAGTTGTTCGTAGAGCGTGGTCTTGCCCGATCCGGCCGATCCGACCAGGACGATGTTACGTGTCGCTGATACCTCTTGGGGTACGTTCGCCTGTGAACTCATGATTGGAACTCTGCCCCATATCACCCCTGTTGCGCAACATCTGTCCGGCTGTTGCGCCGAAGATTTGCCCATTTTTCCGCGCACGATAGAATGGTCGATGGTCTTTTAGGACTGTCCGGGAACCAAACACTGTCAGGTGGCGGTTGGCGGAAAGTTTTCCGAAAGACTGACGGGTTCCGACTCGTCTATTTCGCACACCGGATGTCCATCCCGGTCCTCGTAGGTCTGTCGCCGCCAGGCGCAGTGGGGTCCGGTACCGGTGTCAGGGATGCCGCAGTCAGGCGGCATCGGTAACTCAAATGTGAGGCATCGCCTCATGGAAAGGACTATGACATGGCTGTTGTCACCGCACGCAAACTACTGGACGCCGGGGTTCACTTCGGGCACCAAACCCGTCGTTGGAACCCGAAGATGAAGCGTTTCATCTTCACCGAGCGCAATGGCATCTACATCATCGACCTGCACAAGTCGATCCAGGAAATCGAGGTCGCGTACACCTTCGTCAAGAATCTGGTCGCCGCCGGGGGACAGATCTTGTTCGTCGGTACGAAGAAGCAGGCCCAGGAAGCGATCGCCGAACAGGCCACCCGGGTCGGTATGCCGTACGTCAACCAGCGTTGGCTGGGCGGGATGCTGACCAACTTCCCGACCATGACCAAGCGGATCCAGCGGCTGAAGGAACTGGAGTCGATGGATCTCAACAACTCGGCCGCGTCCGGGCTGACCAAGAAGGAGATGCTGGGGCTGTCCCGCGAGCGCGACAAGCTGGCCAAGTCCCTGGGCGGCATCCGCGACATGGGCAAGGTGCCCGCCGCCGTCTGGATCGTCGACACCAACAAGGAGCATTTGGCGGTGGACGAGGCCCGCAAACTGGGTATCCCGGTGGTGGCGATCCTCGACACCAACTGCGACCCCGATGAGGTCAACTATCCAATCCCGGGCAATGACGACGCCATCAGGGCGGTCGGGCTGCTGACCACCGTGATCGCCGACGCTGTGGCCGATGGCCTGTTGGCCCGCTCGCAGGCGGCTCCCAGCGGCGAGGAAGAGGTCCCCGAGGCCGAGCCGATGCCGGAATGGGAACGCGAACTGCTGGCCGGGGCTGAGGCCAAGGACGCCGCAGCTGTTCCTGCCGAGCCGGTGGCCGAGTCCGCCGAACCAGTCGAGGTCGTGGCCGCAGCGGTCGAGGTTGAGCCTGCCGCAGCGGTAGAGGCCGAGGCTGAGCAGGCCGAGCCCGAGGCTGAGGCCGTTGTGGCTGATGCCGAGCCGGCAGACGCTGAGAAAGAGTGAGTACGGCCCACGCCAGTACGAATCAACTGACCAACTGATCACCAACGAACGAAAGAGAAAAGATGGCAATCACTGCCGCTGATGTGAAGAAGCTGCGCGACCAGACTGGCGCAGGGATGATGGACGCCAAAAAGGCGTTGACCGAGGCTGACGGCGATTTCGAGAAGGCTGCCGAGTTGCTGCGGATTTCCGGGGCGACTAAGGCTGCCAGCCGGGCCGACCGTGAGGCCAGCAACGGCCTGGTCGCGTCGGCCGGCAACGCGCTGATCCAGCTGGGTGCCGAAACCGACTTCGTGGCCAAGAACCAGGAGTTCATGGACCTGGCCGCCCAGATCGCCGAGG
>Ga0209738_10000250_pt1 | contig 11542 bp, 10 predicted proteins | sample TergutNc150P5_FD_187289 | JGI IMG/M metagenome (GOLD analysis project Ga0209738, IMG submission 187289) | Nasutitermes corniger P5 segment gut microbial community from laboratory colony in Florida, USA - Nc150 P5 (SPAdes) (version 2) | ecosystem: Host-associated > Arthropoda: Insects >...
CTTCGTCAGCCGCGGCAGCGGCTGATCTCGTACAACGCGATGGCGGCGGCGACGGAGGCGTTGAGGCTCTCGACGGCCGAGGTGATCGGGATGCGGGCCAAGGTGTCGCAGCGCTCGCGCGTCAGGCGGGACAATCCCTCGCCTTCGGAGCCGACGATGACCAGCAGCGGTCCGGTGACCCCGGGCGTGGCCTCGATGTCGGCATCAGCCTCGCCGGCCAGGCCGACCACGGTGTAGCCCGCCTTGGCGGCGCGCTCGATGAACTGGTTCAGGTTGCCGGTCTTGGCGACCGGGATGCGGGCGGCGGCTCCGGCCGATGCCTTCCAGGCGGCGGCGGTCATGGACGCGCTGCGCCGGCTCGGGATGACCACGCCGTGGGCGCCGAAGGCGGCCGCGGAGCGCACGATGGCGCCCAGGTTGTGCGGGTCTGTGATGCCGTCCAGGCCGATCAGCAGCGCCTCGCGCTCGTCGTCGGTGGCCGCCTTGGCCAGCAGGTCGTCAGCGTCGGCGTACTCGAAGGCGGGCAGCTGCAGGGCGACGCCCTGGTGCACGGCGCCGCCGGTGAGGCGGTCGAGTTCGCCGCGGGTGACCTGCAGCAGCGGCATCGAGTGCGCGGCGGCGAAGGCGAGGATGTCGCGCAGCCGGGCGTCGCGCTCGGCACCCTCGGCGACGTAGGCGGTGCGCACGGGCAGCCCAGCGTTGAGCGCCTCCAGCACCGGATTGCGGCCGACCACCCAGTCGGCGCCGGCCCCGGTGGGCGAGGTCTTGCTGGGCCGGGCATCGCGGCGTCCGCCCGGGCGCGCGTCGCGGCGCTGCGCCTCCTGCTTGGCGCGATAGGCCTTGTGGTAGACGCGATCCTCCGCCTTGGGCGTGGGGCCGCGCCCCTGCAGCGACTTGCGGATCCGTCCGCCCGATCCGGCCGTGTTCTTGCCTTTGGTCACGTTGGATGAGTCTACCGGCGCGCCCGCGAGACCTCGCAGTCGTCGAATGGCCAGCCTTCATGTGGCTAGCCCTCCAACCGAAGACCGTTTCGGTCAAGATGGTGCTCGGTCACCTGGGCGAGTACGAGAGCGTGTATTGGGCGGCGAAGGCCATCAACCCGAAGGTCGAGGTGCAGGTGGGAGTCGCTGCGCCGGTGGGTGGTCCAGGAGCAGGACACCGACACGGGTAGGGCCAAGGCCGAAGTTCTTGGTGGAACAGCGGATGGCGTACGGCGTGGCGTACTCCTGTCGGAAGACCGACAGGCTGCGCGAGCGACGTGTGTCTTGCTGCTCAGCGGTCGAACAGGTCTGAGTGGGTGCCGGTGCGCATGGCCACCAGGATCAGGTCGTCCCCGTCGATGCGATAGATCAGAAGCCAGTCCGGCTGGATGTGGCACTCTCGGTGTGCGGCATGTTTCCCGGTGAGGGCGTGGTCTCGCAGCGCCGCCGGAAGGACCTCCCGATTGGCCAAGAGGGTGAGCACGTGACGCATCAGCTTCAGGTTGGCACCTCGGCGTTGCATCAGTTTCAGGTCTTTGCGGAACGCTGTGGTGGGGATGATCTCGCGGGGCTCAGTCGTCCTCATTCAGATCCAGATCCTCGAATAGCTCGTCCACACTCGCGTAGCGGCGAGCTTGGATGCGTCCCGCCACGATGTCGTCGCCCTCCTTGATGGCTGCTTCGGTCGTCGCATTGAAGCGGGGCTGCCGCACGTCGAACGGAAGCCCGCCGTCGAGGATCACTCGGTGGAGAAACAAAGTGACGGCCTGCGGCACGGTCATGCCGAGCGGGGCAAGGGTAGCGTTGGCCTGCTCCTTGATCTCGGGATCGATGCGCATGGTGAGTGTCCCAGTCTTCATGTAGCCAGCGTAGCGCCAACTACAACAAATGTGTCACATTCGTCTCAACTGTGTTGATGTACGGTGGCGTTGCTGCGGTCTCGTCGATGTTGCTGCCCGTCGCCGTGCCAGGGAGTCTGCGATGCAGTGCGCGGTGTAGAGCGGCACGGGTTTGATGCCGTCAGCGAGACGGAGATTCTTGATGGCATGGTCGGTGTCATCGCCGCATGCGGCTGCCGGTTTCAGCCCCAATCACGACAGTCAAGTGCGGAAAAGTCAATGAGAAACGAGAAATCTGCACTCAACCGTTCAGGGCTGATGTGCGGCACTTCGTCGCGTCAGGACGCCGGGCGCTCGATCGCCCAGCGGGGGCCGGTGGGGCTGTCCTCGACGCGCAGGCCGGCCTCGGCCAGGCGGTCGCGCAGCGCGTCGGCGCTGGCCCAGTCTTTGCGCTGTCGCGCCTGGGTGCGCTGATCCAGGACGATGCGCACCAAGGCGTCCACCACGTCGGTCAGGTCGCGCCCGCCGCCGGCCGCCGTATCGGCCCATTCCGGGTCGTACGGGTCCAGGCCGAGCACGTGCAGCATGGCCCGCACCCCGCGCAGCGCGTCGTCGGCGCCGGTCGCGTCGCCGCCATCCAGCGCCTTGTGGCCGGCCTTGATGGTGTCGAACAGCGCTGCGAACGCGGCGGGCGTGCCCAGGTCGTCGTCCATCGCCATCACGAACGCCTGCGGCAGGTCGGCGAATGCGAAGTCCGCGCGTTCGGACACGCCGCAGCGCGACAGGAACGTGTCGATCCGGTCCAGCTGCGCCACGGCGTCGTCCAGCGCCGACTCGCTGAACTCGACGGTCGAGCGGTAGTGCGGCGCGGCCAGGTAGAGCCTCACGGCGCGCCCGGGCACGCGCTGCACGATGTCGGTCACGCGCGTGCCGTTGCCCAGCGACTTGGACATCTTCGCCGCGGCCGTCGTCACGAAGGCGTTGTGCATCCAGTAGTGCGCGAAATCCAGCCCGGCGGCGCGCGACTGTGCCAGCTCGTTCTCGTGGTGCGGGAAGCGCAGGTCGAGCCCGCCGCCGTGGATGTCGAAGGCCCCGCCCAGGTACTTCAGCGCCATCGCGGAGCACTCCAGGTGCCAGCCCGGACGTCCCGGGCCCCACGGCGAATCCCAGATGGCCGTGGCCGGCTGGTCAGGGGTCGCGCCCTTCCACAGCGCGAAGTCGTGCGGGTCGTGCTTGCCGCGGGTCGGGGCCTCCTCGTCGTCCTGCATCTCGGTGACCCGCTGGCGCGTCAGTTCGCCGTAGTCAGGCCACGAAGCGACGTCGAAGTAGACGTCGTGCGACCCGTCGTCGGCCGCGTAGGCATGCCCGGCCTCGATCAGCCGCTGGATCAGCTCGATCTGCTCGGGGATGTGTCCGGACGCCCGCGGTTCGTAGTGCGGCGGCAGCACCCCGAGGGCGGCGCGGGCCCGGTGCAGCTCCAGCTCGACGTCGTAGGCCACCTCGAACCACGGCACGCCCTGGGCGGCGGCGTTCTTCTCGATCTTCTCGTTGATGTCGGTGACGTTGACCACCAGGTGAACGCGCAGCCCGCACGCCTCGAACCAGCGGCGCAGCACGTCGAAGACGACCTCCTTGCGGATGTGTCCCAGGTGCGGCGGCGACTGCACCGTCAGGCCGCAGCAGTAGATGGAGACCTGCCCGTCCACCAGCGGGGTGAAGGGCACGACGGCCCCGGCGCGTTCGTCATAGATCTGGAAACCCACGCCGCCAGTCTATCGGGGGTGTGGACGCAGCCCGCGCAGGTAGTCTTGGGGCCATGGCTGAGATCCGCAAACACAACCCGCATGCCGGGTCGGACATCGGCGAGCAGGTGCGCCAGCTGATGGGCGAGACGATCCGGCCGGTCGAGCCGGGTTCGATCCCGGGCCCGGCGGGTGCGGCGCACGATCACGAGGACGACGCCCTGTACGACCCGTTCGATCAGGGCGAGCCTGCGTCCGCCCCGGCGCCGCTCACGTTCCACGCCGCCACCGATCCGCTGATCGGCACCGTGCCCCAGGGGTTCATCTCCTGGGTTGGCGACGACGACGCGGCCTGAGGCTCAGGCGACCGGCGACCCGTCCGATGAGTCCGGACGGTTGCGGTGGCTGCTGTAGAAGTCGAACACCGAATCCATGCCGATGTCGCCACTGCGGTCATCGGGAACGATGAGCCAGCAGGCCAGGTAGACCGCGACGCCCAGGCCGCCGGTGACCAGGCAGACGAGGATGGCACCGAACCGCGTCCATGTCGCATCCCAGTTGAAGTAGGCCGCGATGCCGCCGCAGACGCCGGCGAGCATCTTGTTGGTGCTGTTGCGTGTGAACTTCTTGATGGCCATGACTAGCCCTTCTGGTTCTGGTGGCCGCATGTGGGGGCCCCTCTGCGTTCACTATAGCAGTCGCGCGGTCACATTGAGTCTATGACGCTCAACTTTCAGTGCGGGTAAAAACGGAGAGGGGCCGCCCGGATGGACGGCCCCTCGTGAACGCACAGCTCAGGCGGTGGGCACCGCCGGCTTGGCGGTGTCGTCCGTGTCCGACTCGTCGTCCGCGTCGTCCTCGTCCGCATCGTCCTCGGCCCCCGCGACCTGCCCGCGGTCGTCCGCGCTGGCGGCCATGTTGAACTTGGCGCGCAGGTGCGTCGAGCGCATGAACAGCGTGATGATGATCGAGATCGCCGAGATGATCGCGCCGAGCCAGAACAGGTGGCCGATCGAGTCGCCGATCGAGTTGCGCAGCAGCGAGGCGAAGGGCTGGTACACGAAGGCGTGGATGTCCATGCTCGTGCCGCCGGTGGCCTGCAGGGTGGCCATGTCGTGGAACAGCTTGGCGGTGTCCGGGCACTGCGCCAGCTGCGCGGCGGCCGCGGTGTTGCCTCCCGCCACTTCCTTGGCAGCCGTGCCGCAGGTCTGGGCCAGGGCCGGGTTGGACGCCGCGTCCGCCATCACGGCCTTCGTCATGATGTCCTGCGTGCCCGAGGTGATCGCGTCGGTGAGGCGGTGCTGGAAGACAAGGCCCAGCGTCTGGATGCCGACCGCGCCGCCCAGCGAGCGGAAGAACGTCACCATGCCGGTGGCCGAACCGACGTCGCGCACCGACACCGAGTTCTGCACGGCGAGCACGAGGTTCTGCATCATCATGCCGACGCCCAGGCCGGCGAAGACCATGACGCAGCCGATGCGCACCAGGCTCGTGTTCTCGCTGAGGTAGCTCAGGCCGTACAGGCCTCCGGTCAACAGCACGGCGCCGATCACCACGAAGGGCTTCCAGATGCCGAGCTTGCTCACCAGGCGTCCGATGAACAGCGACGAGAGCAGCACGCCCGCCATCATCGGGATGGTCATCAGGCCCGAGTGCGTCGGCGTCATGCCGCGTCCGAGCTGGTAGTACTGCGACAGGAACACGGCCGCGCCGAACATGGCCACGCCCACGGTGATGCTGGCCAGGATGGCCAGCGCGGTCATGCGCATCCGGATGATGGGCATCGGGATGATCGGGTCGTGCACGTGGAGCTCCACGACGATGAAGCCGAGGCCGGCCAGCACGACGAAGCCGAGCAGCGCGAACGTCTGCCAGCTGAGGTAGTTGTAGTCCTTGGTGACGAAGCTGATCCAGATCAGCAGCGCGCAGGCGGCGGACGTGATCAGCGCGGCGCCGGCCCAGTCGACCCTGGCGCCCTCGCGGCGCAGGTGCGGCACGCGCAGCCGCCAGTTGAGCACGATCATCGCCAGGATCGAGAAGGGGACGGCCGACCAGAAGCACCAGCGCCAGCCGAGCCACGACGCGTCCACAATGAAGCCGCCGATCAGCGGGCCGGCGACCGTGGCGACCGCCATGACGGCGCCCGTGTAGGCCATGTAGCGGCCGCGTTCGCGCGGCGGGATGACCGAGCCGATGATCGCCTGCGTCAGGGCCATGATGGAGCCCAGCCCGATGCCCTGCACGGCGCGCGAGCAGATCAGGAAGACCGGCGAGGTCGCCGCGCCCGACAGTGCGGAGCCCACCGTGAAGACGGCCAAGCCGGCGATGATGAGCTTCTTCTTGTCGAACAGGTCGGCCAGCTTGCCCCAGATCGGGGTGGTCGCCGTGCTGGCCAGCAGCGTGGCCGTGACGATCCACATGTACTGCTGCTCGTTGGCGTTCAGGTTGGCGGTGATGGTCGGCAGCGCGGTGCTGGTGATGGTGCCGGCGACGTTCGCCACGAACATGGCGACCAGCAGGCCGGACAGGATCTCCAGGATCTCGCGGTGGCTGAAGTTGGGGATGGTGTCGTCGGCGGGCGCAGGCTTGTGCGCGGGCGCCGGGACGGCGGTGGCGGAAACACTCATGAATGATCTTCTGTCTGGTTGGACGTGGGTGGAACGGTGTGGGCGGACATCTGGGCAACCAACGGGTCTGCCCGGCGGGTTCGAAGGCAGCGCAGCGCCGGGACGAGCGCGACCAGGATGGCCGCGGCGTCCGCACGCTGCGCGTCGTTGAAGCCGGACAGCTGCTCGTCGAGCCACTGCAGGCGCGCCTGCGTCGAGGCGTCGATGGCGCGCGTGCCCTGCTCGGTGAGCGTGAAGCGCAGCGCGCGGCCGTCGTCCGGGTCGCGGGTCTTGGCGGCCAGGCCGCGCTCGACCAGCAGCATGGCTTGCCGCGAGGCTACGGACAGGTCACACCCGATGGCGGCGGCGATCTCGGTGAGACGCGCGCTGCTGTCGTACCGGAGCTTACCCAGGATGGCCAGCTGCAGGCCCGACACGTTGTCGGCCCGGTCGATGATGAACGAGCGCAGCACGCGGCCGAGCTGCCCCAGAGCCGCGTTCAGCTGGCTGGTGCCGTCGCCGGGGACAATCTGGTCTGCCTTCGTGGACGCGGGCGCCGCGGTGGCGGTCTGCCCGGTGTTCGGGGATGGGATGTCCCGCTCATCTCCGCCCGCAGGCGGATCTGTGGAACTAATTGCTTGCATAAGAGCAACTATACCCGGTGATAGTTGCTGCGATGCAAGCAAGTTTCCATGCAGGGGGCCTGGCCCTGGGTGAGCGCGCGGAGCGGTTGTGGGACAAACATGCCTCTGCTGTCGCGAAAACGCCGGAATCGGAGCGTTTTCGCGGTCATGGGGGCCGGTTTGTCCCGCCGTGTGGCCGTCCGGGACGGCAGCGGCGATGCGCGCCGGGACCGCTTCGGGGTGCGACGTAGGCTGGACGGACGATGATGCCACACGACCAGAATGAGCTGTCCGCCGCCGACCTTGTGGACGGCCTCAACCCGCCCCAGCGCGAGGCGGTGATGCACGCGGGGGCGCCGCTGCTGGTCGTCGCCGGCGCCGGCTCCGGCAAGACCCGCGTGTTGACAAGGCGTATCGCCTGGCTGATCGGCCAGCGCGACGTGCATCCCGGGGCGATCCTGGCGATCACGTTCACCAACAAGGCCGCCGCCGAGATGCGCACGCGCGTCGAGGAACTGGTGGGCCGCCGGGCCCGCTGGATGTGGGTCTCGACCTTCCACTCGGCCTGCGTGCGCATCCTGCGCGAGGGCGCCGACCGGCTCGGCTGGTCGCGCAGCTTCTCGATCTACGACGACACCGACGCCCGCCGCCTGATCACGATGGTCTGCCGCGAGCAGGGCCTGGACGCCAAGAAGCATCCGCCGCGCCAGGTGCAGAACTGGATCAGCAACCAGAAGAACGCGCTGGCCACGCCCGAAGGGGCCATCGCGGGGGCCGCGACCGGCGACGAGGAGGTCTTTGCCGGGGTCTACGCCGACTACCAGCGCCGCCTCGTGGCCGCCAACGCCATGGACTTCGACGACCTGATCATGCAGGCCGTGCTGCTGCTGCGCCGCTGCCCGGACATCCGCGAGATGTACCGCCGACGCTTCCAGCATGTGCTGGTCGACGAGTATCAGGACACCAACGAGGCGCAATACCTGCTCATCCGCGAGCTGTGCGCCCCGGACGAGGCGCTGGGCGGCGTTGCATCCGCCCAGCCTGTGCCCGCCCCCGAGCTGATGGTCGTGGGCGACTCCGACCAGTCGATCTACGCCTTCCGGGGCGCGACGATCCGCAACATCCTCGACTTCGAGCAGGACTTCCCGGGTGCCAAGACGATCCTGCTGGAGCAGAACTACCGCTCGACGCAGACGATCCTGAGCGCAGCCAACGCCGTCATCGAGCACAACTCCCATCGCCCGGCCAAGCGGCTGTGGTCGGCGGCCGGTGACGGCGATCCGATCACCGGCTGGGCCGGCGAGACCGAGTCGGACGAGGCCGCGTACGTCGCCCGCCAGATCGCGTCCCTGTGCTCCGACAAGGGGGAACGCTACAGCGACATCGCCGTGTTCTATCGCACCAACTCCCAGTCGCGGCCGCTGGAAGAGGTCTTCATCCGCTCCGGGCTGCCGTACCGCGTGGTCGGCGGCGTCCGGTTCTACGAGCGCAAGGAGATCCGGGATGCGCTGGCCTACCTGCGCGCCATCGTCAACCCGGACGACGATGTCTCGACGCGGCGCATCCTGAATGTCCCGAAACGCGGCATCGGTGACGTCGCCGAGCAGGCCATCGACGCGGTCGCCCGGGCGCAGGGCGTCAGCTTCGGCGCGGCGCTGGCGAAGGTGGACGAATCCAGCGGCCTGGCCGCGCGGTCGCTGACGCAGGTGCGCGCCTTCCGCGAGCTGATGGACGCGCACCGCGCCATGGTCGCCGCGCACGCCCCGGCCAACGAGGTGCTGTCGAGCATCCTGACGGCGTCCGGACTGATTGCGGAGTTCTCCGGTTCGGAAGACCCGCAGGACCAGACCCGCCTGGAGAACCTGATCGAGCTGGTCAGCGTCGCCGCGCAGTTCGTCTCCGACGCGCACACCGTCGACCTCGGCGGCGCGGAAGCCGAAGCCGGCGAGGACGACGACGAACCCAGCTCGTCCGAACTCGCCAGCGAGCTGGCCATGGCCGCGCCCGAGCCTGACGACTCGCTGGCCGCCTTCCTGGAGCGCGTCGCGCTGGTCGCCGACACCGATTCGCTGCCCGACGCGGGCCTGGGCGTGGTGACGCTGATGACCGTGCATGCCGCCAAGGGCCTCGAATTCGACACGGTGTTCCTGACCGGCATGGAGGACGGCGTCTTCCCGCACGAGCGCGCCATGCTCGACCCGGACGAGCTGTCCGAAGAGCGCCGCCTGGCCTACGTCGGCATCACCCGCGCCCGCAAGCGGCTGTACCTGACGCGCGCCAACGTGCGCACGATGTTCGGGCATCCGACGCCGCACCCGGCTAGCCGTTTCCTGGAGGAAATACCGGATAACCTGGTGAAGTGGGCCCGCCGCGCCGACCGTGTCGGCTCCTGGGGCGTCACCGCGGGGGAGCGGACGTACGCCTCCCGGGGCAGCCTGGGCCTGTCGGGACGGGGTTCGTCCTGGGGCGGCTCGTCCTCGTGGGACAATCGCGGCGACAGCGAGCCCACCGGCACGGTTTTCGGGGCCGGGAAGGCCAAGCCGGTCAAGAATGTCCCACAATTGGCCGTCGGCGACAAGGTGTTGCACACGTCCTTCGGCCTGGGCACGGTGCTGGCCGTGCGCGGCGAAGGCGACAAGGAGCAGGCCGACATCGACTTCGGCTCAGCCGGCAAGAAGCGCCTAGCCGTCCGATATGCGCCTCTGGAAAAGCTCTGATCGCTGGCGGGTCCGTGGTTGCCGCGGGTGCGCTCCGGCTACGAGGGATACTCGTCGCGGCATCATCCCGGACGGCGGATCGCTGCGCGATCCTATCCGCCGTCCGCCATTCAGTGGCCTGCACATATCGGTGCGCCGGCGGAGCCGTCGCGCAGCCAAGAGTTCCGGCCACAGTGCCGCTTTCGAGCATCCCTCTGCGCCTGCGCGCACGGTGGGGGCCGCAGGCGAGGACGTCGTCCGCCATGCCAGGTGGCGTCGGTAGACTGAGGGGCACCGCATCCGTCCGAAGTGAAAGGTGTCGCCTGTGATCGATTCCGAAGAGCTGACGGGGGCAGGCGTCCCGGATCCGTTCGCCGCGCTGGGGCTGACGTTCGACGACGTGCTGCTGCAGCCGCGCGAGTCCGACGTGATTCCGTCCCAGGTCGACACGACGTCCCTGGTCAGCAAGCGGATCGCGATCAAGGTGCCGCTGATCTCGGCGGCCATGGACACCGTGACCGAGACGCGCATGGCCGTCGCGATGGCCCGCGAGGGCGGGTTGGGCATCATCCACCGCAACCTGTCGATCGAAGACCAGGCGCACATGGTCGACCAGGTCAAGCGCTCCGAGGCGGGCATGGTGGACGAGCCGATCACGATCGGCCCGGACGCGACGCTGGCGCAGGCCGACGAGCTGTGCGGCACGTACCACATCAGCGGCGTGCCGGTGGTGGACGAGCAGGGCACGCTGCTCGGCATCGTGACCAACCGGGACATGCGGTTCGAGACCGACCCGACCAAGCTGGTCGGCGCCGTGATGACGCCGATGCCGCTGGTCACGGGCTACCCGGGCATCAGCAGCGAGGATGCGCTCGCGCTGCTGGCCAAGCACAAGATCGAGAAGCTGCCGCTCATCGACGCGCGCGGGCGCCTGACGGGCCTGATCACGCTCAAGGACTACATCAAGACCAGCACCTACCCCATGGCGACCAAGGACGACCAGGGCCGCCTGCGCGTCGGCGCGGCCATCGGCGTGCTGGGCGACGCCTGGGAACGCGCGATGGCGCTGGTCGAAAAGGGCGTCGACCTGATCGTCGTCGACACCGCGCACGGCTACAGCCGCGCCGAGATGGACATCATCCGCAGGCTGAAGGCCGAACCGGCCGCCGCAGGCGTCGACATCGTCGGCGGCAACGTCGCCACGTTCGAGGCCGCGCAGGCGCTGGTGGACGCCGGCGTGGACGGCGTCAAGGTCGGCGTCGGGCCCGGCTCCATCTGCACCACGCGCGTGGTGGCCGGGGTCGGCGTGCCGCAGATCACGGCGATCTTCGAGGCTGCGCGGGCCTGCCGCCCGGCCGGGGTGCCGGTGATCGGGGACGGCGGCCTGCAGTATTCGGGCGATATCGCCAAGGCCCTCGTCGCCGGCGCCGACACCGTCATGCTCGGCAGTCTGCTGGCCGGATGCGACGAGAGCCCGGGCGACTTGGCCTTCATCAACGGCAAGCAGTTCAAGACCTATCGCGGCATGGGCTCGCTCGGCGCGATGGCCACCCGCGGGCTGCACGTCAGCTACAGCAAGGACCGCTACTTCCAGGCCGACGTCGAGAGCAACGACAAAATCGTGCCCGAGGGTGTGGAGGGGCAGGTGCCCTACCGCGGCCCGCTGTCGCAGGTCGTCTACCAGCTGGCCGGGGGCCTGCACCAGTCGATGTTCTACTCCGGTGCGCACACCATCGCCGAGCTGCACGCCAACGGACGCTTCGTGCGGATCACCGCAGCCGGTCTGCGCGAGAGTCACCCGCACGATATACAGATGACCGTCGAAGCCCCCAACTACTCCGTCCACTGAGCACGACGATAGCTGCGTTGCGGTCGCCCTTGCGTGCCTGTCGCACGCGGCGGTCGCCCACGCCTTGCTCTCGTCGCGCTCAGATGTGGATATCTGCGTTGTGGTCGGCCTTGCGTGCCTGTCGCACGCGGCGGTCGCCCACGCCTTGCTCTCGTCGCGCTCAGATGTGGATATCTGCGTTGTGGTCGCCCTTGCGTGCCTGTCGCA
>Ga0209738_10000251_pt1 | contig 11526 bp, 7 predicted proteins | sample TergutNc150P5_FD_187289 | JGI IMG/M metagenome (GOLD analysis project Ga0209738, IMG submission 187289) | Nasutitermes corniger P5 segment gut microbial community from laboratory colony in Florida, USA - Nc150 P5 (SPAdes) (version 2) | ecosystem: Host-associated > Arthropoda: Insects > Digestive...
CCGCCGCAGCGGCGATCGGCGGGGCCGACGCGGTGATCGACGCGCTGCTGGGCATCGGTGCGGCGCGTCCGCCCACCGGTGATATGGCCGACTGGTTGCGAATCATGCGCACGGGCGCGGCACCGCTGCTGATGGTCGATCTGCCGTCCGGGCTGAATGCCGATACCGGCGTTTTATGGAACGCGGACGCTGCTGATTCGATAGCGCACACCCCCTGTCACCATGCGCCACGCAACACGTTGACGCTGCTCACCGTCAAGCCCGGCCTGTTCACTGCCGATGGACGCGACGCCTGCGGCACCGTCTGGTTCGACGACTTGGATGTCACGCCGGATACCGCGCCGGATGCCGCGCCGGCAGCGCTCTTGAACAGTACGCCGCGCATCCCGGCGCGTGCCCATGCCAGCCATAAAGGCAGTTTCGGCGACGTGGCCGTCATCGGCGGTCTCACGGATCGCGCGCGCGGCATCGCCATGACCGGCGCGGCGCTGCTGGCCGCCTGCGCCGCATTGCATGGTGGTGCGGGCCGGGTGTACGTCGCGCCTCTGAGCGGCGGCTCGGACAATGCCGAGCAAACGCCGATGCTCGACATGGATCAGCCCGAACTGATGTTCCGCCGCTGGGACGCGCTGGCGCTGGAGACTTCGACAGTGGTTTGCGGCTGCGGCGGCGGGGATGCCTTGCATGCTGTCTTGCCTGACGTACTGCGCCGCGCCGCGCGTCTGGTTCTCGATGCCGATGCGTTGAACGCCGTTGCGGCGGAGCCGACGCTGGGAGCGTTGCTGGCCCAGCGCGCCGCATGCGGGCAAACCACCGTGCTGACTCCGCACCCGCTGGAAGCCGCACGCCTGCTATCGACCGATGCGCGCGCCGTGCAGGCCGACCGTCTGGCCGCTGCGCGCACCTTGGCGGAGCGCTGGAACGTGGTGGTCGCGCTGAAGGGGTCAGGCACCATCATCGCCGGACCGAATGAAACGCCACGCCTAAACCCCACGGGTAACGCACAACTCGCCACGGCGGGTACCGGTGACGTGCTGGCCGGACTGATCGGCGCCTATCTGGCCGCAGGACCCCGTGCCTTTGCCTCTGCCTTCTCCGCTGTTTGCGCCGCCGTTTACCGACACGGCCAGATCGCCGACCAATGGCATGGCCCAGAGCCGCTCACCGCCGGCGCTTTGGCACGGCAAGTCAAACCGTAGGCCCCGCCCCGCCTCCGTAGCCCATGTCGTGACGGGGCGAAAACCGTAGGGAAAATTCGACACCAGCCCCCTCAAGCAGACTCCGGCGCGGGGTAATGCACCGCTACCACTTCGATCTCGCGCGCGCCCGCGGGGGTAGACAAGCGCAACGCGTCGCCCACGCGCGCCCGCAGCAAAGTGCGCGCGATGGGGGATATCCAGCTGACTTCGCGGCAAGCGCTTTCGGCTTCATCAATGCCTTTGATGGTGATGGTGTGTTCCTCGCCCTCCTCGTCGGCATAGGTCACAGTGGCGCCGAAGAACACCTGGTCGCCTCCGTAGTGCACGCTGGGGTCGGTGACCTCGGCGATTTCCAGGCGCTTGGTCAGAAAGCGGATGCGCCGATCGATTTCGCGCAAACGTTTTTTGCCGTACAAATAATCGCCGTTTTCCGAACGGTCGCCGTTTTTGGCCGCCCAGTGCACGGTCTCAACGATTTTTGGGCGCTCCTCGTCAATTAGGTTCAGCAGTTCGGCGCGCAGTCGCGCATAGCCCTGCGGCGTGATGTAGTTCTTACCGCCGGCGCTGGCAGGCAGCGGCGGGCTGGAGGCACCGTCATCATCGTCGCCGTCGTCGGATTCTTTGGTGAAGGCTTTGTTCATGGGGTGGGTGGGCGTTGAAGGGATCCTGGCCGCTCATTCGGGCCAAGCCCGGATTGTGTGCGTACAGCTTAGCGCCTGCACCACGCCCAGGGAGAGGGATGGCACAGCAGAGCGCAAAAGCCGCATAGACTGAAAGCTTACATTCATAGGGTTCGAGACGGCACGCATTCGATCGAGAAATCAACGTCTCGGCACGATTCATCTTGCATGATGGGGATAACATTCATCCGGTGCGGCACTACGCGCAGATCGTTGACTCAGGAAATGGCGGATTACCTAGAGAAAACGCCGTGCGGACGCCTTATCCCGACGGTCTTGCATGGGTTCAGGCGATGTGGATAACCAGAACAGGCGCTATACTCGAAAGCCTTATAAATCGGGGTTTTCCACAGACTGCACCCCGCGATCAACATAAAAACCTGTGTCCCTCAGCTCTTTCTCCTCCGCAAGCGTCGCATGAACGAAGCCACACTCCTTGATGTCCCCGATTTGGCCGTGCTGACAGCGCCGGATGATCGTGCCGACAGCCCTGTCGACGGCAGTTCCACCGAGCAGCGCGCTGCCCGCCCCATCGTCAAGCCTGCCGACCTGTGGCCGGAATGTTTGGCACAACTCCAACAAATGCTGCCGCCGCAACAGTATTCGACCTGGATCGCGCCTTTGCAAGCGCGCGCGACACCCGACGGCGCGCATATGACGGTACAAGCCGCCAACCGCTTCAAGCTCGATTGGATCCGCACCCAGTACGCCGGGCGCATCGCCGCCATTCTGGAAGAACTGCACGGCGCGCCGGTAACGCTGGAGCTAACCCTCACACCGAGACCGGCGACAGCCGCAGCGCCGGAACGGGCCGCTACCGGGCCGTCCGATGCGAGCGGCAGGGGCGTATCGGAAAATCTACCGCGCGATTTAGCGTCTCCCGCCGCAGAGGTACAGGCTGCCGAATCGGCACCTGCCAACGCCGGCACCCGCACGCGCCTGAACACGGCATTGACTTTCGACAATCTGGTCGAAGGCTCAGCCAACCGCATGGCGCGCGCAGCGGCGCTGCACGTAGCCGGCGAGCCAGGGCGGCTTTACAACCCGCTGTTCGTGTACGGCGGGGTGGGCCTGGGCAAAACCCATTTGATGCACGCCATCGGCAACCGCTTGCTGCAAACGCGCCCAACGGCCAAGGTGCTCTACATCCATGCCGAACAATTCGTCTCGGATGTGGTCAAGTCGTACCAGCGCAAAACCTTCGACGAATTCAAGTCACATTACCACTCGCTGGATTTGCTGCTGATCGACGACGTGCAGTTCATTGCCGGCAAGGAGCGCACGCAGGAGGAGTTCTACAACGCCTTCGAGGCGCTGCTGGCCAAGCACAGCCACATCGTGATGACCAGCGACACCTACCCCAAGGGGCTGACGGATATTCACGAACGGTTGATCTCGCGCTTCGATTCGGGCTTGACGGTAGCGCTCGAACCCCCTGAAATGGAAATGCGCGTGGCCATTCTCATCAGCAAGGCCGCCGCCGAAGGCGCGGAAATGCCCGAAGAGGTCGCCTTTTTCGTTGCCAAGAACGTGCGCTCGAATGTACGCGAACTCGAAGGCGCGCTGCGCAAGATCCTGGCCTATTCGCGCTTCAACCAGCGCGAGATTTCGATCTCGCTGGCGCGCGAGGCGCTGCGCGATCTGCTGTCGATCAAGAACCGGCAGATCAGCGTGGAAAACATCCAGAAGACGGTGGCCGACTACTACAAGATCAAAACCGCCGACATGTACAGCAAGAAACGCCCGGCCTCCATCGCCCGGCCGCGCCAGATCGCCATGTATCTGGCCAAGGAATTGACGCAAAAAAGCCTACCCGAGATCGGCGAGCTGTTCGGCGGGCGCGACCACACCACCGTGCTGCACGCCGTGCGCAAAATTGCCGGCGAGCGCCAACAGCAAACCGAACTCAATCAGCAATTGCACGTACTGGAGCAAACCTTGAAAGGTTGATGCAAGACTGTCTTGCAAACCCGTCACAATACGCTGTTTGCCTGAGCGGCATACCCTACAGAAAACAAGCCACAGAAGGAAAAACCCATGATCGTTCTGAAGACCACCCAGAACAAGCTGCTGACCGCAGTGCAATCGGTGGCGGGCATCATTGAGCGCCGCCACACCCTGCCGGTGCTGGCCAACGTGTTGATCCGCAAATCCGGCGACGCGACACAGCTCACCGGCAGCGACCTGGAGATTCAGATCCGCACCACGGCCGAACTGGGCGGTGACGCGGGCGAATTCGCCACCACCGTCGGCGCGCGCAAGCTGGTCGACATTTTGCGCACGCTGGACGCCGACCAAGCGGTAAGCCTGGAGTCCAAGGACAACAAGCTCATCCTGCGCGGCGGCAAGAGCAAGTTCACGCTGCAAACCCTGCCCGCTGAGGACTTCCCGCTGGTACAGGAGGCGCCCAATTTCGGCCCGGCGTTCCAAATCCCGCAAAAGACCTTGAAGCGCTTGCTCGACCAAGTGGCGTTTGCCATGGCGGTGCACGACATCCGCTACTACTTGAACGGCATCCTGTTCGTGGCCGAGGGGCAGCGCCTATCGCTCGTCGCGACCGACGGGCACCGGCTGGCATTTGCCGCCGCCACGCTCGACGTGGAAGTGCCCAAGCAGGAAGTGATCCTGCCGCGCAAGACAGTCATTGAATTACAGCGCCTGCTCTCCGACGCCGGCGCACCTGAAGGCGAAGCGCCGCCGGCCATTGAGATGCGTTTTGCCGCCAACCAGGCGCGCTTCACGTTCGGTGCGATGGAGTTCGTCACCAAGCTGGTGGAAGGCAAGTTCCCCGACTACAACCGCGTCATCCCCAAGGGGCATGAAAACAGCGTCACGCTGGGGCGCGCCCCACTGTTGGCCAGCCTGAACCGCACGTCCATCCTGACCAGCGAAAAGTTCAAAGGCGTGCGCCTGAATTTTGAGACCAGCGTGCTGCACATCGCATCGAGCAACGCCGAGCAGGAAGAGGCGGTCGATGAACTCGACATCAACTACAGCGGCCACCCGGTCGAGGTCGGCTTCAACGTCACTTACCTGATGGACGTGTTGCAGAACATGGATCAGGAGATGGTGCGTATCGACCTACAGGACGCCAACAGTTCGGCGCTCATCACCATTCCCGACGACGCGAATTTCAAATACGTTGTGATGCCGATGCGGATTTGATCGCATCGAACATCAAACCCGCCGCATGGCGGGTTTGAGCGCTTTGCAGCACTATTTTCCCCCCCATTTGACGACGATATGAACATGGCTGAAGAGCAAAACGGCACCCCAAAAAACAGCACCGACGGCAACTACGGCGAGAGCAGCATCCTGGTGCTGGAGGGGCTGGAGGCGGTGCGCAAGCGCCCCGGCATGTACATCGGCGACACCAGCGACGGCACCGGGCTGCACCATTTGGTGTTCGAGGTCGTGGACAACTCCATCGACGAGGCGCTGGCCGGTTTTTGCGACGACATCGTGGTCACCATCCACAGCGACAACTCGGTCAGCGTGTCCGACAACGGACGCGGCATTCCGACCGGCGTCAAGATGGACGACAAGCACGAACCCAAGCGCAGCGCCGCCGAAATCGCGCTGACTGAGCTGCATGCGGGCGGCAAGTTCAACCAGAACAGCTACAAAGTCTCCGGCGGGCTGCACGGCGTGGGCGTGTCATGCGTCAACGCGCTGTCGAGCAAACTGCGCCTGACGGTACGACGCGAGGGCAAGCGGCACGAATTGGAATTCGCGCGCGGCGTGGTGCAGAACCGCCTGCTTGAGCAGGTCGATGGCGTGGAAGTCTCGCCCATGCGCGAGACCGGCGACACCGACAAGCGCGGCACCGAAGTACGCTTTCTGCCCGACACCGAAATCTTCCGCGAAAACGATGACTTTCATTACGACATCCTGGCCAAGCGGCTGCGCGAGCTTTCGTTCCTCAACAACGGCGTGCGCATCCGCCTGATCGACGAGCGCAGCGGCAAGCAGGACGACTTCGCGGGCAGCGGCGGCGTCAAGGGTTTCGTCGATTTCATCAATCACGGCAAGCGCGTGCTGCATCCCAATGCCTTTTACGCCAACGGCACACGTCCGGCGGAGACATACGGCGGCATCCCCGGCACCGAAATCGGCGTCGAAGTCTCCATGCAATGGAACGACGGCTACAACGAGCAGGTGCTGTGCTTTACCAACAACATTCCGCAGCGCGACGGCGGCACGCACCTGACCGGCCTGCGCGCGGCCATGACGCGGGTCATCGGCAAATACATTGAGGTGAACGACCTGGCCAAAAAAGCCAAGGTCGAAGTGGCGGGCGACGACATGCGCGAGGGCTTGACCTGCGTGCTCAGCGTCAAAGTGCCCGAACCCAAATTCAGCAGCCAGACCAAGGACAAACTGGTCAGCAGCGAAGTGCGCGCGCCGGTGGAAGACATCGTCGCCAAAGCGCTGACCGATTTTCTGGAAGAGCGCCCGACCGACGCCAAAATCATCTGCAGCAAGATCGTCGAAGCCGCGCGCGCGCGCGAAGCCGCTCGCAAGGCGCGCGAAATGACGCGCCGCAAAGGCGCGCTCGACGGCGCCGGCTTGCCCGGCAAGCTGGCCGACTGCCAGGAAAAAGACCCGGCCCTGTGCGAGGTCTACCTGGTCGAAGGCGATTCCGCCGGCGGCTCCGCCAAACAGGGGCGCGACCGCAAATTCCAGGCCGTGCTGCCGTTGCGCGGCAAGATTCTCAACGTCGAAAAGGCGCGTTACGAAAAATTGCTCTCCTCCGAGCAGATCGTCACCCTCATCACCGCGCTGGGCACCGGCATCGGCAAAACCGCAGCCGACTCGGACAAAAGCGCCGCCGACGATTTCGACGTTGCCAAGCTGCGCTACCACCGCATCATCATCATGACCGACGCGGACGTGGACGGCGCGCACATCCGCACGCTGCTGCTGACGTTTTTCTACCGCCAGATGCCTGAACTGGTCGAGCGCGGTCACATCTACATCGCCCAGCCGCCGCTTTACAAAGTCAAAAGCGGCAAAGAGGAGCTGTACCTGAAAGACGATGCCGCGCTGGAAGCGTTCCTGCTGCGCGTCGCGCTCAAAGAAGCTGTGGTGTACACCGGCGGCGATGCGCCACAGCAAATCACCGGCGACACGCTGGCGGGTCTGGCGCGCACCTGGCAGGTGGCCGAAGGCGTCATCGCGCGCCTGTCACACTTCCTGGACACCGAGGCGCTGCGCGCCATCGCCGACGGCGTAACGCTGGACCTGGACACGCCGCAAGCCGCGCAAGCCAGCGCCGCCGCGCTTCAGGCGCGCCTGCGCGAACTCCACCAGAACGGCAGCGTGCCCGAAGTCACCAGCGAACACGACGCGCACACCGACAACCCCATTCTGCGCATCAGCCGCCACCACTACGGCAACATCAAGAGCAGCATCCTGACGCAGGACTTTGCGCATGGCGCGGACTACGCCGCGCTGGCCACCGCCGCGCAAACCTTCAAAGGGCTGCTGGCCGACGGCGCGCGCGTCACGCGCGGCGAGGGCGAGCGCATGCGCGAAGAGCGCGTGGCGGACTTCCGCGCCGCCATGACCTGGCTGCTGGCCGAAGCCGAGCGCACCACCGCGCGCCAGCGCTACAAAGGGCTGGGCGAAATGAATCCCGAACAGCTTTGGGACACCACCATGGACCCGGCGGTGCGGCGTTTGCTGCGCGTGCAGATCGACGACGCCATCGAAGCCGACCGGGTCTTTACCATGCTCATGGGCGACGAAGTAGAACCGCGCCGCGACTTCATCGAAACCAACGCCCTGCGGGCAACCATCGACACCTGAGCGTGCGGACGCGGACGCGTCGGCATCCGGGGAAAAGCCGCCTCTGCTCGTTACTGACTACGTCCCATGAAAAAAACGCGTTCCGTCCGGCCAAAATCGAAAGCGCAGTTGCTGATTGATGCCGCTGCCAAGCGCGTGAACGCGCTTCATAAACAAGGGCATTTCAAAGAGGCACTGGACATTTGCCTGCAAGTTGCACGTGCCCACCCGGAAATTGCGGATGCCTGGACCGACGCGGCGGCCAACTGCCTTTGGCTTGAACGCTGGCAAGACGTGATCCGCTATGGGCAGGCCGCGCTGGCGCACGGCGGCGGCAACCGGTTTGAGCTATATGACGTGTTGGCCCACGCGCACTACAAACTCAACCAATGGGACGAAGTGCGCCGCTATGGGCTACAGGCACTGAATATGCGCGTTCACCGTTTCAACGGCGAGCCACCGCTGCCCTTGCCGCCCCCCGCTCCCATGCCGCCGCTGCCCAGCGCGCAAACACGGCAACACAATGTGATCGCCTTCTCGCTGTTCGGCGGCGATTCCAAATACTGCGAGCCGGCGATATTGAACGTGCAGGAACAGCCGCGCATTTATCCGCACTGGGTATGCCGGTTTTACGTTGACGGCAGCGTACCGGAAACCGTCATAGCCCGCCTGCGGGCCGGTGGCGGACAGGTCGTCCCTGTGACGGAGGCTCAAGCCCAATGGCCGGGGCCGATGTGGCGATTTCTGGCGTTGGATGATCTGCAAGCGCACCGCATCCTGTTCCGCGACGCGGATTCGGTCATTTCGCAGCGCGAAGCGGGGGCAGTGGCGCAATGGCTGACCAGCGGCAAGCGGTTTCACGTCATGCGCGACGTAGGTTCGCACACGGAGTTGATACTGGCTGGGCTGTGGGGCGTGGTGAGCGGCTCCCTGCCGCCGCTGGGCGAGCTGATGAAACGCTTCATGAGCGTGCCGCTCAAATCAACGCACTTCGCCGATCAATTCTTTCTGCGGCAATACGTCTGGCCGTATGCGCGCGCCAGCCTGATGCAGCACGATTCGGTGTTTGGGTTCATGGGCGGCGTGCCGTTTCCAGATGGGCAGCGCCCCGAAGGTTTCCATGTCGGGTTTCCAGAAGGGGCGTCCTTCTGCACCCAAAAATGCAATCTGCCGGAGGGAACGAACGTCACCTGGGCGCTCTACCTGACCGAGCCGAGCGATGACGGCCAACCCCGCGAAAAAAAGGTCTGTTCTTATCCCGCTACCGTAAAAGATGGCGCGGTAAAAGCGCATATCCCCGCCCGCTACGCCCGGCAGATCCAGCAGGGCACGGCCAGCGTGCGGCTGTACGTAGCAGACGGCACGGCCTGAAGTTAACTAACATGTCTGCGGAATCCATTTCGATTGCGCCCCATGAAAACGCGTGCCGTCCACCCCAAGTCGAAAACCCAGTTGCTGCTTGATGCCGCCGCCAAGCGCAAGAGCGCGCTGTTCGCGCAAGGGCGTTATCAAGAGGCGCTGGACATCTGCTTGCAGACCGTGCGCGCCTACCCCGGAGTTGCGGATGCGTGGAGCGATGCGGCGGCCAACTGCATCAGGCTCGGGCGCTGGCAGGACGCCGTCCGTTACGCGCAAACCGCGCTGGCGCGCGGCGGCAAGGCGCTGGGGCTGCTATACGACGCACTGGCGCATGCGCACGGCCATCTCAACCAGTGGGACGAGGCGCGCCGCTACGGTTTGCAGGCGCTCGACCTGCGCGCCGGCAGTTTCGGCGGCGACCCCGTAATTGCGCCGCCGGAGCCGGGGCCGATGCCGCCGCTGCCCAGTGAACAGACGCGGGAGCGCAACATCATCGCGTTCTCACTGTTCGGCGGCCAGGCCAAGTATTGCGAGACGGCGGTGTTGAACGTGCAGGAGCAGCCGCGCATTTATCCGCATTGGGTGTGCCGGTTTTATGTTGATGACAGTGTGCCGGAAAGCGTCCTGGCCCGCTTGCGCAAAGGCGGCGCGCAGATCGTGACTGTGGAAGGGCCGCAACAGCGGTGGCCGGGGCCGATGTGGCGGTTTCTGGCGCTCGATGACCCGCAGGCGCACCGCATTCTGTTTCGCGATGCGGACGCGGTGATTTCGCCGCGCGAAGCCGCCGCCGTGGGCCAATGGCTGACCAGCGGCAAGCGCTTTCACATCATGCGCGACTGGTGTTCCCACACGGAATTGATGCTGGCCGGGCTATGGGGTGTGGTGGGCGGCTCTTTGCCGCCGTTGGGCGAGCTGATGAAGCGTTTTATGAGCGCGCCGATCGCGTCGCAGCACTTTGCCGATCAGCACTTTTTGCGGCAATACGTCTGGCCGTATGCGCGCGCCAGCCTGATGCAGCATGATTCGGTGTTCGGCTTCATGGGCGGCGTGCCGTTCCCGGAAGGAGAACGGACCGATCTTTTTCATGTCGGCTGTTGTGATGCATTGCACCGCTTTTTCGTCAAAAGCAGTCTGCCGGACGGCTCGGCCGTCGATTGGACGCTGTACCGGATCGAAAAGCTCAGCGACGGCCAGATGCGCGAGGAACTGGTCTGCACCTATCCCGGCATCGTCAAAGACGGCGCCGTGCAAGCGTATATCCCCAATCGGTACGCGCAGTGGCTCGAGCAGAAAACGGCCACCATCCGCCTGGCCGTACCCAACAAGGGCCAAGCGCAGTAATACCCGCGGGCATCACGAGCATTTGCCGCACCGCCAACCGCCCCCAAACCAGAATGCGCCGGTCATGACCGGGTTATGACAGAGGCCCCCTAACGTTTATCTTCATGAAGACTGTTGTCGCAGCGCATTGATGCGATTCTTTAGAAGTTCTGCTACAGGATTAATACCTTTCGAACTTAGGGCTTCATCTTTTGAAATAAAAATCACTGTCTGACCGAAAGGCAACGCGGTACGTAACTTCAAAGTAATGAGCGGCGCATTTTTACCCATAGGCGTGACATCAACGTCGACGATTTCAGACAGGGGAATATTAACCTTTTCACCACGTTTGATGACGACCAGTTCATTGTCGTTCAACAAAACCTGATTGACCGCGCCGTAACATTTCCTGTACAGGTAAAAAACGCCAAAGCCTGATATGAGAAAAAAAATGATTGCAAACCACATGACGTCCGTGTTCCAAAGTCGTGGCATGAAAAATACCAGTACCACGGCCCACAAGACGGGTAATATCTTATAGAAAAATGGAGAACGTGAAAGGCATTGCATGTCAATTCCTTGCTGCTATGTATCCACTGTGCTCAGCGCCAGACATAAATCCTGCCAAGCCTTGGCTTTTTCGGGCAGCGAGCGCAACAGATACGCCGGGTGGTAAGTCACGATGACGGGCACGCCTTGATAGTGGTGCACCCGCCCGCGCAGACGGCCGATGGGGTCGGACGTTTGCAGCAGCGACTGCACGGCAAAGCGCCCCATGGTCAGGATGATTTTGGGTTGTATCAATGCGACCTGGCGGCGTAAATAAGGTTCGCAGCAGACAACTTCTTCGGGCTGCGGATTGCGGTTGCCCGGCGGCCGGCATTTGAGAACGTTGGCGATGTAAACACCGCGCAGCCCCGGTTTTTCCGGCGGCGGCGCATTCGGCGATGCGGTTGCATCCGGCACCGTATCCGGTTGTATGTCGGCTTGCCGCGAAACGCCAATGGCCGCCAGCATGTTGTCGAGCAGCTTGCCCGACGGGCCGACGAAGGGTTGGCCGAGGCGGTCTTCCTGTTCGCCGGGCGCTTCGCCGATCACCATCCAGTCCGCGCGGCGGCTGCCCATGCCGAACACGGTCTGGGTGCGGCCCGCGCACAACGCGCAAGCGCGGCAGGCGG
>Ga0209738_10000253_pt1 | contig 11494 bp, 7 predicted proteins | sample TergutNc150P5_FD_187289 | JGI IMG/M metagenome (GOLD analysis project Ga0209738, IMG submission 187289) | Nasutitermes corniger P5 segment gut microbial community from laboratory colony in Florida, USA - Nc150 P5 (SPAdes) (version 2) | ecosystem: Host-associated > Arthropoda: Insects > Digestive...
TGCGGGGCGCTGGCGGTGCTGCTCCAGTTGCCGGCGCTGTCGGCCGTGGTGGTGGTGCTCGAGCCGTCGGGCCAGTTCACGGTGACCGTGGCGTCCGGTTCGGTAGTGCCGGTGGCTGTGGGCGTGTTGTCATTATTGGGATCGCTGACCGTGGCTTGGGCCGAGGGCGCCGTGGTGGGCTGTGACGGCGGAGGCGGATTGTCTCCCGACGGCGGCGGCGGAGGCGGGTTGTCTCCCGACGGCGGCGTGATGTCGGTGTAGCTTTCTTGACTCGGTCCGCTGATGTTGCCGGCCGGGTCTGTGGCATCGGCGCTGACCTCGCCGCTGGATTGTGGCGTCTGGCTGCTGACCGTGAAACTGCCGTCACTGCCGGCTGTGGCACTGCCCGTACTGCCGTCCGGGAACGTCACATTAACCGTGCTGCCTGGCTCGGACGTACCCCCTACGGAGATGGTGCCGTCGGGGTTGGCTGTAACAGGTGACAGGTGCGGCGGTTGCGGCGCAGTGTCGTCGATCCAGGGCTTTTCCGTGGGCGGGCTGGTGTGGCCGGTACCGGGATCTGTATCGACCGCGCTGACGGTACCACCGCCTGGCCCGACGGCCACGACACCCGGCGAAGTCACGGAATAGTTGCCATGGGTATCGGCATTACCGCTGGCGGTGCTGCCGTTCGGGTAGGTAATGGTGATCTTGTCGCCTGGGTTCCCATGGCCGGTGACGGTCAGCGAGCCATCGGGGTTTTGTACGATCCCGTCCACCGAAGGGGCATTGGGTGAAGTGTCTGGGGTGCCTGAATGATTGTGGCCATGCCCGCCCATTGCCGCGCCCGCAACGATGATCGCGCCGCCGATCAGCGGCAGCAATACCATTCCGTCCAAGTCCGAATGGGGCACTCCCTGCCAATCGAGCAACGGTTGGATGGAGTCGATTTGTGAGACTGAATCACTGCCCAGCACTTGGACACTATTGGCTGCATCGGCGGTGCCGTTCGCCACAGCGCCATCGGTTGCAGCGCTCGGCACATTCAGTCCACTGGTGTCGACATACCACAGACCACTGTCATCTTGCAGCACCAGATCATTGTGGCCGCTTTGCCCATCCACGAAGAAGCCATGCACCACAATGACTTGTCCATCGATCGTGGTGATGATCAAGTCGCTCCCATGACGAGCCAACGACTTGACCGCCAGGCGCTGAATGTTCACTTCCACCACCGAGAGGGCGGAAAGCGTGACCTCTTGCGCAATCACTGTGGTACTGACGTGGCTCGCCTTGTTTGTAACTGTAATCTTCTGTGACATACGACAAATCCCTCCCCAAATTCACTGTTCTAGATGAACTTACTTCTCCTAGCGCAAAGACGGGCAACACTACGTTCTACAACTACGCTAGAAAGTATAGATGTTACAACATCTGTCTAAATTGTAAAGAAGATGTTTGTATTTATTTGTAAACCACTCGTTGTGTGAGGATTGGTGTCGCATCACATGATGTTCCGCCGCACGTGTTTCCAACCCATACAGCTAGGAGTGATGCGTCTTCCACGACACAGCACCTCTGCCTCGGCTTCGGCATTTCGGGGTTCGTGCACAGCGCTACAAAAACAGCGTTATCAATGTGGACAAGCTGTTGAAAAGACAGTCTTGCCTTCCGGCGCTTTTTTAGGAGGGGGGGAACGACAGTTACGTCCACGTACCGCGCCGCTGGCTGATGGTCAAAACCATCACGGCTTCTGCGCGCCGGCCGGAGGGATATGACGGCTTCAAGGAAGACATCGCTTGGCACGCCGGCAAAGCATCAACCGTGCCATGTCCAAGGGACCATTGACACAACAAACCGTGAAGGTGCAACCCAACGGATCGGGAAGAAGCGAGGGAACAGTAAGCGTCATCCGCCGGTCGGCGACGAGCGCGGCGTCCCGCTCGCTATCACTCGTTGTGACCGAGACCAACGCCTACGAAGGAAGTGGCGGCAACTTAGGCGGTGTTGGGATGCATCAGGCCAAAGTAAGCGCCCTGTACCCCAGCAGCGCCACAGCAAACGCCTATACGCGGTGATGCCCGCTACCGGGGCAATAACCACTAATTGAAGATCATCCTGGCCCACGGCTCACAGCCTTCATATGGTGAGCGTACAAGAGCCAGGCGCGACGCAAGAAGCAGATTACGAGCAAGGAAGCGCGTCACTGCGCCATGAATAGATGACCGCCACGGCCAGTTCAACCGGCTGCGCAAGTGCGTTGGCGCACCACGAACGACTGGGGGGTACCTTTCTAACTCTGAATCATCTCGCCGCTGCGGCAGACGACGCGAGCGCGAACTTTCAGCAACCCACGATCATGGCCTTGGACAAGCCCTTCGTTTTTTCATCAGCGACAGCGTGACCGGTGCGATCCTCTTCATGGGGCGTTACGTCAGCGTTTGATCCGGTTGCGCCATTGATAACGTTGTATCGAACAGATGTCTCGTCCCGCTCTGGCTTTTTGTGCAGATAGTGCGGGCCGGCAGTATTACCCGCGATGGGCTGAGCTGGCACATCCTTGCGCTTGGGACAGCCGATCCACATCAGAAAAAACCGCATGTGCGCGACCCAGGACCTGGCTTTTGCCCAACCGGCCTACACTAATGCGGATATGTTCTCTGCAACCTCACGCCCGATCCGGCATCAATACGAAGACTTCATGCGCCACGTATTCGAGTGCGGCGCGTTCAAAGCCGACCGCACCGGCACAGGTACGCGCAGCGTGTTCGGCTACCAGATGCGGTTCGACCTCGCGGAAGGCTTCCCATTGGTGACGACCAAGAAGGTGCATGCCAAGTCGATCATCTACGAATTGCTCTGGTTTCTGCGCGGCGATGGCAACGTGCGGTGGTTGCAGCAGCACGGTGTAACGATCTGGGACGAATGGGCCGACCCGGCCTCCGGTGACTTGGGGCCGGTATATGGCGTGCAGTGGCGCAGTTGGCCAACGCCCGACGGAAGCCATATCGACCAAATAGCACAGGCGGTGCAACAAATCAAAACCAACCCGGATTCGCGCCGCATCATCGTCAGCAGTTGGAACGTGGCCGATCTGCCCCGTATGGCACTGGCTCCCTGTCACACACTGTTCCAGTTCTATGTGGCCGGCGGCAGGCTCAGTTGCCAGCTTTACCAGCGCAGCGCCGACATTTTTCTGGGCGTACCGTTCAACATCGCCAGTTACGCACTGCTCACACACATGCTGGCGCAGCAATGCGACCTATCCGCAGGCGATCTCATCTGGACGGGCGGCGATTGCCACATCTACGACAACCACGTCGATCAAGTACGCGAGCAACTCACCCGTGCGCCACGCCCTTACCCCGTGCTCACGCTGCGCCGCCGTCCGCCTTCGATCTTCGATTACGCCTACGAGGACTTCAGCATCGAAGGCTACGACCCGCATCCGGCGATCAAGGCGCCGGTGGCCGTGTAGTAAATTGCTCCGGTTAAAATATCGGTCACAACATCCGGCCGCTTTCCAGTCATGAAGCGGTCTGAAAACAGAACAACCCTGTTGCCCGGAATTGTGCTGCACCCTAGCGTCCAACGCCATCCGCATACACCCATGCTGATGCCGCATGCCATTTGGGGTTAGCCATTTATCCAGTATGCCCAGACTCAAGAACATCCCCATTGCCGCCGTCGTATTCACACTTGCCGTGGGTGCCTGCGCCGCTCACGCCGAAACACCGCCTCCTCCTCCCAATACCGCTCCCATTGCCGCCGATCACCACAACGACAGCCTGACCGAACGTGGATTGGCCACGGCCGGTAACGCCGCCAGCAAGATCGGTAGCGCCATCGGCAACGGCGCACACGCGTTTGGGTCGGGCGTGCAGCGTGCCAAAGACCGCGCAACCGCCTTGATCAAGCACGCCATGAGCGCCATTGGCGTGCCTTACCGATTCGGCGGCACATCCTCCGCAACGGGTTTTGATTGCAGCGGTTTTGTGCAAACCATGTACCGGCAAACCCTGGGCAAGCTGCTGCCGCGCAGTGCCGCCGAGCAAGCCGCTGTGACGCAGACCATCAGCAAGGACGATCTCCAGCCCGGCGACTTGGTGTTTTTCAACACGGTGCGTCGGCGCGCTTACAGCCATGTCGGTATTTATGTGGGGGACGGACAGTTTATCCACGCCCCGTCACGGCATGAGCGTGTGCGCATCGACGATCTGAGTGCTGCTTACTGGCAAAAACATTTCGAGGGCGCGCGGCGCGTGCTCACCGATGATTCCTTCCCCAATGGCGGCGGCGGCATACGCCTGGTCAGTGCCAGCGCAGCGGACGGCTTGATCGTGCCGCCAGGTGGGTCCGATACCAGTAAGCGGCGCATCGCCACCGGTTCAGACGACAACAACGGCCTTACCCGCAATTCCGCCAACTGGGCCGGATCTGGTACCAATAACGGCAGTCTCGTCGTGGCCGACAATGCCCCTGCGGGCGCAACGGGCATTGAACCCGCCGCTTCCCAGCTTGCCGCGCCAGTGCCCGCCCCAGTCACCGTGACGCCGCCGGCCACGCCGCCCGCAACCGGCAACAGTACCTCCTCCACCCCCGGCAAACAAACCGCCACTTCCCACCACACCGGCAAGCACAGCAAAGCCAAAGCCGGCAAGCACCGTGAAGTAAAAGTCAGCAAGCACCGTGAAGCAAAAGTCAACAAGCACGGTAAAGCCAAAACTGTCGCAAAATCAAAATCCGCAGGCAAGTCCGCTGCTAAAACCAAGAAGTCCAGCAGCCACACCCAATCGCAACACAAAAAACACACGAAGAAGAAATGATGACCCGCGGCCCCGCCGTCCTATAGCGAGAAAGGGACGAGAAAGGGACTGGTCAAAAAAAGAAACGCCCCAGATGGGGCGTTTTTCTTTTTGCAGCCGGTTGGGCCGGCCTCTCAAACGGGCATGCAAGGCGCAAGCGCCTTGCGTCTGATTACTTCGTGATCCGTTGAACCACCAAGCCGTAAACGAACAAAACGATGATCGCGCCGATCACTGAAGCGATGAAACCCGCCCCCTGGCCTTCGGCGTAGAGATGGAGCAACTGACCCCCGTAAGAAGCGACCAGCGAACCAACGATGCCCAATACGGTGGTCATGATGAAGCCCATGGCTTGCTTACCCGGCAAGATGGCACGCGCGATTAAACCCACGATAAAGCCGATGATGATTTTGCCGATGATGGAAAGAATCATTTCGAATGCCTTTGGAGTTGCCTTTGGAGGTTGCGAAGAAAAGGTTATGGAAACAACGGTTCTTGGTGAGTATATACGTCGCACCGGCTCGCCGCAGTCCCTGACAAATCGCCATCTCATCGCTCAAGTCCCGCCATTTCAGCCGCATCTTCTTGCAGCATCGAGATTGCGGCAAATCAAAGTCCGCTCAGTACCTTTGGAACAAGGTTGCACGCCAGAAGCGCACGGAGAGCGTTTGCTGCACTCAGCACACCACCGCCCACACTGATCGGTGGGTGGCACATGGCTATCTGGATGACTCGGCGGGCTGGATCAAACATCGGTTCGGTACACAGCATGCAACGCCTGTGGATCAGCACGGCGACACAGATACCCCACACGCACCCCACACGCCGGTCCGCCTTGAGGCACGATCCACTCGACTGCCGCGCATTCCCGGCAGCGCCGACATTCCATGTAAAACGCCCACGCTCCTAAAATCACACCATTTCCCCTACGCAGGAACCCCACCCATGAACATCGAACAAGCACGTTTCAACATGATCGAGCAACAAATCCGCCCGTGGAACGTGGCGGATGCGCATGTACTGGAACTGCTCGCCACGGTACGGCGCGAAGAATTCGTGCTGCCCCCGCAACGCGCGCTGGCCTTTGCCGACTTGGAGCTGCCGCTCAAATCCGGCGGCCAGTCCGATCAGGCTGTAGCGCTCGGTCAAGTCATGCTCGAACCGCGCGTGGAAGCGCGTCTGCTACAGGATTTGCATGTCGCCAAGCACGAGAAGGTATTGGAAATCGGCACCGGATCGGGTTTCATGGCCGCACTACTGGGGCACCGTGCCCAGCGCGTGCTGACCTTGGAAATCGACGACGCACTGGCGCAAACCGCGCGCGCCAACCTGCAACGCGCGGGCGTGCTTAACGTGGAAGTGCGCATGGCCGATGGCGCCAGCGCCAACCTCGCCGCCGACGGGCCGTTCGACGCCATCCTGCTCTCCGGTTCCGTTGCGCAACTGCCCGACCGGCTGATGCCGCTACTCAAACCCAACGGGCGGCTGCTCGCCATCGTCGGCGAAGAACCCGTGATGCGTGCCACCCTGGTCGAGCAACGCGCAAGCGGTGCGCTGATTACCCAACCCTGGGACGAAAACATACCACGGTTGCTCAACTTTCCCGCACCAGCGCGTTTCCAGTTTTAAGCCGCCCATCCATACCGTGGCCTATTCCCCTGCCCCACAGCCGCGCGGCAAGTGGCGCAGGTTCAAGTGCGGTTGCCCGCGGGCAGCATGGTACGCAACGCCATAACGGCCAACGGCCTGTCCGCGCGCCATCCGCAGCGCTTGATTCGTACAAGCAGACGTCGGCGTGCGGGAACGGCCCGCCATGCCCGACCGTCCCCTGCACAACGGTAACCGGGTAGAACTTTACCGGTGCCCCTCACGGACGATCCGAAAGTCGCGCACCGCGAACGCTTCGGCCGCCAGAGCGCTCACGACCGCCGACGGCCCATAGTTTGGGGGCGTGCAGCCCGACCCACACCAACCGCACCCCATTGCCCCGGATAACCGGACCTTACGCCGGTCTTGGGCATCAAATCGCCCTTGCAACGGAACCCGCGTAGCGCTGGCCGGATGCTGTGGGGATGCCCGAAACAAGCGCCGGCGCCGACTGATTTTTGCGGCGTGCGGCCATACGCTTGTGCTCAGGGAAGGACTGTGCTGCACACATACCCACGCTGTGGCGCCTCTGCGGCCTCAAGCGATATCAGTCCATGTCCACTCGCTTACGCCACACCACTATGCAGCACATTTTTGGGTCTCGCGCGCCAATCTACTTTCGCTCAGGTGCATTGGCTTCATGATGTGTATTCTTGTACATCAACCATCATATGCTGAAGTTATGTAAACTTTTCAAGCCAAATAAGAAATTTTCTTTCTTTTTACCCGTTGTGCACCTTCAGACTTAGGGTAAACCCTAAGTCCGGACCTAGGGTAAACCCTAAGACTTAGGGCAAACCCTAATTAGGGTTTGCCCTAAGTTTTTTCGTCCTATTCCGTAGTTTAATACGTGTATCAGGCAATGCAGCGTAACCTTGTTGAGTTGCTTGACCGGCTGCCACAGCAGGCTATCAAGCCCTTGCTAGGCAAGTCTCTCATCAAACTATACGGCTCACGTAGCCAATTGCTAAAAGGGGTAAATCATGGGAATCTCGTCAATCTCCAGTGCTGTTGCTGCTTATGCAAACTTGGGCGTCACCCCTGATACGGACTCGAATGATCACGCATCCGGCGACACCGACACGGGCAACATTCAAAACGCTCCAGCGGCATTCGACACCACATCCGCCTACACAACCCCTGCCAACATGAGTTTGAGCGCCAACGGGTTGAGTTTGATTGAACAATTCGAAGGTCTGCGCCTGACCGCCTACCAGGATTCCGGGGGCGTGTGGACCATCGGTTACGGCCACACGGGCAATGTAACGCCCGGCGAGACGATTACTCAGCCCCAAGCTCAGCAACTGTTGCAACAGGACGCGAGCAGCGCCGAAAACGCCGTACGCAATAACGTCAAGGTGCCGATCACCCAAGGACAATTCGACGCATTGGTGGACTTTACCTACAACTGCGGCGCCGGCGCACTACAAAATTCCCCAATGCTGAAAGATCTCAATGCGGGCAATTATGCGGGAGCGCAAGCCGCATTTAACAACTACTATGTCCATGACAGCGCTGGGAATCTGCTGCCCGGTCTGGTTAGACGCCGCGCTGAAGAGGCGAGCATGTTCGGCGGCACTGGGCCGCAAGGCACCAGCGGCGGCACCACAAGTGCGCCACCGTCTTCGACGGGGTCAACGTCCGCGGGCGGTAACTACACGGTGAAGTCGGGCGACTCGCTCTCTGCCATTGCCGCCGCTCATGGCGTATCGCTGCAAGCGCTGGAAGCGGCCAACCCGCAAATCACCAACCCCAACCTGATCTACCCCGGGCAAAACATCAACATTCCCGGCAGCGGCGGCACCACAAGTGCGCCACCGTCCTCGACTGGATCAACGTCCGCAGGCAGCAACTACACGGTGAAATCGGGCGACTCGCTCTCGGCCATTGCTGCCGCTCATGGCGTGTCGCTGCAAGCGCTGGAAGCGGCCAACCCGCAAATCACCAACCCCAACCTGATCTACGCCGGACAAACCATCAAAATCCCCGGCAGCGGCGGTGGGTCGGCTGCGGCGCCTGCCTCAACTGGGTCGTCATCCGCGGGCAGCAACTACACGGTGAAATCGGGCGACTCGCTCTCGGGTATTGCCGCCGCTCATGGCGTGTCACTGCAGGCGCTGGAAGCGGCCAACCCGCAAATCACCAACCCCAACCTGATCTACGCCGGACAAACCATCAAAATCCCCGGCAGCGGTAGTGTTGCCCCGACGACGAACACAACAAGAGCCCCGAGCGGATCGTCGAACGTAGCGCAACTTGCCGAGAGCTTCATGGGGCAAAATGCCTCTTCTCTCGAGAAGAGCGGCCAATTACCGATGCAGCCCGGCATAGACCCCAGCGAATGTTGCGCCAATTTCGTTTCCGCCGTACTGGTCAAAGCCGGTAAGCTGCCCGCCAACATGCAGACCGTCAACGTGCTCACCCTCCAGAGCAATTTGCAGAAAGCAGGTTGGACGCCTGTCAGTAAAGCCAACGCCCAGCCGGGTGATGTGGTGATTGTCAACACCGCCCATGAGCAGCATACTGAAATCGTGGCCAGCAACAATAACGGCAAGATCACGCTGGTCGGTTCCAACAACTCCAACGCTGATGGAACGCAGAAGGTCGGCTATGACGACTACACTGCGAACAATGTGGCCTGCACGATCTACGCGCCGCCGAATTGATCAGCCGTTGCAAGAGTAGTCGTCCACATGCCGCACGCTGTTGCGGCGTGCTTGCAACCGTTTACCGTACCATGGTGAGGGTGCGCTGTTTTGGTGCACCCTCGGTTCTACCATCATGAGGTAATTAACTTGAGACTGCTTTTTACCATCCTCGGCCTTCCGCTGACCCTGACCGCCGTCATGCCGGCCGCAGCCGCGCCCGCGCCCGATCTGCCCCTCGCCGAGCAGGTCGCCATCATCCAGACCGTTGCGCAAGCGGCGTCGGCCCGACTCAAGCTTGGCCATGATGCCCTGCGGTTGGCGCCCACTCAAACCAAGCGCAGCGGCGATTGGGTGTTCCTAAAGGCGCGCATGCGCAATTCCGCCGGTCAGCCCTTCGACTATGCCGGTACCGACCTGTACCAAGCGGCACAGGTCGGTACCGTGTCCGACCGGTGCGCGGCCCTGTTGCACCGTGAAAACGGTGTCTGGAAACTGGTCGATATTGCCGTGGGTCCGACCGACGTTGCTTGGGAAAACTGGCCGACTAAGCACAAAGCTCCGGCGGATCTGTTCAACAACTGAACCGGGGGCGCCCATCGCAGCAGCAGCGCGTACGCTGGCCGCCATGCCGCTGGCAGCGCTGTAGTCCATGCGGCGCAGCAGTGCTGGCGCCGCTTTACAACCTTCACGGTCTGTCCGTCACCCATCTCACCGACGGGCGCTGCCCTGCTGTCCAGGCACCGGAAGCCAGCAAACATACGATTGATGCAAGGCATCGCCATGCGGCCATGAGACTGCCCCGTCCCCCAGGGACGCAACTCCTGTAGCGCTTCCCTGATCAGTGCGCATCAGGGTTTGAGCAAGCGCTGAACAAGCCCTGCGCAACAAGCCCTACGTAGCGTGCGTATCCTCGAACCGGCCCACTATTCGGCAGAGAAAGCAGATAATTGAAAGCTCTGTCCGCCACCGCACCTCCATCCGATCATGAACGCGCCTCTGCCCAAACAAGCCCTCGAAAAAACGGCTCATCCGCCTGCCGCTCCCATTTCCAGCGTGGAAGAAATCGTCGCCGAACTGCGCGCGGGCCGCATGGCCATTCTGGTGGACGCCGAGGACCGAGAAAACGAAGGCGATTTGATCCTGGCCGCCGATTACGTCACGCCCGAAGCGATCAACTTCATGGCCCGCTTCGGGCGCGGCTTGATCTGCCTGTCGCTCTCGCGCGAACGCTGCGAGCGGCTGCATCTGCCGCCCATGACGCCACAGAACCGCACCCGCATGGGCACTGCCTTCACGGTCAGCGTCGAAGCGGCCGAGGGAGTCACCACCGGCATTTCCGCCGCCGACCGCGCGCGCACAGTGCAGGCCGCCGTAGCGCCCAATGCGCGTCCGGAGGATTTGGTGCAGCCGGGCCATATCTTCCCGCTGCAAGCCGTCGACGGCGGCGTGCTCATGCGCGCCGGACATACCGAGGCCGGCTGCGATCTGGCGGCCATGACCGGTTGTACGCCCGCCGCCGTCATCTGTGAGGTCATGAAAGACGACGGCACGATGGCGCGTCTGCCGGATTTGCAGCGCTTTGCTGCCGAACACGGTTTGAAGATCGGCACCATCGCCGACCTGATCGAATACCGCAGCCGCACCGAAACATTGATCGAGCGCGTCGCCGCCCGGCCCTTGCGTACCGCGCAAGGCGAATTTACGGCTTTCGCTTACCGCGACAAAGCCAGCGGCTCATTGCACCTGGCGCTGGTGCACGGCGCTTGGCAGCCGGATGATGTGGTACCGGTGCGCGTGCACGAACCGCTGTCGGTGCTGGATGTACTCGACAAGGACCGCGCCGCGCACAGTTGGAGCTTGGAGACTGCGCTGACGCACATCCAGCGCGCCGGGCGCGGCGTAGCGGTACTGCTCAACTGCGGCGAAAGCGCCGACCAATTGCTGGCACGATTCGAGGAACAGTTCTCCCCTGTTCTCCCCACGCAAAGCCAACAACACGGACCAAACCAGCACACCCTGATCGACCTGCGCCACTATGGCATTGGTGCACATATCTTGCGCGATTGCGGTGTGCAGCGCATGCAAGTGCTGGGTACGCCGTTGCGGCTGCCGGGCATGGCCGGCGGTTACGGCCTGGAAGTCAAAGGTTACCTTGCTCAGCCATCATCCGACTCGGACTCTCAGGAGACGGCAGCATGATCAGTGCAGACAAAGGCGCAATACAGCAACTCGACGGCCAGAACTTGCGCATCGGCATCGTCCAGTCACGCTTCAACGCACAGGTCACGGATGCTCTACTGGCCGCCTGCATGGCCGAATTACACGCGCTGGGCGTGTCCGACGACCGCATCACGTACGCCACCGTCCCCGGCGCACTGGAAGTGCCGCTGGCGCTGCAAGCCATGGCGCAACAAG
>Ga0209738_10000254_pt1 | contig 11430 bp, 9 predicted proteins | sample TergutNc150P5_FD_187289 | JGI IMG/M metagenome (GOLD analysis project Ga0209738, IMG submission 187289) | Nasutitermes corniger P5 segment gut microbial community from laboratory colony in Florida, USA - Nc150 P5 (SPAdes) (version 2) | ecosystem: Host-associated > Arthropoda: Insects > Digestive...
TTCGTGCGGCGCAGCCCGCGGATGAACGCGTCGCAGGCGATGGCCTGGGAGCGCTGGCATACCCGCTATCTGGTGCCGGGGCTGCCGCGGCTGGACGCCGGGCTCAAGCGGGCGCCCCGCAACCCGCGCGACGAGCCGGGGTTGCCGGTGGCCGCCGTGCAGCTGGCCCCGCAGCCGCCGCTCGACCTGGAGGCGCTGTTCGGGCGCACGGCACCCCTCGGTGTCGAGATCGGCTCCGGGTCGGGCGAGAATCTGGCCGCGGTCGCCGCGGCGCGGCCGGGCTGGAACCTGCTCGGCTTCGAGGTGTACGAGAAGGCGCTGGCCAGCACCATGGGGCGCCTCGCGAAACAGGACGCTGACTTCGTCAAACTCATCTGCGCCGACGGCGTGGGTGGACTGGAGTTGCTGCTGGAGCCCGGCAGCGTGGCCGAGGTCTGGACATACTTCCCCGACCCCTGGCACAAGGCGCGCCACCACAAGCGGCGCCTGATCAGCCCGGACTTCGCGGCGCTGGTCGCCTCGCGCCTGGCGCCCGGGGGTCGCTGGCGCCTGGCCACCGACTGGGACGACTACGCCGACGCCATCGCCGAAGTGCTCGCCGGATGCCCCGGGCTGACCGACGAGTATGCGGGACAGGCGACGCCGCGTCCCCCCGAGCGGTCCCGCACCAAGTTCGAGCGGCGGGGCCTGGACGCCGGGCGCACGATCCACGAGTTCAGCTGGATCAAGGCGACGCCAGAAATGGGACAAACGCGCACCCAGTCGGCCGGGACGGCCGTTTCGGGACGTTTCGGGGCGTCTGGCATCGAGTTTGTCCCACAATCGGGATCGCTTCCAGATTCTGGGGTCGCCGATGGTGTGGGACAAACGCGCAGCCAGTCGGCCGGGACGGCCGTTTCGGGACGTTTCGGGGCGTCTGGCATCGAGTTTGTCCCAGAATCGGGATCGCCGCGATGCGCGGAGGTGCCGCGATGACCCGCTGGCGCCTCGATCTGGCCTACGACGGCACCCAGTTTCGCGGCTGGGCCGTCCAGCCCGGCCTGCGCACCGTGCAGGGCACGCTGGAGCACTGGATCACGCTGATCCTGCGACTGGACGAGCCGGCCCAACTGGTGGTCGCCGGGCGCACCGACGCCGGTGTGCACGCCCGCGGGCAGGTTGCCCACGTCGATCTGCCCGACGCGCTGGACGAGACCGTCGGGGCGACGCTGGCGCACCGGCTGCACCGCGTGCTGCCGCCCGACATCGTGCTGCGCGACCTGACGCGAGCCCCCGACGGCTTCGATGCCCGGTTCTCTGCCTTGTGGCGGCGGTATTGCTACCGGTTGTGGGACGCCCAGTCGCATCCGGATCCGCTGCTGCGCACCCAGGTCGAGCAGGTGGGTCCACCGCTCGATGTGGCCGCGATGGACGCCGCCGGGGCGACGCTGACCGGCCTGCGCGACTTCGCCGCATTCTGCAAGCACCGCGAGGGCGCGACGACGATCCGGACGCTGCAGCGCCTGTCGGCCGCGCGGGCCGACGACGCGTGCGGCACCATCGAGATCTGGGCGCAGGCCGACGCCTTCTGCCATTCGATGGTGCGCTGCCTGGCGGGCGCGCTCGTCGCAGTCGGCTCCGGGCGGCGCGACCTGGACTGGCTGGCGCGTGTCGCGTCGCGCAGCCACCGCGCCGGCGATGTGCCCGCGCTGGCCGCGGCCGGCCTGACGCTGGAGCGCGTCGCGTACCCGCCCGACGACCAGCTGGCCGCCCGCGCCGTCCAGGCCCGCAACCGGCGCGACGCCGACGAGCACGAGGAGCCGTGCGCATGAGTCACTACTTCGTGACGCCGGACGGCCCGGAGCGCCGCCAGCAGATCGCCGCGCGCATCTGGGGCGACGACTACGCATTCACCACAGCAAACGGCGTGTTCTCGGGTTCGCGGCTCGATCTGGGCACGTCCGTCCTGCTGCGCAGCGTCGCACCCCCGCCGGACGGCCCGCTGCGCCTTCTCGACCTGGGCTGCGGCTTCGGGCCGATCGCGGTCGCGCTGGCGCGCGAATGCCCCTCGGCGCAGGTGGACGCGGTCGACGTCAACGACCGGGCCCTGGAACTGACCCGGGTGAACGCGGCCGCCGCGGGCGTGCGGGTGCGCGTCGGGCGTCCCGAAGACTTCGCGGATGCGGTGTACGACCAGATCTGGTCAAACCCGCCCATCCGCGTCGGCAAGGAGGCGCTGCACGAGCTGCTGCTCACCTGGCTATCCCGGCTGGCCCGGGGCGGGCTCGCCAATCTGGTCGTCGGCAGGAACCTCGGCGCCGACTCCCTGCAGGCCTGGCTCGACGGGCAGGGATGGCCGACCATGCGTCTGGCTAGCGCAAAAGGCTTCCGCGTCTTGCAGGTGGAGGCCCGCGGCATGCCGGATCTGCCCACGGGTGCATGTTAGGCTGACACCGTGATGGGCTTCGTGCGGCGAGCGGCTCCGGGGCTGACCTGCGCAGTCGTTGGGCTGGTCGCGATGGTGCTGGCGCTGGCGCCGGGCATTGCGGTCGCCGACTCGACCGGCCCCGACCAGCAGACCTCCGGCACGCTCACACGCGCCGCCACGCCTGGCGACGATGCCCCGACCGTCGCGATCACCCCGGCCATCGGCGCCGTCCAAAACTGCGTGAACGCCGGCCGGGTGTGGCTCGTCGTCGTCACGGACGTGGGTGCCGCACTGGCCAACAGGTGCATCGACCGTCCCGCCAACGCGGCGGCCGCGCTGACGTCGGCCGGGCTGTCCGTCGAGCGCGACGCGTCCGGCACCATCTGCCGCATCGGCGGTTTCCCGTCCACCGAGTGCCTGGGCGCCACGGCCAACCGCGTCTGGCAGGAGTACACGGCCACCACGACGACCTCGTGGCAGTACGTGCAGCTGAACGCGGACGAGGCGGTGCCCCAAGCCGGCACGCTCGTCGGCTGGTGCTTCGGCTCGCAGTGCACCCCGCCCGACGTCTACACGCTCACGCGCGGGGTCAACATCTTGTCGCGCTTCACCGCGCCCGTCTCGGCCGAGCAGGCGGGCGGTCACATGCCGGCGACGCCGTGGCTCGTCGCCGTCGGTGTCGTCATCGTCGTGGCCGTGATTGGGCTTGCCGTTCGGGCCACCCACCACCGCGCCCGCGGCGCCAACGAAGCCTAGCTTCGTCCCTGGCGGCGTTGCGCTCGGCTTGTGGACGTCATTGTCCACGTCGCCTCGCGCGCCTTGCCAGGAACGAACCTAGCTCGCTTGTGGCGGCGTCGCGTTCGGTTCTACACAAGTTTCGTTAGACGTTATGTGCAGAGAACGATAGTTTGGCGGATTCGGTTTTTTCGTGATCAGTAGGCTCGTTCGTGTTGGCCAATCACCAACATGGTGGCCGGTCAGGGGGACGCGCGGGTGCGCCTCCTCACCATCCCATCCGACCCAACCAAGGAGAACACCTCAATGAAGAAGGCATGGCTCGGATCCCTGTGCGGCGCGGTTGTCCTCGCGCTCGCGGCGGGATGCACCAGCGGGGCCCAGGCTCCGGCAGGCGGCAGCGGTTCGGCCGCGACCGGTCTGGCGGCGCTCATCGCGCAGGCCCAGGAGATGACCAATGAGCAACTGTTCGCCAAGGCGATCGCCGAGTCGAACGGCAAGACGATGTACGGCATCGGCAACACCAGCCGCGGCGCCACCGCGGCCACCAGCTTCATCGCCGAGCTCACGAAGATCGATCCGTCCTACACCGGCAAGATCGACTGGAGTCAGCCGAAGAACAACTCCATCTTCACGACGCTGAACGCCGACATCACGTCGTCGCAGCACACGTACTCCATGACGCTGATCCAGGACGGCAACCAGATCCAGTCCAAGGAGATCAACACCGGCAACCTGCTCAACTTCATCCCGAAGGAATGGGCGGACGCCAAGGGTGTCGACGTTGCGGCGGACGGCGATCCGCTGGCGCTGGAGACCGTCACCAAGATCTTCATGTACAACAACATCGGCGACACGGGCACCCAGTACGACAACATGTGGGACTTCGTGGCCCCCGGTCAGTCGCCGATGTTCATGGGCGTCAACTCCGAGCCAGTGGGCAAGAACTTCCTCTACATGCTGACGCAGGACAAGTACGCGAAGGTCGTCAAGGCGGCGTTCGACGCACTGCCGGCCGACCAGCAGGCCACGTTCCAGAAGACGGTGGACGCCGTGACGCCCGACGTCGCCACGCTCGGCCTGTCCGGCGACGACGCGAAGTACGCGCTGGCCTGGGTCAAGCTGTGGGTTGCGCAGTACAACGTCCAGACCGATGACGGCCCCATCTGCAACCAGCTGGTCTCGTCCAGCGCCAAGGGCGAGTCGGCGCTGCTGGTGTACTCGAAGCTGCGCGCGATCGAGGAGTCCAGCACGTCCTCGGTCAAGAACGTGACCGTCGCCGCCTACCAGGACGGCTACCAGGGCGCCGGCGGCTTCGGCTACAAGATCTATGAGATGCTGCCGAAGACCAGCCCGCTGCCGTGGACGGCGATGGCGTTCATCTCGTACATGGCCACCACGACCGACGGCTTCTCCGCCTGGAGCAAGGACGTCGGCTCGTACTCCGCCAACCCGACGATCAACAAGGATCACTCCAAGGACGGTTTCGTGGACGGCACCGACGAGTTCCCGGCCAAGGACGACAAGGGTATCGCCTGGTGGACGTCGGACGAGGGCGGCCGCATGGTGATCGAGGATCCTGCCTACGTGTCGAAGACCGCAGTCACGATGAGCGACTGGGTCGACATGATCAACAACGGCAAGTAGCACGGCGCTTGCCCGTGCCTGCGGGGCGCGGGAGCCGATCGGTTCCCGCGCCACCGCACGCCCCCTGTCTTGGCCACCGCACACGCTGAGGACCTCATTGACATGTCATCGCTGACGCTCATCTCCCCATCCTTCCCACCGACGGGAACGCCGCCCACAAGCCGGCGTCTCGCCCGCTACTTCTCCAAGCCGCAGAACATCGTGCTGCTGGTGCTCGGCATCATCTTGTCGGTCACCACGATCGCACCGCTGCTGCTCATCGTGCTCGATACCGTGACCATGCACGTCGGGTCGGTGGACGACCCCGCCGGCATGGCCAGCGCGTACGGGTGCCGCATCTTCACCAACAACGTCAGCTGCTACACGGCGTTCGACTGGACGCACCTGTTCACCGGGCTGCTCGCGAAGGTCAACTTCTGGGTGCCGCTGTCGCACACGGTCATCTTGGCCGTGTTGGCCTGCGTTGGGGCCATCATCTACGGCGGCTTCTTCGCCTACCTGGTGACCCGCACCAACCTGGCGTTCAAGAAGTACCTGAGCGCCATCTTCATCTTCCCGTACATCATGCCGCAGTGGACGCTTGCGCTGGTGTGGCAGAACCTGTTCAAGTCGCGCGCCTCGGTTGGCGGGTCGGACGGCATGCTGGCGTCCGTCCTCGGCATTCACATGCCGGCCTGGTGGGTGCAGGGGCTGTTCCCCAGCGCCGTCGTGCTGGCGGTGCACTATTCGGCCTTCGCGTACATCCTGATCGGCGGCATCTTCCGCAACATGGACGCGAACCTCGAAGAGGCCGCGACCATCTTGAACACGCCGAAATGGAAGACATTCCTGCGCATCACGTTGCCCATGGTCAACCCGGCCGTGCTGTCGACGATCCTGCTGGTGTTCTCGTCGGCCGTCGGCTCGTACCCGGTGCCGCACTACCTGAGCTATAACACGTTGGCGACGCAGTACATCGACATGAATGTGCAGCGGCAGGGACAGGCGTCCATTCTGGCTGTCGTCATGATGGTCTTCGGCCTGGTGCTGATGTTCATCAACCAGCGCACCACCTCGGGACGCAAGAGTTACACGACGGTCACCGGAAAGTCCGGCCAGGCCTCGGTGGTCAACCTGCATGTGGGGCGCTGGATCATCGGCGCGGTCTTTATCATCGTGACGCTGTTCACCGCCATCTATCCGATTCTCGCGTTCGCGCTGGAGACATTCCTGCCGAACCCGGGCGACTACTCGTTCCTCGGTTCGGGCCACCTGTCCGACCTGACGCTGACCTGGTGGACGAGCACGACCAACAGCGCGGGCGCGTCGTATAGCCAGTACGGTATTCTGCACAACTCGCTGATCTGGGGCGCCTTCCGCGGCACGCTGATCGTGGCCGCCATGACGGCGCTGGTCGCCGGCACGATCGGCACGTTGGTGGGGTACGCGGTCAGCAAGAACCGCCACAGCCGGTGGGCCAACTACGTCAACAGCGTGGCCTTCCTGCCATATCTGATGCCATCGCTGGCGGTGGGCGTCGCGTTCTTCATCTTCTCTGCGCCGCTCAACCTGTTCAACACGTTCACGCTGCTGGTGATCGCGGGCGCCGTCAAGTACGTGCCGTTCGCCTCGCGGGCTTCGCTGAACTCGATGATGCAGCTGTCGAACGAGATCGAGGAATCCGCGATCATCCAGGACATCGGATGGTGGAAACGGATGGTGCGCATCATCATTCCGATCCAGCGGTCGTCCATCATCTCGGGCTATCTGCTGCCGTTCATGAGCTGCATCCGCGAGCTCACGCTGTTCATGCTGCTGTGCTCCAGCACCATGATCTTGACCCAAGAACTCGGCTACTTCGACGAAATGGGCCTGTACGCCTATTCGTCGGCCATCAACCTGATCTTGATCGTCACGGTCCTGATCGTCAACTGGCTGGTCAACAAGCTCACGGGCGCCAGCCTCGACAAGGGAATTGGGGGATAACGAATGCCTTCCATCGAACTCACCCACGTCACCAAACGGTGGGGCGGATTCTACGGCGTGGACGACCTGTCGCTGCAGATCGAAGACAACGCCTTCGTGACGCTGCTCGGGCCGTCCGGATGCGGCAAGACCACCACGCTGCGCATGATCGCCGGGCTGGAAACCCCGACGGAGGGGCGCATCACGATCGGCGACCAGGTCGTCTTCGACTCGTCCAAGGGCATCGACGTGCCGGCCAACAAGCGCCGCGTCGGCTTCCTGTTCCAGAACTACGCGCTGTGGCCGAATATGACGGTGTACCAGAACATCGCCTTCGGCCTGCAAAACGACCGCTCGTACACCAAGGAGCGCATCAAGGCGCGCGTGGACGCCGTGGCGGAGATCGTCAAGATCGGCCCGTTCATGGATCGGTATCCGTCCGAACTGTCGGGCGGGCAGCAGCAGCGCGTGGCCATCGCCCGCACGCTGGCGCCCGAGCCGCGCGTGCTGTTTATGGACGAGCCGCTGAGCAACTTGGACGCCAAGCTGCGCCTGGAGATGCGCTCGGAGCTGCAGCGGCTGCACCTGGAGACGGGTTCGACGTTCGTCTACGTGACGCACGACCAGATGGAGGCCATGACGCTGGCCACGCGCATCTGCCTGATGGACAACTCGGTGCTGCAGCAGTACGACGCGCCGCTGGACATCTACAACCGGCCCGCGAACCTGTTCGTGGCCGACTTCGTGGGAAGCCCGAGCATCAACTTCATCGATGCGTCAGGCTCGCAGCGCGCCGATGGCAGGTTCGAATTGACGATGCTGGGCGGGCAGAAGGCCGTGTTCACGCCGCGCGAGCCCGTGCAGCTCGCCACCTGGCTGGACGGCCAGCACCGCGCCGACGAGCAGGCCGGCGCCGAGCTGGAGGCGCGTCTGAAGGTCAAGGGGGCCGTGGCGAAGGAGAACACCGAGTCGAGCTTCCGCTACCGCGTGGCCACGACGGAGGATCTGACGGCCGCGCACGACGATGCCGCGCCGGTGGTGGCTGAGCACGATTTCGTGATCGGTGTGCGTCCGGAGTTCCTGAACATCCGCGAGGGGGCGCCGATGGCGGGCGAGGTTTACTCGTCCATGCCCACCGGCATGGAGACGACCGTGCGCCTGCGCGTCGGGCACTATCTGCTGACCGGCGTCATCTTCGGGCCGGCCATCTACCAGCTGGGGCAGCACGTCAACTTCGCCCTTGACGGCGAGGGCCTGATGCTGTTCAGCCGCGAGAACGGGCGCCTGGTGTGCCAGGGGTCGCTCACCATCGCATAGCCTGTTGACAAGCGAAGACGCCAGCGGCGGCTGGGTCCCGTGTTGGGAACCCAGCCGCCGCTGGTTTGCTGCGTCAGAAGATCGGCCAGCCCCACGGGAAGTTGCGGACCAACACGTTGTAGCAGTTGATGTGCGTGCCGGCCGGCGGATTGCTGAAGCCACCGGGCATCCCGTACGGGTAGCACGTCAGCCACCAGCCGACGGGGGTCATGATCCACGTCGCGCCGCCGTCGATGGCGGTCTGGGCATCCTCGGTCAGCTCAGCGAAGCCGGTGGGCTCGGTGAGCAACGTCGTCTGCGTCATTGTCTTCTCCTTCTGGTGATGTGCCGCAGCCTGTCTGGTTGCGGGCATGCGCGCAGAGTCGGGGAAGAGCCGAGCACCACATCCACAGACAGAATTCGGAGAGTCCTGCACGAAACGGGGAGTCAATACCGGTGTTCTGCTCGATCTTCCTCTGCGGTGTGACCAGCTTCCCGGGCCGGTGGGGGTGGTGTCAAGGGTGACCACTCCCCGGTGTGCCGGTCAGGGGCTTCCGATGGATGGCTCAAACTGCCGCCGAGAAGACGGTTCCACGCTCACGAAGAGCTGTTTGTTCCGCTCAGTGGGACGGCGTCAGATGCGCGGTGTTCGCTGACAGCGGACATTCGTTTTGTGCGCGTGCAACATGTCGGCTATGGGCGGACGGTGGTGCAGCCTGTCGTCTGTGGTGTGGGCAGTGAGCTTCGGCGAGGGGAAGGCGGCCAAGGCGCCGTGGACAATGACGTCCACAAGCCGCGGGCCAACGCAGCCCTCGTCGAAGCGACCCTAGCAGGCGACGATGGAGAGGGCCAGGCCGCCCTGCGCGGTCTCCTTGTACTTGGAGCGCATGTCGGCGCCGGTGGCCATCATGGTGTCGATGACGGCGTCGAGGCTGACGATCTGGCGGCCGTCGCCGGCCAGGGCCAGGCGGGATGCGGTGATGGCGGTGGCGGCGCCGATGGCGTTGCGCTCGATGCAGGGCACCTGGACGAGACCGCCAACGGGATCGCAGGTGAGGCCGAGGTGGTGTTCCATGCCGATCTCGGCGGCGTTGATCACCTGCTGCGCCGAGCCGCCGAGCACCTGCGTCAGGCCGGCGGCGGCCATGGATGAGGCGACGCCGATCTCGCCCTGGCAGCCCACCTCGGCGCCCGAGATGGACGCCGTGGCGGTGAACACCGAACAGATCGCGCCGGCGGCGAGCAGGAACTCGGCGGTGGTGTCGTCGTCGCAGCCGGGGATGAACCGGGTCGCGTACATCAGCACGGCCGGGACGATGCCCGCGGCCCCATTGGTGGGGGCGGTGACCATGCGCGCGCCGGCGGCGTTCTGCTCGTTGACGGCGAGTGCCCACAGGCTGACCCAGTCCAGCACCGACAGGGGCGTGGATTTCTGCTCGTGCTTGAGCTGGCGGGCCAGGCGCGGGGCGCGCCGCCGCACGCCGAGGCCGCCGGGCAGGATGCCTTCGGTGTGGATGCCGGTGTCGATGCATTCGCGCATCAGCCGCCACAGGTCGCACAGGCCCGAGCGCACCTGGGCGCGGGTGCGGCCCCGGGCGGTCTCGTTGCGCATCATGACCTCGGCCACCGACAGCCCGTGCGTGGCGCATTGGGTGAGCAGTTCCTCGCCGGTGGCGAACGGATGGGGCAGCACGGCGACGTCGTCCGCCGGCTGGACGCCCTGGCCCGTGCCGTCGTCCGGAAGGATGCGGCCTCCGCCGACCGAGTAGAAGATGGATTCGAGCCAACCTGCGGACGTGCGGACGTGGAAGCGCAGCGCGTTCGGGTGAAACGCCAGACGTGTGGTGGGATCGAAGAGCAGGTCGGTGTCGATGTCGAAGCCGGCCAGCTCGGTCTGCGCGGTGCCGTCGGGCGTCGCCAGGGGCAGCGCGTGGCGCTCGCGGATGCTGCGTACGAGTGCGTGGATCGCCTCCGGCGCGACCGTCTCGGGCACGCAGCCGGCCAGGCCGGCGAGCACCGCGCGGTCGCTGCCGTGGCCGCGTCCGGTGGCGCCGAGCGAGCCGAGCAGTTCGATGCGCAGCTGTTGGACGTCGTCCAGGCCGCCCGGGGTGTGCGCGAGCTCGTCCACAAGCAGGTTTGCCGCGCGCATGGGGCCGACCGTGTGGCTGCTGGATGGCCCGATCCCGGCCGTGAAAACATCGAAGACGCTCGTCACGACACCCAGTCTGGTTGGCCGGTGGGCGCGGGCGCAAGCCGGGCGAAGTGGGACAAAGTCGCAGCCAGACAGCTCGATGTTCGGTTCAACGTCGCCGCGGCGCCGCTGGCTTCGCCAATGTCCCACAATCGGCGGCGCTTCGGTGATGACGCCTTGACCGGCTAGGCTCCTTGGGTGACTTCCGATCCGCGTGACGACGCCGAGACGCCGGCCGACCCCGAGGCGCCTGTGCCGGCGTCGTCGGGCGACACTGCCGCGCGACGAGGCGAGATGCCCGACGGGGACGAGCCCGCGCCTGACGCGGAGGGCGTGGACGACCAGACGCCGGAACGCGAGTGGTGGGACGATCCGGGCATGCCGTGGAAGCACAAGCCCACGTCGTCCGACATCGCGTGTCTGGCGTGGATCGGCGTCATCGGCATCCTGGGGTTGGTCATGCTGCCGCTGCGCGGATGGCTGATGGGACATTCCGTGCCGGTGCTGGTGGCGCTGACCGGGTCGCGCTCGGCGACGGCTGCGATGGGGTCGCTGGTGCGCGTGGGCGACTTCGTCATGTGGTGGTGGCCGGTGCTGGCCGGCCTGATCATGTCGATCAAGCTCGACTGGGTGTACTGGTGGGCCGGCAAGCTGTGGGGCCACGGCATGATCGAGGTCTGGGCGGGGCAGTCGGAGCGGGCCAAGCGGACGTACGCGCGCGCCGAGCGCTGGGCGGTCAAGTGGGGCGCGTTCGGCATGTTCATCGCGTATGTGCCGATCCCGCTGCCGGTGATGGCCGTGGTGTTCGTGCTGGCGGGCGCGTCGGGCATGTCGATCCGCAAGTTCGTGGCGCTGGATGCCGCAAGCTGCCTGGTGTGGCTGGCGGCGTATCTGCTGCTGGGGTACGCGATCGGCGGCCCGGCCGTCGAGGTGCTGAAGTACTACGCCAAGATCGCCAACTACGTGGCCATCGGCCTGGTCGCCGTGGTGGTGATCAGCTACATCATCGGCGCCCGCCGCAAGGCCAGGGCCAAGGCCGCAGCTGAGGTTGCCGCCTAGCGTCTGGGCGTTTCTGCTTGCAGGGGCTCTGTCGGTAGGGTTGGCTCATGATGGCCAACAGGGTCGATGAGCTGATCAGCTATGTGATGACGGTCGATTCCGGGTTCGCGCCGAATCCGTATTTCGGGTTGTGCACGCTGGCGTGCTGCAA
>Ga0209738_10000255_pt1 | contig 11408 bp, 9 predicted proteins | sample TergutNc150P5_FD_187289 | JGI IMG/M metagenome (GOLD analysis project Ga0209738, IMG submission 187289) | Nasutitermes corniger P5 segment gut microbial community from laboratory colony in Florida, USA - Nc150 P5 (SPAdes) (version 2) | ecosystem: Host-associated > Arthropoda: Insects > Digestive...
CCGCCGCCACTGAGCGCCGCATCCAGCGCCGCCAGCTGCCCGGGCGTGCCGATGTTTTCCCAGCAGCCTTCATGGAGTTCGCCGGTGGCGTGATTGCGTGTGATCGCGTTGCGATAGTAAGGCGAAAGCGCGCATTTCGTGCCGCGCGGCAGATCGCGGAACATGCGCGTGTCGTAAATGCCGATATTGCCGAACGTGTAGCGCGGCGCGCCGTCTGCGAGCGACAATGCGCCCGTGAGCACGCCCTCCACGCGCGCAGTATCCGTCAATGCAAAATCGCCCTGCGGATGAAACGCCGGATTGGGCACCATCACCAGATGCATGCCCAGCTGCGGTTGCGCGGCCAGCGCGGCGGCAGTGGCATTGAGGCGTGCGTAATCGAAGTCTGTGTATATATCGCCGCTCACCGCAACGAACACCGCAGGCAGCCCGTCCGTTTCAATCAACGGCAGGGCCTGCGCAATGCCGCCTGCGGTTTCCAGCGCATCCCGTTCCGGCGAATAGCGCAGCTGCACATTCCAGCGAGAACCATCGCCTAACGCCGCTTCGAGCTGCGCGCCCAGCCACGCATGATTGATGATGATGGTGGTGAAGCCCGCCGCCGCGAGCCGCTCGATCTGCCATACGATCAGCGGCTTGCCGCCCACGCGCAGCAAGGGTTTCGGGCACATGTCCGTCAGCGGGCGCATCCGCTCGCCGCGGCCAGCGGCAAAGATCATCGCGCGGTGTTCGAACGTGGCGCGTGAGGCGGTATGAGGGTGAGAAAGCGGCATGGCAGTTTGGCGGCGCTCAGGCCGCGCTCAGAACGTATAACCTGTGTTGGGGGCAATCCCCCGCCATTCATCGACTAGCCGCGCAAACGGCATCAATGGCGCATAGCGGTGCGCAACCCTGCTTGCGTACTCCAGAAAACGCGGCAGGTCGGCCAGATAGCGCGGCTTGCCATCGCGGTAATTGATGCGGCAGAAAATGCCGATCACCTTGATATGCCGTTGCAGCCCCATCCATTCGATCTGCCGGTAGAACTCGCCAAAATCGGCAGGCACGGGCAGGCCCGCCTTTTTCGCCTGCTCCCAGTAATACACGAAGCAGTCCAGCTCGAAGGCTTCGTCCCAGCTGATGAACGCATCGCGCAGCAAGGACACCAGATCGTAGGTGATCGGCCCGTACACCGCGTCCTGAAAATCCAGCACGCCCGGGTTGGGCGTGGCGATCATCAGGTTGCGCGGCATGAAATCGCGCAGCACGAACACGCGCGGCTGCGCCACTGCATCCGCAGCCAGCAGCGCAAACGTGCGATCGAGCACGCTGCGGGTTTTGTCGTCGATGGCGCGGCCCAGATGCTTTTGCAGATACCAGTCCGGCAGCAGGGCCATTTCGCGTTGCAGCAGCGCCTCGTCAAACGCGGGCAGCACCCCTTCGCGCGACGTGAGCTGCCAGCGGATCAGCGCGTCGATCGCGTCGCGCAGCAATGTGCGCGCAGCGGGCGTGCCGTGCGGGCTGTCGGGCTTCAGTGCGGGCAGATAAACCTCCGTGCCCAGATCCGTCAGCAGCATCAGGCCCTGATCGAAATCGACCTCCAGCACGCGCGGCACATGCAGGCCCGCATCGCCCAGCAATTGCGCCACCTGCGCGAATTCCCGGCATTTCTCGGGCGGCGGCGCATCCACCGCAATCAGCGTTGCGCCGTGTGCGCCCTGGCTGGCGAGCCGGAAATAACGGCGAAAACTCGCGTCAGAAGACGCGGGCACGAGCGTGGCGAGATCCAGCGCGTATTGCGTGGCATGGGTGGCTAGCCAGTCGGTCAACAGGCGCCGGCGGGCATCAGCAGCAGTACAGGGAGTAGTCGTGGCGGACATGGAACAGAAAACGTGAGAAGGGCAGGTATCGTGCCATATAATACTGTACGTTTTTCTTTGTGTTTCCGGCAAGACCTGCAAGACCTGTGCCGGGAGCGCGAACGCAAAAGAAGGTAGCGGCCTGGCCGCCCTACGCGAAACCATTCATGCCGCCCAGAACGTTTTCCTGCCCTTCCCCGCTGCACAACGAACGCGCGCCACGCAGGCGGCGGCTCGTTGCGGCGCTGATGGCCATTCCCGGCCTGCTGCCCATGCTTGCGCATGCGCAGCTCTCAGGCGCTGCCGCGCAACCCCAGCGATTAGGCGATGACTGGGGCCTGCACCTGTCCCCGCAACTCGTCGAGCACCCGCCAGCACCCGGCCAGCGCGCCGCGTCGTTTCTGATTGGCGATGCAGCCACGGGCACAACGGACACCGATGTTGCCAGCAAGGGCGCTGCCGAAGTGCGAAGCGCAACGTCCATCGTGAAAGGCGACGCGCTGCATTACGACGAAGACACCGACATGGTCGATGCCTACGGCAACGTGCGCGTGACGCGCAACGGCACCACGTTCGCCGGGCCAGAAGGGCATGTGCAGGTGTCGTCGAACACCGGTTTCATGCCGACGCCGAAATATCATTTCACGGCCACAGGCGGCTCGGGCAGCGCACAGCGCGCCGACCTGATCGACAACGAGCGCTCGAAAATCACGCAGGGCACCTATACCGCGTGCGACTGCCAGGATCAGAAAACCCCGGCGTGGTATATCAAGGGCAGCGAGTTCAATTTCGATACCGGCGCGGACGAAGGCGAAGCGCGCAATGCCGTGCTGTTTTTTGGCGGCGTGCCGATTTTTGCGTCGCCGTGGCTGTCGTTCCCGCTGTCGGGCGCGCGGCGCAGCGGCTGGCTGCCGCCCACGTTCTCGGACAACTCGAACAACGGCGTTGAAATCGCCGTGCCGTACTATCTGAATATCGCGCCAAACCGCGACCTGACGATCACGCCAGAGCTGATCTCCCGGCGCGGCGCGTTCCTGCAGGCGACGTACCGGTATCTGTCCACGAACTATTCCGGCTCGTTTACCGGCGAAGTCCTGCCGCACGACGCCATCACGAAAACCAACCGTTATGCGATCTATTTCCAGCACAAGCAGGATCTGGGTGATGGTTTTGGCGCGTATGTGAATTACAACCGCGTGTCGGACTACCAGTATCCCTCCGACCTGGGCAGCTCGGGCAGCCAGCTGCTGAACGGCACGCAGACGCTGTTCCAGCAGGAAGCGGGCCTGACTTACAACAACGGGCCGTGGTCAGTGCTCGCGCGCGTGCAGCACTGGCAGACGATCACGCCATCCATTGCGCCGTATGGCCGCGAGCCTGACCTGAACGTGAAATACACGAAGTACAACGTCGGCGGGTTCGACTTCGGCGCACAGGCTGATTATTCACGCTTCTCCATTACCGCCGACGACACAACGCAGGGCAGCCGCGTGACGTTCGACCCTTACGCGTCCTATACGCTGATGGGGCCGGGCTGGTTCGTCACGCCCAAGGTGCAATGGCATTTTGCGTCATATGATCTGAGCAATATCGGCACGAATGTTTACAGCACGAAAATTCCCACGCCAGCGAACCAGCCGCGGAATTTCACTGAATCGGTGCCCACGCTGAGCTTTGACTCCGGCCTCCAGTTCGAGCGCCCGGTGCGCCTGTTTGGCACGGACTATATCCAGACGCTGGAGCCGCGGCTGTATTACGTCTATACGCCATACCGCAACCAGGACATCGCGCCCCTGTTCGATACCGCGACCGCCGACCTCGGGCTGGCGGAAATGTTCACGCCAAACACCTTCGTGGGCGGTGACCGGATTGCCGATGCAAACCGCATCACCGCCGCGATCACCACCCGTTTCCTGGATGCGGGCAATGGCGACGAACGCGCGCGCTTCGTGCTCGGCGAACAGTATTACTTCACCAACCAGCGCGTCACCCTGCTGCCCGGCGAACCCCTGCCGAACATGGCTGGCTCCAACCTGATCGGCGGCGTGTCGCTGAAGCTCGGCGGCAGCCTGACGTCGCAGGCAGCGTTCCAATATAATACGAACAACAACCAGCTGATACAGGCGAATGCGGGCTTTGGCTTCAGCCCGGGCGCGAATCGCGTGGCCAATGTTGCGTATATTTATACGCGCGCGGATCAAACGCTGGGTAACGGTGGGGGCAACGGGGTGGTCAACCAGATCCAGGTCTCCGGGGAATGGCCGCTCTGGCATCATGCGTATGGCGTGGCGCGGCTCGATTACGATCTGGACCGTCACCGTATTGTGGATGGTCTGGTCGGTTTGCAGTACGAAGCCAACTGCTGGGCCATTGGCGTCGGGGTGCAGCGTTACGCCAACGGCATCACGACTTCCAAGCTGCCGAATTCAACCACGCGTTTCCTGATGCAGCTGACGTTGAAAGGGTTGTCCAGTGTTGATAATGGATTGATGCAGGCGCTGCGCGCCAACATCCGGGGTTATACGCCACCGCCACCGCCGCCGCCCGAACCATCGCGGTTTACGAACTATGAATAAGTCACAGTAACAGTAACGCAGGAATCATGATGATGAAGATGCAAAGGATGCGCCTGGTCGCGCTGATCGCCAGTCTTGCCACTGCCCTGTGGTGCCTGCCCGCTGCCCATGCCAAAACATCCGCTCACGCCAGAAAGGCGGGAGCAGCGGCAACGCAGCGCAACATTGCAGCCTGGCAGGGCGACCGGACGGTGGACATGATCGCCGCCGTGGTCAACGATGGCGTGATTACGGAACGCGAGCTCGACGCGCGCGTCGAGCTGGTCGCGCGGCGCCTGCAAATGCAAAAAGCGCCTGTGCCGCCGCTGGCGCAATTGCGCGCGCAGGTGCTCAGCCAGATCGTGCTCGAACGCATCCAGCTGCAGAAGGCCAGGGAAGACAACATCGTGGTGGACGATGCCACGGTCGAGCGCACGCTGGAGCGCCTCGCGCAGGCCAACAACCTGTCGCTGTCGGCCTATCGCGCGCGCATCGAAGCCGCGGGCGTGCCGTGGAGTACGTTCGTCAGTGATGCGCGCACCGAACTTACCCTGTCGAAACTGCGCACCAAGGAAGTGGACAGCAAGATCACCGTGTCGGATGCCGAAGTGGCGAACTACATCGCCAGCCAGCACGGCCTGACGGCGAGCCAGTTCAACGATCTGCGCTTCGAGCACATCCTGCTGAAGGTGCCGCAGGACGCGCCGCAGGCGGACGTCGATGCGATCCAGCAAAAAGCGCAGGCGCTGCTCAAGGAGGCGCTGGATGGAAAGAATTTCGAGCGTCTGGCCCGATCGAACTCGCAGGCGGGCGATGCGAAAAAAGGCGGCGACATGGGTTTCCTGCCCGCCGCGCAATTGCCCTCTGACCTCGTGCAGGCAGCTTCCACGCTGCATCCTGGCGAAGTCAGCCCGACCCTGATGCGCACGGACAGCGGCTTTGAGATCGTGCGCCTGGTCGAGCGCCGTCAGGGCCAGGACAACAACAGCTCCGGCATCGTGCCCATCGTCGTGACGCATGTGCGCCATATCCTGCTGCATGTGGGCGAGGGCATGAACGATGTGCAGGCGCGCCAGAAATTGATGGAACTGCGCCAGCAGATTGCCGCAGGCGCGGATTTTGGCCAGCTCGCGCGCGCGTGGTCGCAGGACGGTTCGTCATCGCAGGGCGGGGATCTGGGCTGGATCAGCCCGGGCGAGACGGTGCCCGAGTTCGAGCGCGCGATGAACAGCCTGCAGGACAACCAGGTCAGCATGCCCATCCGCACCGAATACGGCTATCACCTGATCCAGGTGCTGGGCCGCCGCGAAGTGCAGGGTTCGCTGTCGCAGCAGATGGATCTTGCGCGCCAGGCCATCGGCCAGCGCAAGGCCGAGAAGCAGTATGCCGACTGGCTGCGCCAGTTGCATGATTCTGCCTATATCGACTACAAGAACAACCTGTCGCCCTCGCAGCAGTAACAACCGCCTGTGGCACTCCCCTCGCAGCCGCTGCGCATCGCCATCACCACGGGTGAGCCAGCGGGCGTTGGCCCGGAGTTGACCGTGATGGCATTGGCCCACGCCGCCACGCGCTGGCCGCAGGCGCAGTTCATCGCGCTGGGCGATCGCGCGCTGCTGGCTGGGCGCGCGGCGCAGATCAGCGCCCACTGGCCTGCCGCGCCACTGCAATCCTCCTGCGTGACGGTCAGCCATATCCCACTGGCAGCGCCATCGCAGCCGGGCAAGCTCGATGCCGCCAATGGCCGTTATGTGCTGGCCGTGCTCGATCGCGCGATCGATGGCGCGCTGGCCGGTGAGTTCGACGCGATCGTCACCGCGCCCCTGCAAAAAAGCACGATCAACGAAGCCGGTACGCCATTCACCGGCCACACCGAATATCTGGCGCAGCGCACGCACACGCCGCGCGTTGTGATGATGCTCGCAGGCACACGCGGCGAGCATCCGCTGCGCGTGGCGCTGGCCACCACGCATTTGCCGCTGAAGGACGTCAGCGCCGCGTTGACGCTCGACGGCCTGATCGATACGCTGCGCATCATCCACCATGATCTGCGTCATCACTTTGGCATGGCGCAACCGCGCATCGTCGTCACCGGGCTGAATCCGCATGCGGGGGAAAACGGCTATCTGGGCCGTGAGGAAATCGATGTGATCGCGCCTGCCCTGGCCGCTGCCGTGGCGCAGGGTATCGACGCGCGCGGCCCGTATCCTGCCGATACGCTGTTCCAGCCGCGTTACCTGAACGACGCGGATTGCGTATTGGCGATGTTCCATGATCAGGGGCTGCCGGTGCTCAAATACGCCACGTTTGGGCAGGGAATCAATGTCACGCTGGGTCTGCCGATCGTGCGCACGTCGGTGGACCATGGCACGGCGCTGGACCTGGCGGGCACGGGGCGCGCCGATGCGGGCAGCCTGATGGCTGCGATCGACACCGCGGTGTCGATGGCCGCGCATCGTCGCACGATGCGCGATTCCCGCATTGCATAATCTTTGTTCACCTGGTTCACGATCACGATGTCCGCGTCCACCCGAACACAACATCCGCGCCAGCTTCAGGGCCATCTTGCGCGCAAGCGTTTCGGGCAGAATTTTCTGGTGGACGACAGCGTGATCGCAGCGATCGTCGCGGCGATTCGCCCGCAGCGGGGCGAACGGATGGTCGAGATCGGGCCGGGCCTGGGCGCATTGACCGAAGCCCTGATCGAACAGATGGCCGCGCCGGATGCTGGTGTGACGCTGCATGCCATCGAGCTTGACCGCGACCTGATCGACCGGCTGCGCCAGCGTTTTGGCCCGAAGCTCGCGCTGCACGCGGGTGATGCGCTCAAGTTCGATTTTGGCTCGCTCGCACTCCAGGGTAGTGAACAACCGTCGTTGCGCATCGTTGGCAACCTGCCTTACAACATTTCCAGCCCGTTACTGTTTCATCTGACGCAGTTCGCGCCCGTGGTGATCGACCAGCATTTCATGCTGCAAAACGAAGTGGTCGAGCGCATGGTGGCCACACCAGGCAGCAAGGCCTTCGGGCGGCTGACGGTGATGCTCCAGTATCGCTATGCGATCGACAAACTGCTGCACGTGCCGCCCGAAGCGTTCCAGCCGCCGCCAAAAGTGGATTCCGCGATCGTGCGGATGATTCCCTATACGAAAAACGAATTGCCGGATGTGGATGAAGCCCTGCTGGGCGAACTGGTGACGACGGCGTTTTCGCAGCGCCGCAAGATGCTGCGCAACACGCTGGCCGATTACCGCGAGCGCGTGGATTTCGACGCGCTGGGTTTTGATCTTGCGCGGCGCGCAGAAGATGTGCCAGTTCACGAATATGTACAGGTGGCGCAGGCGCTGGCAAAGCTCCCGTAGGGGCAGGTTTCAAACCTGCCCTGGGCGCGCACGTTTTTGATACAGTCGGACTTTCACGACCCCGCACCTACAGGAGTACACAATGCGCTTGCTGCATACGATGATTCGCGTCGGCGATCTGGATCGCTCGATCAGGTTTTATACGGAACTGCTCGGCATGAAAGTGCTGCGCCGGCAGGATTTTCCCGAGGGCCGTTTTACGCTGGCGTTTGTGGGCTATACCGACGAGGCCGATGGCACGGTTGTCGAGCTCACGTATAACTGGGATACATCTTCCTATGACCTGGGCACAGGCTTCGGCCATCTGGCCGTTGAGGTGGACGATGCCTATGCCGCCTGCGAGCGCATCAAGGCGCAAGGCGGCGTGGTCACGCGCGAAGCCGGGCCGATGAAGCACGGCACCACCGTGATTGCCTTCGTGGCCGACCCGGATGGCTACAAGATCGAGTTTGTGCAGAAAGGCCGGTAGCCGTGCGCTTTGACACGCTGAATATTTGAAGCTACAATAAATATGGACATCACCTACGACCCGGCCAAGAACGCGTCGAATCTCGCCAAGCATGGCGTGCCGCTTTCACTGGCTGCCGGGATCGACTGGTCGGATGTATGGTGTTATGTCGATGACCGGCATGACTACGGTGAAGTACGCGAAATCGGGTTCGCCATGATGGGTACCCGCCTTTACTGTGTCGTGTTTACTCAACGTGGTAAAACCATGCATATCATCAGCCTGCGCAAGGCAAACCCAAGGGAGGTACGTCATGTTCAGGAATCGCAGGATTGAAATGCCTGACCAGGAAGAGGGCGAGGCCATCGACAGAGGTATTGCAGCTGACCCGGATACCATTGAAATCACGCCAGAACTCATGGAAAGGATGAAACCTTTCAAGGCGCGTGGCCGCCCGCGCGTTGAGCATCCCAAGGTGCAACTGTCGATGCGCTACGACGCTGACATCATTGATGCATTCAGGGCCAGCGGCGATGGATGGCAGACCCGGATCAACGCCGCGTTGCGCGACTGGCTTAAAACGCATTCTCCCGCTTGATGTGCCTGAGCAAGGGCGGGTTTGAAACCCGCCCCTACCCATCCTGCCCTTACTTCTGCTGCGCCATCAACAGCGCATTCGTGCGCTTCACGAAACTTGCCGGGTCTTCCAGCGCGCCGCCTTCGGCCAGCAATGCCTGATCGAACAGCAGATGGCACCAGTCCGCGAAGCGGGCATCATCGGGCTGCAATGCCTTCACGAGCGGATGATCGGGATTCACTTCAAGAATCGGCTCGAACGTTGGCGCCTGCTGCCCCGCGGCCTTCAGCATGCGTTGCAGATAACCGCTCATGTCGTTCTCGTCAGCCACGAGGCATGATGGCGAGTCAGTCAGCCGGAACGTCAGGCGCACATCCTTGGCCTTGCCCTTGAGCGCGTCCTTCATCTTTTCAACGAGCGGCTTCAACGCCTCACTGACGGTTTGCTGCTGCGCCTTTTCCTCATCGTTGAGCGCGCCCAGATCCAGGTCGCCACGCGCAACACTCATCAGCGGCTTGCCCTCGAACTCGCGCAGATACGAAAGCATCCATTCATCCACGCGGTCAGTCAGCAGCAATACTTCCACGCCCTTCTTGCGGAACACTTCCAGATGCGGGCTGTTCTTCGCGGCTTGCCAGGTGTCCGCCGTCACATAATAGATCTTCGTCTGCTCGGGTTTCATGCGCGCGACATAATCGGCCAATGACACATCCTGCGCGTCCGACTCGTGATGCGTGGATGCGAAGCGCAGCAGCTTTGCAATGCGTTCGCGGTTCGCGGCATCCTCACCCACGCCTTCTTTCAATACCTGGCCAAATTCATTCCAGAAGGTGGTGTATTTCTCGCTGGCCATATCTTCGAGCATCGACAGCACGCGTTTGGTCACGCCTTCCCGAATCGCCCGGACATCGCGGCTTTCCTGCAATATCTCGCGCGACACATTCAGCGGCAGATCAGCCGAGTCCACCACGCCCTTCACGAAGCGCAGATACACGGGCAGCAGCTGCTCCGCATCGTCCATGATGAACACGCGCCTCACATACAGTTTCAGCCCGCCGAGATGTTCGCGGTTCCACAGGTCAAACGGCGCATGCGCGGGCACATACAGCAGCTGCGTGTATTCGCTGCGGCCTTCAACGCGATTGTGCGTCCACGCAAGCGGGTTCTGCGTATCGTGCGCCAGATGCTGATAGAACTGCTGATACTGCTCGTCGGTGATATCGCCCCTGGCGCGCGTCCATAATGCACTGGCCTGGTTGACGGTTTCGTCCTCTTCCTTCTCAACCATCTCGCCTTTTTCCGCGTCCCATTCCTCGTGTTTCATCACGATGGGCAGGCCCACATGGTCGGAATATTTCTGAATGATCGACTTCAGTTTCCAGCTGGACAACAATTCGTCTTCATCCGCGCGCAGATGCAATGTGATCGCCGTGCCGCGCGGCGCGCGTTCGATGGTCTCTACGGAAAAGTCGCCTTCGCCCGTGCTTTCCCAGCGCGCGCCTTCGGCAGCGGGAAGCCCCGCGCGGCGACTTTCCACGGTAATTTTGTCCGCCACGATGAAGCTCGAATAGAAACCCACGCCGAACTGGCCGATCAGCGCCGCGTCCTTTTGCTGATCGCCGGAGAGCTGCTGGAAAAATTCCTTCGTGCCCGAGCGCGCGATCGTGCCGAGATTGGCCACCATTTCATCGCGGCTCATGCCAATGCCGTTATCGGTTACGGTAATCGTGCGCGCGGTTTTATCGAACGCCACGCGAATGCGCAGGTCCGGGTCGTTTTCGTACAGCGCGGGATTGGCGATCGCCTCGAAGCGCAATTTATCGGCAGCGTCCGATGCGTTAGAAATCAGTTCGCGCAGAAAAATTTCCTTGTTGCTGTACAGCGAATGGATCATCAGTTGCAGAAGCTGTTTGACTTCGGCCTGAAAATGCAGGGTTTCCTGTGCCACGGTGGCTCCTATGGTGAAAAATGCGATGTGGAGGCATATAAGGGCGAGCGCCGCGATTTCAAGACTCCAGGTTTCTCAAGGTTTTCCCTGGCCCCTCTTTCAGCCGGCGCATGATTCGCGCGATAATCCATCGCATCCATCATCGAAGGAAATGAAATCTTATGCATGACTCTGCCCCTCACGCTGCGCCTGCGTGGCAAATCTCGGAACGCGCGCGCAAACTGACCAGTTCGGCCATCCGGGAAATCCTGAAGATCACGGAACGCCCGGAGGTCATCTCGTTCGCGGGCGGCCTGCCATCGCCTGCGACGTTTCCTGCCAACGAAATGCGCGCCGCCGCCCAGCGCATTCTGCGCGACGCGCCCGCAGCCGCCTTGCAGTACAGCGCGACCGAAGGCTACCTGCCCCTGCGCGAATGGATTGCCGCGCGCCATTCAACGGCGGACGTGAAGATTCGCGTCTCACAGGTGCTGATTACGACAGGTTCACAGCAGGCGCTCGATCTGCTGGGCAAGGCGCTGATCGACCCGGGCAGCCCAGTGCTGGTGGAAACGCCGACTTATCTGGGCGCGTTGCAATCGTTCTCGCTGTATGAGCCGCGCTATGTGCAGATGCCCACGGATGACGCGGGCCTGATTCCCGAAGCGCTGACGCCCGCGTTCACGGCAGGCGCGCGGCTG
>Ga0209738_10000256_pt1 | contig 11404 bp, 7 predicted proteins | sample TergutNc150P5_FD_187289 | JGI IMG/M metagenome (GOLD analysis project Ga0209738, IMG submission 187289) | Nasutitermes corniger P5 segment gut microbial community from laboratory colony in Florida, USA - Nc150 P5 (SPAdes) (version 2) | ecosystem: Host-associated > Arthropoda: Insects > Digestive...
GCGAGCTGGTGCGCAACTGCACAGCAATGTCAGCTGCCGCAAGCCACAAGTCATATTCATACCTGGACAATCGGCCAGTGCAGTAGACCCTTGCGCTCTCGTCGTGTAACTCTTGACGTAAGTCATCCTCAATAGCTCCCGCAAACACGAGACGTCCGGGAAGCCCTGTTTCTCGCCAGCCTTGCGCAAGCATGACAGGACACTTGATTCTCGCTACACCACCGAAACTACATACAATGAACTCGTCGTTCGAAAGGCCGAGAGTCTTCCGGGCGGTTTTGCGATCAGGCCTCTGTCGGCTTGCGCGTAAAAGCGGAATTACATCAATTTTGCACGTCCCGTCCGAACCATAGTGGCGTTGAGCCACGTCAACAGCATGCTGCGAATGTTGAATGACACCAACAGCACTTTCGAGTGCCACGAGCGAACACGGATAATGCTGGACCGTGGCCTTGCGCCCGTGCTCTATGTCATAACGTAATGCCGGATAGCCGTGCGCATGAAGCAGGCGGACACGGAACAAATCCGGGCGGCCACATTCGTGAGCTACCCAGTTCTGGTAATCGGATAAAAAGGCATCGTGCAGAACCACCATGCCTGGAATTTTCGGCAGCAGCGTTTCCAGCTGCACGCGATGAAAGTGAGAGTTTCCGACCTGATATAACACCCGATCGAATTGACCGCACTGGCGCAAGAATTCATCGGGATTCAAACGAGGGAAGCCCCAAAGACGTCTTTCCGTGGTCTCCTCTTCACTGACCAGTGTAATGTCGTAATAACGAGCGAGATTTGGGAGTAATTCCGCGCTGTAATCCGCGATGCCACTGGCTTGGGGGGGAAGAGGCGACACATACGCCATGCTCAGGCGTTTTTGCAGTACACCAGTTACCCGTGTTTTGCCTTGTTGTATACGCCTTTCATGAATGATTTCAAGCGCATCCCAGGCGCGCGTTGCTGAGTTCTGCCATGTAAAGCGTCCTGCCTGAACCGGGCCATATTCCACCAACTCCCGGCGGAAAGCAGGATTTTCCAGCACCTTGCGCATACAGGCGGCGATGGAATCAGGATTTTCTGGATCAAAGGTGGCATCTTCACGCCCGATGACTTCAGGAAGGCTTGTTGTGTTGCTGGCAATGGCTGGGGCGCCGCAGGCCATGGCTTCACCCAGGGGCAATCCGAAGCCTTCATGTCGTGACGGACACACGAACAGGCCACAAATTGAATAGAGATCCCGAAGATCATTCTCATGTACAAATTGACTATAAACGAGGCGCTTTAACGGAATGCCAAGCTCGGTTGCCCGCTGATACAGTCTGTTACGGTCACGCTGCCCAGCGATGAAAAGCTGATGACGTGCCTGCAATTCTGACGGAAGCCGTGCATAGGCGGCAAGGAGTCCAGCCTCATTCTTGGTTGGACTGTCCGCAGAAAGGAACATGATGAATGACTCATGCAAACCATATCGTTGCAGCAGTGCGGCACGTTCCGTTGTTGAGAGTAAAGCTGGGCTGAATTTGGCACTGATACCCGTGCGGATATTGAAAATGCGATCCACCGGATACCCAAGATACTGGATAGCTTCGTTTCTGCTGGATTCAGAGATTGCCAGCAAGCCATCGCAAAGCGTCATTTCCTGCAATGTGCGGTAGTACCAGCGTGTATGCAAAGAGGGTAGTTCTGAACTGCCGAAGACATCGTCGTGACGCATTAGCGGTATCAGGTCGTAGCAGGTTGCCACGATAGGCAATGAAACAAGTTGACGCGCTGATGTGCTGATAACGTCGTCACCTGCGCCATCAAAAAGGCTGCTTACATGCACCAGATCGGGTTGCAGGGAAGCAATAAATTGAGCACGTAGTGTTTCTGAGAATGGTCGCCGTGCGGTTCCATAAAACGTTGCTGCTGTATTGCGGGGTGGATGCCATACACGAATGTTCTCGCGTGGCAAAATCGCTGAGAATTGGGCAGAAAGCTCCTCGGCAGTATCCATAAACGCGCCACTGAGTGCGATGATGACTTCGTGCTCGCGTGCCTCACGAGCCATTGCCAGCGCGAGCTCTCTCGAATAACGGCCGATTCCTCGAGTGCTGCTGTGCCCTTGAGCCGCTTGTAGATCAATGACAAGACGCATGGTGTTGTTTCTAAAAATGCAATGTGGGAAAGGCGATTTTGAATACAATAAATCAAACAGATTCCGCAACTGCGGGATTGTTTGTGATCAATTGCCGATACAGGCGCGCTTCTTCCAGGCTAAGATCGGTTGCTATTGCAAGCGGAGTAGCCATACTACTCACTGATGCCTGGTGCTGTATGGATGCGGTTTGCTCATACACCCGGTATCGACGAGCTAACCACTCTACTGGCCCTGGAGCAACACTACGGATGAACTGTATACCACGCTGCCCTCCTGGCAGCCTTAACACTAAACGTGCGCCACGATGAAATATCCTGCGGGCAAGCTGCTTGCCTGGTAGCATGTGCCGCACCCTGCGCAACGGTGCCGTTACGCGCCAGGACGTACTGTCAAGCATTGCCGCTACCTGTTCCTTGGCCTGTTGTGCGGCATGCTGTGCAACATGGGTGGCATGCTGTGCTTCGTTGCTACGCCGCGTCTGTTCAGCCAGATCAGCACGGGTCTGCTGGATCGTTTCGTTGAGTGTGTGCGCTATTTGTTGCATCTGCTGCATGGCTTTGGCTGAATGGTGGCTTGCCGCTTCTGCCGCACATGCCGATTGCCTTACGGATGTGATGGCCTGACGGCTTACGGTATTTGCCTCACGTAGTGTCTTATCCGCATGTTCACGTACCTGCTTCACTTCCTGAGCCGCCTGTTCTTGAACCTGTTGCAGTTTCTGTTCCGCTCGCTCAGCGCGTTGCGCTAATTGCGGAGAAGCCGTGAAATTATCGAAGACATTGGGCTGTACCTGAAAATGTCTTCTTAGTTCATCCTTCATTTCATCGGCCAGGTAAAACCGGTTCAGGCCATCAAACCAGACGAAGCTGTAACCTTGCGAGGTGAGTATTGATTCCCAGGTGTGTGATTCTTCACTGGACAAAGGCAGGGTCGCTTCTACCAGCACGATCCAGGGGCGGAAATGGCAAAAGTCCGCGCCAGCCAAAACATCACCCTCGGCACCTTCCACATCCACCTTCATGAAGTGGATTGGGCCATGAGGGCAGTGTTGTCGACAGATTTCAGCCAATGGCAGGACTTCAATGGTTTCGTCCTTGACTTCCCAGCCATTGGCGCGATGGTGTGCAGCGATTCCGACGTCAAAGGTTGAAAGGCCAGTACCATCAATCCGATGGAATATCTGTGAAGTTGCTTTACGGCCAGCGGCTAGTTGTAAATTGATGTCGTGAGGGCGCGCCGCATTCAGTAATGCAAAATAGGCCGACTGTGGTTCCAGATTGATGCCGTGCCAGCCATGATCATAGAAAAGTTTGGTGACTGAAAGATCAACTGGATCAGCAGCCCCAACGTCGATGTAGAATCCATTGCGCACGTGCCCAAGAGCACGCCACAGCATGATGTCTTCCTGGTTTTGCGCGAAGGAGATTAGTGTCATGGAGAATCAGGCCGAAATATTGATTGAATCACGCGCGAGCAGGCGTTCACTTGCTTCAAGCACGTGATCTGGCGTAACCGCATATAAGCACGGCACGCCCCACGGGCATTGCTCTGGTGTCTTGAGGCCGCATGGCTGGCACGGTGTCCATCCGCCAATTGCTACTGCGTCAATGCCTGCTGGTCGCCAGACTTCCATGCGATCCTGCCCGGACAGCACAACAACCGTTGGTACGTCGAGCGCTGCTGCCAGATGCGATATGCCAGTGTCATTACTGATGCACAGTGCGGCCTGGGCAATGAATTGCGGCAGCTGAGCAATTGGCTGGTCGATAACGAGTCGCACACGTGCCTCGGGTAGCATGGTGGCAAGCTGTTCTGCACTTTGCTGTTCAGCCCTGCCGCCAAGAATCACGAGATCAAAATCGTAACGTTCTATCAGTGCGCGGCCCACTTCGGCGTAATGCTCAAGTGGCCAAAGGCGGATAGGGCTGCCTGCGCCGATCGATAACAACGCGAATGCTTTTGCTGATGTGGCGCGCGACGTGCGTATAAGGCGTTCGCGTAAAGGATGCGGTGCGCGTTCACCAAATGCGGCTACAACCGTTGCCGCCAGCATTTGCAGGCGCAGCTCAGCTTGCAGCGAACGTGAGTGCAGCTCGCCATCCGTAATCCCTTGGGGGTGTGGTACGACAAGATCAAGGTACGGCAGACCAGGCTCGGCTGGGGCGGGAAAACCAGCACGGTATCGCGAGCGGATACGGTAGAGGCACGGTGTCGTGTCTGTGCCGTAGCGTAGATCAACAGCCAGATCATAGCTATCTGGAATGGCTGCGACAACAGCGTCCTGCAATTGCTTCACGCGATTCCCCGAGTGCACCCATTCACGCGAGAGCGCAGGAAAGAAGTCAAATGGAATAATCTGGTCAAAAAAACCGGACTGATGCGCCCAGTCCACGCTCCAGCTTGCACAAACAAGCGTGATGTGCGCTTTTGGGAAGCCCTCGCGCAATACGCGCATGGCGCGCATGCCTACAACGAAATCACCGATATGATCGAGCTTCAGGATTACGATACGCTGAATTGGCGCGGGGCGTGTTTCCGTTGCTGCGGGTATATCCATTACGGTACCACCCAGCCATACGATCTGCGGTACTGGTGGTGGCGTAACAGTCGGAGCGGGTTGAACGGATTGAGGGATATGCGACCGAATAGCGGGTGTTGTCGATAACGTCGATGAAATCTGACGTGTGCGCTGTACCAGTGGCACATAGACCCTGCGCGCCCAATATTCACGACGGGAGTTTGGGGGGGCTAGTTTTCGACGCAGCCCTCGTAATCCATGAATGAATCGGACCATGATCAGCGTCATGAGTATCAGCCCGTAAAGTTGGTTGCGCTGTGAGACGTTCCTGTTTTCTGAAGCATGCGAGTCAGGGTTTCCCGCAGCGGTGGTGTGTTCAGTGTAATACCATTGGCGCGAAGCAGGCGGTTCAGCTTGCCAGGGTCTCCGCAAAGCCGGTGCACTTCGTTTTTGCGCACGAAGGCCGGATTGACCTCAATCGTCATCCAGTGCCCCGTGATCGATTCAAAAGTACCAATGATTTCCCGCAGCGCGTACGGACGACCAGAGCAGATGTTATAGGTTTCACCAGGCTGGCCATGCAGCAACAGGCCCATGCAGGCATCGCAGACAAACCGCACGTCGTTGAACTCCCGCTCAACATCCAGATTGCCAAGCGCCACCGCAGCAGCGCGCCTGGCAAAATGGCTGGCGAGTTTGGGAATCACAAAATTGATGTCCTGGCCTGGCCCGGTATAGTTAAAAGGCCGTGTGATGACGATGTTCAGCCGTTCAGCGTAAGTTCTGGCCATGTATTCCATTGCCAGCTTGCTCATCGCGTAATGATTCACAGGCGCAGGTGGATGCGTTTCGGCCAGCGGGGAGCGCTCGCTGTTGCCATACACATTGGCACTGCTGGCAAGCAGCACGCGATGCGGCGCAACGGGTAACTGCGCGAGGGCGTCGAGCAGATATGTCGTACCGACGACGTTGACGGCGTAGAACGCACCAAGGTTCGTGTGCCCCACGAAACTGATGGCGGCCAGATGCACAACAGCATCCGGCGCTATCTGGCGCACTTCGTCATGCAGCGCATCCTTGTCTGTCAGATCGGATTGCAGCGCAACGACATCGTGCCCTGCTGCCAGCGCCTGTGTGGTGAAGTGGCATCCAGTGAAACCGTTCGCTCCGGTGACAAGGATTTTCAAAACGGGAACCCCTGAGCGCTTCGGCGAAGATCAGCCTCAACCATCATCTGGCACAGTTGTTCCAGCGTGGTTTTCGGCTCCCATCCCAGTTTGGCCCTGGCTTTGGCGGGATTGCCAATCAGCAGGTCGACCTCGGCCGGGCGGTAAAACCTGGGGTTGACGCGTACTACCGTTTTACCTGTGGCAGTATCCACGGCAGATTCCTGCTCGGCAGCGCCTTTGAAGTCCACCGTGATGCCAGCCGCCCTGAAAGCCATGCGCACGAAATCGCGCACTGTTTCGGTCCGGTTGGTTGCCAGCACGAAGGTGTCAGGTTCGCCAGCTTGCAGCATACGCCACATGCCTTCCACGTATTCCCTGGCGAACCCCCAGTCACGCCTGGCATCCAGATTACCCAGTTCAAGCACATCCAGCGTGCCCTGCCTGATTCTGGCTACGGCATCCGTGATCTTGCGGGTAACGAATTCACGCCCACGCAGCGGGCTTTCGTGATTGAACAGGATACCGCTGGAACCGAAGATGCCATAACTCTCACGATAATTTACCGTCATCCAGTGCGCGTACAGTTTGGCCACGCCATAAGGGCTGCGCGGGTAAAAGGGCGTGTCTTCAGTTTGCGGGACAGCTTGAACCTTGCCGAACATCTCGGAGGTGGACGCCTGGTAAAACCGGATCTTCGGGTTTGTGAGCCGGATGGCTTCCAGCAGGTTGAGCGCGCCCATGCCAGTGATCTGCGCAGTGGTTACAGGCTGGTTGAAGCTGACGCCGACGAAGCTTTGCGCGGCGAGGTTATATACTTCATCCGGCTGTGTCTCACGCATGAGTGTGATCGAGCTGCCCAGATCTGTCAGATCGTATTCGACGAGGTGTAAATCCGGGTTATTCTGGATCCCGAGTTCCTCGATGCGCCAAAAATTAACGGAGCTCGTGCGGCGATAGGTACCATAGACACGATACCCCTTTTCCAGAAGCAGTTCAGCCAGATAGGCTCCATCCTGCCCCGTGATTCCAGTGACGACTGCGCATTTCATGGTGTGAGTGTTGTTGCTCATGGTTGCCATCCATTAGGGGGGGTAATGAACTGAGTTACATTTTTCTGAACAACGTTTCGAGCCGCAATTTCATGGCTTCGCCAACCGACTTCGTACTGTAGCGCTGCTTGACCCTTGCGCATGCGATCCTGCCACGCGCCTTGCCATCCAGTGGGTCACTTGCCACCTGTCGCATGATACCAGCAGCGGCATCTACATCGGGTTCGGCCCAAACCTGCCCGGTGGACCATGGGTACTCATGGGGTTGAATCTTGCGTAACTGGCAGGGCACAGGGTAGCCTGTGTCGTCTGAAAGAAAGTCTGTCGAACCAGAGAAGTCCGTGGCGATAACGATGCGCCCAAACGTCATTGCCTCAGCCATGCCCAGCCCGAAACCTTCCGCACGATGCAGCGAAACATAGGCGTCGGATGCCTGAATCAGGCCGAGCATCCCGTTTCGTGACATATTTCCGTCGAACATGAGAATACGCGGATCCTGCCTCATTGCATTTTCGATGATCGCCCTGACCTCAGGAAAGTGATCTGGCGCACCTGTCGATTTAATGACCAGTCCAGCATTCTCCGTGCCGTTCGGGAATGCCCGCTGGAACGCGTCGAGCACGCCAAGCGGATTCTTCCTGAAAGGCGACGAATAGTAGTCAAAACTGAACATGAAATAGAAGCGGTTTTCTTCCATGCCATAGTGCGCGCGCCCCAGATAATCACCTGCGGTATCTGCTATTGCGGGAGGCATCACAACGATCGGGCCATCGAATATGCCAGCGAACGCTCTGGCGATGAATTCGTTCGGTGCCCATATTTCATGAATGTTGGCAAGGTATGGCTTCCATGCCCTGGGCGCCTTTGGCAGCTCCCAGTAGGGGCGCAGGATGTTGTACGAATGTTTCAGCAATGCTGGATTGAGTGAACGGAATACGGTCGGCACCTGATCGCAGGCTACCTCGATGCAGTTGACCTCATACGGATGTTTGAACTCGTAGCGCTCAGGCATGTACGGGCCGATCATCCGGGTTTTTATGCCAGCGCGGAAGGGGTAGATCGCAAAAGGTAACTTCGCGTGGGCGGCGGCATCAAGATTTGCCCGGAACGCTTGCCCCAGGCCCAGTGCGCCTTCGGCATACCCAATGAACAGGACGCCGTGTTGCAATGGCATGTCTGCTTTCTGCGTGATGGCCCACCAAAGCATCCTGATTCCACGGCAGGATGTTGAACGCAGAAAGTTCAGCATGCGGCGCATCATCATGTGCGTCCGTAAATATCCTCAAAGCGCACGATGTCATCTTCGCCCAGGTATTCACCACTTTGCACTTCAATCATCACCAGGTCCAGAACGCCAGGATTTTCCAGGCGGTGTCTGTGCCCGGCAGGGATGTATGTAGATTCGTTGGTACTGACAAAAATTTCCTGATCGCCATTAACCACCCTGGCCATGCCGCTCACCACAATCCAGTGTTCGCTACGGTGGTGGTGCATTTGCAGGCTCAAACTGCCACCTGGCTTGACTTCAATGCGCTTGATCTTGAAGCGCGCACCTTCCTCCAGCACAGTGTAGGTGCCCCATGGACGGGTCACTGTGCGGTGCAGTTTGTAAGCTTCGTGGTTCTGCTTTTTGAGGATGGCCACGACCTTCCTGACTTCCTGGGCCTTGTCAGGATGGGACACCAGCAGGGCATCGGGCGTGTCGATAATCATCAGGTTGTCGACCCCAACGGCAGCGACCACGCGGTCATGGCCGTACACATAAGTGTTCTGACTATCGACAAAAACTGATTTGCACGTGGTGCGGTTGCCGTCAATATCGGGTGCGGACAGTGCGCGTACCGCTACCCAGGAGCCGATGTCGCTCCAGCCGAAATCGGCGGGTACCACAGCAACCTTGCCGGAGCGCTCCATCACAGCATAGTCGATGGAAATATCGGGTACCCGGGAGAAGGATTCTGTGGGAATTTCCAGCATCGAGCCATCATGCGGCATGGATTCCCAGCAAGCCTGAACTGTGCTGGCAACATCAGGTGCGTAATGGGACAGCTCGTCAAGAATGGCGCCTGCCTTGAAGCAGAACATGCCGGAGTTCCAGTAGAAATTTCCCGCCTGGAGGTATTCACGGGCCTTTTCCAGACCAGGCTTTTCAACGAAACGCTGTACATGTTTTCCATTGCCAAGGGCCTCGCCCGCCTCAATGTAGCCAAAGCCAGTTTCGGGGGCAGTGGGAACAATGCCAAATGTGGCCAGGTAACCCTGCTGGGCCAGGCTGGCTGCCGCCCTGACGGTTTGCACGAAACGATCCTGATCCTGAACGAGATGATCTGCGGGCAGCACCAGCAACAGGGCATCGCGGCCGTATTTTTCCGCTACACTGTGCGCAGCCAGGGCTACGGCCGGAGCAGTGTTGCGTCCCGCAGGCTCAAGCAGAAAGCCGCTGGCCTGGCCCACCCTGGCGCGCGCCAGTTCATCCTTGCTCATGAAGTAGTAGTCGCGGTTGGTGACGGTCAGTATCCCGGCGTCTTCTCCTGTACCGGCCGCTGCTGCCATGGCCCGGCAGTACGTCTTGAACAGCAGGCTCTCACCATCGGCCAGTTTCATGAAAGGTTTGGGATAGCCCTCGCGGGAAACAGGCCACAGCCGGGTTCCGGCTCCGCCGGAAAGTATGACGGGAATTAACATTGTTCTTATCAACTCGCTAGTAACGATGCTGCAAATTTTACATCATTGGCCATAAATGCAGGGGTGAACATGCTGGGGTTCAGGCAACGGAAACACATTAAGGAAGTGGTCTTCGTTGATGATTTTTTTCGGGTACCGGAGAATGGACTTCCTGCATTTTCGGAAAACCGTAAATTTTTGCGTGCGTTCTTTGGGGCAGCTGCTTTGCGAGCAAACTGGCGCGTGCGCGAGGTTTGTGCGCAATCCCAGGGCGGAGCCATTCCTGTGCCGGAAATCATGGAATCACTGGGGCTGCCGCAAAATCTGGAGGGTTGGGCCAGAGCGTGTACGGCTGATCTGGCGCCAGCAGCCGGACATCTTGGGCCGCTGGCGTTGTCGCCTGCCAGTCTCGTGATTGGCTGGGGCTTGCCGCCATCCATCATGCAGTATGTGGATAACCAGGGTGCGGCATTTATGGATGTAGAGATTCATTCGATCCGCTTCACACGCAACCTGCATCTGGCTGTGCGCACGAACGATCCTGCCATTCGGGGCGAACTGGAGCAGCTGCGTATTGATGAAGAAAGTTTCTGGTCTGCGGCGGCAGGGCTTCGAGGCTACTTTGCCAGACGTGGGCAGCCGTTCATCGTGCGGCCTGATCTTCGTGTGGGCCTGTTTGTCGGGCAAACCGCTGTCGATCTGGCTTTGGTGGGCGATGGGCGTCTGATGCGGCCTGTCGATTTCGTCCCGCAAATCACACAGTGGGCACAACAGGTCGATCTACTGGTTATCCGCCCTCATCCCGACTGGGTTCACGCGACTTCACTGGATGTGCTGCTGGACAACGTGCCCAATGCTGTGCTCGCTGGCTGCAATACCTACAACCTGCTCTGTGCAGACAATCTGGCCTTCGTGGGCGGTATATCCTCCAGCGTGTTCAGGGAAGCGCCTTATCTGGGCTGCAATGATGTGCGGCAATTGCTCGTGGATGACCGTAACACAGCCAGCCATTTGCCAGCAACCTGCTCGCCCTGGATTCCCGTCAGGCTTGACGTTGCCAGCCTCCGCACTTTACAGGCCTTCGCGCAGGCGCGACAAAACGGGAAGGGGTGCAACCTGTCCCGAGATTTTTCTTCCTCTGATCGGCGCTCAACATTTCCTGACGAGATGCTCAACGATATCTTTGCCTATCGTTGGGGATTCGATCTGGCCGCAAGCGGCTTGCCAGAATTGCCCGAACTCGCGCCTGGGCAATCAGTAAGTCTGGCGGCTGGCGCGCCGGGTGCAGTGTATGTCCTGTTTGGGTATGGCTGGCATAGCCCGGAAAACTGGGGGGTGTGGAGTACTGGCGGGCGGGCCAGTTTGATCATTCCGCTGGCGGCTGCCTGCTGCTGCGCTGGGAAACAGCTCGAGTTATCCCTGCGTGGGCGCTTATACGTCCCAGTACCCGTGACTCATCCCACGGTACGCATTCTGGTCAATGGCCATGAATGCCAGACTCGCGCTGGTCAGGATGGCGGGGTGGAGTGGGTGATCCACTTCGATGCTGATGCGGTCAAACACCGGATGCTTGTCATCTCTGTTGACGTGCAAGGAGCGTTACGTCCCTGTGACGCGAGCGGAAGCGATGACGTACGGGTTCTGGGCTATGGTCTGGAATGCATTACCTTGCGTGGAAGTGGTGAGTCTGGCCCCGGCACGCAACCTGGGGTATCACGTTAGTTTGCCCGGGATCCCCATGTGGCTCGACACCCACTGCCATCTCGACGCTGCGCTCATGCGCGATTTTTTGCACTCTTTGCAGCGCGGCTTCGCGGTGTTCCTGCCTGGCGCACTGCGTGCACCACAGGCCTTCCCGGATATTGGCCGC
>Ga0209738_10000257_pt1 | contig 11396 bp, 10 predicted proteins | sample TergutNc150P5_FD_187289 | JGI IMG/M metagenome (GOLD analysis project Ga0209738, IMG submission 187289) | Nasutitermes corniger P5 segment gut microbial community from laboratory colony in Florida, USA - Nc150 P5 (SPAdes) (version 2) | ecosystem: Host-associated > Arthropoda: Insects >...
AGGCGCCACACACCGCCATGACTGAGGCTGCCGACTTGAACTCGACCGGCGCGCCGCATTGGGGACACAGGATGCGTTGCATGAGCCGTCGTCAGCCGCCCATGATCTGCTTGAGAACCGCGGCCTTGGTAGCGTCGTAGTCCTGTTGCGTAATCAAGTTTTGGTCCAGCAGCGCCTTGAGTTGCTGCAAGCGCTGCGCGGGATCGCCAGCCAGCGCCGATGCCGGAGCGGCTGCTCCGGCGGCCGCGCCGGTTACACCTGCCGAGGTATCGTTCGTGCCGGCGCTTCGTACCAAACCCGCCTGTGTGCTCATGTTCGCCGTCATGGTCTGGGCCAGCACGGCGCCCGCTGCCAGACCCGCACCTATGCCGGCGATGCCGCCCTCGTTCTGCGCGGCCAGCGGAATGGAACTGGCGGCCTGATACTGCGTGAATTTGTTCAGGTCGCCGCTCATGCTGACGGCAATGCGGGTGTCCAGCGCCTTTTGCAAAGGTTCCGGCAGCGAGACGTTTTCCACCGTGAAGTTGTCCAGCTTGATGCCATAGCGCTCGAACGCTGGCGCCAGCGCGGCAGCGACGTTCTGGGACATCAACCCCTGGTTGGCTGCCATGTCGATAAAAGGTACGGATGAGCTGCCTAGCGTGCTGCTCAAGGTGGCGACCACCATATTGCGCAGTTGTTCTTCCAGATCGTCTGCCGTGTAGACATCCCGCGTGCCGCTGATCTCGCGGTAGAACAGGCCGGGATCGGCAACGCGGTAGGTATAAATGCCGTAAGCGCGCACCCGCACCATGCCGAACTCGCTATCGCGTATCGTCACCGGCTGCGCCGTGCCCCAGCGGCGCCCCAATTGCAAGCGGGTACTAAAGAACACCACGTCCGACTTGAAAGGCGACTCGAAGAGTTTGTCCCAGTTCTTCAAATAAGTGAGAAGCGGCAGCGTCTGCGTGGTCAGCTTGTACATCCCCGGTCCAAAGATGTCGGCGACCTTGCCTTCATTGACGAAGACGGCTGTCTGCGATTCGCGCACCGTCAGGCTGGCACCGTACTGGATTTCGAAGTCCTGCATGGGATAACGCCATGCCAGGACGCCATCACCCTCCTCGTTCCATTGGAGGATGTCGATGAACTGTTTGCGGATGAAAGAACCGAGGCTCATGGAAACTCCCGAAGTGTGACCTCTGTCAGGTGAGACAGGCGGCATTGATGATGCCGACGGACAACGAGATACCGCCCATCAAGCCGCCCATTGCGGCATTGTTTTCGCGGATCGCCTGATTCATCTCGCGTATGGCGCGCGAAGCAATGCAATAGGCCAGAACCTGGACGACCATCGCGCCGATGGCCCAGGTCAGGAACATCGCATACCTGGCGTGGATGACGATACTGGCGCAAAGCGTGAGGCTAAAACCGATCAGTGCGCCGCAATAAGAAATTGCGGCGGCGGTGTTGCCCGCGCGAATCAAAGTCATTTCGTCGAAGTTGGTGACGTGGGAATAGATGAAGGCGAACAAGCCAAGCAATACCAAAGCGGATGCCAGGTAGATGAGATAAGCGATGGCTGGCGTCGTGAACATGAGTTGCCTTGTGTCGAGTTTGCAGCGTATGCCGTTTTTAACATAAGTTTGTTTAGTATACTTGTACGGTAAGTTTTATTTTTTGACCAACATCGCGTTGTATTTATGCGGGACCGTGCGCTGATACTTGCTGTATTGATTGTTGCTTCGTGCGGTCTAGGCTATGAGCTGATCGGCAGTGCGCTTGCCAGCTATCTGCTGGGCGATTCCATTCTGCAATTTTCCACGGTCATCGGCTGTTATTTGTTTGCCATGGGCGTGGGTTCCTGGCTGTCGCGTTACGTTAACGACGACGCGGTGCTGGACCGTTTCATCGACGTCGAACTGCTGATTGGACTGATCGGCGGCTGCTCGGCTGCGGTGTTGTTCATGGTATTTGCCTGGGTGGCGGCGCCGTTTCATACAGCCCTTTATGTTTGCATCTTTTTGATCGGCATGCTGGTGGGCATGGAAATTCCGCTGGTGATGCGTATTTTTAATCGCCAACGGACCGAGTTTCGCGAATTGGTCGGTCGGGTTCTGACGTTTGACTACTTAGGGGCGCTGGTGGTGTCGCTGGTGTTCCCGCTGCTGTTGGCGCCTTATTTGGGATTGTTGCGTACTGGCTTTTTGTTCGGTATTTTCAACGCGGGCGTTTCGTTGTGGACCGCCTGGCTGTTCCGTGAACATTTGTCTCGCCCTTTGGCCAAGATATGGCTCGCCTGTTTGGCGATCGGCCTATTGGCGGTAGGCTTTTGCCTGTCCGGCCAAATGACGGGCTGGGCCGAACGAGGGATGTATGGCGATCAAATCATCTATGCCGAAACCACGCCCTATCAGCGCCTGGTGGTGACGCGCTGGCGCGATGACTTGCGCTTGCACATCAATGGCAATTTGCAATTTTCATCGCGCGATGAACACCGCTATCACGAAGCCCTGATTCATCCGGGGCTGGACGCCTTGCCATGGGCGCGCAACGTACTGGTGCTGGGCGGCGGCGACGGCTTGGCGCTGCGCGAAATACTCAAGCACAAGAATATCGAACACGTCACGCTGGTGGACTTGGACCCCGCCATGACCAAGCTGTTCTCGACTTTGCCGCCGCTGGTGGAATTGAACCAGGGGTCGCTGAAGAATCCGCGCGTAACGGTCATCAACGCTGACGCGGGCGCTTGGCTGGCAACGAACGCCGATGTTTATGACTTCATCGTTGTGGACTTTCCCGATCCAACCAACTTCGGCCTGGGCCGCCTGTATTCCACGCCCGTATTCCGGTTGATGGCGCGGCATCTTTCCGAAAACGGCTATATGGTCGTGCAATCGACTTCGCCGTACTTTGCTCCGCATGCGTTCTGGAGCATCAATGCCACGTTGAAAGAGGCCGGTCTGCATACCTGGCCGTATCACTGCTATGTGCCGTCTTTTGGCGATTGGGGTTTCATCCTCGCGGGCAAACGCGCCGATTACACGCCGCCCGTGCGCATTTCGGTGCCCACGCGCTATCTGGACGGGCCGACGCTTCAGGAGATGTTCCACTTCCCCGCCGACATGCCGGCGCTGAACATGCCGCCCAATCGGCTCAACGAACAATCACTGGTGCGCTATTTCGACGAAGATTGGCGCAAGGTCATCCGCTGATGCAGCGACGGACGTTTTTACTCGGCGCGGCGGCCGGCGCGGCGGCGGTAGGCACCATCGCTCAACTGACGGTGCGAGAAATTACGCCGAGCATTGCCTATCCGGGAATGCGCGAAGGGCACTGGTTGCGCGACGGCGGGACTTTACCGGCGCCAAGCGGCGGCGAACAGCGCGTTGGCGTGGCAGTGCTCGGCGCCGGCGTGGCCGGGCTGTCTTGTGCCTGGCAATTGGCGCGCCGCGGCTATCGTGATTTTGTCGTACTGACCGGACCGGAATTCGGCGGCAACGCATCGGGCGGCGGCGCAGGCGATCTGGCTTATCCGCAGGGCGCCCATTACCTGCCCCTGCCTTCACGCGCCAGCACCCATGTGCGCGACATGCTGGCCGAATTCGGCGTCATTTTGGATGGCGCGCAAACCGCGTATCCGTATATGGACGAGGCCGTGGTCGTGCATGGCCTGGACGAAAGGCTGTTGCGCAATGGCCGTTGGGAAGACGAACTGGTGCCCCCGGGCCGTACCCCGGCGGAACAGGCGCAGCATGACGCCTTCTTCCGCTACGTCGAAGGTCTGCGCGAGGCGGTGGGGGCCGATGGGCGCAAGCTGTTTTGCATTCCGCTGGCTTTGTCCTCGCGGGATGCGCAATGGCGCGCACTGGACAACTTGACCTTCAAAGAGTGGTTGCTGCGCCAAGGCTATACCTCGCCGGCACTGCATTGGTATTTGAACTACTGCTGCCGCGATGACTATGGCGCGCCGCACGACCGGATCTCCGCTTGGTTCGGGCTGCACTATTTTTGTTCGCGGGACGGCCACGCCAGCAATGCACCGGACAGCGCCGTACTGACTTGGCCCAATGGGCTGGCGCGCATGGTGGATTACTTGCGCACCTCCATCACCCGACATTTGGGCCGCAGCGACTGGCTACTGTCCGGGTCGGCCATGCGGGCGCGGGAACAAGGCAGCGCGGTGAACGTGCTGGTGGCCGACGGCTTTGCCGCATCAAGCGCGTCCGGGCGGCTCGCTACCCGGACGCTGCGAGCCGATCGCATCGTTTGCGCCATGCCGCTGTTTGTTGCCGCCTACGTCGTATCTGACTTGCCCGCCTATGGTTACGATCACACCGTACACCAGTTGCCCCATGCGCCATGGGTGGTCTCCAATTTCACCCTGCAAGGTTTCCCGCACGAATTGGAAGGCGCGCCGCTGGCCTGGGACAACGTGGTCTATGAAGGCCCAGGGCTGGGCTATGTGGTATCGACCCATCAACTGATCCGCGTGGCGCCGCCGCCGCGCACGGTATTTACCGCTTATCAGGCCGTTAGCGCGTCGGCACCCGATGAGGCACGCCGCTGGTTGGCACAGGCCGATGCGCGCGCATTGCGCGACCAAGCCGCCATCGACTTGCTGGCGGCCTATGGTGACGGCGACTTCTGGCGCCGCGCAGTGCGCTTGGACATCACCGTGCGCGGCCATGCCATGGCAACGCCGGCGCCAGGGTACTTGAATAATCCCGCACTGGCGGCCTTGCGCGAAGCGGATGGACGTGTGCTTTTTGCGCATTCCGACCTGTCGGGGTATTCGGTATTTGAAGAAGCATCGTGGTGGGGCGTGAGGGCTGCGTCGCGCATTTTGGGCGAGGCGTAATCAACACACAAGAAGTGCAGGGAAGATGATGCGCCAACATTGAGATACGATGTATCTCACATCATTCAAAGAAGGCATCATGACAGCCAGCACCGCCATGGTCCACGTCCGCATGGACCAGAACATCAAGGCGCAGGCTGCGGAAACGCTGGCCGCGATGGGCTTGTCCGTCTCCGATGCGGTGCGTGTCTTTCTAACCCGCGTCGTTGCCGATAAAGAACTGCCGTTCGCGCTCAAGGCGCCCAATGCTGATAGCCGCGCAGCGCTGGCCGAGGCCGGCCGGATCGTCAAGAGCCGCCGCGCCCGCTTTGCCACCGCTCGCCCGAATGGCGGGATCACCCGCTGACGGGCGACTGGCACGGCCATCGGGAATGCCACATCGGCGGCGACTTTCTGCTGATCTACGCTCTCGCCTGCGCGGGAATGACGACGGAAAAGCCGGCTGGGCCTACTTCTAATTCCCGCCCGGAAGCTTGCCGTCTACGCCCTGCACGTAGAAGTTGATGCTCCTCAGGAAATTGTCGTCGGCGACTTGCCCCTGGGCCAGCACGTTCTTGCCGGTGTTGCTTTGGATGGGGCCTTTCCAGATGACGTAGCTGCCGTTTTTCAGGCCAGCTTTGATGTCGCTCAGTTTGTCTCTGACGTCTTGCGGCACGTCGTCGGCAATGGATACGAAGTCGATCGCGCCTTCCTTGACGCCCCACCAGTACTGGCCGGGTTTCCACGTGCCGTCAAGCACGTCCTGCGTGGTCTTTTTATAGAACGGCTCCCAATTGATGACGGCGGAACCCAAGTGCGCCTTGGGGCCGTAGGCGGTCATGTCGCTGTCCCAGCCGAAGGCACGCTTGCCCATGGATTCGGCGGTTTTGATGACGGCGGGTGAATCCGTGTTTTGCATCAGCACGTCCGCGCCGCCGTTGATGAGGGCGGTGGCCGCCTCGGTTTCCTTGGGCGGGTTGTGCCAGTCGCCGACCCACACCACGTGCACCTTGACTTTGGGGTTGAAGATCTGCGCGCCCATCGTGAAGCTGTCGATATTGCGGATGACTTCCGGGATAGGCACCGAACCGACCACGCCCAGCACGCCGGTCTTGCTCATCTTGCCCGCGACCACGCCGGCCATGTAGGCGCCTTCATAGGTGCGCGCGTCGTAGGTGCCCAGGTTGGGGGCGGTCTTGTAACCGGTGGCGTGCTCGAACTTGACTTGCGGCGCATCGGCGGCGACTTTGAGCATCGGCTCCATAAACCCGAAGCTGGTGCCGAAGATCAGCGTATAGCCCCGCTGCACCAGGTCGCGGATGACGCGCTCGGCATCCGGCCCTTCGTTGACGCTGTCAACATAGGTGGTGGTGATTTTGTTACCGAAGTCTTTTTCCAGCGCCTTGCGCGCGCTGTCATGCGCGTAGCTCCAGCCGCCGTCGCCGACCGGGCCGACGTAGAAAAAGCCGATCTTGAGCGGGCCGGAAGCAGCCGTCGCAGGCGCTGACGCGGCGGCCACGGTGCTGGACGCGCTCGCGCTGCTGTTGCTGCCTTGGCTGCAACCCGTCAGCAAGGTGGCCGCGCCCAGGGCGGCGAATGCGCTGGCAGCCAGCGCGGTCAGACGCAAAAAAGCACGCGGCAGTGCGTACTTGTACGGATCGCTCATCGGTGTCCTCCAAAAACAAGGCGACAAAGCACAAAACCCGTATTGTCATTCCGCCCGGCTTACGCGCGATGGCAGGCTTTATCTTTCCGAATGGAACGGCTTGCCCAGCGACGCGGGCATGTTGGCGCGGATCCACGCCGGGTTGCGTGAAATCAGCGCCAGCACGATCACCGTGGCCAGATACGGCATCATGGTCAGAAACTGGCTGGGGATTTGCACGCCCTGGCTTTGCAGCTGGAATTGCAGCATCGTCACGCCGCCGAACAGGTACGCGCCCAGCAGCACGCGCGCGGGCCGCCAAGTGGCAAAGGTGGTCAGCGCCAGCGCAATCCAGCCGCGGCCCGCCACCATGTCCTCGACCCACAGCGGCGTGTAAATCAGCGACAGATACGCGCCCGCCAGTCCGCACATTGCGCCGCCGAAAACCACCGCCGCCAGCCGGATGCGCCGCACCGGGTAGCCCAGCGCGTGCGCCGCTTCGGGCGACTCGCCCACCGCGCGCAGCACCAGCCCGGCGCGGGTGCGGCCCAAAAACCAGATCAGCGCCAGCGCCAGCAGCGCCGTGCCGTACACCAGCGGATGCTGGCGGAACAGCGCCGGGCCGACAAAGGGAATGTCGGACAGGCCCGGAATGGCGAAGTTGGGCCGCTCCGGCAATTTGGCCTGCACGTAATGGATGCCCGCAAAGGCCGAGAACCCCGCGCCGAAAAGCGACAGCGCCAGCCCCGTTGCGTATTGGTTGGTGTCGAGCCAAATCACCAGCACGCCGAACACGGCGGCCAGCAGCGCCCCGGCGGCCATGCCCGCGGCAAAGCCCGCCCAGTCGCTGCCGGTATGCACGGTGGCGGCGTAGCCCGCAATGGCCGCGCACAGCATCATGCCTTCCGCGCCCAAATTGACGATGCCGGTTTTCTCGTTGATGAGCAGGCCCAGCGACGCAAGCGCCAGTACCGTTCCGGCGTTGAGCGTGGCGGCCAGCAGCAAGGCGTAGGCGTGCATCAGTGCGCTTCCTTAACCCGCCGGATGCGGTAGTACACCAGCGTGTCGCAGGCCAGCAGCGTAAACAGCAGCAGCCCCTGAAACACGCCGGTAATCGACTTGGGCAGCCCCAGGCGCGATTGCGCCAGCTCGCCGCCGATGTAGAACATGCTCATCAGCACCGACGAAAGCACCATGCCCAGCGGGTGCAGCCGCCCGACGTAGGCCACGATGATGGCCGCGAAGCCGTAGCCCACGGGCACGAAAGGCGTGAGCTGGCCGATCGGCCCGGCCACTTCCAGCGCGCCGGCCAATCCGGCCATGCCGCCGGAAATGAGCAGCGCCGTCCACAGCGCGCGGCGCGAGGAAAAACCCGCGTAGCGCGCCGCCGCGGGCGCCAGCCCGCCCACCTGCAACGCAAAGCCGCCGCGGGTGCGGAACAGAAAAGCCCACAGCAGCGCGGCGCCCGCCAGCGCCAGCGGCAGCCCCAAGTTGACGCGCGAACCGGCGATCAGCGTGGGGATTTGGGTCGCGGCGTCGAACATGCGCGTCTGCGGAAAGTTGTAGCCCATCGGGTCTTTCCACGGGCCGTAGACCAGGTAATCGAGCAGTTGTTCGGCCACGTAAACCAGCATCAGGCTGACCAGAATCTCGTTGGCATTAAAGCGGTCGCGCAGCAGCGCCGTCACGCCCGCCCACGCCATGCCGCCGAGCACGCCCGCCAGCAGAATCGGCAGCACGATCCAGTGCCCCGTGCCCGCGTTGGCCAGCAGCGCCACGCCGCCTCCCGCGATCGCGCCCAGCACGTATTGCCCTTCCGCGCCGATGTTCCAGACGTTGGAGCGGAAGCACACCGCCAGCCCCAGCGCGATCAGCAGCAGCGGCGTAACCTTCAGCCCCAGTTCGCCCAGCGCGTAGGCGGAGTTGATCGGCTCCCAGAAAAACGCCGCCAGGCCGCGCACCGGGTCCTTGCCCAGCAGCGCAAACAGCAGCGCGCCCAGCGCGGCGGTGATGACGATGGCCAGCACCGGCGAGGCCCAGACCCACACGCGCGACGGTGCGGGGCGCGGTTCAAGGCGCGGCATGGGCAGCCTCCGCGTTTTGCGCCGGCGGCGCATCCGTCATGTGTGCCAGATGCGCCTGCACCGCCGTGTGCCACAAGCCGCTCATCCACTGGCCGATCTGATCGGGCCTGGCGTGCTTGCGGTGAATCGAAGGCGAAAGCTGCCCCTGGGCCATTACGTAAAGCCGGTCGCACAGCGTCAGCAGTTCGTCGAGTTCTTCGCTGATGACCAGCACCGCGCCGCCCGCCTCGCGCAACGCCAGCAGGGCGGCATGAATCTGCGCCGCCGCGCCCACGTCCACGCCCCAGGTCGGCTGCGCGGCAATGAGCAGGCGCGGATGGGCGTCGATTTCGCGGCCCATGATGAACTTCTGCAAATTGCCGCCCGACAGCGAGCGCGCCGGCGCATCAGGCCCGGCGGCCTTGACCTTGAATTGCGCGATGATGCCCTCGGCCTGCGCGCGCAACCGCTTCGTGTGCAGCCACCCGCCGCGCCCCACCGCCTCGCGGCGCGTGAGCAGCAGGTTGTGCGCCAGACTCAGCTGCGGCACCGCGCCGCGGCCCAGCCGTTCTGCCGGCGCCAGATGCAGACCCAGCGCGCGGCGGCGCGCCGGAGGCAACCGCCCGACAGGCTGGCCCGCTATCAAAATAGAAGCGTCCGGCGCGCGTGCGTCCTCGCCCGACAGGGCATGTAGCAGCTCGTGCTGGCCGTTGCCGGAAACTCCGGCGATACCCACGATCTCGCCCGCATGGACGGCCAGCGATACGTCCGCCAGATCGACGCCGAAAGGCGACCGGCGCTTCAGGCTCAGGCCGCGCACCTCCAGCACCGGCGCGCCGGGCGCATGTTCGGTGTGTTCCGGCGCGGACACATTCGGCGTGGTCCCGATCATCAGGCGCGACAGCGAAGCCGGGGTCTCCGCGCGCGGGTCGCATTCGCCGGTCACCCGCCCGGCGCGCAGCACCGTGCAGGCGGTGCACAGCGCCTGAATTTCGTGCAGCTTGTGGCTGATGTAGAGCAGGCTGCACCCTTCGCGTGCAAGCTGGCGCAGCGTCTCGAACAATTTTTCAACCGCCTGCGGCGTCAGCACCGAAGTCGGCTCATCCAGAATCAACAAGCGGGGCCGGGCCAGCAGCGCACGGATGATTTCCACCCGCTGCATCTGGCCCACCGACAGCGTATGCACCGGGCGCAACGGGTCAATCGGCAGCCCATAAGCATCGGCGGTCTCGCGGATGCAGCGCGTCACCTGTGCCAGCGGCATGGCGCGGTCCAGCCCCAGCCACACGTTTTCGGCCACGGACAGCGACTCGAACAGGCTGAAATGCTGGAACACCATGGCGATGCCCAAAGCCCGCGCCGCGCGCGGGTCGCGGATAGCCGCCGGGCGGCCGTCGAATTGAATCTGCCCGGCGTCGGGCTTGACCGCGCCGTAGATGATCTTCATCAGCGTGCTTTTGCCCGCGCCGTTCTCGCCCAGCACGGCATGGATTTGCCCCGGCGCGACGGTCAGCGACACATCGTCATTGGCCACCACGCCCGGATAGCGTTTGGTGATGTGGAGCAGTTCCAGACGGGGCGGGGCAACGGGCGGCATTACAAGCTGGGATCGCGTGGAAATGGCGTCACCAGACCGGCACGGACTGACCGTGCGAAGCGCACGCCGCACACGCTGTGTGCAACGTACCCGCCGTTGGCGCGAACCCTTGAATTTAACACGCAAAGGGGGTACGTTTTGAGCGCTGCCCTTGGCCGGGCTAAACCGGCGGGGCGCGCACAGGCCACTGGGGGTGGCTTGTTTCCACTTGAAGCAAGGCCCTTGCGGGGCCGTTACGCGAAGATCGACAAGGACCTGCCGTGAAGCACCAGCCCGATTGGGGCTGGGTTTTATAAAACCATAAGTGCGATCAGGCTTTGTTTATAGTTCACGCAGTACCTGTGACAACCCGGCATATATGGCTGAAGCACCGCAGATAATACCTTCCCAACCGGCGATGGTACCAATGACTTTATTGCCGGTGAACTCGGCTATGGACAGCAGGAAGAACAGTATGGTCAGCGTGCCGAACACAACAATCAGCGGCATGTTTTTAAGCTTGAGCGTACCAAAGAACATAACCAGTGTGAAAATGCCCCACATCAACAGAAAATAACCTAAAGTAGTGGGGTCTGGACCATCGGGCCACCAGCCTATTTTGGGCATGACCAACAGGCCGACGAATACCAGCCAGAACATACCGTAAGACGTAAATGCGGTACAGCCGAAAGTGTTACCTTTTTTCCATTCTAGAATGCCGGCGATGACTTGCGCCAGGCCGCCATAAAAAATACCCATTGCCAGTATCATGCTGGTGAGTGGAATCAAGTTGGCGTTGTGGAAATTCAACAGCACGGTGGTCATGCCAAAAGCCAGCAAACCCAGCGGCCCGGGATTGGCAGTGGTGTCTTTGATGGTGGTCTCGTTAGCCATAAGTTATCTCCTTATCAAGTATTTCATGAAATGGTATGACATCTGACACGGCGAACACCCGCAGCGATCAAGGTCTTGCTCGGCGCTGTGTAGGGGAACAGCCTTGATCCAAAGGTCAAGGCCAACTTTATTTTACCATGGAGGTGAGGGCGGGTGTACTAGGGAAAACCCTGAGAATTGAATTGCAATAAGTGGTTTTCGGAGGGGCTGACGTTGCGCTGGAGCAGTCGAGGTGATCTGCGACGGCACTGCGGGACTGCTGACCGTCAACGACAAAAGGGTTGAAGGCGCCGGGCGCCAAGCTTTTGGCGCGTGTGCAGTATGTGACATGCGATCCGGTCATCATGCTGGAAGCACTGCTGGTGGCTACCGACGCGGCGTTGAAGAGAGGCGGGATAA
>Ga0209738_10000258_pt1 | contig 11366 bp, 7 predicted proteins | sample TergutNc150P5_FD_187289 | JGI IMG/M metagenome (GOLD analysis project Ga0209738, IMG submission 187289) | Nasutitermes corniger P5 segment gut microbial community from laboratory colony in Florida, USA - Nc150 P5 (SPAdes) (version 2) | ecosystem: Host-associated > Arthropoda: Insects > Digestive...
AGGCGATCGAGCTGGGCGCGCACCTCGTCCGGAATGTGCTTGCCGTCGGTCTCCAGGCTGTCGAACCACTGCTCGACCAGCGGAATCTCCTTGGCCCAGGCCGCCGGGTCGTACCTCGTCAGCTGGTCGAGGACGTCGGCGTCCAGGCCGAGGCCAGCGACGTCCAGGTCGTCGGGGTCGGGCAGCCAGCCGATGGGCGTCTCGACGGCCTTCGCGCGACCTTCGATGCGGCGGGTGATCCAGTCGAGCACGCGGACGTTGTCCCCGAAGCCCGGCCACAGGAAGTGGCCGTCGGCGTCCTTGCGGAACCAGTTGACGTAGAAGATCGCCGGCAGCTTGTCGGGCGTCGTGGCGGCGGCCACGTCGAGCCAGTGTTGCAGGTAGTCAGCGACGTGATAGCCGATGAACGGCAGCATCGCCATCGGGTCGCGGCGCACGACGCCGACCGCACCGGCGGCCGCCGCGGTGGTCTCGGACGAGCACGTGGCCCCCAGGAACACCCCGTGCGTCCAGTCGCGGGCCTGGTTGACCAGCGGGATCGTGGTGGGACGGCGCCCGCCGAAGATGATCGCGTCCACCGGGATGCCGTCGGGCAGGTCGTACTCGGGCGCCAGCACCGGGCACTGGTCCATCGGCATGGTGTAGCGCGCATTCGGATGCGCCGCCCGCACGCCCGTGCGCGGCGTCCACGGGAAGCCGCGCCAGTCGGTCAGATGCTCGGGCTGCTCGGGCGTCATGCCCTCCCACCAGATGTCGCCGTCCGGAGTCAGCGCCGTGTTGGTGAAGATCGAGTTGCCCCTGACCATCATGGCCATCGCGTTCGGGTTGGTCTCGTCGGACGTGCCGGGCGCCACGCCGAACATGCCGGTCTCCGGATTGACGGCATACAGGCGTCCGTCCGGGCCCGGGCGCAGCCAGGCGATGTCGTCGCCCAGCGCCTCGGCCTTCCAGCCGGGCAGCGTCGGCTGCAGCATCGCCAGGTTGGTCTTGCCGCACGCGCTGGGGAACGCGCCGACGATGACGAACGACCGCCCCTGCGGGTTGGTCAGCTTGAGCAGCAGCATGTGCTCGGCCATCCAGCCTTCCTCGCGGCCGATCACCGAGCCGATGCGCAGCGCGAAGCACTTCTTGCCGAGCAGAGAATTGCCGCCGTACCCCGAACCGTACGACCAGATTTCGCGCGTCTGCGGGAAGTGACAGATGTACTTCTCGGGATTGCAGGGCCAGGGGACGTCGCTCTCGCCCGGCGCCAGCGGCACGCCCACGCTGTGCAGGCCGCGGACGAACGACGCCTGCGTCGCCGCCATCGCCTCGGCGACCGCCGCACCCATACGCGTCATGATGTGCATCGAGATCACCACGTAGGCCGAGTCGGTGATCTCGACGCCGAACTGCGGATGGCTCGCCTGCAGCGACCCCATGCAGTACGGGATGACGTACATCGTGCGCCCGCGCATGCAGCCGTCGTACAGCGGCGTCATCGTCTGCTTCATCTGTGTCGGATCGACCCAGTGATTGGTCGGGCCGGCCTCGGCCTGCGTCGGTGCGCAGATGAACGTGCGATTCTCGACGCGTGCGGTGTCGTCCGGATCGGTGCGCGTCAGGAACGAGTTGGGCTTTCGCTGCGGGCTGAGCTGAATCAGCGTGCCGGCCGCCACGAGCAGGTCGGTGAGACGCTGCCACTCCTGTGGCGAACCGTCACAGAACTCGATCGCGGCGGGCTTGGTCAGCGCGGCCACCTCACGCACCCACGCGCGCAGCGCGGCATGCTCGGGCACGACCCCCCGCACCGGGATGTCGTCATAGCTTGTCAATTCGGTAGTGTCGGGGACTGTCTGGCTCACGGGGCACTCCTGTGTCGTCATCGGGTTGGCGCATGATCAGTGTAGACAACGATCCTGAACCCCTCACAGGTGGTCCACTCAGCCCACGGCCGAATCGCACCCCCGAGCGCCTAGAGACTCAACTCCGCGGGCACACGGCCCTGCTCGTGCAGCAGACAGGCCACCTGACGGCCCTGATCGCCGACAACAGCGGACGGACGCAGCGCGGGCGAGGCAGCCAGGCACGCATCCTGGACGAACTCGCACCGCGGGGCGAACGGGCATCCGGGCGGCAGCGCGGTCAGATCCGGGGGCGCGCCCGCGATGCCACCGAGGTCGCGCTTGGGGCCGTGCAGCGGCGGGAACGAGCCCAGCAGCCCGCGGGTGTACGGATGCCGCGGGCGCCGGTACAGCTGGTTCGCCGGCCCCGACTCGACGATCTCGCCCGCATACATGATCGCGATGCGATCGGCGATCTCGATCAGCAGCGACACGTCGTGCGTGATGAAGATCACCGAGAAACCCAGCCGCTCGCGAAGCTCCGCGATCTGCTCGACGATCTGGCGCTGCATCACCACGTCGAGCGCGGTGGTCGGCTCGTCCATGATCAACACCTGCGGCTCCAGCGCCAGCGCCATCGCGATCATCACGCGCTGGCGCATGCCACCCGACAGCTGGTGCGGGTACGACGACAGCCGGTCGGGCGCGATGCCCACCATCGTCAACAGCTCCCCCGCCCGCTGGTGCAGCGCGTGTCGCGACGCGTGCGGCGTGTGCGCGGCGATGCCGTCGGTCAGCTGCCGACCGACGGTGTAGACGGGGTTGAGCGAGTTCATCGCACCCTGGAAGACGATCGCCGTGTCGACCCAGCGGCTGGCCCGCAGCTGCCGATCGGTCATGGTCAGCACGTCGCGGCGCTGTCCATCGCGGCTTGTCAGCCACACCTGTCCGCCCGTGACCAGCCCCGGCGGGGGCAGCAGCCGCAGCGCCGCGTACGCCAGCGTCGACTTGCCGCAGCCCGACTCCCCGGCCAGGCCGAGCACCTCGCCGCGTCCCAGGCACAGATCGACCCCGCGCAGCACGCGCGTCGGGTTGTCGGTGTAGCCGTACTCGACGCACAGGCCCTTGATGTCCAGCACCGGTTCGGTCATCATGCCCTCTTCTCCACAGGACGTACCACCGGCGTGAACCCGACGCGCGGACGGACGCGCAACCGGCGCAGCCGGGCGGCGTTCATGCCGGAGTTGCGCAGCCGCGGATTGACGAACTCGTCGATGCCGAAGTTGATCAGCGCCAGCGACATGCCCAGCAGCGCGACGCACAGGCCGGCCGGGACGAACCACCACCAGGCGCCCTGCATGAACGCACCGCCGGTCTGGGCGAAGAACAGGATCGTCCCCCAGTTCCAGTCGGACAGCGACGCGACGCCGATGAACGCCAGCGTGACCTCGCTCAGCACCGCGGCGATCACCGTGTTGATGAACGTGGACGCGATGATCGCGGTCAGGTTGGGCATGATCTCGAAGACGATGATCCGGATGCTCGACTCGCCGTTGGCCCGCGCCGCCTCGACGAAGTCGCGGTGGGCCATCGACAGCGTCTGGCTTCGCATGACGCGCGCGCCCCAGGCCCAGCCGGTCAGCGCGATCACCAAGATCACGGTCCACTTGCTCGACGTGGCCACCATCGACGTGATCACGATCATCAGCGGCAGCGCGGGGATCACGAGGAACACGTTCGACAGCATCGACAGGCCCTCGTCGCCCCAGCCGCCGAAATACCCGGCGCTCACGCCGATCAGCACGGCCAGCGCGGTCGCGATGATCCCGGCCGACAGTCCGACGATCATGACCCCGCGCGTGCCGACGACCAGCTGCGAGAAGATGTCCTGGCCGGTCTGGCTTGTGCCCAGCAGATGGTGCCACGTGGGCCCCGACAGCGGCGTCGAGCTGGTCGCGTTCGGGTCGTACGGCGCGAAGATGGGCCCGAAGATCGCCACGAGCACGAAGAACGCCAAGATCACCAGGCCCGTCAGCGACTTGCGGTTGCGCAGCACGACGAACCGCTGGCGCTTGGGGGCGGACGACGGCGCGACCCCAGCGGGCGGCGCGGAAACAGGAACGCTCGTCATCGCTCAGTCCTTCCGGGTCCGGGGGTCGAGGACGGCGTACACGACGTCGGCCAGGATGTTCGCCACCACCACCGAGATGGTGATCACCAAGAAGATGCCCTGCATCAACGGGTAATCCTTCGAGCCGACCGCCATGAACAGCAGATAGCCGATGCCCTGGTAGCTGAACACCTGCTCCATCACCAGCGTGCCGCCGACCACGAACCCCAGCGACAGCGAGAAGCCCGAGATCTGCGGCAGGATCGCGTTGCGCGCCGCGTACCCCATCATGACGCGCCCCTCGGACAGCCCCTTGGCCTGCGCGACGGTCACGTAGTCTTCACTGGACACGGTGATCATCATGTTGCGCATGCCGAGGATCCATCCGGCGATCGAGCTGATCACGATCGTGAACGCCGGCAGGATCGCGTGCTCGACCACCGAGCTGATGAACGGCCCGTCGAACGCCGGGATCAGCCCCGGCGAGTACGACCCGAAGAACGGCAGCACCGGGTGCATCACCCCGAAGAACATGATGAACACCAGCGCCAGCCAGAAGTACGGCACCGACGAGAAGAACGTCGTGAACGGGATCAGGCCCTCCGTCCACGTGCCGCGCCGCCAGCCCAGCCCGATGCCGAGCAGCGTGCCCACCGTGAACGCGATGATCGTCGCGATGCCGACCAGGCAGATCGTCCACGGCAGCGCCTGGCCGATCAACGTCGTCACCGGCGTCGGGTATTGCCGCAGCGACAAGCCAAGATCGCCGTGGGCCAACTCGACCCAGTACGAGCAGTACTGCGACCACAGGCTGCGCGTCTGGTCGAGGCCGAACAGCGCATACAGCGACGCCTTCGCGTCGACGCTGATCTGGCCCTGGTAGCGGTTGATCAGCGACTGCACCGGGTCGCCGGGCATGAACCGCGGAATGAAGAAGTTCAGCGTGCACGCCGCCCAGACGGTCACGAGATAGAAGATGATCTTGCGAATGAGGTTTTTCATGCACCCAACCCCCCAACGGCTTGCGGACGGACGGGCGCGCCCGGCTCGTCGGTGTACGCCCAGCACGCGGCCGCGTGTCCGTCCGACACGTCGGCCAGGTGCGGCACGCGTTCGCGGCAGATCTGCGTGGCCAGCGGGCAGCGCGGGTGGAACCGGCACCCCGGCGGCGGGTCGATCAGGCTGGGCGGCTCGCCCCGCGCCCCGATCGCGACGTCGCCCAGGTGATCGGGGTCGGGCGCCGAGGCGACCAACAGCCGCGTGTACGGGTGCGCCGGCCGCTGCGTGACGGTCTCGGAATCGCCGCGCTCGACGATCCGTCCGGCATACAGCACGATCGTCCGGTCGGCGAAGTACCGCGCCGAGGCGATGTCGTGCGTGATGTACAGCACGGCCAGGCCGAGGTCGTCGCGCAGCTCGCGCAGCAGGTTCAGGATGCCCAGGCGCATCGACACGTCCAGCATCGAGATCGGCTCGTCGGCCAGCAGCACCTGCGGCGAGGCCGCCAGCCCGCGCGCGATCGACACGCGCTGGCGCTGGCCGCCCGACAGCTCGTGCGGGAACTTGTCGATGAACGCCGACGCCGGGGTCAGCTTGACCTGTTCGAGCAGCTGCTCGATCATCGCGGTGCGCTGCGCGCCCGACAGCTTCGGGTGGTGGATGCGCACGGCCCGGCCCAGGATGTAGCGCACCGTGTGGATGACGTTGAGCGAGGCGAACGGATCCTGGAAGATCATCTGCACCTCGTGGCAGTACGCGCGCAGCTGGCGACCCGTGCGGACGTGCACCGGGGTGCCGTTCAGCTCGATCGTCCCGGCCGTGGGGGGCAGGATCTGTGCCAGCAGCCGCGCCACCGTCGACTTGCCCGAACCCGACTCGCCCACCAGCGCCACAACCTCGCACCGGTGCAGCTCGACCGAGAAATCCTCCAGCGCGTGCACGCTCTTGGTGCGGCGCACCATGCCCGTCCGGAACAGCTTCGTCAGCCCCACCGCCCGCATCGCCGGCGTCTCGTCACCCATCTGTTCTCCCTCGTCACACAGCCAATAACCATGGCTATCCCCCGTCCCCGGTCGGCACCGGGAACGGGGGACGCCCTTTCACCTGCGGGTTACGAAACAGGCTTCAGTTTGGTCAGAACCAACGTGGCCGACGGCAACGTCATGTTGATGTCGGCGTACGGGTTGTCCGGGCCGGGCCAGCCGGTGTAGTACTTCTCGGAGTACTGACCCCAGCTCGGGCGCTCCAGCAGCGGGATGGCCGGCACCTGCTCGACGAAGATCTTCTCGATCGTCGCCATCGCGGCGGTGCGGTCGGCGTCGGACGACGCGTTCGCGTACGTCTGCAGCGCGGCCGTCGCATCCTTGGAGTCGAACCGTCCGTAGTTGTAGTTGGCCTGCTGGCCGATCGGCACCAGATACGAGCCGTTCATGATGCTCGAATACAGGTTGAACGGCGTGGGCCCGCCGTCGGTCCAGTGCAGAACCGCGTCGAAGTTGCCGTTGTTGACGTTGTCGCCCCAGGTGTCGGCGGTCGGGTTCTGGACGTTGACGTCCATGCCCAGATCCTTCTTCATGGCGTCGCCGATGAGCTGCAGCTCGGCCTGGTAATCGTTCCAGCCGGCCGGGACGGAGATCGTCACGGACACCTTGTTGCCCTTCGGATCGGTCAGCGCCGTCCCCACGCCCGTGTAGCCGGCCTGCGTGAGCAGCGCCTTCGCGCCGTCCACATCCACCGAGAACGTCTGGCCCTGGTAGTCGGACGAGATGTACGACTTCAGCGACTCGGGCAGGCCGGTCACCGACGTCAGCGGCGCGGCCGCGCCGGTCGAGCCGGACGTCGACAGCACCTGGCGGTCGATGATCATCGAGACGGCCTTGCGCAGCGTGACGTCCGCGAACGGGCCCTTGGCGCAGTTGAGCCACATGGCATCCATGCCCAGGCCCGACGGGAACCACGAGCGGTACGCCGGATCCTTGTCGGTGAACACCGTCTTGTAGTTGGCGATATAGCCCCAGCCCCACTGCACCTGGCCTGCGACAAGCGCATTCGTCAGGGCCGTGTTGTCGTTGAACGACTGGTACTGGATCGTCTGCACCGCCGGGACGCCGCCCCAGTAGTTCGGGTTGGCGGTCAAGATGACGGCCTGCTGCGTCCACGACTTCAGGATGTAGGGCCCGGTGCCGACCGGGTTCTGGTTGAGGTCGGTCATCAGATCCTTGCCCGGGACGTCCCAAATGTGCTTCGGGATGACGAACAGCCCGTAGACCTTGCTGGTGTTGACGTACTGCGAGTCGGTGAACGTGACGGTCACGGTGTTGCCGGACGTGGTGATGTCCTTGTACGGCAGCGCCTCGCCGTTGAGCGCCTGGTTGTCCTTGCGGATCTGGATCGAGTAGGCCACGTCGTCAGCCGTCAGCGGCTGGCCGTCGGTCCACTTGACGTTGTCGCGGACGGTGAACGTGATGGACGTGTAATCGGTGTTCCACTTGTATGCGCTTGCCAGCCACGGAATCGGGGCCTGCGTCGGGTCGATGGTGTTGGCGATGACCAGCGGCTCGTAGATCGCGTACAGGTAGCCCAGATCCTTCGCCGCCGAGGTCGGTGCGAACGGGCTGGAGTTGTTGGCCAGCTGGCCGTCCGGCTTGCCGAACGACAGCACCACGCTCGGCTGACCGCCCGAGCCGGACGCGCCCGGCGAGTTCGGGCTGTTGCTGCTGCAGCCCGACAGCGCCAGGCTGGCAGCCACGACGAGCGCCGCCACGCCGGCGAGGCCCTTGGTGATGGGTTTCATTGTCTATCCTCCTTGATACGGTTGCGCACCGTTGGTTTGTTTACTTGTGTGATCGAGGGGTTGCCGCTTCGGCATCCGTCCACTGCTGCATGATGCGCACGTCGTCCAGGTCGTGGGCGATCAGGACGTCGTACGTCGTGGCGGGGCGCGCCCAGGCGTGGGCGGTGGCGTCCCAGACGCGCAGGGTGCGGGACGGGACGGCGATGCGAACGGATCGCGCCTGTCCCGCCGGGACATCCACGCCCGTCTGGCCGCCCAGCCAGCGCACCGGGCGCGTGGGGTCGGACGTGTCGCACAGGTAGACCTGCACGGTCTCGCGGCCGTCGCGCGGGCCGGTGTTGGCGACGGTCACGGTGACGTCCAGGCCATCGTCCGTGCTTGTCAGCAGCGCATCGCTGTAGGCCCAGGTCGTCCAGCCCAGGCCGAAGCCGAACGGACGCGCCGGGGTGCGGCCCAGGCGCAGCCAGCCGCGGTAGCCGACGTCGCGGCCTTCCGCATAGTGGACGCGCATCTCGGAGTCCGGACGCGCGTCGGGAACCGGGACATCCGCGTAGCGCGCGGGCAGCGTCCACGGCAGCCGTCCGGACGGCTCGGTGCGCCCGGCCACCACGTCGGCCAGGCCCGCACCGCCGACCTGCCCCGGGAACCACGCCCACAGCACCGTCCGCGCCCGATCCAGCCACGGCAGCACCACCGGTGCCCCGGCGTTGACGACGACGATCGCATCGGGACGCGCCTTCAACACGGCCTCGACAAGCGCATTCTGGCCGCCGGGCAGATCCAGGTCGGGGCGGTCCCAGCCCTCCGACTCCACCTGCCTGTTGGTGCCGACCACGACGATCGCCTGCTCGCAGGCCTGCGCGGCCGCGACGGCGTCCGCGATCTTGGTGGCGGCGTCGGGGCCCGGCAGCTCGTGGTGCAGCACCAGCGATGCGAACGCGCGGCCCCACGTGGACCGGTGCATGACCTCGACGTCGGCCTCCAGGCGCACCTGGCGCGGCTGCCCCGCCGCGACCGTGACCGTCGCGCCGTACGCCGGCGGCAGGTTGGCCGAGGAGTCGATGAAGACGTCGCGGTTGGCCGGTGTGTCGTCGCGCGCCACCTCGGCGCCGTCGATGACAAGGCGGAACGCCCCGGCCGTGCCCAGTCCCAGCCAGTGATCGCCGGGCTCGTCCAGGGTGACCGTGGCGCTCACGTGCGCCCAGGCGCCCGCTTCGGGCAGGTCTTCGACGATGCGCTCCCAGCTGTCCAGGTCGCGCTCGGCGACCGTCGCGCCGGCCGGGTCGGTGACGGCCAGGTGCGCCGTACCGCCGGCGACGATATCGGCCTCCAGCAAGGGAGGACGCAGCGCGGACGTCGCACCCTGGGCGACCTGGACGCGCACGCCCGGGAAGACCTGCGCCAGGGCATCGGGGGTCGGGATCGTCGGCGCCGCATTCACCCGCGCCGAGCCGCCGCCTTGACCGTAGAGTTCTGCCGCATTCGGGCCGATCAGCGCGATGCTGCCGGGGGTTGTGGCGAACGGGATGCGGTGATCGTCGTCCTTCAGTACGACGATCGAGCGCGCGGCCAGCTCGCGCAGCAGCGCCAGCTCGCCGGGCTGCGGGGACGCCGGGACGTCCGTCAGCACGTCGGTGCCTTCCGGGCCGTCCGCACCCAGGGCGCCGACGCGCCGGGCCAGACGCAGCACGCGGATGACCTTGTCATCCAGCACATCCTGGGGCACCTGGCCGTCCTCGACCAGCGTCGCCAGCTGGCCGTGCGACCACGGGCCGAGCGGACCGGGCATGACGATGTCCAGACCGCCCAGGGCCGGCTCCAGCGTCGTCTTCGTGGCCGTCCAGTCGGAGACTACCGCGCCGTCGTAGCCCCATTCTGTCTTGAGAATGCCGTTCAGCAGGCGGTGGTGCGCGACCGCCGGGGCCGTTTCCACGCCGTCGTCCACCAGGTTGTAGCTGGCCATCACCGACCAGGCCTGCGCGTCGCGGCAGGCGCGCTCGAACGGGGCCAGGTAGACCTCGCGCATCGTCGTCTCGTCGATCGTCGCGATGTATTCGGTGCGCGCTGTCTCGGAGTCGTTGCAGACGTAGTGCTTGACGCAGACGCCGACGCCGGCGTCTTGGCAGCCCTCGATGAACGCGCAGGCGATGTCGCCGATCAGCTCCGGATCCTCGGACAGGTTCTCGAAGTGGCGCCCGCCCACCGGCGTGCGCTGGATGTTGACGATCGGCGCGAGCACGATGTCGACGCCGTGGCGGCGGGCCTCGATCGCGAACAGGCGGCCCACCCGGCGGGCAAGCCCGACGTCCCACGTCGCCGACAGCGCCGACGGGCTGGGGAGCGACAAGGACATCTCGCCCGGGGTCTCGCCCGTGCCGCGCACGCCCGCGGGTCCGTCCGACATCACGACCTCGCGCAGGCCCACACCCGGGCACGCATACAGGCGCCACGCGGTCTTGCCCGTGAGCAGGGTCGCTTTCTGTTCGGTTGTCAGGCCTTTCACAAGGCCGGATAGGTTGTCGTGCGTCATCAAGGGTCTTCTTCGTCCGGTCGGCTCCACTGCCGTTTGACCCATCATGGCACATACTTACCGACAAGTCAGTAAGTGTTGATAACGATACGATAACAACTATGGCAGACGCGCAGCCGAGCACAGCGGGCCCATCAAACGCCCCCGTCAAGACCCGCAAGCGCCCCGGGCAGCGCGAACAGACCGTCGCCAAGCACGAGGAAATCCTGCGGGCCGCCATGGAAGTCTTCGGCACGCTCGGCTTCCGCGGCGGAACGCTCGACGACGTCGCCACCCGCGTCGGCATGACCCACGCCGGCGTGCTGCATCACTTCGGATCCAAGGTCAACCTGCTGCACGAGGTGCTCACCTACCGCGACCAGCTCGACGACGCCGCCACCCGAGCCGTCCACGGCAAGGCATTCTTCCGGCACCTCATCGCCACCGCCCGGCTCAACATGACCCGGCCCGGCATCGTCCAGACCTACGTCGTGCTGTCCGCCGAGGCCGTCACGCAGGACAATCCCGGCTACCCGTTCTTCCGCGACCGCTTCACCGGGCTGCGCGAGCTCGTGCTCGGCGAGCTGCGCGACATCCAAAACCCGGACGCGCCGCTGCCGGAGGCCGACCTCGTCAACGCCGCCAGCTGCATCATCGCGTGCATGGACGGTCTGCAGGTGCAGTGGTTGATCGATTCCGAGCGCGTCGACCTCGGGCAGGCGACGGCCTTCGCCATCGATGCCATCGTCGATCGCGTGGTGAGCGGGGACGTGACGCAGCCGTAAGCCGCTCGTGGGGGCCAACTCGTGGTCTGTGCGCTCCGACTGCGATGAATTGGCGCCTGCCGCGGGACAAACGAGATTCGCAACGTCTGAAAACGGCCTCGATATGCCGTTTTGGACCGTCTGAAAGCCGACATGTCCCGCTGGAGGGGCACACCGCCTATGCGAAATAACTATGTACAATAGCTTCCATGGATGCGGACGAAGCTCGGGTGTTGCAGGCGCAGCTCAAGGCGGTGCAGCGGCGGCTGCGGCGGCAGTTGTCGGATGTGGACGGGCTGTCTGGCTCGCAGGCGCGGGTGCTCGGCGCGCTGGCCCGGGTCGCGCAGCCGGTGATGCCGAGCATGCT
>Ga0209738_10000259_pt1 | contig 11349 bp, 7 predicted proteins | sample TergutNc150P5_FD_187289 | JGI IMG/M metagenome (GOLD analysis project Ga0209738, IMG submission 187289) | Nasutitermes corniger P5 segment gut microbial community from laboratory colony in Florida, USA - Nc150 P5 (SPAdes) (version 2) | ecosystem: Host-associated > Arthropoda: Insects > Digestive...
CGGCGTCCGGACGCATCCTGTCCGGCGGCGTCGACTCCGCGGCGCTGTATCCGCCCAAGAAGTTCTTCGGCGCGGCCCGCAACATCGAGAACGGCGGCTCGCTGACGATCCTGGCTACCGCGCTGGTCGAGACTGGCTCGCGCATGGACGAGGTCATCTTCGAGGAGTTCAAGGGCACCGGCAACATGGAGCTGAAGCTGTCGCGCCAGCTGGCCGACAAGCGCATCTTCCCGGCCATCGACGTGGACGCCTCGGGCACCCGCCGCGAGGAGCTGCTGATGGGTCGCAACGAACTCGACATCATCTGGAAGCTGCGCCGCGTGCTCGCCGGGCTGGAGGATCAGCAGGCCCTGGAGATGCTGTTGCAGCGCATGCGCAAGACGCAGAGCAACGCCGAGTTCCTCGTCGTGATCTCCAAGACGACACCCGGGACGGTCTAGGCGCAACGCGCCGCGTGGGGCGGTCGGGCGACCGAATCGATACCAAATCGATATCAACCCCGATTGACCCTCCATTCGGCCTCCCGGTAGACTGAGGGGTCGCTGTCGGCAGTGCTTCGCCTCGCTTCACATGGCGCGGCGGAGTCGGTTGGCGGCGGCACCAATATCCAATCAATAATCCGAAAGCCACTCAATGACATCCACAACCCAGGCCGCGTCTAGCGTCGCGGTCGACGACATCGGCTCGCCTGAGGCGTTCGAGGCCGCTGTCGACTCCACCATGAAGTACTTCAACGACGGCGACATCGTCACCGGCACCGTGGTCAAGATCGACCGCGACGAGGTACTGCTCGACATCGGCTACAAGACCGAAGGCGTGATTCCCGCCAAGGAACTCTCCATCAAGCACGATGTCGATCCCAACGACGTCGTCAAGGTGGGCGACACCGTCGAGGCGCTCGTCCAGCAGAAGGAGGACAAGGAGGGTCGTCTGATCCTGTCCAAGAAGCGCGCCCAGTACGAGCGCGCCTGGGGCACGACCGAGAAGATCAAGGAGGAGGACGGCGTCGTCACCGGCACCGTCATCGAGGTTGTCAAGGGTGGCCTCATCGTCGACATCGGCCTGCGCGGCTTCCTGCCGGCGTCGCTGGTCGAGATGCGCCGCGTCCGCGACCTGCAGCCGTACATCGGCCAGCAGATCGAGGCCAAGATCATCGAGCTCGACAAGAACCGCAACAACGTGGTGCTGTCGCGCCGGGCCTGGCTGGAGCAGACGCAGTCCGAGGTGCGCACCAACTTCCTCAACAACCTGCAGAAGGGCCAGATCCGCAAGGGCGTCATCTCGTCCATCGTCAACTTCGGCGCGTTCGTCGACCTGGGCGGCGTGGACGGCCTGGTGCACGTCTCCGAGCTGTCCTGGAAGCACATCGACCACCCGAGCGAGGTCGTCGAGGTCGGCCAGCCGGTCTCCGTCGAGGTCTTGGACGTCGACCACGACCGCGAGCGCGTCTCGCTGTCGTTGAAGGCGACGCAGGAGGATCCGTGGCAGACCTTCGCTCGCACGCACCAGCTGGGCGAGATCGTGCCCGGCAAGGTCACCAAGCTCGTCCCCTTCGGCGCGTTCGTGCGCGTCGAGGACGGCATCGAGGGCCTGGTGCACGTGTCGGAGCTGGCCGAGCGCCACGTCGAGATCCCCGAGCAGGTGGTCACCGTCGGCGAGGATGTCATGGTCAAGATCATCGACATCGACCTGGAGCGCCGCCGCATCTCGCTGAGCCTCAAGCAGGCCAACGAGGGCGTCGACATCGCCGCGGACGACTTCGATCCGTCGCTGTACGGCATGACCGCCAGCTACGACGAGAACGGCAACTACATCTACCCGGAGGGCTTCGATCCGGAGACCAACGACTGGAAGCCGGGCTACGAGGAGCAGCAGGCTGCCTGGGAGGCGCAGTACGCCGAGGCGCACGCCCGCTGGGAGGCGCTGAAGAAGCAGGCCGCCGAGGCCGAGGCCGCCGATCACGACGCCGCCGTGGAGGAGGGCTCGGCCACGAGCTACTCGTCCGCGTCGCCCGCCGCCCCGGCCAGCACGCTGGCCTCCGACGAGGCCCTGCAGGCCCTCAAGGAGAAGCTGACGGGTTCCGCCGACTAGTCACGCATCATCATGGAGAGCGGGCTCGGTCCTTCGGGATCGGGCCCGCTCTCGCGTGTCCCACGATGTGTGTCGCGCAGCGCCGCGCGGCGTGGCGAGCGTACAGTGGATAGATGCAGAAACTAGGACACCGCATCTACTTGCCGCGCTAGTTCCTCCGTCTGATTCGTGGGGCTCGGGTGCCCTGAGTGTCGAGGAGATCATCGTGTCGTACCTGTCGGCGTATGTCGGCCCGCTGAAGTGTGCTGCGATCAACGCCTGGATGAAGCAGCAGGGAGGCACCCTGTACGCCGACGAGCGGCAGTGGTACTTCACTGCCTACAACGGGAACACATTCGGGGTGACTCAGCCGGATGCGGACGGCACAGGCGGCGGCGAGGCGCACGGGCACGGCCTGTGGCTCGAGTTTGCGGACGAGGAGGTGTCCGTCAGCGCCTACACGCAGCGATACACCGCGGCCTACACCGAGATCTGTTCGAGGATCGACGGCGTGTTGGACGGTTTCGACGACATTCCCGATGGGAGCGTCTTCGATGCCTCGATCGACGATATGGGGAAGCTCATGGCCGAACTCACGGCTCCGGACTCCACCACATCCGGGGGCGGCTCGGCGTTCTCGAGCGCCTGGACGACCTTGAGTAACGTGCTCATCAACAGCACCGACGGGATGTCGGGGCAGACGGTGGCAGCCTTCAATCGATTCATCAACGGCCTTCCCATGGTGATCGGCAACTTCGGCGCGGTGGTGACCGCGCTGTGCGCGTCGATGAGCGGGGAACGAATGCTGTATGAGAAGGCGCAGGCCGACGTGGTGCGGCTGGTGAAGAATGCGACGGCCGATTTCGCCGCGTACGCGGCGCTTCCGCCCCCGGGGTTCAGCGCCGACTGGTCGAGCGTCTTCGGCGTCGTCGAAGCCCTGCTGGACGGTGCGGCCGTCATCTTTCCCGAGGCTGCCATCCCGCTCGGGGTGACGTCGATGGTGGTGAAGATCGTGGACGATGTCTCCGATGGCGCGCCGAAGCAACCCAGCGCTCCGGTGGCGGCCACGTACGACGACACGCTCGCGGCGCTCATCGGGGGGCTCGCCGACATGAACTCCGCATTCCGTCAGGAAGAGGACGGCGGGCGGCAGGCCATGGTCGACAATGTTGGTCTCATCACGTCGAATGACGGCGGATCTTTCAAGCTCGGCGACCCGCTGGGTTCTGTGGACACCCCGAACGAGTTCGGCACGTCGGCGCAGGTCACACTGGCCGTCTCGGAAGGGCAACGCGACTCCATCTGCCTGCAGCTCCAAGACATCGTCGATACGGTGGTCTCGCCGGCGAAGGCGCAGCTGTACGACCAGGTGCTGTCGGCCCCGTGGATTCGGCCCGCGAACATCGGGCTGTCGCCGACCGGGTATCTGCCGCAATGGGCGGACGTGGCGTGGTGCCTCTACGACTGCCTGGGCGACCTCGCGAACGACCTGGCAGATGTCAAACAGCGGTTCTACTTGGCGGTCACCGCCATCATCGACAACGACACGGACGCGGCCAGCCAGTTGTCGCAGTACGCCGCGCAGATGGATCCACAGATCGCCTCCGGCGATCAGTCCGAGATCCCATCATGGCTGCATCAGCACACTCCAGGAGGAATCGGTGGCTACTGAGACAGCGTCTGGAACCGCACGCGTCGCCCCGCTCTCGCCGTCGCGGGCGGGCGCGGTGATCGGCGGCGTCTTGATCGCACTCGTCGGCGTCTGGAACCTTGCGCACCCCGGGGTGTTCGGAGAGCCGCCCGCATTGGCCTGGCTCGGGTCTGTCGGCGAGCAGGGCGACTCGACGTCATGGGACGGTATCCTGCTCGGCGCGGCCATGGCGGTCGCGGCGGTGTGGATCGTGATCGGCGTCCTCGTGTGCGTGGCGGCTCGGCGCCGGCTTCGGCTGGTGGCCGCGATCGCCCTGGCGGCGTGGGTGCTGTTCCGCGTCACGTGCGCCGTGGAGAGCTGCGTGTGGCTGGTCAAGCAGGGCGGATGGGTCTGGTCCTTCGGCGTGGTGGCGAACGTGGTGACGCCCTGCCTGATCGCGGTGGCGCTGGGCCTGTGCGTCGGCATGGCGGGATCGACTCCCGCGTCTGCGGCGCTGCGGATCTGCGGCGTCGTCCTGCTCGCGATCGTGATGGTCGACCAGCTCTTCGAGATGCTCCGTGGTGGGCTGGTCGCCAACCCGTGGCTGGCGATCGGCGACGAGTCGCTGTACGGTCCGGCGCCGTGGCTGCCGATTCTGGAGGAGTGGTTGCCTTCCCTGCTGCTGTGCGCGGGGTGGCTCGTGGTGATGGTTTCCGCCACGTCTCGGGGCGACGCCGGCTCCGGCACAGGGGACACCCCGGTCGTTGGTCAGTTCGCGGGGGACGGGGCGCCGTCCTCGTTCGCGGCCTAGCCCCCGGGCCCGTGCGCGGCTGAGTCCGTGGCAGGATGGACGCCGTGAACACACTGCGCATCGGGCTGACGGGGGGCATCGCCTCCGGCAAGTCGAGTGTGGCCCGGTTGCTGGCGCAGCGCGGGGCGGTCATCATCGATGACGACGTGCTGGCGCGGGAGGTGGTCGAGCCGGGGACGCTGGGGCTGGCCCAGGTGGTCGCCCGGTTCGGGCCCCAGGTGCTGCATGCGGACGGATCGCTCGATCGGGCCGAGTTGGCGTCGCGGGTCTTCGCAGACGATCAAGCTCTGGCCGATCTGAACGCGATCATCCATCCGCTGGTCGAGCAGCGCGAATGGGAGCTGGACGCGGCGGCCCCCAACGGGGCGATCGTGGTGCACATGGTGCCGCTGCTGGTCGAGGTGGGCTGGCAGCACCGGTTCGACCAGGTGATGGTCGTCGACGTGCCCCCGGATGTGCAGACCGAGCGGCTGATCAGGCGTGACGGTGCGTCGCCGGAGCAGGCCCGGGCCCGTGTCGCCGCGCAGGTCGGACGCGGGGAGCGGCTGGCCGCCGCCGACGTGGTGATCGACAACTCCGGCGACCTCGACGCCACGGCCGCGCAGGTGGACGCCTGGCTGGCCAGCCAAGGACGGCGTCCGTCCGGAATCCTGATCGTGGTGCGCCACGGCGAGAGCGAGTACAACCAGTCGGGCACCTGGACGGGCATCACCGACGTGGACCTGACGCCCAAGGGGCACGCCGACGCGCGGGCGATGGGGCAGCTGCTGGCCGATGTGCGGCTCGACCGCGCGTACACCTCCTGCCTGCGCCGGGCCAGCCAGAGCCTGGACGACCTGCTGGCGTCCCACGGCGGGCGTCCACACTGCCGCAAGACCGCGGCGCTCAACGAGCGCGACTACGGCGATTACACCGGGCTGAACAAGTGGCAGATTCGCGACCGGGTGGGGGAGCACGAGTTCCACGACATTCGCCGCGCATTTGACGCGGAGATCCCGAACGGCGAGACGCTGCGCGACGTGGCCGAGCGCGTCATTCCGTGGTATCGCGAGGTGGTCGTGCCGCAGCTGCTGGCCGGGCGCAACGTCCTGATCGTGGGCCACGGCAACTCCGACCGCGTGCTGCGCAAGTATCTGGAGCGGGTCGACGACGTCGCGGTCGCCGACCTGGAGATGGACTTCGACAAGATCCATCTGTACCGCATCGGCCCCGATGGCCGAGTGGTGGGTGAACCCGAGGTGCGCCAGCTTGCGGACGTGGGACGATCCCGCGGCGGCCATCGATGACGCGTGGCAGCACGCCTGCCGCCCGTGAGATCCGGGTGATCTGAACGCCAGGGGCAGTCTGCGAAAACTGTCAGAGGCGGCACGTACGCTGGAAGCATGCGTCCAGTGACCGATGTGCAGCGCCGGGTGGCCCCCTTCAAGGTCCATGCCGACTTCGAGCCGTCCGGCGACCAGCCGGCTGCGATCGACGAGCTGCAGCGGCGCATCGAGGCCGGTGAGAACGACGTCGTCCTGCTGGGCGCGACGGGCACCGGCAAGACGGCGACGATCGCCTGGCTGGCCGAGCGCGTGCAGCGCCCCATGCTGGTGATGCAGCCGAACAAGACGCTGGCGGCTCAGTACGCCAGCGAGCTGCGCCAGTTCTTCCCCGACAACGCCGTCGAGTACTTCGTCAGCTACTACGACTACTACCAGCCCGAGGCGTACATCCCGCAGACCGACACCTACATCGAGAAGGACAGCTCGCTGAACGAAGAGGTCGAGCGGCTGCGCCACTCGGCCACCAACTCGCTGCTGACCAGGCGCGACGTCATCGTGGTGGCCACCGTCTCGGCGATCTACGGCCTGGGCACGCCGCAGGAGTACGTCGACCGGATGCTGACGCTGCGGGTGGGGGACGAGTACGAGCGCACGCCGCTGCTGCACCGGCTGGTCGAGATGCAGTACGTCCGCAACGACCTGGCCGGCACGCGCGGCACGTTCCGGGTGCGCGGCGACACGCTGGAGATCTTCCCGATGTACGAGGAGCTCGCGGTGCGCGTCGAGTTCTTCGGCGACCAGGTCGAGGCGCTGACGATGCTGCACCCGGTCACCGGCGAGATCGTGCGCGAGGAGCAGGAGCTCTATGTCTTCCCGGCGTCCCACTACGTCGCCGGGCCCGAGCGCATGGAGCGCGCGATCAGCGGGATCGAGGACGAGCTGGCGTCCCGGCTCGAAGAGCTGGAGGGCCAGGGCAAGCTGCTGGAGGCCCAGCGCCTGCGCATGCGCACCACCTACGACATCGAGATGATGCGCCAGATCGGCACCTGTGCCGGCATCGAGAACTACTCGCGGCACATCGACGGGCGCGAGGCCGGCAGCCCGCCGAACTGCCTGCTCGACTACTTCCCGGAAGACTTCGTGCTCGTCATCGACGAGTCGCACGTCACGGTGCCCCAGATCGGGGGCATGTACGAGGGCGACATGAGCCGCAAGCGCACGCTGGTCGAGCACGGCTTCCGGTTGCCGTCGGCCCTGGACAACCGGCCGCTGCGCTTCGAGGAGTTCACCGAGCGCATCGGGCAGACCGTCTATTCGTCCGCCACCCCCGGGCCGTACGAGCTCGCCCGGGCCGACGGCGTCGTCGAGCAGATCATCCGCCCGACCGGGCTGGTCGATCCGCAGATCGTGGTGCGGCCCACCAAGGGGCAGATCGACGACCTGCTCGACCAGATCCACCAGCGCGTCGAGAAGACCGAGCGCGTGCTGGTCACCACGCTGACCAAGAAGATGGCCGAAGACCTGACCGACTACCTGATCGAGCGGGGCGTGCGGGCGCGCTACCTGCACTCCGAGATCGACACGCTGCGCCGCGTCGAGCTGCTGCGCCAGCTGCGGCTGGGGGAGTACGACGTGCTGGTCGGCATCAACCTGCTGCGCGAGGGCCTCGACCTGCCCGAGGTGTCGCTGGTGGCGATCCTGGACGCCGACAAGGAGGGCTTCCTGCGCTCGGCGCGCTCGCTGATCCAGACGATCGGGCGCGCGGCCCGCAACGTGTCCGGCGAGGTCTTCATGTACGCCGACACGATCACCGACTCGATGGCCGCCGCGATCGATGAGACCAACCGGCGCCGCGCCAAGCAGGTGGCCTACAACACCGAGCATGGCATCGACCCGCAGCCGCTGCGTAAGCGCATCGCCGACATCACGGACATGCTGGCCCGGGAAGACGCCGATACCGACGAGCTGGATGTCCGGGTGGGTAAGGCCAAGGCGGGCGGACGAACCGCGCGCGGCGGCCTGGCAGCGGCGTCCGGACGTGCGCTCGAGGTGGCAACGCTGCCGGCGTCCGAACTGGCCGATCTGATCAACGAGCTGACCGACCAGATGCACGAGGCGGCCGAGCAGCTGCAGTTCGAGCTGGCCGCGAGGCTGCGCGACGAGGTCGCCGACCTCAAGAAGGAGCTGCGTCAGATGCTCGTGGCGACACGCTGAGGCGGGACACAGGAGCCTGGGTTGACGGCGTAGGCGCGTCCAGTATCATCAACGCAGAGCCGCCCGTACCACCGAACCCCCGACACGTAAAGGATGCTGGATGAATATCCACCCCTACACCTGGATCATCACGGTGGTCGTGCTGGTCGGTGTGCTGATCGTCGACGCGGTGGTCATCGGACGGCGTCCCCATGTTCCCAGCACCAAGGAATGCAGCAAGTACATCAGCGCGTACATCATCCTGGCGCTGCTGTTCGGTGCCGGCATCTGGCTGCTCTCCGGGGCGAAGTTCGCGCAGGAGTTCTACGCCGGCTGGCTGACCGAGTACAGCCTGTCGCTGGACAACCTGTTCATCTTCCTGATCATCATGGAGAAACAGCGGGTGCCCCGGCACGTGCAGCAGTTCGCCCTGATGGTCGGCATCATGCTGTCGCTGCTGTTCCGCGGCGGGTTCATCGCGCTGGGCGCCGTGCTGATCGACAAGCTCGCGTGGGTCTTCTTCCTGTTCGGGGCGTATCTGCTCTACACCGCCTGGGGCGTGCTCAAGGACTTCCGCAGCGGCGGCGGCGACGAGTCCAAGGGTGACGACGGCGTGGTGTTGCGGTTGATCAAGACGCACATCCCGACGACCAACACCTGGGAGGGCGACAAGATCCTCGTCCGCCGGGACGGACGCCTGCTGTTCACGCTCGTCTTCTTCACGATTTTGACGCTCGGGGCGACCGATGTGATGTTCGCGCTCGACTCGATCCCGGCGATCTTCGGCCTGACGGTCGAGCCGTACATCGTCTTCACCGCCAACGTCTTCGCGCTGATGGGGCTGCGGCAGCTGTACTTCCTGCTGGGCGATCTGCTGGACCGCCTGTATTACCTGCCCGTCGGCCTGTTCGTGCTGCTGGGGTACATCGGCGTCAAGCTGCTGTTGCACGCGGCGCACCACTACCAGCTGGACGAGAACGCCGGCCTGGTGGGCCTGGTGGCGCTGCTGGTGGCGATCGCGGTCGCGGCCGCGGTGTGTATCGCGATCGGACGCGGCGCCACGGCGCTGGCCCGTCGTCTCGGCTGCGCCGGGCATGGCCTGACGGTCGTCCGGATCGTGGCGTGGATCGTGGGCGTGGTCGTCGCCGCGGCGGCCCTGTGGGAGGCGTGCCCGCGCATCGTCGATGCGGCCGAGTCGCTGAGTCGGCACGAGCGTGTCGCCTTCAACGGCGAGATTCCCACGATCGTGTCGCTGGGCGGCATTGTGGTCATCCTGGGCGTCACGGCCGTGGTGAGCATCCTCAAGACGGCCCGCGACAAGGCCAAGGCGGAACTCGCCGACGCGGGGTGAGATCCGTCCTCACGCCCGCAAGGGGAGGATCGGCAGGTTGGTGGCTCCGAACGAGGCCGGAGAGATCCGACCCGTGAGCCAGCACAGCAGCACGGCGTCGGGGCCGGTCGCGCGGATGCGGTGTCGTCCGCTGCCCACGCGCATGCGCAGCCCCGAACTGGCGACGAGTTCGATGGCCGGATAGGACGGATCGCCAGCCAGCCAGAAGGCGTTCCACTGCAGCAGCCAGGTGGCGACGCGGTCCTCGATCTGGTCGGGCCCGAAACCGGCATCCAGATCGACATGGTGCAACGTGACCTCGTTGAGGCGTGCCAGCGGCGTCAGATCGGCCCGTACCCACTGGCCGGGCCACAGCGGTACGGCCGTGCCGTCCAGCCCCGACAGCAGCGGGTACATGTGGTCCAGCCGCGTCGCGCTGGCGTCCAGATCGGTCTGGAGCTCCAGGGCGCTGCGGCGTGCCCCGCGTTCGATCTGTTCCCAGCGCTTGGCAGCCGAGTCGTACAGGGGCACAGGATCGCCGGCCCGTGCCGCCGCCACCATGCGGACGAACGCGTCGGCGTTGCTGGCAAGATGCGCGGCGATATGCGCCCGCGTCCATCCCGGCAGCAGGCTGGGTGCATGCCAGTCGTCGTCGCTGAACGCGATGGTGCTTCCGAGCAGCATCTGGACGGCGTTGAGCTTGCTCTCGCGCATGGCGCCGAGATCATGGAACAACGCCGCCTGGCTGGCAAGGCTTTTCGCCATCAAGTCCCCCCGGATCGATCCGGCATGACGCCCGATGCCCCGCACATGTTCGCGGCACCCGTCCCCCTACCGGATGGCGCAGCCCGTCGGCACCCTCGCCGATGTGGCCTCCCGTCGGCCACCGTCTGACCGGTCCGCTTGCGCGACCCGATCGGCAGCCTCACGACATACCCTAGCGCGCACGCGGTGCTTCCGGAGACTCTGAGGCGCAGGATTATGCCGCGAAGGTGCGCTGTGTCAGCGCGTGCGAGGTTGTCAGACCGGGCATCTACGATGGAAGGCGTGTTGGATCGACTGGTCATCCGGGGGGCCCGGGAGCACAACCTGCGCAACGTCTCGCTGGAGCTGCCGCGCGACAAAATGATCGTTTTCACCGGACTATCGGGGTCTGGCAAGTCGAGCCTGGCGTTCGACACGATCTTCGCCGAGGGGCAACGCCGCTACGTCGAGTCGCTGTCGGCGTACGCCCGGCAGTTCCTGGGCCAGATGGACAAGCCGGCCGTCGATTTCGTCGAGGGCCTGAGCCCGGCGGTCTCGATCGACCAGAAGAGCACGAGCCGCAACCCGCGCTCGACGGTGGGCACGATCACCGAGGTCTACGACTATCTGCGGCTGTTGTACGCGCGTATCGGCACGCCGCACTGCCAGGTCTGCGGTGAGCCGATCGTCAAGCAGACCCCGCAGCAGATCGTCGACCAGCTGATGGCGATGGACGAGGGCACGCGCTTCCAGATCCTCGCACCGGCCGTGCGCGGGCGCAAGGGGGAGTACGCCGACCTGTTCCGCCAGCTCTCGGGCGACGGTTTCGCGCGCGTGCGGGTGGACGGCGAGGTCTACCAGCTGTCCGAGCCGCCGACGCTGGACAAGCAGCGCAAGCACGACATCGACGTCGTCGTCGACCGCGTGGCGGTCAAGGCCAGCGCGCAGCAGCGGATCACCGACTCGATCGAGACGGCGCTGAACCTGACGCATGGCGTCGTGACGATCGACTTCGTGGACCGTCCGCCCAAGGACCGCGCCCGTGAGCGCCGCTTCAGCGAGCACCTGGCCTGCCCCAACGGCCACGACGTCAGCATCGACGAGCTGGAGCCGCGGCAGTTCTCGTTCAACGGGCCGTGGGGTGCGTGCCCGGCCTGCACCGGCTTGGGGACGACGCTGGAGGTCGATCCGAGCCTGGTGGTGCCCGATGTGACCAAGTCGCTGGCCGACCACGCGATCGCGCCCTGGTCGACCCCGATGATGGCCGGCTACTGGCTGCGCATCCTGCGCGGCCTGGCCGATCAGG
>Ga0209738_10000260_pt1 | contig 11346 bp, 8 predicted proteins | sample TergutNc150P5_FD_187289 | JGI IMG/M metagenome (GOLD analysis project Ga0209738, IMG submission 187289) | Nasutitermes corniger P5 segment gut microbial community from laboratory colony in Florida, USA - Nc150 P5 (SPAdes) (version 2) | ecosystem: Host-associated > Arthropoda: Insects > Digestive...
AAATGCCATCGTGTCTTCATTTGCGCCGGTATTGCTGTATGTTTTTTACATTATATACGCATCGGAATTGGTGCGGAATTTAAACGAGCATCAAACTTCGTTCAGTTGGTTTTTAGCAAAAAGAGTGGGCGGTTTTTTTATTCTTGCTTTGTTTGCGTTGGCTATTGTTTTTTTATTATTTAAAAATGATTTATACGCCGTAGAAAATGCATGGGGAAAAATTCAGCCCAACTATGAAACCGAAAAAAGTAATAGCCAAAGTATGACGAAAACCAATCGAGACGGCACTTTGAGCAATACTTCGAAAATGCAACTCACAGGCTCGCTCAACAAAACCAAACAATTGGTTTTTGTGGCGCACCTCAATAATATTTTCCCGGACGGACAAACACAAAATCCTTTGTACTTCACGGCAAACTATTACACGAAATTTGATTCCGCAAGTCAGTCTTTTACTACGGATAGTTTAATGCCTTTCGATGATTTGTTCAGTCCCAATCCTTCACAAATTCCATTGTTCTTTACAAAGATGGATAGTAATGCTATCAAAAATTCTTTGGCTACGCTCAATAGAAAAACAGTGGAAACCGAAGTATATAAAGTGGCTTTATCATCTGCCGATTTTATTGCGCCCAGCACGGCATTTTCGGTACAACCCATTCCCGTACCTCATGAATACGAGAGGCAATATACTTCTGCCTATCGCGCAAAAATGTGGGTGAGCGATTTAAACAGCGCCTATTTTGTGTACAATCCTGCGGGCAATGCAATGCTGGAAAATTTTCAAAAAGCAAGATTTGATATTTTAAGAACCGATACAAGTTTTGCAGGCATTAATGAAAATTTTCTTCGCTACTATACGCAAATGCCGCAAAGCGACACGTACCAAGCCATTGCAACATTGGCGCAACAGATTACCGCGCATGCCACTACAACGATTGACAAAATAATTGCAATAAGAAATTATTTTTTAAGTGAGGATGAATTTGGTCAGCCGTTATTCCAATATACCGATAATCCGGGCATTCCGGGATTGCCGGATGCCAACAAACTTGATTATTTTTTGTTTGAAAATCGTAAAGGATATTGCGCTTATTTTGCCGGCGCCACTTTGTTTATGCTGCGCGCGCTGCATATTCCATCGCGCATTGCAACCGGTTTTTTAACGATAGACAGAAGCAATAAAAACCCCGGCTGGTACTGGTTTTACGAAGATCAGGCACATGCTTGGGTGCAGGTATTTTTCCCGAAATACGGTTGGTTGGATTTCGATACAACCATTCCTGATGTAAATACGCAACAAGCTCCGCAGCCGGACGGCACGCCGCCTTTGGGTACGCAAAAGGTATATTTTGTAGGCGACGGCATTGTGCAAAAAATAGATACGACAGAAAAAATATTGCAGCTTTTGGTGAACAAAATTTTATACAAAGAACAGAGCTTTACCACACAGAATGTAATTGCCGTAAATACCAATATAGCTTTTGCAAGAGTGAATACCGATACGGGCGTTGTACCGATTAGTATGTTGAAAAACAACATGCATGTGAGTGTGGCATCATACAGCCAAAGTCTTGACAGCATTGACTTTGTAAGCACTAATGATACGGCGGCTTATGTACTAAATCATTTAAAGCAACCGATTAGCATCGATGAAGTAAAAATTATAGAGAGAAATAATGATGCTAAAAAAGAACCTTCCGATTTGTTGAAGATACGCGCTTTTGATTGGGAAAATGTATTGATTGATGGTTTGATAATACTTTGTTTTGCTGCATTGCTTATTGTTTTTTCGCCTTGGTTGATATGGCAATTTTATCGGTTAAGAGCAAGGGTGAGTTCAAATACACATGCTACTTATAGAGCTGTTTTGTATTATTTAAATCAAATGGGATATTCGCGTAGAAATCAGTCGCCACAAGCATTTGCGCAAAATATAGATAAGGAGTTTGATACGAATTTTGTACACTTCAATCAAATTTATCAAAAAGAAAAATACAGTCGCACACCGCTTTCAAATCAAGAAAAAATTTGGGTAAAAGAATTTTATCCGACATTTATGCAACAAGTAAAAAAACGTATTTTGTGGCAAGAAAGAACAAAACATTTTTTCAGTCTTTCCTATACGCTATATTTTTTTATTAAACGAGTATAATCATTTTTTATGGAAGGTAATTTCGACAACAACATGGATTTATCACAGAGTATATCCGCTATTCAGCGGTTAATTGATAATGTGGAAAAAGTAATTCGCGGCAAGCGCGCGCAAATACAATTTATTGTAACAGCGCTGGTAGCACGCGGGCATATTTTAATGGAAGATAATCCCGGCACCGGAAAAACCGTGATGGCAAAAACGCTGGCGCACAGTATTTCCGGCACTTTGGGCGGACGAATAGCCGAATTTAAACGCATACAATTTACCCCGGATTTGTTGCCGATGGATTTAATCGGTTCGCATATTTTTGATGAAGAGAAAAAAGAATTCATCTTTAAAAAAGGTCCTTTATTTTGCAATGTGTTGTTGGCAGATGAAATTAATCGCGCTTCGCCCAAAGTGCAATCGGCATTGCTGGAATGTATGGCAGAAAATCAAATTACGGTAGGCGACGCCACTTATCCTTTGGCGGAATTATTTTTTACAATAGCTACGCAAAATCCTATTGAGATGGAAGGCACGTATCCCTTGCCGGCTGCGCAGTTAGACCGTTTTGCTATGAAAATTCAATTTGGATATGTGGATGCAAAAACCGAATTATCCATTTATGAGAACTACATGTCCATTCAAAAAAACCAAGAAACAACAGAACAGGCATTGAGTATTGACGAAATTTTGTTTCTGCAAAAAGCAGCGGAAAAAGTTTTTGTACATCCTGAAATTATGAAAGCAGTGCGCAACATTATTGTTGCTACGCGCGTTAATGATGAGATTGTGCTCGGCGCCTCTACCCGCAGCGGCATTACACTTCTAAAATGTCTGAAAGCATTTGCGTTGGTAAACGGGCGGGAATTTGTAACGGAAGATGATTTGCAAATGCTGACGCCGCCTGTGTTAGACCATCGCATTACTTATCGAAATAAAGAAGCAAAAGCACGATTGCTTTCGCTGATTTTGGAAGATGAAATGGATAAATTGAGTAAATTGAAAATCGGATAATTGGAAATGTTGCCTTCGCTATCTATTGACTGTACGCGGCTTTCAGCTCAATCAAAAAAATTGATGTGGATATTTATTGCGCTGTTCATGGTAAAAAATTTTGCTCATGCGCAAAAAAATACGGAAGCCAGAACAGAAATAGATAATAAGAGAATGGGCGTAAACCTCACGGATGACGATGCTTTAGCGCGAGGTAAAGAATTTGAAAAATTAGACAGTACTTATTACGTGGGATATTTGTACGAAGGATATTTTAAATACGATCGCAGCGCGGATTATCAAGGTTACAAAAATGCAATTCCTCCTTTGCAAAAAGCAAAAACGTTATTTGAAAAGCAATACAATCCGATTTTGAAAAATCTTTTTTCAAGTCTTGATTATCTAACTACCAATTACAGCCGATTTCACGATTACCTCGACATTTGCAATGCTTTGAAAGAGTGTTACGATAACATCGAAATGCCCGATTCTATTATGTCTTTGCTGGCTCATTTGGAACAATATCATTTTAAAAAAGATTTCTTCGGCATTTATTACAATCGCGCATGGGCATATCATCGCAATAGAATTTTTAATTCCTTGAAATTTTCTTTCTTAAAAAATTCAATTGCCGAAAACGAAAAAATGGCTTTTCAAAGTTGTTACAAAGGGCTTGCTTTTATCAAGAAAAATGCGGATTTGAATAATGCATGGTTTGGCGAAAACCAAGCGCTGGCAGACGATTTGCAAATTTATCACGTGCTTGCATTGCTGCATTGTTACAACAAAAATTACGATAGCAGTTATCATTATTATCAAATTTTAGATGCTTACGGCGTAATTTCTTGGAACAATTTTGCCGGCTTTCAAAGTGAGGTCGGCAATTTTAAAGCAGCGCAATCTTTTTTAAAAATGGATTTGGAACAAAACAATGATGACGGAAATTATTTGGAAGAACCTTATTATTATTTACCGGAATTGTATGTGTTTGCCAATCGCACGGATGATGCTATTAATCTTTGTAATCAAATCATTCAAAAAAACGGTTCGCGTCCCGGATTCGGTTGGTACAACATTGCCCTATCCAGATCGTACATGTACGATGCGCAATTAGATAGCGCACAACTCGCGCTGGACAAGGCTTTCGGCTTTAAAGAACTGCACATCGGTACAACGCTTACCGAAGAACAATATACTTTTACCATTAATTTATTGCGCATAAATTTGTATGATAGAGCAATTGAAGAACTGAAATTTTTACATAAAAATTGGTGGTACTCGCCAACCGTTTTATATCAAATAGGAAAATTGCAATGGCAAAAATTTATGATGGAATATAACACCAGCATTGAATTGGCTTTTAATGCCGACCGGTATAGAATGGTGTACGATTTGTTTTGCGCGGAAGCTACCACAACATATGATGAGGCTTGGTATTTGCTGAAAGATTTCAGTCCGAAATTCTTTGCTGAAAAATATCATAATTACCAATTGACGGATAAGCGGGCAAACATCAAGCACTATTTTCAACTGTTTGAAGCTATGTTTAATTATCAAAACGGAAGCTACAACAAGGCTACAAGCGAATTGGAAAATATTTTAAGTAATACAAAAGTAGATGCTGAAAACGAAAAATTATTCTTAGGCAGATTGTACGAATCGGCATCGCTTGTATATCAACGCTCTGGAAACCAATACAGCCGACTGTTTTACGACAATTTGCTGTTGGAAACTTATCCGCAATTAATTCCGTTTTCGGAAATAAAAATGCAAATGCGCTTAACCGTCAGCGGTGTAAATGATAATAATACCGAAAAAATTATTAACGAACTTCATGATGTAAACATAGATTGGACAAGCAATTCCAACACGCCTGTCGCCTCTATTTATTTTGAAAAAAAAGGCGACAGATACCAAGCCACTATCAATGTAAAAAGCGCCAATAATGTTGCGGTTGTAAGCAATGCTAAATTGGTTTTTGGTTCGGCAAAAAATGTAGCGAAAGAAATTGCCTTACGCATTTTCAATAAAGGCGGATCCGTAGTGTTCAACAACGACAGCTACAATTAGCTGTTGTCACAGGTTTTCAATATGGTTTCAAATTTTTCTGCGCTGTTGTAAAGCAACAAAATCTTTTTAATCACATCCTCTACCACAGCATCAGGACAGCTTGCGCCGCTGGTGAGCAATATTTTTACCGGTAATTTCGGTGGTAAAAAATTTTCCACAATGTTTATCTGTTTTGTTCTCCAATTACAAGTTTCAATTTTTTGATTAGATAAAATTCTATCGGCATTATCAATAAAAAAAGTAGGTAATTTATTATTGCACAACTCTACCAAATGCGAGGTATTGCTGCTGTTGTAGCCTCCTACAACAATCGCAATATCTCCATCAATAGATAATATGCCGTTTACAGCCGATTGATTGTCGTTGGTAGCATAGCATAATGTATCTCGCGTGTCGGCAAAATGTTTGCCGATAGTCTGCTCGTCAAGATGATAATAGTCTTTAATGATATTCTTCAAAAAGTCCGATATAGCCTGCGTTTCGCTGGCAAGTTGCGTAGTTTGATTTACCACGCCGATGCGTTGCAAATCTTTCTCAACAGAAAAATTTTTGGAATATTTCCCTTTGAATGTTTTGTAAAATTCATCTGCCGGTTTTTCTTTTCGGATATATTTTGCCAATTCTTTTGCTTCATTAATATCATTGATAATAATCGTGGGTGTTAGCGCCGATGCATGAGAAAAAGTAGCGCGAGTTTCCTCGTGGCGCGGCTTTCCGTGAACAACAATGCTGTAACCCTTGCGTGCAATTTGCTCGCTGCGATTCCAAACTTTTTCCACAAAAGGACAAGTTGTGTTGTATTTTTCCGTTGGAATGCCTTTCTTTTTTAATAAATTTTCAATCTCCAAAGTCGTTCCGAATGCCGGAATTACAACAATATCATTCTTGGTAATTTCATCAAAAGGCACCAATTGATTGCCGTATGTATCTTGCAAAAACTTTACGCCGCGCATTGCCAAATCGGCATTTACCTGCGGATTGTGAATCATTTCACTAAGGAAATAAATTTGCTTATTCGGATTCTCGTAAATAATATTAAAAGCTATTTCTATGGCATTTTCTACGCCATAGCAAAATCCGAAGTGCCGCGCCAAATACAGCTGAATATCTCCAAAATCAAGCAATGTGGGCGAAAAATCTTTTTTCGATTTATCCTCCATTCGGCGTTTATTTTTGATGGCGCTGATAAGCGAGCTGCGATAAATATTGGGAATATTGAATTGCTTCATTACGTTTAATTTTCTTTTATCATTTTGATATGTTCCATTCCGCCGGAGAAAGTTCTTCAAATTTTTTGCATACAAACTGCATATCCATTTTACAAATTTAATTTGGAAGACTGTAATTACCTAAATAAAAATACCCGCTTTCACGGGTATTATAGCATAACATTATTTTTATTTAATTTTTATTTTGTCTTTGGAGCTGGTGTAGGCGCAGCAGTATCGGGCGGCGTTGGCGGAACCGTATCTTCCGGTGTAGCTTGCTGCATAACAGGCATTCCTTTATCTTCCATAATTTTGTGCTGGGTTGCTATTAAATCTACTTTCCATTCGCCTTTTTCTTTTACCAATACCAAAGGCTGTTTTACTTCTTGCTGTCCCATAATAGCTGTTGGAAGCTTAACAGAAAGGTCTTCGTTGATAGTAGAATCGTTTAGCTTTGTTTCGCCAACTGAAGTTACGACTGCCTGACTAAATATTTGTTTCAACGAATCAGGAAGAGGTACAGCTTTATACGAATCTTCCGTTTGGCTGAACACACCCGTGCTATTGGATGCTACATATATTTTTGCAGAATCAAAATTAGCAAGAAGCGTAGCTTTGGTAAATTTTATAGCAACATCTGACGGCGACATAGACGGCGTGGTATTGCAAGACACAATAGTCGCCGCTATTACTGCAAAGGCGATGAAGCCTTTTAAAAAATTTTTCATTTGTAAATATTTTATTGTTTAAATAATATCAGCAAAAATAGGTTATTTAAATCAAACCCTCTTGTTCTATTTTTTTATGTGTATAAAAACGATATTCATCCTCGTCTCTTTCATCGGCTTTGTTGTATGCCTTAATAATTTGCTTTACCAATTTATGTCTTACCACATCTTCTTCGTCCAGCTCAATATGCGCAATGCCTTCGATGTGCTTTAAAATAGCAACGGCGCGCCACAAGCCGCTTCGCTGGTTTTTGGGCAAATCTATTTGCGTAGGATCGCCGGTAATAATGGCTTTTGCGTTAGCGCCGATGCGCGTCAAAAACATTTTTATTTGCAAATCGTTCGCGTTTTGCGATTCGTCCAAAATGATGAAAGCATTGTCCAGCGTGCGCCCGCGCATATATGCCAGCGGTGCAATTTCGATAATACGCGTACTCATGTAATATTCGAGCCGCTCAGCCGGAATCATATCATCCAGCGCATCATATAATGGGCGCAGATAGGGATCGATTTTTTCTTTCAAATCGCCGGGCAAAAATCCAAGATTTTCACCTGCTTCTACTGCCGGACGTGTGAGGATGATTTTTTTCACCATTTTATTTTTCAACGCACGCACGGCAATGGCAACAGCCGTATAGGTTTTGCCCGTTCCCGCCGGACCAATGGCAAAAACAATATCGTTTTTCTCGGTAGCTTGCACCAACAATTTTTGATTGGGCGTACGCGCGCGGATAATTTTTCCGTTGGGGCCAAAAACCAAAATATCGTTTGGATTTTTTTCGGCAAAATGATCGGTTTTGCCTTCATCAATATTGCCCAATATTTCTTCAAAATATTTGTCGCTCATGTCGCCGCTGCGCTCCATGTATTGAAGGATAAGATTAATTTTTCCTTTCGCTTCGTCAATTTGTTCCTCTGCGCCGCTAAGTTTTATTTGCGTACCTCGCGCCAATATTTTAAGTAAAGGAAAATGCTTTTTCAACAAGTTGAGTTTGGCATTGTTTACGCCAAAAAATTCAATAGGATTGAGTGTATTCAACTCAATAATTGCTTCTGTCAATTCAATTAAATTAAAATGATTAATGTATTTGAAAGCAAATTACAGAATAATTTGATAATTCAGCAACATTTCTCAACGGTCATTCTCGTGAAAACAAGTATGAGAAAATGGAAATATAAAAATGGACTATTCGCTTATTTCTTTCTTTTGGGCGATAGGGGAAGTTGTTTTTTGTTTTTACGATGGTCACGAAATTTAAAAATAGGTACTTTGTTTTCCGTACCGTTCAACAGACGATTGATATTTTTTTGATGCGTCAGAATAATCATCAATGCCACAGCGATAGAGAAAATACGATAAATAGTAGAATCGTCTTTAAAAATAAAAACAATTAAAACAGCAAAAGCAATGCCCGACAAAATAGAACTAAGCGAAACGAAACGCGTAAGATACAGTACCAGCAAAAACACGCCCACGCAACATCCGGCAACAGCGGGCTGTAACGCCAATATAGCGCCAAACAAAGTTGCTACGCCTTTACCGCCTTTGAAATTTGCCCAAATGGGAAAGATGTGTCCCAGCACGGCAGCAAGCCCCAGACCAATCATCATATTGGTTCGTGCTAAACTATCCTGCCCGTCATATTTCTGCAAAGTGAAAATCAACAAACCTGCGGCTGCTCCTTTGGCAATATCCACTGCCATTACAAGAGTACCCCATCCTTTGCCCAATACGCGAAAAGTGTTGGTAGCGCCTGCATTTCCGCTGCCGTAATCGCGAATATCTATTCCGAAAAATTTCTTACTTACCCAAACAGAAGTGGGAATTGAGCCTAACAAGTAGGCGACAATTAATAATATTACCTCTTGCATTTATCTTTCTAAAAAGGTGTCGAACAAAAGTAGGCATTTTGCGGTAATTTTATTACAAAACAAGGAAGCAATTTAACATTTCGACCATAACAACGAAATCCATTGTTCGCGATATTCTGTATTTCGATGTTGCAAACCAACGGCGGTAAAGGCTTTCACAATAGCTGCTTCATCCTCCGTCAATAAACCGCTTAATAATAAGTTTCCTTCTTTTAACAATATCTCGCTCAAAATTCGAGCATTTTCCAAGATTACGTTTTTGTTGATGTTAGCCAGCACTATATCAAATTTTTGAGACTGTAATGCAGCCTGTGCGCCGCCGGCTTTTACGACTTCTATTTTTTTACAATGATTATTCCGAATATTTTCCATTGCATTCTCAACCGACCAATCATCGTTATCGGTAGCAAAAATGTCGCTTGCGCCCAGCTTTTCAGCCAAAATTGCCAGCACACCTGTGCCTGTTCCGAAATCAAAAACTCGTTTATGATTAAAATCAAGCGTACGCATTTGCTGCATCATCATATACGTAGTAGCGTGATGCCCCGTACCGAAACTCATTTTCGGCGTAATAATAATTTCGTGTTGCACTTGCTGCGCCGGCGCATGAAAAGCCGCGCGGACAAATACAAAATCATCTATCATTACCGGCTCGAAATTCGATTCCCACAAAGCATTCCAATTTTGTTCTTCAATCTTTTTTACTTCGTAAACAAAATGATGTTGAGCGGCAAGTTGTCGTATTATTTCTTCGTCAAAATTTTCCTGATGAATAAAGGCTTTCAGCGAATGATTGGTTTCTTCAAAACCATCGAAACCAATGTTGGATAAAAGAGCAATCAATACTTCGGATTGTGCCGAATGAATGTTTTCAATAATGATTTCTACATATATTTTCATACAATAATTCATTTTTATACAAGAATGCTTATTTACCCGCCCTGATTTAATGCAAAGCTCGCACTATTATACCAATGTCAAAACAAAAAACAGCAGACAAAAAATTGCCCGCTGTTTTTCTATTTTATTCATCACATTTATCAAAATTAATTCAGCGTAAACTCTACGCGCCGATTTTGTTGGCGACCTTCCGGTGTGTCGTTCGAAGCAATGGGTTGCGTAGAGCCGTAGCCTACTGCATCAATGCGCGAAGGATCTATGCCTCTGGAAACCAGATATTGTTTAACAGCATCGGCTCTTGCCTTCGACAAACGCATATTGGCATCGAAATCGCCTGTATTGTCGGTATTTCCGGCGAGTTTTAAATCATAGTCTTTATGCATCAACAAATCGGCTACATGATTTAAAGAAGGAAACGATTCGGGACGAATAGTAGCTCTGTTTACATCAAATTGTAAATCTCTAATTGCTTCGTTCACTACTTCTTTATCTTCCTGCGGTACGGCTACTGTTACAGTATCATGTTTAATAATTTCCTGAGGCGGCGGCAATGGGCAACCTGCACCGTCCACTTGAACACCTTGCGGCGTATTCGGACATTTGTCGTAATAATCGGGTACACCGTCACCATCGCTGTCTCTGGTCAAATCGTCAATCTTTCGTTGCATAGCGGCAATTCTATCTGCATCTCCATTCCATTGCCCTACCGGCGCGCCATTCATGTATGATGGCAACATGGATGAAAACAGCCATTGCCCGCCATACCAATACATGTAGAGTGCGCTTAGCGGATTGTAGTATAAACGGTATGGAAGAAAATAGCCCGGATAGCCGTATCCGTAACCATAACCCCAACCATACCCCCGATAGTATCCGTAGCCCGGAAAGTATCTATTACCATATCCGTATCTTGAAAAACCATATCCCCTTCCTCTTCCGACAGAATAGCCGCGCGCATAACCGCCGCCGCGCATACCGCCTCTGCCGCCACGCTGTGCATAGGTTGCGTTTGTTGCTACTGTTGCTATTAATAATAGCGCTGTACCTAATATTATCTTTTTCATTCTTTAAAATTTTACCGGTTAATAAGTTTTCAACTCGTCATACTAAGACCATTAAAAAAGTACCATAGTTTAATTTATTCTACCGATAAAAAAAGTACTGTAACCTAATTGTACAGGTATTTACCGCAGATAAACAGGAGCAATGGGCGTAAAAATTAAGATAGCCTTAAAACTGTTGTGCAGTTAGCATAACTTTTTGCCGTCCTTCCGAACTTGTTTTGGAATCTCTTTGGAATTGAGGTGCTGAAATAAATTCAGTATGACGGACGAAAAAAAGTCTCCATATAGAAATACGGAGACACAATTTATATCAACATAAAAACACATAAAAAGAGAAAACCATCCTATTTCGAGTTCGTTTCGTTGTT
>Ga0209738_10000261_pt1 | contig 11319 bp, 11 predicted proteins | sample TergutNc150P5_FD_187289 | JGI IMG/M metagenome (GOLD analysis project Ga0209738, IMG submission 187289) | Nasutitermes corniger P5 segment gut microbial community from laboratory colony in Florida, USA - Nc150 P5 (SPAdes) (version 2) | ecosystem: Host-associated > Arthropoda: Insects >...
CCGCGCAAGGTCAGCAGCGGCACGCCCGCGCGCAGCGTGTCGCTGGCGGTGGTGCCGGAGTTGTAAGGCCAGGTATCGAGCGCCAGATCGGCCAGCGCGATGCGGGCCTGGTGTTCGGGCAGGGGCAACCGTTTGGCGAACACCAGCCGCTGCGGATCGACGCCGCGCTGCGCGGTCTCGCGCCGCAGGTTGTCACAAGCCAGTGGGTCCATGGGCGCCAGCCACAGCACGCTGTTGCCGGTTTTCGCCAGGATGCGGCGGCACCAGTCGTCCCACAGCGTTGGCGTGAGTTTGAAGCACTGATTGAAGCTGCAAAAGACAAAGGCGTCTTCGGGCAGCCCTTGCGCGCGGCGGTCGGGCATGGGCATGTTGGCCGCCAGCGCCCGATTGGGCTGGAAGCAGTGCGGCATCAGGGCCAGGGATTCGCTGAAATCGCCCGCCCGCTCAGGCGGCGTGGCTATCGCGTCGCCGATGACGTAATCGGCCAAGCGCGGTTCCCCCAGGGTGCCGATGTAGCCCAGCCATGAGGCGATCACGGCGGCCGGGCGCAGGGCCGTGATACCCAGCCGCGCATGGGTGGTGTAGCCGGTCAGGTCTATCAGCAGATCGATGCCGTCGGCGCGAATCTTTTCAGCCGCGGCGCGGTCGTTCAAGGCGGACACGCTGGTGAAATGCTCGGCAGCCTGCCGCAGCGCTTGCCGCGCTTCATCCTCTGCTTCAGGGCCGTAGGCGTACAGAAACACCTCGAAGCGCTGCCGGTCATGCTGGGCAATGACGTCGGTGATCAGGTGGGCAACGGCATGGGTGCGGAAATCCGCCGACAGATAACCGATGCGGATACGCCTGCCGCGCACGTCGGCCACTTGACTGACCATGGGCGGCTGGCTCAGTTCATAACACCAGCGTGCGCGCGCAAAATTTGCCGCTGTATCGCGCAGCAGTTCCGGCGAAGCCTCGGGCCAGGCCAGCAGGGGCAGTGGGGGAATCTCATTGCCGCGGCCGTTTTGGATGGCGGCCACCAGATCCGCGGGCTGCGCTCCGTCCGCATCAGACCAATCGGCCAGTTGTCTGCGTTGCCCGATGAAGTCGGCCATTTTCGGGATCTGGGTGGGGGCCAGCTCCCAAGCCTTGCGGAAAAATTCAAGCGCCTGGGCGGGTCGATGCGTGTTTTTGCACAACTCAGCCAGATTGGTCAGTGCCGGAATGCAATCGGGCGTGGTTTGCAGCACTTTGCGGTAGTACTGTTCGGCTTGCTTTTTCTGTCCGGCTTCGCTCAAAATAAAACCCATGCTGGTGAGCGTGGGGGCGTAGTCGGGTTGCAGTTCCAGTGCACGCTGGTAGCACTTGAGCACTTCATGGAGCTGCTCGCGGCCATAAACATGGTGCAGCAAATTGCCCAGGTTGTTCCAGATTTTGGGCTGCTTCGGATCGCGCTGCGCGGCCGTGCGGTACGCTGCTACGGCCTGCTTTGGGTCGTTTAGCGCCACCAGGGCCAGGGCAAGATTGAACCAGGCTTCACCTGAATCGAGTTTTTGCGCGGCGGTTCGCAACGCGGCCTCGGCGGCCGCGAGCTGCTGCCGTACGAGGTGGATGCAGCCCATTACCAGGCAAGCGCGCCCTTGCTGATTGGGGCGCGACATCAGACCCTGGCAGATGGCGAATGCTTCGTCATATTTGCCCTGTTCGTAGCATTGAACGGCGCGGGTGTATTGCGCTGCGTCGGCTGCATGGGTTTTGCCAGCCGTGCGCTTGCGTGCAGGGGGCGTGGGTGGTCGATGTTTCATGCGGTCACTTTTGGCAGGGGGGACAATTTCGGCGTGCCGACATCGCGGAGCCCGCTGGAGACCCGCACACCCAGCCCGGCAAAATGTCTGCCCATGACCGGCCCCAGACGCTTGCTGGCGTCGGCGTCGGCGGCGCGTCCGTTCAAAGCAATTTGCATGGTGGTTGTCCCTGATGGTCGGACATGCTAACGCCACGCCTTGGCTCTGTCATGCCGCATCGTCCGGGCGACGGCTCAAGCGGCTTGCGATGCATAAAACGCAAGCATTCACATGCAAAATACGTGTGAATGTCCGGCATGGGCATGTATGTGTGGAAAGTACATCATCTTGACTTGGAGCTTCGTATGGCCCTTTCCCTTTCGTTCAACCACGCCGTTGTGCTGGTGACCGGTGCCAGCAAGGGCATAGGCTTGGCTTGTGCGCGCGCTTTTGCGGCGGCGGGGGCCACCGTGGCGGGCGTGGCGCGCAACCCCGAAGGACTGACGGCGACACACGCCGGCTTCGATCTGCGCGGTTACTCAGCCGATCTGACCGACGCGCAGGCCGCTTTGGACATGGTGCGGCGCGTGGAGCAGGAACTTGGGCCGATTGCCGTACTGGTCAATTCCGCCGGCGCCGCCCGCCGCTACGCGCCTCGGCAACTGGACGCACAGGCCCTGCGGCAGGGCATGGACGCTAAATACTTCAGCACCCTGCATGTGCTCGATCCGGTGGTCAAGCTGATGGCGGGCCGTGGCCGGGGCAGCATCGTCAATATCATCGGCCAGGGCGGCAAAGTCGCCCACCCGCTGCACATTGCGGGCGGCGCGGCCAATGCTGCACTGATGCTGGCTACAGCCGGCTACGCGCGCGCCTACGCGGCACAAGGGGTGCGGGTCAACGGCATCAATCCGGGGCTTACCCAGACCAGTCGCATCGAAGAGGGTTTGCAGGTGGCCATGAAATCGAGCGGCCGTTCGCGCGACGAACTGTTGGCCGAACAGCTCGCGTGCATCCCCATGGGCCGCATGGCACAGCCCGAGGAGGTGGCTCATGTCGCGCTGTTTCTGGCCTCCGGCCTGGCTAGCTACGTCAACGGCGTCATCATTCCGATGGACGGGTGTGCGTCGTCGGTGATCTGATTTTTGGGGAGCGCCCGCTCAGAGAGGTTTGCCCAGATCAAGCCGCTGTGCTGGGCAGCCAAGGTGTCGGGAACACCGGCGCGGCGGTGCTCAAGGGCTAGGGCGGGCGGGCCAGAAAGTCTTGGACATCAAGCGCCGCATGGCGTTACGCAACGGCTACCGGCACGCGCGTGGCCAGGGCGCACATCAATTCATAGCCCAGCGTTCCGGCGGCAAGGGCCACTTCGTCAATGGACAGTATCGTGCCGCCGTGTTGCGGCGCAGCGCGGCCCCATAGCGTGACGGCGCTGCCCACGCCGGATTGCGGTAGCGCCGTGAGATCGAGCGCCAGCATGTCCATGCTGACACGCCCCAGCGTGCGGGTGCGTACGCCATCGACCAGCACCGGCGTGCCGGTGGGCGCGACGCGCGGATAGCCGTCGGCGTAACCGCAAGCGGCGATGCCGATGCGCAGCGGCGCGTCGGCAATGAACAGTCCGCCGTAGCCCGTGCGCTCGCCGGGCGCAAGCGTTTGCACGGCCAGGATGCGGCTCTCCAGCGTCATGGCCGGTTGCAAGTCCCAATCGGTGATGCCGTGCTCGGGCGCGTCGGGCGAGCTGCCATACAGCGCAATGCCGGGCCGCGCCCAATCCGCATGTACGTTGGCTTGGCTGCCGTGGCGCAGCAGCGCGGCGCTGTTGGCGACGCAGCGCTCGCCGGGCAGCCCTTCGGTTGAGGTCTCGAACGCGGCCAGTTGTGCCGCCATGCTCGGCGCGCCGTCTGCGTCGGCATTGGCAAAGTGCGTCATGTGTCCGACCTCAGCCACTTGCGGCAACGCGGTCAGCCGGGCATATGCGGCGCGGTAGCGCGCGGGCGTAAAGCCCAGCCGGTTCATGCCGGAGTTGAGTTTTAAAAAGACCCGTTGCGGCGCACGCGTTTTGTGCAACGCCAGCCAGTCGATTTGCGCGTCGCAATGCACCGCGTGCCGCAAATCCAGGCGCGAGCAGGTTTCCAGATCGCGCGGTTCAAACACCCCTTCCAGCAGCAGGATAGGCCCGCGCCAGCCCAGCGCACGCAAGCGTTCGGCATCGGCCAGGTCCAACAGTGCAAAGCCATCTGCGCCGCGTAATCCCTCATAAACCTGCTCGATACCGTGTCCGTAAGCATTGGCTTTGATGACTGCCCACAGCCGCGCCGCTCCTGCTGCGCGGCGCATGCGATCGAGGTTGTGCCGCAGCGCGGCGGTGTGAATGGTGGCGTGTATGGGGCGCGGCATGGCAAAGTTGTGTGGCGACTCAAATCGGCGTTGGAGTTGGACTGACGTGGATTTTCATCGACCTTATGGAAACGGTCAGGAGGGCGCTCAGCGTCCGGTGTTGTTTTCGTCTTCCACCAGCCAGCCTTGTCCAGGCCCTTGCGCCAAGGCGCTTTGCACATCGGGCAGAACCGCGCGCAGCGCATCGGCCAGCGGGTAGGGCGGGTTAACGACGAACATGCCGCTGGCGGTCAGCCCCTGGGCTGCTTGGCCGGGTGTGGCCGGCGCGCGGCCGATATTGAGGGTCGCGTGCAACCAGCCGCGCCCGGCCAGGCGGGCGATGTTTTTGAGGCGGCGCGGCAGTTCGTGCGCCTGCGCGCGCCCGATGATGGGGTACCAGACCAGATAAACACCGGTGGCAAAACGCCGCAGCGCATCGTGCATGGCTTCTTCCACATTGGCGTAGTCGCTCTTAATTTCATAGCTGGGGTCGATCAGCGCCAGCGCGCGGCGCGAGCCGCTGCCGTCCGCCGGCGGCGGCAGCAAAGCACGCAGCGCGGCCAGGCCGTCGGTTCGTTGGGCATGGATACGGCGGTTGCTGGACAGCCCGGCGGCCAGTGCCAGCAGTGCGCGGCTGTCCGTCGGGTGCAGTTCGCACAGGTGCAGCCGGTCGCGGCTTGCCGCGCCGTCGAGCCGGTCGGGTTGTGTCATGTAATGGTGCAGGACGAGCGGCGAGCCGGGGTAGATCGTCAACCGGCCAGTCTGCGGCCAGCGCGGGTTGAACGCCAACAGCAGTGCACGGTAGTCCGTCAGCAGATCGCTTGCCGCGCCGGGGCTGGCGGCGGCGCGTTCGTCCAGCAATTGCAATAGCCGCAGCACACCTGTGCCCGCTTCCCCGGACGTGGTGGCCATGTCACTGTTGAGCCGGTAGCGCCCCGCGCCCGCGTGGGTGTCAATGAGCGTGATCGGCCCCGGCTTGCGCAACACGTGCCGCAGTGCGCCAATGAGCGTGAGGTGCTTGAGCGTGTCGGCATGGTTGCCGGCGTGGAAGGCGTGCCGATAACTGAACATATGGGGATACTAGCGGGTGCGGGGTGTGCGTTGTCGGAATGTGCCGGGGCCAGAAAAGAGAAGGGCCATGCCCGGTCTTTCCCGCGCCCGCGCAACGGGCTTTGCAGCAGAAGGTGTACGACAGGCCGACCTCATCGGCTAAAATGCTACGTTTTGCAGCGCCTGGCCCCGCGGCAAAAATATGATCCCGCCTAAGAGGCTTCCGTGCAGAGAAGCACCGACCGCGGAAAAGGGCCTTTATTTCTCCACACAAGGACACACCCATGAAAACGTTCAGCGCCAAGCCCGCTGACGTGACGCCGGGGTGGTTTGTGATTGACGCCACCGACAAGGTGCTCGGACGGGTTGCCAGCGAAGTGGCCCTCCGTCTGCGCGGCAAGCACAAAGCCATCTATACGCCTCACGTCGATACGGGCGACTACATTGTGGTCGTCAACGCCGCCAAACTCCGCGTCACCGGCGCGAAGGATTTGGGCAAGAAGTATTACCACCACACCGGTTATCCGGGCGGTATCCGCGAAACCAATTTCCGCGACATGCAGGCCAAGCATCCCGGCCGCGCGCTGGAAAAAGCCGTCAAAGGCATGCTGCCCAAGGGGCCGCTGGGTTACGCCATGTTCAAGAAGCTCAAGGTTTACGGCGGCGCGGAACATCCGCACTCGGCCCAACAACCCAAGGCGCTTGCCATTTAAAGGAGCACTGCGATGATTGGTGAATGGAACAATGGCACCGGGCGCCGCAAGTCCAGCGTGGCCCGCGTGTTTCTGAAAAAAGGCTCCGGCAAAATCACGATCAACGGCAAGGGCGTCGAGCAGTTCTTCGGCCGCCAGACCTCGATCATGATCGTCAAGCAGCCGTTGGTGCTCACCGACAACCTGGAAACTTTCGACATTCAGGTCAACGTCAACGGCGGCGGCGAATCGGGTCAGGCCGGCGCGGTGCGCCACGGCATTACCCGCGCGCTGATCGATTACGATGCCAACCTCAAACCCCAGCTTTCGGCGGCAGGTTACGTGACCCGCGACGCGCGCGAGGTCGAGCGCAAGAAGGTCGGCTTGCATTCCGCACGTCGGCGCAAGCAGTTCAGCAAACGCTAACGCGTTTTGCCTTGGGCACAAAACCGCACCGTTCCGCAAGGGGCGTTGCGGTTTTTTGTTGCCAGTCGTGATACAAACGGCTATCGCTCTGATTTTTTGCAGAAAGCCAATAAACCATGCTCGGAATGAAGAAACAACAGCCCGCTGTGCACAGCGCCGTCGGGCCGGGAATGCAGGTGCTGGGCGAAGTCACGTTCCAGGAAGGCCTGCAGGTCGATGGCACGGTGATCGGTAACGTTACCGCTGTGCCGGGCCAGTCCAGCGCGCTGATCATTACCGAAACGGGCCGCATCGAAGGCGTCATCAGCGCCGACCAGGTCATCATCAGCGGTACCGTGATCGGCCCGGTGGAAGCGCGTGAATCGCTGGGCTTGATGTCTACCGCCCGCGTGCAGGGCGATGTGCGTTATCGCACACTGGAGATGCAGCCCGGCGCGGTCATCGCCGGACAACTGCAACCCCAGCTCACGCCCCCGCCGAATCAGCCGGCTTTGCCTATAGAGCCGCACGAAAGCCCGCTGTCCCTGGGTAGCCCGGAGGTGCGGCAACTGATGGAAGGTCAGATGTTCGCCGACGACGACAACAAACCGGGACAGATTGAGCCGCGCTTCGATTTGTGAGGCCCGTCTTTATCCGCCGTATGCTGCCGTAATCGCTTGCAGCAGCGCGCGGTCGGGCGGCGGCAAGTGGGGTGTGAATTGTTCCAGCACATGGCGTGCGCCGCGCAGCAGGGCGGTTTGTTCGTACTCCGGCTCCATGGCGTGGCGCGGGTTGAGCGCGTATTCGTAACTTAACCACCAGGTCAGCAGCACCACCATGCTGGCGGCGGCTTCGTCGTGCGGGTCGTGTGAGGAGGATTGTTGTTTGCCCGCTGGTGTCTGCGCGGCGGCGCACAACCGTTCCAGAAGGCCGCGCAGAGCGGCCTTTTTGTTGGACAGCAAAGTCGGTAACCGGGTTTCGATGTGGCGGTTGCCCGATAGCAGGTGGTTGAGGTCACGGTAAAGAAAGCGGTATTGCCAGATCAGTTCGAACAGCGAATGCAGGCAGAACCAGGCGTCTTCCACGTCGCGCACATCGGCGCAAGCGGCCAGCAGGCGATCGAGTGCGGCCTTGTATTGGTCGAACAAGGTGTTGATCAACGTCTCTTTGGCCGGGTAGTGGTAATAAAGATTGCCGGGGCTGATGGTGAGTGCGGCGGCAATCATGCCGGTGGAGACGTTGGGTTCACCGTACCGGTTGAACAGGGCCAGCGCGGTTTGCAGAATGCGTTCGGCAGTGCGGCGCGGCGCTTTGCGGGGCATGACGTGCGGATTCCTTGAAGTTGCGCGGTGCGTGTTGCTCAATGGGGATTGGGAGGATTGGGGGCGTTGTTTTCGCTCATCGGCGTGGCCTGCCGGGTGAGGGCGGTGGCGGTGCCGTGTTTAAACGTCATCTCCAGTCGGGTGCCCCCCGGTTCGACGGTGATCAGGCGCAATGGCAGGTAATCGCTGTCCGGGCCTACCCACAACTCGATGTGCGAATCCGCGGCGTCGGTGGGTTCATGTACCAGATGTCGCGCCGGATGGGATCCGGTGGAGGTCGGTAAGGTGATGGCCTGATCGTCCACGATGTCGAACGTGGTCGGCAAGATCTGGCCCGACGCATTGGCCACCGGTAGCGTGATGCGGCTGCCGACCGGGTAGTGCGTGGGGTCGCCGTGGATCAGCGAGCCCAGTTCAATGAGGGCGCTCAACTTGTCTTGCGTGGCCGCTTGCAGCGCTGTCACGGCGGGCTGGCTTGCGCTGGCCGCGGCGGCAGGGGTGGATGACGGCGAGTCGGATAGCTCGCATCCCACTGTTACTTGGATCGGCGGTTTATCGCTGTACAGGCGCATTTGCGTGTAATCGAACGTTAGGTCGTAGTTGCCCGCGCCGGTCGCGCGCGCAATGAGCGGCGCGAGACCGTGCTGGGTTATGAAGCCTTGCGTGCAGCGGTAGTAATTGCCGAACCCTTGGACATAAATTCTCCAGCTCACTTCGTAAGACTGCCCGTCGTGGCGCCAGTTGAGCATGCTGTCGAACAACGGCGTCTGCCGTCCGTTCTCCAAGGTAATGAGGGTTTGGTAAATGACTTGCGCCGGGCGCGGCGACTGCAACGACGGGGTAGGGTCGGGCGTGCCGGGGGTAATGGTGTCCGGCGCGGTCAGGATGGTGGTGTTGGGCTGGGCCGCCTGCTGCCGGGCCGCGAGGGCTTGGCTGGCGGGCAACTGCGCAACAGGCCGTGCCGGCGCGGTGCCGCCGAACACAGCCGACGGCGGCGCTTGCAGCAGGCTTGGGAAAGCCGCTGCCTGGGCGGTTGGCGGATTCGCTACGGCTGTGGCTACGGCTGTGGCTGTGGCAAAAGTGGGTGGCGCGGCGTTGGGCAGCGGTGTTTCCGCTTCGTTACTGGGCGAGGGCTCGGTGGCGTCGGGCAATGGCGTTGGGCGCGGCGCCGGCTTCGATTGAACTTTGGGCTTGGGTTTCGGAACCGGTTTCGGCTTGGGTTGGGGTTGTGGTTGTGGTTGGGTTTGAGACGGCGGCTGGGTCGTGGCGTCGGGGGGGGCGGCCGCAAGGCGGATTTGAAACACCTGCGGGCCGCTGTTTACGGGCACGTTGTGTATCCAGTGCGGCATGCCCAGTAGCAGCAGCGCATGCGCGACGAGCACGATCAGCGTAACCAACGCAAGCCGGCTCCACGGTGCTGCGGGTGGGGTGATGGCGATAGGGACTGTGGCGGTGGTCAAGGCAGGGGTCAGGTGCGAGGTTTGGGTGTGGTGGACTTGGGTTGGGTGGGGGCTTTGGTTTTGGCGCCGGATGGGGTACCGGATTGGACACGAGGCTTGATGCCCGCGCGCGGCGCGTCATGCACGGCGGCCCTCTGCGACAGCGCCGCTTCCAGCGCTTGCACACGCGCTTGCAACGCGGTCCAGTCCTGCGCGGTGGGCAAGCCCAGATGTGCCAGTGCGCGCGCTACGCGGTCTTCAAACAGGCTGCTCAATCCGTGCAGGCTGTCCAACTGCTGCCACGGTTGCGCGGCGGCCTGTGCGGCTTCGGCCAGGTGTTCACGCGCCACTTGGCTGGCCTGTGTTTGCAGGCTCATGCCTTGGCGTACCAACGCTTCGAATGCCTTGCCGCCTTCAGCCTGCGCGCGCGCCAGCGCGCCCAAGCCGGCCAGCCAGACTTCGCGCGCCGGTTCGGGCAGGCCCGGCGGCGGCTGCCAAAGCGGCCAATTGGCAATGGATGAATCTTCGGTTTCGATTTCGGATTTGAGAGACATCGGAACTCCTGGGGACTGGTTACGAACTGTGCCATGAAATAATCCCATGCAGTCAACGCCCGCTGCTTGGTCATACGACGGCCAACGTTGAGCGCTTATCTTTTCTGACAACGTTCCATAATTCTCATGATTCTCGTGACAGGCGGCGCTGGTTTCATCGGCAGCAATTTCGTACTGGACTGGTTGGCCGCGTCGGATGAGCCGGTGCTCAATCTCGACAAGCTGACCTACGCGGGCAATCCGGCCAATCTGGCGGGTCTGGACGGCGATGCGCGGCATATTTTCGTGCGCGGAGACATCGGCGACGCGGCGCTGCTTGCGCGGCTGCTGGCGGAACACCAGCCGCGCGCCATCGTCAATTTTGCGGCGGAAAGCCACGTCGATCGCTCGATTCACGGCGCGGAAGATTTCATCGCGACCAATGTGATGGGGACGTTCCGGCTGCTCGAAGCCGCGCGCGCGTATTGGCGCGGCTTGCCGGAGCGCGAGCGCGCGGCGTTCCGGTTCCTGCACGTTTCCACCGACGAGGTGTACGGCTCGCTCGCGCCCGGCGCGGACGCGTTTACCGAGCAGCACCGCTACGAACCCAATAGTCCGTATTCGGCCAGCAAAGCGGCCAGCGACCATCTGGTGCGCGCCTGGCATCACACGCACGGGCTGCCGGTGGTAACGACCAATTGTTCCAACAACTACGGGCCGTATCACTTTCCGGAAAAGCTCATTCCCCTGATGATCGTTAACGCGCTGGCGGGCCGGTCTTTGCCGGTGTACGGCGACGGGCAGCAGGTGCGCGACTGGCTCTACGTCAAAGACCATTGCGCCGCGCTGCGCCGTGTGCTGACGGCCGGCCAAGTGGGTGAGACGTACAACATCGGCGGCCACAACGAACGCACCAATTTGCAAATCATCCACGCCGTTTGCGACTTGCTTGACGCGCAGCGCCCGCGCGCCGACGGGCAGAGCTACCGCGTGCAAATCACGCACGTGACCGACCGGCCCGGCCATGACCGGCGCTACGCCATCGACGCGGGCAAGATCGAGCGCGAACTGGGCTGGCGGCCGCAAGAGACGTTCGAGACTGGGTTGCGCAAAACGGTCGCATGGTATCTGGCGCATCCCGATTGGGTGGCGGGCGTGCAAAGCGGCGCTTACCGCGATTGGGTGGCCCGGCAATACGGGGCTGAGGGCGCGGCATGAAGATACTGCTGTTCGGCCCGCAAGGCCAGGTGGGCTGGGAATTGCGGCGCAGCCTTGCGCCGTTGGGCGAAGTCGTTGCGCTGGACCGCGGCAGCGGCGGCGATTTGGCCGCGCTTGACGCCTTGGCCGCCGCGGTGCGGGCGGCGCAGCCGCGGGTCATCGTCAATGCCGCGGCTTACACCGCCGTCGATCAGGCCGAGCGCGAGCCGGAGCAGGCCCGCCGCGTCAATGCCGACGCGCCCGCCGTGCTGGCGCGCGAGGCCGCGGCCTGCGGCGCGGCGCTGGTGCACTACGGCACCGATTACGTGTTCGATGGCCGGGGCGATGCGCCTTGGCGCGAGGACGACGCGCCCGCGCCGCTGTCGGTCTATGGCCAAACCAAGCTCGACGGCGAGCGCGCCATTGAAGCGGCCATGCAGCCCGCGCTGCAAGCGGGGGGCGGCGGCTACCTCATTTTGCGCACGAGCTGGGTGTATGCCGCGCGCGGCGGCAACTTCGCCAAAACTATGCTGCGGCTGGCG
>Ga0209738_10000262_pt1 | contig 11297 bp, 8 predicted proteins | sample TergutNc150P5_FD_187289 | JGI IMG/M metagenome (GOLD analysis project Ga0209738, IMG submission 187289) | Nasutitermes corniger P5 segment gut microbial community from laboratory colony in Florida, USA - Nc150 P5 (SPAdes) (version 2) | ecosystem: Host-associated > Arthropoda: Insects > Digestive...
AACAAATAAAGCCCCTGTTTCGCAGAGGCTTTATTCATTTGCCTATTAAATATATAATCCTATTTTCTTACCAATACTTCATATGTCTTTACACTGTTGCCGGTAACGACACGCAATACATATACACCGTCAGCTAAGCTACTTACATTAATCGTATTGTCGCCTGCTTTGAGAATTCCTTTCAATACGATGCTGCCGCCTACGTTGATGAGTTGGAAATTGCTATTAGCACCGACCGTTACGGTAAATTGTGTAGATGCCGGATTGGGATGTATCAATGTCTGTAATACACCAAAGTTGATGTTGGCTACACTGCTATAACCAATATTTCCGTCAAGGTCTTGTTGCTGCAAGCGATAGTAGTTGATACCGCTTAGCGGAGCATTATCGGTATATTGATAACTCAGCGGTTGCGCACTGTTGCCGTTTGCCGCTTTACTGTTTACGAAACCGATAGTTTGCCAATTTTGTCCATCCGAACTGCGCTGTACGGCAAATCCTTTGTTATTGCTTTCCGTAGCCATTTGCCATTGCAACAATGCAGTATTGCCTTGTTTTTGCGCAGTGAAATTGAGCCATGTTACGGGCGATGCAGTGGTAACGGGGCAAGATTCGCTGCCGTTGTCGGTAATCGTCCAGCCGGCGGCAACCAGCGCAGCACGAGCTTCCACAGTAGCGGCATCATTACTGTAAGACAAGCCGGCAGCGCCCAGCGTGATGTTGGCAGGCGTAGTTTTACCCAAGTTCGCAGCCCAACCTTGCAAGGTGAGGCTGTAATTAGTACAATCCATCCCGCTATTATCCAGCATATTTTCCATACTCGAAACGCTGCTTAAATTCCAGCTGCCTAAATTTTGATTGAAAGAAGTTGCATCGGCAAACATGCCGTCCATATTCGTAACCTTCGCGGTGTTCCAAGCGCTGATATTTTGATTGAAAGTGCTTGCGCCTGCAAACATGCTATCCATATTGGTAACCTTCGCCGTATTCCAACCGCTTAAATCTTGATTAAAAACGGGTGTCTCGTTAAACATGTAACTCATATCGGTAACGTTTGCTGTATTCCATTTGCTTAAATTCTGATTGAAAGCGGTTGCGTCCGCAAACATACTACCCATAGTCGTAACATTTCCCGTGTTCCAACCATTTAAATTCTGATTGAAAGAAATTGCTCCTTGAAACATGTAGCTCATATCGGTAACCTTCGCCGTGTTCCAACTACCTATATTTTGATTGAAAGCGGTTGCATCCGCAAACATGCTTTGCATAGTCGTAACATTCCCCGTGTTCCAACTGCTTATATCTTGATTAAAAGCGGTTGCACCCACAAACGTGCCCAGCATAGTTGTAACCTTCGCGGTGTTCCAACCGCCTATATCCTGATTGAAAGCAGTGTCAAACCTAAACACGCTTCTCATATTGGTAACATTTGCCGTGTTCCAATTGCCTATATTTCCGTTAAAAGCACTTGCACCGAAAAATATACTCATCATGCTCGTAACGGCACTTACATCGGGCATGTCTGTAGCAGAGAAATTCGTTATTAAAGTGCTGCAACTAAAAAACATATCTAACATGTTGTTCCATGGCACATTACCCCATTGCAATACATCCGTAAGATTAGTGGCGCTGGCAATAACGGATGCCAAAGTATAAGCAGTAGCATACCACCTAAGATTAGCCGGCGCATAACTGATGACGATGGAATCGCCGGCATTCAATGTGAGCTTGCCGGAAGTTATGGTACTCGCTATGGATACTGGCGAGTTGGTGCCGGATCCCGTAAAACTGCCGCTCCCGCTACTGCCCGTAGCCACGCCATTGTTATAGACCTGAAAACTATACGTAACAGGTCCACCGGCGGTTTGCGCGTAAAACTGTATATCCGAAGTGCCGTCCGGGAAAGTATAGGCAACGACAAAATTACCCGGAGTGAATTGTGCGCGGACAGTACAAACAAATAGTAGTGCTGCTATCAGGGCGAAACCCTGTTTGATGGTTCTTGTAAAACTTTTCATTGTTTTTAATTAAGAATTTTGTTGTTAAAAAAATTACGGCATAAATATACGCCTCAATTTACCTTTCAATATTAATATAAAGTTAAAAATTAATTATATTGAATTAATTTTTACAATTAATAAAAAGGTAAAAATAAGATTATTGCGGTCTTGTCGAACTTGTTTCGGAATCTCTTAAAATTGAGATGCTGAAATAAATTCAGCATGACGCGCGAAAGAAGCTATTCCAAATGCACAACGGGTAATAAAATTCTTTTTTAGAAAAGATATTTATACAATTCTTCCACTTTGCCTAAGGCAATGATTTCGATGTTGAATTGCTTTTCATTGAAACCTTTTTTATTGTATCGCGAAACGATAATTTTTTCAAAACCCAATTTTTCCGCTTCGGCAATACGTTGTTCAATGCGGTTTACGGCGCGGATTTCGCCGTTTAAACCTACTTCGCCGGCAAAGCAAATTTGCTGCGACAGCGGTATATCTTCATAAGACGAAAGCAACGCGGCAATAATTGCCAAATCAATGGACGGATCTTCTACCTTCAACCCGCCGGCAATATTGACAAATACATCCTTCATGCCGAACAGGAATCCTCCGCGTTTTTCCAGCACTGCCAACAACAGTTGCAAGCGGCGCAAATCAAATCCGCTCACCGTGCGTTGCGGCGTACCATACACGCTTTGCGTTACCAAAGCCTGCGTTTCAATCAGCAACGGGCGCATACCTTCCATGCTGGCAGCGATAGCGCTTCCGCTAAGATTATCTTCTTTTTGAGAAATCAATATTTCCGAAGGGTTGCTTACCGCGCGCATACCTTCGCTTGTCATTTCGTAAATGCCCAATTCGGCAGTACTTCCGAAACGATTTTTGAGCGTTCTCAAAATCCGGTAAGCGTAATGCCGGTCGCCTTCAAACTGCAACACGGTATCCACCATATGTTCCAAAATTTTGGGACCGGCAATACTGCCGTCTTTCGTAATATGCCCGATGAGAAAAACAGGCGTATTGGTTTCTTTGGCGAAACGTTGAAATTCCGCCGCGCATTCGCGTATTTGCGAAATACTGCCGGGCGAAGCATCCATCACATCAGAATGCAGCGTTTGCACGCTATCTACGATAACGAGTTGCGGTTTTAATTTTTTTATTTCTTTAAAAATGGTTTGTGTAGAAGTTTCGGTAAGCAAGTAAAAATGCTCGTTAGTGATGTTTAGCCTGTTGGCACGCATTTTTATTTGTTGTTCGCTTTCTTCTCCGCTAATGTATAATGTGGTTAAATTGCTCAACTGCAAACCTGTTTGCAAAAACAAGGTACTCTTGCCGATGCCCGGTTCGCCTGCCACCAGTACAATGCTGCCCCACACAATGCCACCGCCCAATACACGATTGACTTCCGCGTCTTTTGTCAAAATTCTTTTTTCTTCCTGCACATTGATTTCGTTGAGCGAAACAATGCCCGAATCCTTTTCCGTATAAGCGTTTCCGTAATTTTTCCAAACGGATTTATTTTCCGTTCCTCTGTCAATGACTTCCTCTACAAAAGTATTCCATTCGTTACACGAAGGGCATTTGCCCAGCCATTTGGCACTTTCATAACCGCAATTACCGCAAAAAAACGCCGTTTTTACTTTTGCCATTTTATGGAGAAATTAATTGTTTTCTTTGATGGATAATGTTCAAAAATAGAGAGGAAAAATTCGGTTGCTTTTTTATTTCTTCATTGTCTTAGTTTAAGGATATATTCCAATTGATATATTTCAATGCATTATCCGCAAAACTGTACACAGGCTGCTTTTCCAAGCGCTGCCGATTGAGTAAAGCAACAGCTTCCCTTTCGACAGAAAACTGCCGAGAATAGTTGAGAAAAACAATATCCTCTTTTAAAATTGTTCCGATTTTGCGAAGTTTATTTTCATCCATTTCTTCGGCATCAACAAAAATAATCATATTAATGTTTTGCCGATGCATCATATCAATAGCTACTTCCGTGTCAAATACCGCAAATACATCCCATGCTTCGTTTCTCGACACTCGTTTCAAAACCGAAACCAATTCCATTGTTTGTTTTCCAAAAACGATAATTTGCGTTCGCATAAAATATCCTTTTTATTTCATTCAAAGTTACAAAAAATCGAGCGAAAAAGCAACTTATAAAATATCCGCTTGCACAAGAATGAGGATAAAATTGTCTTAATCCTTTATTTCTATTTTTCCTTCAAACACACATTCTGCGGGACCGCAGAGCCAAATGTTTTCAAAATTTTCATCATCAATCTTATCAAATTCAACGGCTAAATTTCCCCCGCGCGTGCGAAGTTCTATTCTATTAAAGCCTCTGTCGTTGTGCGCCGATACAATGCTTGCCGCCGTAACGCCCGTACCGCAACTGAGCGTTTCGTCCTCTACGCCGCGCTCGTATGTACGAACAAAAATGGTGGTATGATCGAGTGTTTGCACAAAATTTACATTGATGCCTTCCTCTGCGTAAGCATCGCTGTAACGAATTTTTTTGCCTTCTTCCGCCACATCTATTTTATTTACATCCTCTACAAACTTGATGAGATGCGGGCTGCCGGTATTCAACACATAATCTTCATTAACGAAATCAACTTTATTGACGTCTTTCATTTTTAAATGAACCCAGCCATTATCTTCAATGGTTGCCGTGTGTTCGCCGTCTATTGCCAAAAAATGATAAGCGGATTTTATAATGCCTAATTGTTTTGCAAACTGCACGGCGCATCTACCGCCGTTGCCGCACATGCTTTGCGAGCCGTCGGCATTATAATAATCCATTTCAAAATCCAGCGAAGGATGTTTTTTCAGAATAATCAATCCGTCCGCACCCACGCCCAATCTGCGTGCGCAAATTTTTTTGATGGTTTCGACAGAAAGTTTAAAAAGATTCATTACACGATTGAATCCATCAATCATGATAAAATCATTGCCTGTACCTTGATACTTGAAGAAATCTATTGTTTCCATTTTTATTTTTATAAATTAATATATAAACACTGAAAAGCTCGGTGAAATTGAAACTTTGCTTACTTGGCTCATTATTTGCCGAATATTGAATTTACGTTCTTCTATTATTAAATTGAATAAGTAATTACTTCCAACACCTTTTGAATCGTATTTTCTACTGCCTCGTGGGCATCTTTGGAAAAGGTATGCGCCGCACGATTTGCAATTACGGCGCTAATGCTCAAACATTGATGTCCCATGAGTTTCGCCAATCCATACATAGCGCTGGTTTCCATTTCAAAGTTTACAACTCTATGTATTCCGTAAGAAAAGCTGCTCAACAAATCAATAAAATTGGGATAGCGCAAACCCAATCGTAAAACCCTTCCTTGCGGTCCATAAAAGCCGGGACAAGTTACGGTAATTCCATGATTAAAATCATCTACAAAATGTTTCAGCAAACCGCTGCCTGCCGAGCTGATATAAGGTATGGAAAATTGCTTGTCGAGCTGTGTATGCTGGATGAAGTGTTGCAGCAACTCATTTTCATCGCCGTTATTTTCCTGCACATAATAGTTCATCAAATTATCAATGCCAATACCGTGCGTGCCGGCAACCATGCTATCTACGGGAATATCTTTTTGCAGCGAACCGCAAGTGCCTACGCGAATAATGTTGAGCGAAGAAAGCTGCGGTTTTATGGTTCGCGTAGCAAAATCAATATTTACCAAAGCATCCAATTCATTAAAAGCAATATCAATATTATCAGGTCCAATGCCGGTAGAGAGTACCGAAATTCTTTTGTTGCCCAGCGTTCCCGTATGCGTAATAAATTCGCGATGCTGCTGTTTTATTTCGATAGTATCAAAGTATTTGCTTATTTGCGCCACCCTGTCCGGATCGCCCACCGTAATAACGTTTTGCGCCAATTCTTCCGGCTTTAAATTCAAGTGATAAATAGCGCCCCTATCGTTGATGATAAGCTCGCTTTCAGCAATTCTATTGTTCATTTACGTTAATTTTTTAAAAGGCTAAATTAGGAAATTATGCAGAATATTGACCATTACCTTGTTCCCGTTAAGCGATTATTCAATCCATGCAAATTTTGAATTATCTTTGAAAATAGGATGAGCGTTGGAGGTTGCAAAATTCCCAAATTGCCTACCTTTGCACCCATTTTCAATTTCCATAACCAAAAATAATGTACGAAAAAGAGATAAATCGGCGTAAAACTTTTGCTATTATTTCTCACCCGGATGCCGGTAAAACTACGCTTACGGAAAAATTGCTGTTGTTCGGCGGCGCTATTCAAACTGCCGGTGCCGTAAAAAGCAACAAGATTAAAAAGCACGCTACATCAGACTTTATGGAGATTGAGCGCCAGCGCGGTATATCTGTTGCTACTTCCGTGATGACGTTTGAATACAATGGTTTTTTAATCAATTTACTCGATACGCCCGGACACAAAGACTTTGCGGAAGATACGTTTAGAACGCTTACGGCAGTGGATAGCGTTATTTTGGTAATTGACAGCGTCAATGGTGTAGAGGAGCAAACGCGCCGATTGATGGAAGTATGCCGTATGCGCGATACGCCCGTCATTGTGTTCATCAATAAAATGGATAGAGACGGTAAAAACCGCTTCGATTTATTGGAAGAAATTGAGAAAGAATTGAAAATAAGTTTGCATCCGATGACGCTACCTATCAATAGCGGCAAGGATTTCAAGGGTGTTTATAATTTAAGCGAAAAAAATTTATTGCTCTTTGCCGCCAACACCAAAGCCGATGCCAACAGCATGGTAATAGAAAATTTGAATGATGAAATTTTGGATAAAAAAATCGGTGAGAAAGATGCCGATACCTTGCGCGAAGATGTGGAATTGGTAGAAGGCGTTTACGGAAACCTTAGTGTTTCCGACTATTTGAGCGGAAAAATAGCGCCTGTATTTTTCGGCAGCGCCGTCAATAATTTTGGCGTGAAAGAATTGCTGGATACCTTTATTCAAATGGCGCCGTTGCCGAAAAATAGAGAGACAACCGCCAGAATTGTTCATCCTAATGAAGAGAAATTTAGCGGATTTGTTTTTAAAATTCATGCCAATCTTGATCCCAAACACCGCGACCGTATTGCGTTTTTGCGCGTATGCAGCGGCAAATTCGAGCGTGGAAAATATTATAAACACGTGCGTTTGAACAAAGAAATTCGTTTCAACAATCCGTACAGCTTTATGGCGCGCAGTAAGGATATTATTGAAGATGCTTACCCGGGCGATGTTATCGGCTTGTTTGATACCGGCAATTTCAAAATCGGTGATACGCTTACCGAAGGCGAAACCTTTTATTTTACGGGCATTCCGTCCTTCTCGCCGGAAATATTTAAAGAGCTGGTAAACAAAGATCCGATGAAAACCAAACAAATGGAAAAAGGTATTTCGCAATTAACCGACGAAGGCGTAGCGCAATTGTTTACACAGTTTGGCGGCAACAAAAAAATAATCGGTTGCGTAGGCGAACTGCAATTTGAAGTAATTCAATACCGCTTGTTGCAGGAATACGGCGCGGCAGTGGAGTTTCGTGCCTTGCCGTTTTACAAAGCCTGCTGGCTTACGGCAAATGATCCGAAAAAATTAGAAGATTTTCTACGCTTTAAACAGCAAAATGCTGCCGCTGATAAAAACGAAAATCCTGTATATCTGGCACAAAGCGAATGGTTTTTGAATACGGAAATTACCAACAATCCCGACATTCAATTTCATTTTTCAAGTGAAATACAGAATGAAGGAGTAAATTAAAAGTGAAAAGGCATATAAGTATTAAGTTCTAAGTTTTAAGTTATATGTTGTAAGTTCATTATTATCTTGCCACTTATAACCTACCGGTCTGCATTATATTTTTCAACTTGAATTTCAACAAATTTCCTAAACCTGCCTCTATAATGTCAATGCCGAGACCGTAATTGCTGTCGGCAACTATGCTGTAATCTGCTTGCAATTTTTTTAAATCTTCCATTGGAATTTCCAAATTCACCAAAGGCTTATATTCGATGTAGCACGAGCCGCCGTTTTTCCCTATTTTTTTACGGCTGGTATATGTGAAATAAGGATTGTTGATGGTGCATTCCTGATTGGTGTATTTTTCTTCCGTATCAATGCGCTCATCGGTGCTAAGGTTAATTTCGTATTTCTCGTTATCGAAACTGTGCCAAAGCAGAAAGTCTTTGTGTTTGTAATTTCTAACACCGTTTTTCACAATAGAAGCGCTGTCCCAATACACCAAGAAACGCCGTTTGTCTTTATCAATAGCATACGGACTCCAAAAAGTTGTATGATAGCGCACCGTTAGCTCATTCAGTTTTTTATCATCATGGATAATGTCGATAGTTGCATTTTCAAATACCTTGTTGTAATCCGCATCCTCTTTGCCTCTCCTGTAATCAACACAATAGAACATAGCTTCGTTCCATTTACTTAAAATCTCTTTCCGATTGGTATTTTTGAACCAATTGCGTATGCTGTTGGCTCTATTACCTTTGTAAACATCCGTGATAGTCAGCTCGCCCGTATTGTTTTTCGCATCAAAACAAATGGTCTCAAACACGCCGAAATAGGAAAAGCGATATGCCGGACGTTGCTGCAAAGGCTGATTGGGCGCGATTTCCAAATAATTGATAAAATAAATAAAACCTCTATTTTCAATCAAACCATATTGGTCGCGCACCGTAGCATCTACAAAATAAGTTTCGCCTTTATAATTCAATTTCACAACAACATGGTCAAATACATACAGCGATGGCAAATAATGTTTGATATATCCATCGTTGCGAAAGTTTACCAGCACCGCTTCTGCCTCTATGCCGATATAATTCAACACCGTTTTCAGCAATACTGATTTTGCCTTGCAATCGCCCTGTTTGTTTTGATAAGTGATAGCCGGCTCTTGCGGAATATTACCGTGCATTTCATTTCCATCGTAGAGGTAGTAAATATTATTTTGCACATATTCAATGGCAAATTGCAATTGCTCATCCTTATCCGCAATAGCATCCAATTTTTCAGCAAGGTCGGGTGCAAACTCGCGCAAGTTCGATTGGCTGTACACTTTGTCGTACATGTGCGCAATGAAGCCGGACAAATCTTCCCAAGTAGTATCAGTAGCAAATTGGAAAAACGGATTTATTTCCAATTTTGCATCGGTAGCATTGTTGTAATTTTCCTGTTCCCATACAAAATGTTCACCTTTTTTCAAGTATTGCGTTTCGGGCGGAATTACGTTGCCATCGGCATTTCGGAAGAATAATTTTTGATAAGCAATCGGTTTTTCTCGGTCATTGATAAAGGTAAATTTGTATTTGCCGTAAGTCCAATAATTATCCGGCAAAAGCTGAAAGTAGCTGGCATAGGCTTTTTGCAGAATATCGCGCTCTTGATAAGTGGTCATTTTGGTTTCTTCAATAATCAATACATCGCCCAAATGCAAGTCTTTGATGCGGATATTGATTGTCTTGTTGCTGTTGAATACGCCTCTGTTGCTTTGTCCTTCATTATCCAATACTTTTATTTGCAAGTCAGGAATTTTATTCACCAGCACGCCGTTGCGCAATACGCTGTAACGATGCAAGTGATAGGTTTGATTTACTGCCAGCACATGATCCTTAGTTGAAGCGCTTTCCAGATTGGCAGGCTCGTTGATGGTATAAGCAAAGCAAGTATATTCGCCATAGCCGGCATCTTCATCGTAAACGGTTTTGTCGAGAAAATAACAATAATCTCTACCGGCTTCCTTTTGCCGCCGAGAAAAATCGGAATCCTTGATACGTGCAATCAATTCGTTGTCGTCAATTGCCGGCGCCCAAGGTTGCGGCGCGTCAATAGCATAAAGTTGTTGTTCTTCCATTCTTCCACATTTAAAAAATGAGTGGCAAATATAGATGATTTTATTTTATGATATTGCTGCGCGAAAATACCGACCGATAGACAACTATTGCGCCCACAATTTTGCGCCGCCATTAACGCCTTCGATATTGGTAACGATTTTTATATTTTCATCCAGCTTAAAAGCTAATTTCTTAGCATTGCCGCCGCCCAAATACAGCGTATTGTAATTAAATACCGCTTTCAGTATGGACAAAACCAGCTGCATTCGTTTGTTCCATTCTTTCTTACCGATTTTTTTCAACGCTTTTTCACCGATAAATTTATCGTAATCCTTTTTACCCACAATCGGATGATGTGCAATCTCCATATGCGGCAGCAAAATACCGTCTCTTAAAAACGCTGTTCCAAAGCCCGTTCCAAGCGTTACGACCATTTCAAAACCCTTACCCGAAACCAATCCCAACCCTTGCATATCGGCATCGTTCACCACGCGTGCCGGTTTGGAAAATGTTTTGGTCAGCAAGTCGGCAAAGGCGCATTGACTCCAAAAATCCGTTCCCAGATTGGGGGCGGTATGCACCACGCCTTCTTTGACATAGCCCGGAAATCCTACGGATATAGCGTCAAACGCTAATCCTTTTGCCAATCGTTGAATGGTTTTAATTACTGCTTGCGGTGTGGCGGGACGCGGCGTCGGGAGTTTTTTATATTCGGTTAATAATTTTCCTTCTTTGCTTAACACGGCTGTTTTCACATTGTTGCCGCCAATGTCGATAGATAAGATTTTTGCGATTTTATTTGATTCCATTAGTGAGAAATTTATTGCACTTTAATTGTAAATAACGGATGTAAAAGTATAAAACTTTTTTGCTTTGTTACTGCCTATTTAGCAAGTATGCCGATGAACTTAAATAACAGAATGTACATTTAGGATTTTTTCCGTTATGCTGAACTTGTTTCAGCATCCGGCGAAAGAGATTCCGAAATAAATTCGGAATGACGGCGGCACCTCTATTTCAGGGACGTACAACAAAATCATACATCAAAATTCAAAAATTATAAATTTACAGGGGATGCTGAAACAAGTTCAGCATGACGGGAATGACACAACAAGTTTACATTATTATTTATAGCTGTTGTAATCGAAATTACGCAGTTTTTTTGCAATGGTGGCAATGAATCCTACTACACCCAGCGTTATGCATCCGCCCGCTATGATAGCCGGCATGGTGCCCCACCAGTTTGCCGTAACGCCGCTTTCAAAATCGCCCAATTCGTTGGAAGAGCTGGTGAATATAGTGTTTACCGATGATACGCGCCCGCGCATTTCGTCGGGCGTTACCAATTGCAAAATGGTATTGCGCACCACTACGCTCACGGCATCGAACATTCCGGTAAATATCAGCGCAAAAGTCGCTAAAATAATCTCGTGCGAAAGTCCG
>Ga0209738_10000264_pt1 | contig 11216 bp, 8 predicted proteins | sample TergutNc150P5_FD_187289 | JGI IMG/M metagenome (GOLD analysis project Ga0209738, IMG submission 187289) | Nasutitermes corniger P5 segment gut microbial community from laboratory colony in Florida, USA - Nc150 P5 (SPAdes) (version 2) | ecosystem: Host-associated > Arthropoda: Insects > Digestive...
CGGAGCCTGTTTCGTCGGCTCCGGAGGCGTCTGGCCCCTCCGTTGTCCCAGAATTGTCCGAGCCCACGGTGGCGGACGTGACCGAACAGACGCCGCCGGTAGACTCACAGCCATGACGGCGGGCAGGATCGACGGCAAGGCGACGGCGGCGCAGATCAAGACGGAGCTGGCTGCGCGGGTGTCCCATCTGCGCGAACTCGGTGCGGTGCCCGGCCTGGCCACGGTGCTGGTGGGGGATGACCCGGCCAGCCAGATCTACGTGCGTGGCAAGCATCGCGACTGTGCCGAGGTGGGCCTGGAGTCGCTGCGCGTCGACCTTCCGGCCACCGCGAGCCCGTCCCAGATCGCCGAGGCCATCCAGGGCCTCAATCAGGACGACCGCTGCACCGGCTTCATCGTCCAGCTGCCGCTGCCTGTGGGCATCGACGAGTTCGCGATGCTCGGTCTGATCGATCCCGACAAGGACGCCGACGGCCTCACGCCCGCCAGCCTCGGCCGGCTGATGCTCGGCGCGCCCGGCCCGACCCCGTGCACGCCGCGCGGCATCGTCGAGCTGCTGCGCCGCTACGGCGTCGACTGGAACGGCGCCGAGGTCTGCGTCATCGGCCGCGGCATCACGGTCGGACGTCCGCTCGGCGTGCTGCTGACAAGGAAGAACGTCAACGCGACCGTCACCTTGTGCCACACGGGCACCCGCGACCTGGCGAGCCATGTGCGACGCGCCGACATCGTCGTGGCCGCGGCCGGGCGGCCCGGCCTCATCACCGCCGCCATGGTCAAGCCGGGTGCGGTGCTGGTTGATGTCGGCATCACGCGCCAAGACGGCAAGCCGGTCGGCGACCTGGCCCCCGACGTCTGGGACGTCGCATCCCTGGTCACCCCCAACCCCGGCGGCGTCGGCCCGATGACCCGGGCGATGCTGCTGGCCAATGTCGTCGACCGCGCCGAGCGCCTGGCGGGGGTCACCGATGCCTGACGTCGCGGCCCCCGCGCGGCGCCGTCCGCTGCTCGTGCGCCTGTTCACCGGCTGGCGCGGCTACCTGGTGCGCCAGTGGCCGCTCATCCTCGTGCTCGCCTGCCTGATCGCCGGCCTCGTGCTCATGGCCATGGGCCACTGGCGCCGCGGGGCCATGATGGGCGGCGGCGCCGTGGGCCTGGCCGGCCTGCTGCGCCTGGTGCTTCCGGACGATGTCACGGGCCTGCTGGTCGTGCGCTCCCGGCTAGTGGACGTCCTGGTCACCGGCGTGGCCGGTGCGGCCATGATCGTCATGGCCCTCGTCGTCCCGGCTTCAGCCTAGCCACGACACTGGCGTTGTCACGCGTGGGCTCGTGGGCGTCCAGCTGTGGCAATGACCCGGGTCGGAGAAGACGACGAAGCGGTGGCAACCACCGGGGCCGCCACCGCTTCGTGCGTGCGTCAGGTCAGATCAGGCCGAGGGACTTGATGGCCTCGTGCTCCGAGACGAGCTCCTGCACCGACATGCTGATGCGTGCCTGGGCGAACTCGTTGTGCTTGATGCCCTCGACGACGTGGTAGTTGCCGTTGGCGTCCACGGTCACCGGGAACGAGCAGTACAGGCCCTCGGGCACGCCGTACGAACCGTCGGTGGCGACGCTCATCGACACCCACTCGCCGCTGGTGCCGCACGACCAGTCGCGCATGGCCGACAGCGTCGCGTTGGCTGCCGAGGCCGCCGAGGACGATCCCCGCTTCGAGATGATTGTGCTGCCACGGTTGGCGACGTCCGGCAGGTACTTGTTGACGAGCCAATCCATGTCGTCGATCTGCTCCCAGGCGTTCTCGCCATCGACCTCGGCGTGGAAGATGTCCGGGAACATCGTGGACGAGTGGTTGCCCCAGATCGACATGTGCGTCACGGACGACACGTTGACGTTGAGCTTCTTGCCGAGGCGGTGGATGGCGCGGTCGTGGTCGAGCCGGGTCAGCGCCGAGAACTGCTCCTTGGGGATGTCCGGCGCGTGCGCCGAGGCGATCGCGCAGTTGGTGTTGGCCGGGTTGCCCGTGACGAGCACCTTGACGTCGTCCGCGGCGACATCGTTGAGCGCCTCGCCCTGCAGCTTGAACAGCGCACCGTTGTCGCGCAGCAGGTCGGAGCGGTCCATGCCCGCCTTGCGCGGCTTGCCGGCGACGAGCAGCGCGAAGTTGACGCCGTCGAACATCGTCTTGGCGTCCGAGCCGGTCTCGACGTGGTCGAGGGTCTTGAACGCGCAGTCGTGCAGCTCCATCGCGCGGCCCTCCAGCTCGGTCATCGTGGCCGGCAGGTCGAGCAAGCGCAGCTCCACCAGCGTGTTCGGGCCCAGCATCGCGCCGCTGGCGATCTGGAACAACAGGTCGTACGCGACCCGGCCGGCTGCGCCGGTGATCGCGATCTTCACGGGAGCCTTGTTTTTCATGGCAGCCTTACCTTTGGACTTGTGATGGTCGTTGCGTCGAGACGATGGGCGTCCGGCCTCGGCGGCGGAACTCTCATCCGTAACCCCACCAGTCTATGTCTTGTTGCGGTTTCGCGCGGGGTTCGCGGTGGGCGCAAAGGTTCGCCGGATCCCGCGTCCGGACGGTGCCGTGAACCGGTCATACCCAGCCGTGGCGTCCCACTGTCGATACACTGGCAAGCGGATGAAAGGCGTCACCATGTCCCGCTATACCAATCTCACGACCGCCCCGCCCGACCCGATCCTCGGCATCACCGAGATCTTCAAGGCCGATCCAAGGCCTGACAAGGTCAATCTCGGCATTGGCGTGTATCAGGACGACACCGGCAAGCTGCCCCTCATGGAGTGCGTGCGCCGCGCCGAGGAGCGCCTGACGCTGGAGGCGTCCCCGCGCGGCTACCTGCCGCAGGAGGGCGACCGCTCGTACGACGCCCTCACCCGGTCGCTGGTCTTCGGCGCGGACTCTCCGCAGGTCGCCGCGGGGAAGATCGTGACCGTCCAGGCCCTGGGCGGCACGGGCGCGCTCAAGCTGGGCGCCGACTTCTGGCACCCGCTGTTTCCGGACGCCACGGTGCTGATCAGCCAGCCCACCTGGGACAACCACATGGCCGTCTTCGGCAGCGCCGGCTTCCGCGTCGCGCGCTACCGCTACTACGACGCCGCCCACCGCGGCATCGACTACGCCGGCATGATGGACGACCTGTCCGCCGCCGCCCCCGGCACCATCGTCGTGCTGCACACCTGCTGCCACAATCCGACCGGCTACGACCTGTCGCTGGCACAGTGGGGCGAGGTTCTCGACCTGGTCACCGACCACGGGCTGCTGCCGTTCTTCGACCTGGCCTACCAGGGCCTGGCCGAGTCGCTGGACGCCGATCCGTACCCCGTCCGCGAGGCCGCCCGGCGCGGGCTCGACTTCTGCTGCGCCTCGTCCAACAGCAAGAACCTGGGGCTGTACGGCGAGCGGATCGGTGCGCTGTCGGTCTCATGCGCCGACGCGGACGAGGGCGCGCGCGTGGTCAGCCAGGTCAAGCTGTCGGTGCGGGCCAACTACTCGAACCCGCCGACGCACGGCGAGGCGATCGCGGCGACGGTGCTCGGCGACCCCGAGCTGCGGGCATTGTGGACGGACGAGGTTGCGGCGATGCGCGATCGCATCAAGGCCATGCGCATCGGATTGGTCGCGGCGCTGCAGGCCGCGGGCCTGGATGCCGATCTCGGCTTCATCACCGCCCAGCGCGGCATGTTCAGCTATTCGGGCCTGACTCCGGAGCAGATGACCCGCCTGCGCGACGAGTGGGGCGTCTACGGCGTGATCGCCAACGGCCGCCTGTGCGTCGCCGCCTTGAACCCCGGCAATCTGGACTACGTGGCTCAGGCCATCAAAGCCGTCTGGTGAGCCACGACGCCGGGGGCGTCGCGCATCGGCTGGATGGAATGCGCGTGACGCCCGCCAGGGCGGTGACGGTGTTGTACGAGCGCCGCTGAACCAGACATTGACGGCGTTTGCCTGGATCATCTCGGCGCGTCCGGACGTGCCGTCTTCGCCACCGCGCGGGACAAAAGCGACCGGAGACGTTCGGAAGTGGCCACACGGGGGCGGTGGCGGGCGGCGAGGCGCAAGAATGTCCCGCGGCGTCGGCGGCAGGGGTTGCCCGGCACGGCGGCATGCTCTGAGCTGAGTGTGAACACGCCGCGGCGATGAGCGCGGGCGGGCGGCGGCTCATACAATACAAAGGAAGGCGCAAGACGCTGCCTCACGGTGGGGCGGGGGAAGCCGGTCGAATCCCGGCGCTGGCCCGCAACGGTAGATCGGCTGGACGACCAGCCACGATGAGTCCGGATGCCCACTCCGCCGATGCGTCTGGCAATCTGTCGCGGTCACGGAGTTCCTTCGGTGAAGTTTTGTCGCCGATGCGGAAGGACCGATACATGACGGACGACACACTGGTGCTGGCCGGGGATTTCCCCCAGCCGACCAGGCAGGATTGGGACCGCGAGGTCCTCAAGGTGATGAACCGGCGGCGTCCGCCGGGCAGCGAGCTGACCATCGAGCAGGCGATGAAGCGGCTGACCACGACGACCGTGGACGGCCTCGTGGTCGACCCCCTGTACACGCGTACGGACGAGGCGCTCGGCTGGCCCGCGCAGACCCCGTTCACGCGCGGCAGCGAGGTCGCTCCGGGCTGGACGGTCGAGCAGCTGCATGAGGATGCCGACGCGGCCCGCACCAACGGCCACGTGCTCGACGACCTCAACCGGGGCGCCAGCGGCGTGTGGCTGCGGGTCGACACGGACGCGATCGCGCCCGCCGATCTGGCTGCGGCGCTGAAGGGCGTCGTCCCCGGTGCGGCCGACATCGCCGTCAGCTCGCTGACGGAGCAGGCCGAGGCCGCCGAGGCCCTGCTGGCCTTCCTGGCCAGCACAGGCAAGGCGAGCGAAGCCCGCGGCACGCTCGGCATCGACCCGCTGGGCGCGGCCGCCGTCACCGGTGCCACGCCCGACCTGTCGAAGCTGGCCGCCTGGGTCGCCAAGACCCCAGGTGCCATGCAGGCCATCTGCGTGGACGTCACGGGCTACGACAATGCGGGTGCTGGCGACGTGCAGCAGCTGGCGTACGCGGTCGCCACCGGCATCGCGTATATCCGCGCGCTGGGCGAGCAGGGCGTGGACGCCACCAAGGCGTTCGCGCAGATCCGCTTCCGCGTCTCGGCCAGCGCCGACCAGTTCGACACGATCTGCCGGCTGCGCGCCTTGCGGCGCCTGTGGGCGCGGGTCGGCGAGGTTCTGGGCGTGCCCGAGGACAAGCGCGGCGCGACGCAGCACGCGGTGACCAGCTGGCGCGTCCTGAGCAAGGACGACCCGTGGGTCAACCTGCTGCGCGTCACGGTCGGCGCGTTCGCCAGCGCCGTCGGCGGCGCTGAGCTGGTCTCGACGCTGCCGCACGACACGGCCTACGGCCTGCCGACGGTGTTCTCGCGCCGCATCGCGCGCAACATCCAGCTGGTGGCGGCCGAGGAGGCCCACGTCGGCGCGGTGAAGGATCCCGCGGGCGGCGCCTGGTACGTCGAGCACCTGACCGAGCAGATGGCCCAGAAGGCGTGGGCGCTGGTGCAGGAGATCGAGAGCAAGGGCGGCATGGCCCAGGCGATCGCGGACGGCACGATCGCGGCCCAGGTGGCCCAGGTCGCGTCCGCTCGCGCGAAGCTGCTGGCGACGCGCAAGCTGCCGCTGACCGGCGTGAGCATGTTCCCGAAGCCGGACGAGCAGCCGCTCACCGACTTCGTCGAGCGCCCGGCTCGTCCCGACTACAAGGGCCTGCCGCAGCACCGCGACGCCGAGGTCTTCGAGACGCTGCGGGCCCGCTCGCGCGCCCACCAGGCCGCGACCGGTGCCCATCCGGCCGTGCTGCTGGCCTGCCTGGGCGAGCAGCGCGACTTCGGCGGACGCGAGCAGTTCACGTCGAACATGCTGTGGGTCGCCGGGCTCGACACGCCCGAGCTCCACGGTGCCAGCGCCGACGAGATCGCGCAGGAGGCCAAGGCCAAGGGCTACAAGGTCGTCGTGCTGGCGTCCAACACGAAGGTGTACGCCGAGCAGGCGATCGCCGCCGCCACGGCGCTGAAGAACGCCGGCGTGCCGCGCGTCTGCATCGCGGGTCGTCGCACCGAGACCGGTGATGAGGCGGCCGCGGCGTCCGTCATCGACCAGGAGATCTTCGACGGCATGGACGTCGTCGCGTTCCTGGGCGACACACTCGATCAACTGGGGGTATCCAAGTGAGCCAGATTCCATCGTTCGCCGGCGTCGATCTCGGCCCGGCCACACCGCCGAGCGGCCAGACGGCCCCGGCGCTGGGCGCGTCCTGGCACACGCCCGAGCAGATCCACGTGCCGCCGCTGTTCGGCGACGACGCGCTGGCGGGCCTCGACTTCCTGAACACGTATCCGGGCATCCCGCCGTTCCTGCGCGGGCCGTACGCCACGATGTACGTCAACCAGCCGTGGACGATCCGGCAGTACGCCGGGTTCAGCACGGCCGAGGAGTCGAACGCCTTCTACCGCCGCAACCTGGCGGCCGGCCAGAAGGGCCTGTCGATCGCCTTCGACCTGCCGACCCACCGCGGCTACGACTCCGACAACCCGCGCGTAGCGGGCGACGTCGGCATGGCTGGCGTGGCGGTCAGCTCGATCCTCGACATGCGCCAGCTGTTCGACGGCATCCCGCTCGACCAGATGAGCGTGTCGATGACCATGAACGGCGCGGTGCTGCCGATCCTGGCGCTGTACATCGTCGCGGCCGAAGAGCAGGGGGTGAAGCTGGAGCAGCTGAACGGCACGATCCAGAACGACATCCTCAAGGAGTTCATGGTTCGTAACACGTACATCTACCCGCCGACGCCGTCCATGCGCATCATCTCGGACATCTTCGCGTTCACCAGCAAGAACATGCCCAAGTTCAACTCGATCTCGATCTCCGGCTACCACATGCAGGAGGCCGGCGCGACCGCCGACATCGAGATGGCGTACACGCTGGCCGACGGCATCGAGTACGTGCGCGCGGGCCAGGCCGTGGGCCTGGACGTGGACGCGTTCGCGCCGCGGCTGTCCTTCTTCTGGGGCATCGGCATGAACTTCTTCATGGAGGTCGCCAAGCTGCGCGCCGCCCGCATGCTGTGGGCCAAGCTGCTGCGCGATGCCGGGGCGAAGAACCCGAAGTCGATGAGCCTTCGCACGCACTCGCAGACGTCCGGCTGGTCGCTGACCGCGCAGGACGTGTTCAACAACGTCGGACGCACCTGCATCGAGGCCATGGCCGCGACGCAGGGCCACACGCAGTCGATGCACACCAACTCGCTGGACGAGGCCATCGCGCTGCCGACCGATTTCTCGGCCCGCATCGCCCGCAACACGCAGCTGTTCTTGCAGCAGGAGTCGATGACCTGCCGCACGGTCGACCCGTGGGCGGGCTCGGCATACGTCGAGCGGCTGACGTACGACCTGGCCAAGCAGGGCTGGGCGCACATCCAGGAGGTCGAGCAGGCCGGCGGCATGGCCAAGGCCATCGAGGCGGGCATCCCGAAGATGCGCATCGAAGAGGCCGCCGCCCGCACGCAGGCGCGCATCGACTCCGGCGAGCAGCCGCTGATCGGTGTCAACGTGTTGCAGGTGGACGACGACGCGAAGCCCGAGATCCTGAAGGTCGACAACCACGCGGTGCTGGAAGAGCAGATCGCCAAGCTGAACAAGCTGCGCGCCGAGCGCGACCAGGCGGCCACGGACAAGGCGCTGGAGGCCCTGACCTGGGCGGCCGGCAACCCCGATCCGACCGATGACGGACGCAATCTGCTGAAGCTCTCGGTCGATGCGGCCCGCGCGGGCGCGACGGTCGGCGAGATCAGCGACGCGATGGAGAAGGTCTTCGGACGCTACACCGCGCAGATCCGTACAATCTCTGGTGTGTACAGCGCCGAGGTGGGGGCCGACCCGAAGATCGAGCAGGCCAAGCAGATGGTCGAGGAGTTCACCGAGAAGACCGGACGTCGTCCGCGCATCCTGGTCGCCAAGATGGGCCAGGACGGCCACGACCGTGGCCAGAAGGTCATCTCGACCGGCTACGCCGACCTCGGCATGGACGTCGATGTGGGCCCGATGTTCTCGACGCCGGAAGAGGTGGCCCGCCAGGCCATCGACGCCGACGTGCACATGGTCGGCGTCTCCAGCCTCGCGGCCGGGCATCTGACCCTGGTGCCGGCGCTGCGCAAGGCGCTGGACGCGGCCGGTGGCCAGGACATCCTGATCACCGTCGGCGGCGTGATCCCGGAGCAAGACTTCGCGGAGCTCTACGCCGACGGCGCCGCCGCCATCTACCCGCCGGGCACCAAGATCGCCGATTCGGCCATCGACGTCCTCACCAAGATGATGGCCAAGTTCGCGTAGCCGCGACGCTGGGTGCGTTGCGGTCGCTCTTATGTGTGTCCAACACACGGCGAGCGCCCACGCCTTCCCAGCCCCGCGTCTCCATGTCTGACAAGGAAGACAACTCAACCCATCTGACGGCTCCCGTCCACCCGCGTGGTGGGCGGGAGCCGTTGCTTGTCGGCGCTATGCCTGGGGTGTCATGGGTTATCAATTGGGGGCAGAGGTTACAGCTGTTGCCGGTCGACTGGCAGCTCACTGTCTGCTTGCGATAAGGGCGGCGCAGGTGGCACTGCCGTGTGACACACTGTGAGGCATATTCTCAGCCGATTCTGCAGGGGGTGAGGCACGTGATGTCGGTCGGCATTTGGCAGTTCCGCCGGGAGCTGGCTGCGTTCATCAATGCGGGTGCGCCCGTTGAGGTGACGCGGCAGGGCCGGGTGATCGGCACATTCTGGCCGACTCGCAGGCCTCGGTCGGTCGATGTGGACGATCCAGGAGTCCGTAACTTCGATCCCACGGCTCTCTTGGCTGCCGGCGCGCAGTTGCAGGCAGATATGGCTGCACGTGGCATCGACTCCGAAGAACTGATTCACGAGGCCGATGAGATGCATCGGCGGCGACGCGGCCGTCACCAGGAGGCATGATGCCATCAATTCAGACACATTCTTGGGGACGCCGGTGCGCGCTCGCTTTGGGCGTGGTGCTGCTGATGCTGCCCGGTGCGGCGGCGTGCGCCAAACAAGCCCCGACGCCGGGGACGACGACCGCGGCGTCCACCAGCGCCTCGTCCACGCCAAGCGCGACCCCCAACCCAACCCCGACACCGACGCCGAGCGACACGGCGTCGTCCTGGCTGATCTCGGCCAAGGGCATCGGGCCGTACCAAATCGGCCAGCAGTACCGGTCGACCGAGACGCCGCCACCCGATGTCAGCGGGCCGTGCAAGCTGGGCGTGTTCTCCGACCCGACGCACGGCTCCGTCGCCATGTTCCAGGACGTCGGCGGCGACCAGCTGGGACCGTCCGCGAGTGCCGGGGTCTTCGAGGCGACCATGGTGATGACGTGGCCCGCCGGGCCGGGCACGGGTGGTGTCGCCAACCCTCCCGAGCCGCCGCGCACCGCTGAGGGTGTCGGGCCGGGCTCGACGCGGGCTCAGGTCATGGCGGCCTATCCGAATGCGACCCCGACCAGTGGCGGTTCCGGCGGCGATGCGCTCATGATTACGCAAGACGGTGTGCCGATCATCTTCGGGTTCAGCAACGGATGGGATGGCCCCAAGGCGCCCACCGATGTGGTGTACCAGGTCGAGGTCGGCTCCGCGCTCATGGGTGACCTGTCCGTGGGGGAGCTCTGCGGATAGACGCGTCCGCCACCGTGCGCCCGGACGTGCCAGACTAGGACGCATGACGCAAGACAGCACACCGCGCCCGGAACTGGCGTTCGGACAGGAGTACGAGCCCGAGTTTTCCCGCGGAACGCTGTCGGTGGCGGCGGGCGGGGTGCCGCCCGCGCAGGCGCCAACGCAGGTGACGCATGCGGCGCAGCTGAGCGTGTCGCAGCTTGCCGACGCGGTGCAGGCCAACCAGCGCCGCCAGCTGGGCCGGGCGATCACGCTGGTTGAGTCGCAGCGTCCGGACGACCGCGCGCGGGCCTTCCAGCTGCTGCGCGAGCTGCGCATCCGGCAGGCTGCCGCCCCCCGGCCGCTGGCCGTGCGCGTCGGCATCACGGGCGTGCCAGGTGCCGGGAAGTCGACGTTCATCGACGCGCTGGGCGTCAAGCTGATCGAGCAGGGGCACCGGGTGGCCGTGCTGGCCGTCGACCCGTCCTCGTCCAAGACGGGCGGGTCGATCCTGGGCGATCGCACCCGCATGGGCGCGCTGTCGCAGAACGATGCGGCGTACATCCGTCCCTCGCCCAGCGGCAACCACCTGGGCGGGGTGGCCCGGGCCACCCGCGAGGCGATGCTGCTGGTCGAGGCGGCCGGGTATGACGTGGTGCTGGTCGAGACCGTGGGCGTCGGCCAGTCGGAGGTCGCGGTGGCGGGCATGGTCGACACCTTCCTGCTGATCACGCTGGCCCGGGCCGGCGACCAGCTGCAGGGCATCAAGAAGGGCATCCTGGAGATGGCCGACGTCATCGACGTCAACAAGGCCGACGGCGACAACGAGGCGGCCTCGCGCGTGGCCGCCCGCGAGCTGCGCATGGCGATGAAGCTGATCAACTCCAACCCGGGCGCGCGGATTCCGCCGGTGCTGACGTCGTCCAGCTACACCGGCGACGGCCTGATGGACGTCTGGGACGCTGTGCTGAAGCACCGCGAGCAGCTGGTCGCCTCCGGCGGCCTGGAGCGGCGCCGCGCGGTGCAGCAGCGCGACTGGATGTGGCAGCTGGTGGACGACACGCTGCTGGAGGCCCTGCGCCAGGCTCCGGCCGTCAAGCATGGACGGGCCGGCTGGGAACACGAGGTCATGACGGGCGACCTGTCGGCCGTCGACGGTGCCGAGGCCATCCTGCGGGCCTTCGCCACCGACCTGCCGCCCACCTGGCTGGCGTAGCTCTAGCCGGTGACCAGTTCTGGGCGCCACAGCGCGGCGATGGGCACGGCCCAGACCCGGTCGCTCAGGTTGATCGTGAAGTTGCCGGTGTGGAGCACGTAGCCTGCGACGAACTCGTCCGGAATCTGGTCGCGCAGCCAAACCAGATGGCGGGCGTCCCTGGCAGATGCCCCCGCCGCCGACTTGATCTCGAGACCCACGATTCCTGCGCTCGACTCCAGCATGAGGTCGACCTCATGGCGGCCATCGGTGTCGCGCAGGTGGCACATGCCGGTGCGCGGCGCAG
>Ga0209738_10000265_pt1 | contig 11187 bp, 10 predicted proteins | sample TergutNc150P5_FD_187289 | JGI IMG/M metagenome (GOLD analysis project Ga0209738, IMG submission 187289) | Nasutitermes corniger P5 segment gut microbial community from laboratory colony in Florida, USA - Nc150 P5 (SPAdes) (version 2) | ecosystem: Host-associated > Arthropoda: Insects >...
GTACATGCTCAAACGAAGATAAAGGACAACACGGTAGTAGGGAGCACGTTGTTGCCTGCGCGGGACGCGATATTGGAATTGGAGTCCACGCAGCGGGGATTTTTACCGCCGCGCATGAGCACCGCGCAGCGGAATGCCATTGCAACGCCGGACAACGGTTTGGTGATATATAACACCACGGAAGGCTGTCTGGACGAGTACAACGGAACAGCGTGGATCAGCCTGTGCGGAGCGCTTCCTGTAACAGATACGTCGAAAGTAAGCAATCCGACAGCGGGAATGGTTATCTACGATACCACCAGCAATACGGTAGCTTATTATGACGGAGCAAAATGGATTATCAGCGGAGGCAATAATATTCAAAATTTGACGACACAGCAAATCAATAACATAACGAATCCTACACCGGGGCAGTTGGTATATAATACGGATAACCAGAGTTTTGAGTATTACAATGCGACGACGGGGAGTTGGGAGAGCTTGGTAGTACCCTCGATGACGACTGCACAGCGCAATACAATAACGAATCCTGCGGCAGGACAAACGATATACAATACGGACGAGAAGTGTCTGGATACGTACGACAGTGCGTCGAAAGCATGGATAAGCGATTGCAAGTTGCTGGCAACGGATACGTCGAAAGTAAGTAATCCGACAGCGGGGATGACGATATACGATACCACCAGCAACACGGTAGATTATTACGATGGAACAAAATGGATAGTAAGTGGCGGTATTCAAAACCTGACGACGCAGCAAATCAACAACATAACGAATCCAGCGCCGGGGCAGTTGGTATATAATACGGATAACCAGAGTTTTGAGTATTACAATGCGACGACTGGGAGTTGGGAAAGTTTGGTAGTACCCTCAATGACGACGGTGCAGCGCAATGCGATAAAGAATCCTGCGTCAGGACAAACGATATACAATACGGATGAGAAGTGCTTGGACACGTACGACAGTACGTCGAAAGCATGGATAAGCGATTGCAAGTTGCTGGTAACGGATACGTCGAAAGTAAGTAATCCGACAGCGGGGATGACGATATACGACAGTAGCAGCAATACGGTAGATTATTATGATGGTACGAAATGGATAGTAGGCGGCAGTATTCAAAATCTGACGACGCAGCAAATCAACAACATAACGAATCCTGCACCGGGGCAGTTGGTATATAATACGGATAACCAGAGTTTTGAGTATTACAATGCGACGACGGGGAGTTGGGAAAGTTTGGTAGTACCCTCGATGACGACTGCACAGCGCAATTCGATAAAGAATCCTGCTGCCGGTCAGACGATATACAATACGGATGAGAAGTGTTTGGATACGTACGACAGTGCGTCGAAAGCATGGATAAGCGATTGCAAGTTGTTGGTAACGGATACGACGAAGATAAAGAATCCGACAGTTGGGATGACGATATATGATACCACCAGCAACACGGTAGATTATTACAATGGAACGAAGTGGGTAGTGAGTGGAGCCATAACGAAGAATGATATCGTATCGGGGACGGCTTCGGCGACAGCTACGGCGCCGTTGACGGTAACGAATGGAGCGGGACAGGTAGTAGGAGGAACGAATGCGATATTGGCGGTAAACAATACAGCTCCTATTTTTAATCTTAATGCGGTACAAAATGTATCTATCAGTACGGCAGCACCTTCGGATGGAGATGCGCTTTCTTACAGCGCTACAAACAAGGATGCTGAATGGCAGACCAAAGGTCTTCAAACGGCTAACGGAAGCATCCCTTCCGGCGCAGTTCAGCTTTCCAGTGCTTCCGGCTATACCCAATATTCTATTTCGGTACCGCCGGGCAAATCTACCGTTTATGCGGGATTTGCAGCCATAACTACCAGCAATTGTTATGCTACATTTAATTTGTCCACCTCTTCCACAACAAATAATAACATTACTACCGGTACTATAACGGCAATTCCATCCTATGCAGGATTTGCTACACTTGCCGGTGGTACTTATCCTCAAACGGTTAGTCCGAGTTATACGAGTGTGGGAGAAGTAACTTGGTATGTCAATAATACGACTAGTTCGTGGCAAACATTATATGCATGGGCTACCTCATCGGACGGAAAAGGATTTATTATTAGAGGCGATGGTATGCGGGAAACTTTTATTTTAGTCGCTTACTAATAAATACAACGATAGAGTCGATTAGAAAAAGAAGGAGGCTGTTCCAAAAATACAGCCTCCTTGTATTAAAACGAACAATTTTTTCGACTTCTGAATTATATAGAAATTATTAATATAAAATTATTTATTATATAATTTCAATCTGTTCTTTTCATAATTTTTGGAAGCGTTCAAATGTTGATAATAAGGGCAACAGCGCCATTTGTGCAGGTTCGTTTTATCCATCAGAGAAAGAGTAAAAATTTCTCTGATATTTACAGAAAATATTTATTTGTTTTTACTTTGGAAGGTTATAAATCGGTACTTGAAATGATATTTGTAAATAAAAGACTAATTTTTTTATTATTTCAAAAGAAACATATACCTTTGCGTTCCTAAAATTAATTATGGCTAAGCAACCGTTAATAAAACAGGACGGAATAATACTGGAAGCATTGAGTAACGCTATGTTTAAAGTAAAATTGGAGAATGGTCACGAGCTGGTGGCTACTATTTCCGGCAAAATGCGAATGCACTATATTCGCATACTTCCGGGAGATAAAGTAGGAGTGGAGATGAGCCCATATGATTTATCGCGCGGCAGAATTATTTTTAGATATAAATAAATATTTTTTAAGCTGAAAGCTATATGCCGAAGGCTGAATACAAATATATTTTTTTAAATAGCTTAAAAGCTTAGAATAAAATGAGAGTAAGAGCATCAGTAAAAAAACGTAGCGCCGATTGCAAAATTGTTCGCAGAAAAGGAAAGCTATATATCATTAACAAGAAAAATCCTCGTTTTAAGCAACGTCAAGGATAAACAGAATGGAAATTTTAATTTTTAATTTTTAATTTTTAGTTTTTAATGGCTCGTATTGCCGGTATAGATTTACCCAAAAATAAAAGAGGCGAAATAGGTTTAACCTACATTTATGGCATTGGTCGTTCCACAGCTCAGTATATCCTTACGAAAGCGGGAATAGATTTTGACAAAAAAGTAAATGATTGGACGGATGACGAACAAACTGCCATCCGCAACATCATTAGCGGCGAAATAAAAGTAGAAGGCGCGTTGCGTAGTGAAGTGCAAATGAACATCAAGCGTTTGCTGGATATTGCTTGCTATCGCGGATTGCGCCATCGTAAAGGATTGCCTGTTCGCGGACAGCGCACGCGTACCAACAGCCGTACCCGTAAAGGAAAACGTAAAACAGTTGCCGGTAAAAAGAAAGCGCCTAAGAAGTAGTAATGTAATATTTTTCACATCTCAAATTGTACAATGGGCAGTTTGAGATGTAGAATTTTATATATTAAAATGCCGCCGGATAATTCTTTGAAAAAAGAAAAGGAGGGGCAAAATTTTAGAAGATTACCTTAAATAAAAAAATGGCAAAAACAAAGCAAACAGCAGCTACCGGATCAAAATCAGCTGCTAAAAAAAGAGTAGTAAAAGTAGAGGCGCACGGCGATGCGCATGTGAGTGCAACATTCAATAACATCATTGTTGCGCTTACCAATAAACAAGGACAAGTCATATCTTGGTCATCCGCCGGAAAAATGGGTTTTCGCGGTTCTAAGAAAAATACGCCGTATGCTGCGCAAATGGCGGCTGCCGATGCTGCAAAAGTAGCGGTAGATGCAGGATTGAAAAAAATTGACGTTTATGTAAAGGGTCCCGGTGCCGGACGTGAAAGCGCCATTCGTTCTTTGGCGCAAAGCGGTTTGGAAGTAGCTATCATTAAAGATATTACCCCATTGCCGCACAATGGTTGCCGTCCGCCCAAAAGAAGAAGAGTTTAAACACGAATGACGATGGGAGAATTGTGATTTGAAAATAAGTTTGGCAAAATCATAAAGCTCCATTCGGTATTCATAAATCAATAAAGGATGTTTTATTCATTTTAGATTTTTACAGATAAAACATCGTCATTAAAAAATCGAAAATAAATATTTATGGCACGATACACAGGTCCAAAGACAAGAATCAGCCGAATTTTCGGCGAGCCTATTTTAGGTAACGGAAAATATCTTGGTAAAAACAGCAACCCTCCCGGTCAGCACGGCGCCTTGCGCAAACGCAAACAAATGGGAGAGTATGCAACGCAGTTAAAAGAAAAGCAAAAAGCTAAATACACCTACGGTGTGCTGGAACGCCAATTCCGCAAAACTTTTGAGGAAGCTAACCGCCGAAAAGGCGTTACCGGCGAAAACTTAATTAAGTTATTGGAAGCGCGGTTGGATAATACCGTTTATCGTTTAGGAATTGCAGTTTCGCGTCCTGCTGCACGCCAATTGGTAAGCCACAAGCACATTACCGTAAACGGCGTGGTAGTAAACATTCCGTCTTATACGTTGAAGCCCGGTGATATTATCGGTTTAAAAGAGAAAAGTCTGGCTAATGCGACATTAATCGGTCAAATTCGCGGTAAAAATCCAAAATTCAATTGGCTCGATTGGAACGATACCGAGAAGAAAGGTACTTTTATTACTTTTCCCGAAAGAGACAGTGTACCCGAAAATATTAGAGAACAGTTGATTGTGGAGTTATATTCCAAGTAATGACTGCTTTTTTTAATGAGGAAGCACCGCATTGAGAAATAGACATTTAATTTTAAATTTTAGAAAATATTTTTTCATCTAAAAGCTGAAGAGCTCAATAAAAAACAAGTTTTAATATGGCAATATTAAACTTTCAAAAACCGGATAAAATTGTAATGCAAAAAGTTACTGATTTTGAAGGTAGATTTGAATTTCGTCCGTTGGAACCGGGTTTCGGTTTAACTATTGGAAATGCTTTACGTCGCGTATTGCTTAGTTCATTGGAAGGCTATGCTATCACCGGTATTAAGATTGATGGCGTAGATCACGAATTTGCTACCATTCATGGTGTTACGGAAGACGTCACCGAGTTAATTTTAAATTTAAAGCAAGTTCGCTTTAAAAAACTTACAAGACAAGATATTAATACCGAAAACGTTACGCTATCTATTAAAGGCGCCAAAGAATTTACTGCCGCTCAAATAGGAAACGGCACTGCAAATTTTGAAGTCATGAATCCCGACTTAGTGTTGTGTACCTTAGACACTTCCGCTAAGCTGGACATTGGATTGGTGATAGGCAAAGGACGCGGTTATATTCCTTCCGAAGAAAATAAGCCTAAGGACGCGCCTTTTGGGTACATCGCTATCGATTCCATTCATACTCCTATTAAAAATGTAAAAATAGTTGTCGAAAATTATCGTGTAGAACAGCGTACCGACTACGAAAAACTGATATTGGAAGTTTCTACCGACGGTACTATTCATCCCGAAGAAGCGGTAAAAGAAGCTGCACGTATTTTAATTCAACATTTTACGATTATTACAGACGAAAACATTTCTTTCGATATTAAAGAAAATAAGAAAGAAGATGTAGTGGATGAACAAATTTTACAGCTGCGCAAAGTATTGAAAACGCCTTTGGAAGATTTAGATCTTTCGGTACGCGCATTCAACTGTTTGAAAGCAGCTAAAATAAATTCGTTGAGCGAGCTGGTACAATACGAGCAGGAAGACTTGATGAAATTCCGCAATTTCGGTCAAAAATCTCTGACGGAAATAGAACAAGTATTACACGAAAGAGGTCTGCAATTCGGTATGGATTTAAGTCGTTTAGGTATTGAGAAAAATATTAATTTAATATAATTATTTTTATTAACACAGGCTGCGAAGCCGATATTTACATACCTTGACACGGTGTAAATATAAAATTTATAATTTATGCGTCACGGAGATAAACAGAATAATTTAGGTAGAAAAAAAGCGCACAGGGATGCGTTATTGTCCAATTTGGCGGCACAATTAATTACGCACAAACGCATTGTAACCACTTTGGCAAAAGCCAAAGAACTGCGCAAATATGTGGAGCCGCTCATTACCAAAACCAAAAAGAATGCTAATGAAGCGCAAATAAGTCACAATCATCGTATTGTATTCAGTTATTTGCAGGATAAGGTTGCCGTGAAAGAATTGTTTACCATAGTTGGACCCAAAATCAGCGAACGCCCCGGCGGTTATACGCGCATTATCAAATTGGGGATTCGCCCCGGCGATAGCGGCGAAAAAGCCATGATTGAATTGGTTGATTTCAATGAAGTTTACGGTAAATCTGCACCGTCTTCGCAAGAGCCTGCTAAGAAAACGCGCCGTAGCCGTTCTTCCGCTAAAAAAACGACTACAACCGAAACGACAACTGCTATTTCGGATGCAGAAGTTGTGGAAGAGAAACCGGCGGATAAAAAACAAAAGCCGGAAGCTGAAACAAAGAAAAATGCTGAGGAAGCTTAATTAAAATAAATTCGATTTAATAAGAAATCGGATAAAAGAGCAACCTCGAAATATGTTGATGTTGCTCTTTTATTTACGGTTCAATTGAATAAAAGGTCTTCGTAGCTCAGTTGGTAGAGCAGCTGACTCTTAATCAGCGGGTCTAGGGTTCGAGTCCCTACGAGGACACCAGATATTTTCAGTAAACACGGCACTTTTAGCCGTGTTTCTTTGTTTATAAGACTTCCAGCTTTCCCAGATATTCACGAATATTCCCTATTTTTCCCAAAAAATAGTATATTTGTGGCTCAAATACGACTCAACTTATGGCTCAAAAATATTCAATCAGTCTCAAAACGGGTAACCCTTCAAAGAGTGGAGAAGTAAAAATATACATTCGCACCCTAACAAGATAATTAGAAATTTATTTGTTATGATATGAATAGCTTTCAAAGTAGAATACTAATTATCTTGTTTTTTATATTGTGAATTGCTTTACAAACAAAAAATGAAAAATAAATTTATTCGCAAGTAAAATAAATGATTTAAAAAAATCGCTGGCAAACGTTATAAAAAAACGTAGAACTGCACTAAATCTAACGCAAGTAGAGCTTGCTGGGAAAACGGGATTTTCAACACGGACGATTCATGAGATGGAACATTCGAGATTAGGGATAGGAATTCCCCAACTCGCGAAAATCGCAGCCGCATTGGAAACAAAAGCATGGCTGTTATTACAGCAGGCAGAGCGAGAAATGGAAAATAAATAATAAAATACCTATTTTTGCATTTTAATACAAAATAATATAAAAAATGTAAAAATAAATTACTCACCCTACGCCGGAAAGCAATAATCTGGTATAATATCTCTAATTTCTTGCATTTGGGTATTTCGTTTTACCAACGCAACCTTATAAAAATTAGCTACCTCTGTCCACAATAAAGACATGACCGCATCCGTTTTTTCCGTGTTATGTAAATCAAATCAAATCAAATCTAATCTAATCTAATCTAATCTAATACATTGTTCTATATCGGCAGGATGAATGATTTTGTAATAGTCAAATATAGTCATTTGTTGGAGAAAAATATAATACAATATATATATATGATTCATTATCTTATTCAAACAAACTCGGTTGCTCCGATGAGGACTGCTTTTGCCAATCCATTTCGACAGATTTACTGTAATCCATCAGCTTTGCTCCGATTGCTTTCCAGCCCATTATTTCTACTAAGTTGGCAATTTTAAATTTTACGGTACGCACCGCAGAGCCGCGCCCCATCTGCACTTCAAGTATCGGTTCTTCTTCTGTTGTTATGGCTTCTATTCTGTTTCCTTCGGCTTCTTTAATAAAATAAAATTTACTGTTCAAAGTCGTAGTTTCAATTTTAAAACGCTTTACGTTAAACTGATTTTTTTCACTGTCAAGATAAACTGCCGAAATAATTTTATCGGGATTGAACTGCTCTATCAAAACAATTTTTTCCGTATCAAAACGCTGTAACAGTTCTGTGTCGCGGATTTCGTAAGAGCCGTCATTATACACAACCAAAATATTTTCGTTTTCAAATATTCCGAGAGACTGTCCTTTTCCTTCCGTATTCAATCTTCCGAATTGGTCATCAAACCAAAGTTTTTTCCCTTCCAAAGTTGATTTTCCTTTTTCTTTCAGCTTTATGCTGCGCACAGGATATTTGGTTATTTGATTGCCGTTGCTGCCGCGTCCTTTGATTTCCAGCGTACTGAAATCGTATTCCAATTCTTTATTCCGTGCGCTGCAATTAGGACTCAGCGTGAGTTTCACTATTTCGGCTTCGCCATTTGTGTTAGCGGAAAAATAATGCACTTTACTTTTATCCGTTCCTTTGGTAAGATCATATTCCTTGTCGCGCGTGATACTCGTAACATTGAAACGCTTGGCATATGTGATGCCCGACTGTCCGTCCACGTACATCATGTTGTAGGTAGTACGCTCGTCATTTTTTTGAAAAACGGCAGCATGAATAATATCCTTCCCGATGAATACTTTGTCGGCAACCTTCACCACTTTCATGATGCCGCTTTTGGTAAAACAAATAATGTCGTCAAGGTCGGAGCAATCAAAAAGGTATTCATCTTTTTTCAAACTCGTACCGATAAATCCTTCGCTGAAATTCGCATACAGCTTGGCATTGGCAATGACTACTTGCTTTGCTTGAATGGTATCGAACAATTTTATTTCCGTTTTCCGCTCGCGACCTTTGCCGTATTTCTTGATTAAATTTTCAAAATACAATACGGCAAAATCCGTCAAATGTTCCAAATCGAATTTTACTTGTGCAATCTCTGCTTCGATATTTTTAATTTGTTCATTCAGTTCATTAATGTCGAGGCGGTAAATTCTGCGCACGGGTTTTTCGGTCAATTTCAAAATATCTTCGCGCGAAATTTCTCTGTTTAATCTTTTTTTAAACGGATTAAAAGCCGCATCAATAGCGGTAATCACCTCATCCCATGTCGGATATTTTTGTTCTAATTCCTTATAAATTTTTTCTTCAAAAAATATTTTTTCCAATGAAGTATAATGCCATTTTTCTTCCAGCTCCGCTAATTTTATTTGCAATTCGCGTTGCAATAAATTTTTTGTATTGGCGGTAGAAATTTGCAGAAGCTCCGAAACGCTGAGGAATCGCGGCTTTTGCTCAATGATAATGCAAGCATTCGGAGAAATGCTTACTTCACAATCGGTAAAAGCATACAGCGCATCAATCGTGATGTCCGGCGAAATACCGGCAGCTAATTCTACAAAAATTGCCACTTCTTTTGCCGTACCATCGGTAACTTTTTTAATTTTTATTTTGCCGTTATCATTTGCTTTCACAATGCTTTCCACCAAAGAGCCGGTAGTTATGCCGTAAGGAACGCTTTTGATAACCAAAGTTTTTTTGTCCACTTCTTCAATTTCAGCGCGAACCTTCACTTTACCGCCGCGCCTGCCTTCGTTGTATTGCGATACATCAATCCAGCCACCGCTTTGAAAATCGGGAAATATTTCAAACTTTTTTCCTTTTAAATATTTAATAGCTGCTTCGCATAATTCAATAAAATTGTGCGGTAAAATTTTTGTGGAAAGCCCTACGGCAATGCCTTCCGCGCCTTGTGCGAGGAGTAGCGGAAACTTCATCGGCAAAGTTACCGGTTCGTTTTTACGACCATCGTAACTGATTTGCCATTCGGTTGTTTTATTGTTGAAAGCTATATCCAGCGCAAGTTTCGAAAGACGCGCTTCTATGTAACGCGGTGCGGCAGCTTCGTCGCCGGTACGCGCATCGCCCCAATTTCCTTGTGTATCAATAAGCAAATCTTTTTGTCCCATATTCACCAAAGCATCGCCAATGCTGGCGTCGCCGTGCGGATGATATTGCATGGATTGCCCGATAATGTTGGCAACTTTGTTGAAACGCCCGTCATCCATTTCCTTCATGGCATGCAAAATGCGGCGCTGGACGGGCTTTAAGCCGTCTTCTACCGCTGGCACGGCACGTTCCAAAATCACATACGAAGCATAATCGAGGAACCAATTTTTGTATTGTCCCTGTACGCCCGTTTCGATTGTTAAGTCTAAATCTTTTTTTATTTCTTTCATTATAAATTCAAAAATTATCCTGCTTATTATTTATACTCAGTAACCACTTCTCGCATCAGGTAGTGCCTTGGCAAGTGCAATTGCATACAGCATAAACCCTACAACAAATAAAATAATTAAAATATCTATCAGTAATATCAATTTGGAGGTTGTATTTTTCTTCCATTTAAAAATCAAAGACATCAATGAAGCAATGAATGATGTGAAAAAAGCTATACCCATTATTGCCCAAAATATCCCTAATATAATATGTCCAAAAGAAGAATCGTATTGTAAATTGTACCAAAAACTATTGAGATGATTCTCGGCGAAAGTTTCTTCCATATAGAGGAAGGCAGCGCATAGCGCAAAAACGGGAAAAGAAATGAAAGAAACTTTGCTTAATATTTTCGAAGTTTTGATTTTGGTATCCGGGTACATTATTTTTATTTAATTATCCATTCTATTTTTTCAAAAAGCAAAAGTAAAAAACAATTACGGAACAACCAGACAGCGATAGAATGAATTACAATGAAAAGGCTTGCACGACTTGTATTTCCGTAATTTATTATAAAAGAATATTGATTTTGACCAATAAAAAGAGGAAAATAAATTCCTACGAAATTTTGAAGTATGTTTGTAAAATAAACGCTGTTTACTATGGACGGATTTTCTTTTTTGGATGATTTATTTTCCAACCAATCTTACGACAAAAAAAGTTTTTTTCTCATTGCCGGACCTTGTGTCATTGAAAGTGAGGCGTTGTTGGATGAAGTGGCAGCAAGGGTTTCCGCTGTTTGTAAGCGATTGGAAATTCCGTATATTTTCAAATCGAGTTACAGAAAAGCCAATCGTACCAGCGCTCAATCTTTCACCGGAATAGGCGATGAACCTGCTTTGAAGATTTTGAAAAAGACGGGTGAAAAATATCATTTGCCTACAGTATCGGATATTCATGCTGCGCCTGAAGCCGCTATGGCAGCCGATTACGTAGATGTTTTACAAATTCCGGCTTTCCTTTGCCGGCAAACGGATTTATTGTTGGCAGCGGCGGATACGGGTAAAATCGTGAATGTAAAAAAAGGACAATTTTTAAGCGGCGCTTCCATGAAATTTGCCGTTGAAAAAATCAG
>Ga0209738_10000266_pt1 | contig 11160 bp, 8 predicted proteins | sample TergutNc150P5_FD_187289 | JGI IMG/M metagenome (GOLD analysis project Ga0209738, IMG submission 187289) | Nasutitermes corniger P5 segment gut microbial community from laboratory colony in Florida, USA - Nc150 P5 (SPAdes) (version 2) | ecosystem: Host-associated > Arthropoda: Insects > Digestive...
CAGCGGGGCATACTCCCGGCTGCGGGTCGCCGGATCGAGGATGCTGGTCGCCACCTGCACGTAGATGCGCTCGTCGCGGCGCTGGCCCACGAAGTCCACCTCGGTATCGCCGAGCTTGCCGATCGACACCTCGTAACCGCGCACCCGAAGCTCGGCCTGCACGATGTTCTCCAGCAGGCCGGGCAGTCGGCCGGTCGAGAACCCCAACAGGGCATTGACAAGGCCATGGTCACCCACGTAGTACTTCTCCCGCATGGCCAACTGGGCGTGGCCGCGCAGGTCGAACCGTGCCACCCGGCGCAGGAGGAACGCGTCGCACAGCGCCGCAAGATACTCGGCGACCGTGTCGTGCCCGGCCTTGCGCGACTGGGACTTCAGGAAGTCGGACACCCGCCGTGCCGAGAAGATGTTGCCCACATTGTCGAGGGCGTACGCCGCCACGCGCTCGAACAGGTCGGCCGATCGGATCTGCCGCCGCGTCAGCACGTCACGGATCAGGGCCGAGGCGTAGATGTCCGACATGATCTGTCGGGCCTGCTGGTCCGAGTAGTCGGCCGCGAACAGTCCGGCAGACCACCGCGGACCAGGTAGCGCCGGAAGCGTCCATCCCTGTCGGATGGGCCCTGGCCGGTCTGGTCGCAGAAACTCACGTACTCGCCGAAGCTCAGCGGAGCGACCTCGACGCTGACACACCTGCCCGCGATGTAGGTCGCCAGTTCGGACGAGAGCAGCCCGGAGTTTGAGCCTGTCAGGTAGCCGCCACAGACGAACGTGGGCGGCGGGACCCTCCAGAACCGCCACCCACGCACGTCCTCGAATGGTTACGCAGCCTCCTCCGGCAGGGTGGCCAGGTAGGCGTCGCGGCGCTTGCCCGGGATCCAGCCAGTGTCGACGACGCGGCGCTGGTAGATGGACGCGCCGACGACCAGCACGGCGCACAGCACGATCGCCAAGATGGTGCCCAGCACCTCGCCTCCGTGGTAGCCCAGGCCGAGCAGCGAGCCGAGCCAGCAGAAGTCCGAATCGCCGAACGTGCTGTTCTTGAAGCCCATCGCATCGAAGATGACGAACAGGAAGGCCGGCAGGATGGTGATCAGGATGCCGTTGATGAAGCCGCCGACGACGGCCCCGCGGCGTCCGCCCGTCGCGTTGCCGAAGACGCCCGCGCCGCCGCCATCGAAGAAGTGCGGCACCATGCCGGGCAGGATCAGCGCGAGCCCGAACACCGGGCCGAGCCAGACGGCCAGCAGGCCGAGCATCACCAGGCCGCCGACGAACGACGACAGGAAGCCGATGAGCACGGCGTTGGACGCGTACGGGAAGACGATCGGGATGTCCAGGGCGGGCTTGGCGCCGGGGACGACCTTGCTCGCGATGCCCTCGAACGCCGGGACGAGCTCGCCGAGGATCGTCCGGACGCCGTAGAGGATGATCGCCACGCCGATGCCGAACTGCAGCGCCTGCGCGAAGGCCGCCATGATGAAGGCACCCTGGTTGGCGGACTCGCCGCTGGTCGAGGTGGCGAAGATCTTCAGCGCGTCAGCCAGCGGCAGCTTGATGAGGCCCCAGATCGCGAAGACCATATAGATCAGCACCATCGACAGTGCGGTGGCGACCATCGAGTCGCGCAGGAACTTGAGGCCCTGCGGGAAGTCGATCTTCTCGGTCGACTTGCTGGTGCGGCCCACCGCGGCACCCGTCGCGCCGGACACGATGTAGCCCAACGTGTTGAAGTGACCGATGGCGACCGAGTCGTCGCCGGTGAGCTTCTTCATGAACGGGTGCGCGAACGCCGGCATCACGACCATGATCACGCCGAGCAGCAGTGCGCCCAGGATGACGACCAGCCAGCTGGCATGCGGCATGCCCCACGACAGCACGACCGTGAGCATCAGCGACATGAACACCATGTGGTGGCCGGTCAGGAAGATGTAGCGCAGCGGCGTGAACCGGGCCAGCACCAGCATGACGATGAAGCCGAGGATCAGGATGTACGCCGCCTGAGCACCGTAGCTCTTCGCGGCCATGGCCGTGATGACCTCGTTGGTCGGGACGACGCCGTTGGCCCCGGTGACCTTCAGGACGAGGGTGCCCAGCGGGGCGAGCGCGTTCGTGACGACCGTGGCGCCGGCGCCCAGGATCAGGTAGCCCATGGCCGCCTTGAGGCCGCCGCCGATCACCTGGCCGCCGTTGCGGTGCATGGCGATCAGGCCGATGGCGGTGATGATGCCGATGAGGTACGCGGGCACATCGAGAATCTGTTGCCCGATGAAGTTAAGAATCGCAAGAAACACGTCCATTGTGTTGTTCTTCTTTCCCTAGAGTGTCGATGCCGGGCACCCCCGCACAGGGCGTCAGGCTAGTTTTTCTGGGCGACCAGTTCCTTCAGCCGTTCGGTGACCTCGGTCACGCTGGTGAAGTTTTTGATGATGACGACCTTGGCGGGCACGTTGCCGATCTGGTCGGCCAGATCGGCCGAGGTGAACACGACGTCGGCCGTGCGGGCAACACCGCGCGCGGTGCCGATATCGGCTGCCTCAACCTCGCACTCACCGTCGATGCCGAGCGAGCGCAGCGCCTTTTCCGTGTTCATCTTGAGCAGGACGGATGTCCCGATCCCCATGCCACATACCGTGACGATCTTCATGGTGTGTCCTTCCGCCGTCAGGCTTCATTGTTTTTGTTTAGGATTTCACGCAACTGCGCGGGGGTCGTGGCGGCCATCGCGGCGGCCAGACGCGGCTCGTCCGACAGCGCCTCGGCCAGCGCGGCCATGAGCTCCAGGTGGCCGTCGTGGCTCAGCGCCGCGAGCCCGACGACAAGGCGCACCGGGTCGTTGTCGGCGTTGCCGAACTCGACCGGGGTCGCCAGCGTCACCCAGCACAGGCCGGGGCGGTTGACCGAGGGGGACGGACGCGAGTGGGCCAGGGCCACGCCCGGTGCGATGACAATATAGGGGCCGAGCTGTTCGACGGTCGCGATCATCTCGTCGGTGTAGGCGGGCGCCGTAACGCCGGCGGCAACCAGGGCCGCACCGGCCTGCCGGATGGCCTCGCGCCAATCGGCAGCCTCGACGTTCAACCGGACGGCCTCATCGGGCAATGGCAATTCCACGGGATCCCCCACTCAACGCTGGTACGGGCTCATGACGCAGTCAAGCGTATAGCGCGCGGACACGCAGGGCCAGGGTTTATCGCACATTCCTTTTGCCTATGATTGAGCTGTTTACCGACTGTCGTAAGGCTGGATCGAAAACGCACCTAGCTGATACTCGGCTCTGTGTCGGCTACGTGTCACACGGCCTCGCAGCGGCCATACCGGGCATGTGTCGCGATTTGCTTGACAAAGGGTGATCCAGGGACGAAAGTCACTGACATGGCTGCTCGACGACACATCATTTCTCGTGACCCCCTCGACGCACGCGCGGTGGCCGCCGCCATCGCCATCCCGGCGCTGGTCGTGCAGGCCAAGGGACACGGCCACGCCGGCACCGCGATGGGCATGGCCGGGGTCGCGCACGCGCTGTTCGGCACGGTGCTGCGCCACGACCCGTCCGACCCCGCCTGGGCCGGGCGCGACCGCTTCGTCCTGTCGGCCGGACATGCCAGTCTGCTGCTGTACATCCAGCTGTACCTCACCGGCTACGGGCTGACGCTCGACGACCTCGCGCACACGCGCATGGCCGGCTCGCCCACGCCCGGACACCCCGAGCGCGGACACACCGCGGGCGTCGACATGAGCACCGGGCCCCTCGGGCAGGGGCTGGCGTCGGCCGTTGGCCTCGCGCTGGCCACCCGGCGCGACGAGGCGCTGTTCGGCGCCGGGACGGGCCTGTTCGACCCCACCATCTGGGTGCTGGCCGGCGACGGCTGCATGCAGGAGGGCGTGGCATCCGAGGCCGCCAGCCTGGCCGGCACGCAGGAGCTCGACAACCTCGTCGTCATCTGGGACGACAACCGCATCACCATCGACGGGCCCACCAGCGAGGCGTTCGGCGAGGACGTCCGCGCGCGCTTCCTCGCCTACGGCTGGCACGTGCTCGACGTGCCCGACGCGCTCGACCTCGACGCGGTGACCGCCGCGCTGCGCCAGGCCCGGCACCGCACCGGACGCCCGACGCTGGTCGCCGTGCGCTCGGTCATCGGCTGGCCCTCCCCCGTGCACGCCGGACGATCCTCGGCGCACGCCGGGGCGTACGGCGCCGACGACGTCGCCGACGTGCTGGAACTGCTCGGCTTCGCCCGCGATGCCGGGCTGGCCGACCTCGTCCCCGACGACGTGCTCGCGCACTGCCGGGCCGTGGGCCAGCGCGGCGCAACCGCGCACCGGGAGTGGGACGAGGCGGTGGACGCCTGGCGCGCGGCGAATCCGGAGCTGGCCACCGCCCGCGACCGCCTGCTGGCACCGCCGGATCTCGCGGCACTCGACGCGATCGACACCGACCGCCCGCAGGCGACTCGCGCCACCACCGGCGCGGTGCTGCGGGCGCTGCGTCCGTCCCACGCCCTGTGGGGCGGCTCGGCCGACCTGTCGGAGTCGACCAATGTGGCGCTGCCCGGCGCGTCCGTCGTCTCGGCCGCCTGCCCGGGCGGGGAGCAGCTGCGGTTCGGCATCCGCGAGCACGCGATGGCGGCCATCCTGTCGGGCGTGGCGCTGCACGGGCTGTGGCGCCCGTACGGCTCGACGTACCTGGCGTTCAGCGACTACGCGCGCGGCGCCATCCGGCTGGCCGCGCTCATGGGCCTGCCCGTGCTGTATCTGTTCACGCACGACTCGGTGGCCGTCGGCGAGGACGGGCCGACGCACCAGCCCGTCGAGCAGCTGGCGGGTTTGCGGTCGGTGCCGGGCCTGGACGTCGTCCGCCCCGCCGATGCGCGCGAGACCGTGGCCGCCTGGCGCCGCGTGCTCGCGCACCCGGATCGTCCCACCGCGTTCATCGGCTCGCGCCAGGCGCTCCCGGTGCTGCCGCAGGCCCGGGACGAGGACGTCTGGCGCGGTGGCTACGTGTTATGGTCTTCGGACGACGCCGGTGACGACCCGCTGCTGCTGCTCGCGACCGGCTCCGAGGTGTCGCTGGCCCTGGACGCCGCACACGTGCTCGCCGGACAGGGGTGTGCCGTGCGGGTCGTCTCAATGCCCTGCCTGAGCTGGTTCGACGAGCAACCACGCGAATACCGCGACGCGGTGCTGCCGCCGTCCGCGCGCCGCCGCGTGGCGATCGAGGCCGGCCGCACCGCCGGCTGGTACCGCTACGTGGGCCTGGACGGCGCCGTCATCGGCGTGGACGATTTCGGACGATCCGCGCCCGGCGACCAGGTGCTCGCCGGCTTCGGCCTGACCCTCGACCACGTGCTCGACGTGGCCCGGGCGATCAGCCCGCTTGCGCATCCAGGCCCCGGATCGCCCGGGCTGTCGGGCCGAAGCTGAACACGGTCGCCGCAATGAACACCACGACCACGATCGCCATGGTCGTGGTGGGGCCCAGGCCGTCCAACACCAGGCCGCCCACCACCTTGGCTCCACCGATGGCCTGTCGGGGAAGAGCTGGACGACGTCGGAACGGCGTTTGATCTCGCGGTTGAGACGTTCGATGGGGTTGTTGGACCAGATCTTGTTCCAGTGTTCGGCCGGCATGGCTGCTCAGGTCGGGTTCGGCATCGTCTTGCGGTCAATCGAGCGCCGATGACATCCCCTCGACGACAGCGCTATCGCAGGCCGCAGGCATCAAGAAAGACCCCCAGACACAGGATCATCACTGAAGCATGCAATCCATCGTGGTCGCGCAACTCCAGCGTCGGAAGGACGACGAGACAGACAGCCCGTCAGCGCTTCACCCAGGCGCCGCGGTGCATGACGCGGCGCACCTGATAGGCATCGTCGAGCACGACCAGGTCGGCGCGGCAGCCGGGCGAGATGCGCCCCACCCACTCCAGGCCCAGGTAGTCGGCCGCATGGCTGGACGCTGCGGCGATCGCCAGCTCGGGCGGCACGCCGGCGGCCACGGCCGTCTTGACGGCGCGGTCGAGCGTCAGCGTCGAGCCCGCGATGGTGTCCGTGCCTGCCAGGCGCGCAACACCGCCGCGCACCTCGACGTCCAGGCTGCCCAGCCGGTAGTCGCCGTCGTCGGCGGCCGCAGCCGCCATCGCGTCCGTCACCAGCACGCAGCGCGACCGCTTGGTCGCCATCACCTGCGCCACCAGCTGCGGGGTCACGTGGACGCCGTCGCAGATCAGCTCGACCCACACGGACGCGTCGCGCCACAGCGCCAGCGCCGGGCCCGGCGCGCGGTGCAGCATCTCCGGCATCGCGTTGAACAGGTGCGTGGCACCCCGGGCGCCCGCCTTGATGGCCGCCTCCGCGGTGGCCAGATCGGCATCGGTGTGCCCCACGGCCGCCACGACGTCGTCGTGCGCCAGCTGCGCGACCGCGTCCAGACCGCCGTCCCGCTCGGGCGCGACCGTGACCATCCGCACCGCCGTCCACCCGTGCACGGTGTGCGGCAGGCGCCCACCGACGTCCAGCCGCCCGGCTTCGAGCAGCCGGTCGACGTCGGCCGTGCTCGGGTCGCGCAGCAGCTCCGGGTCGTGCGCGCCCTTGTGCTCGGGCGCCAGCCACGGGCCCTCCAGGTGGATGCCCGCCAGCTTGCCGGTGCGCACCAGCGGCGTCAGCGCGCGCACCTGCTCCTCCAGGTCGTCCAGGCTCGCGGTCACCAGCGAGGCGACCATCGTCGTCGTCCCGTGCGCCAGGTGCGCGTCGAGCACCGTCTGCGCCGCCTCGGCCCCGTCGGCGAAGTTCACCCCGCCGCCGCCGTGGACGTGGACGTCGACGAAGCCGGGCACCAGCGTGCCGCTCAGCTGCTCGTCGACCCGTCCGGGCGCCGGGCTCGTGCCCGCCGAACGGATCCGGCCGTCCTCGACCTCGACCCAGCCGCCGTCCACCAGCCCGGACGGCGTCACCACGTGTTGTGCCTGCAGCAACATGTCACACATCCAACCGCTGCCAATCGGGCAGCGTCGCGTAGACCTCTTTGTAATAGTCGGCCAGCGCCAATCCGGCGGCGGCGGCCTCATCGCACACGATCGTAGCGTGCTGGTGCATCTGCAAAACGGATCCGGGGAACATGCTCGTCACCGGACCCTCGACGATCGCGGCGATCGCCTGCGCCTTGGCCGCGCCGGTGGCCACCAGCACGACGTTGCGGGCGTCCATGATCGTGCCCAGGCCCTGCGTGATGCAGTGCAGCGGCACCTCGTCCGGGCTGTCGAAGAACCGCGCGTTGTCGGCGCGGGTGCGCGGGCTGAGCGTCTTGACCCGGGTGCGCGACGACAACGAACTGGTCGGCTCGTTGAAGCCGACGTGCCCGTTGGCGCCCACGCCCAGGATCTGGACGTCCACGCCCCCCGCGGCCCGGATCGCGTCCTCGTAGCGCTGCCCCGCCGTGGACAGGCGCGTGCGGTCGCCGTCGGGCACGTGGACGCGGGACGGATCCAGGCCCAGCGGTTCGGTGACCGTGCGCCGGATCACCTCCGCGTAGCTCTGCGGGTGGCCGGACGGCAGGCCCACATATTCGTCCAGAGCGAACGCGGACGCCGCCGATACGTCGAGTTCGCCACGGGCGATCAGTTCCACGAGCGCGTCGTAGGTGGCCAACGGGCTGGATCCCGTGGCCACGCCGAGCACCACCCCCGGGCCGACCTCGGAGCCGATGCGCGCCACCTTGGCCGCACCCACCTCGCCGACCCGGCGTTCACTGGGGCAGATGATGATCTCCATGGCACCTCCCTGCTGCTGCCGCGCGTCCGCGGCGATCGGGGCGATCAGACGAATCCGTCACTGGTCCAGCCTAGCCATCCCGACCGGACATCGGCCCGGTTCCTTCACTAGACTTGTGCGCGAAACCTGATCGGTGCACATACCGAAGGACCACACATGCCCAGCTCCCCAACCACCACCGTCAAAGCCATCGTGTTGGCCGCCGGCCACGACCAGGCCACGCGCGACCTGCTGCTGCGCCCCCTGGCCACCTCGACCGTCATCGAACAGTCGCTGGCCAATGTCACCGCCGTCGTGCCCCAATCAGAGGTCATCATCGTCGTCGCCGAGAACGACACGGCCGTGCGCGAGCACCTCGGGCCGGGATGGACGTACGTCGTCCAGACCCGCCAGGCCGGCACCGGCGACGCCGTCCGCTGCGCCCGCGAGGCGCTGGCGGGCTTCGAGGGCGACGTCCTCGTCGCGTACGGCGACACCCCGATGCTGCGGGCGTCCAGCCTGCGCGGCATGCTGTGGCGCCACCAGCTGAAGGACGCCCAGTTCTGCCTGCTGACCGCGCTGCTGCCCGATCCCGGCGAGTACGGACGCATCGTCCGCGATGCCGAAGGCCGCGTCGCCGAGATCGTCGAGGCCTCCGATGCCTCGGCCGCGCAGGCCCCCATCCACGAGATCAACGTGGGGGCGTACGTCGCGCGCTCGGACGTGCTCATCCCGACGCTCGACGCGCTGGCCGAGCAGGGCGAGCACCGGCTCACCGAGCTGGCCGAGCGGCTGATCACCGGCGGCGGACACGTCGTGACCTACCAGATCATGGACGCCGACGAGGTGCAGGGCATCAACACCGACGCCGAGCTCGCGGCGGCCAGCGACATCGTGCTGAAGCGGCTGTTCGCCCCGTCCCACACCGTCGAGACCGGCGAGATCGCCTTCGGCACCGGCGGCTGGCGCGCGCTGATCGGCGAGGCATTCACGATTCACAACGTGCGACGCCTCGCGCAGGCGATCGCCAACGAGGTGACGCGCCACGGCTGGGAGCTCAAGGGCGTCGTCGTGGGCGGCGACCGGCGCTTCCTGTCGGACGAATCGGTGCGCGCGGCCGCCGAGGTGTTCGCGGGCAACAACATCCGCACGGTGGTGCTGACGGACGACGTGCCCACGCCGCTGGTCACGTTCGCCGTGCCGCATCTGGGCTGCGCCTTCGGCGTGATGGCCACGGCCAGCCACAATCCGCCCTTGTGGAACGGCATCAAGCTGTTCCGGTCGGACGGTTCGCTGCCCTTGAGCGACCAGACCGACCGGCTGCAGGACGAGGCCAACGCGCTGACCCAGGCCGACGTCGTCGCACTCGACTACGACGTGGCGCTCGCGACGGGGCTGATCACCCAGACCGACGTGACCAACGCGTACGTCGCCTCCGTCGAGCAGGTCGTGGACGTGCAGGCGATGCGCACCGGGCGGCCGCTGCGCGTGCTCGTCGACCCGATGTACGGCACCAGCCAGCTGACGCTGTCGATGGTGCTGACCGACGGTCGGGTGCGGGCCGAGTTCATCCACTCCGACCACAACCCGCTGTTCGGCGGGCATGCCCCCAAGCCCGACCCGGCGCTGCTCGGCGAGCTGATCTCAATGGTGGCCGCCGGCAACGGGAAATACGATCTGGGCCTGGCCAACGACGAGGATGCCGACCGCATCGGCGTGCTCGACGAGACCGGGCGCTACATCTCGACCAACCAGCTGCTCGTGGTGCTGTATTGGTACCTGCACGAGATCCGCGGGCTGCGCGGCGGCGTCGTCCGCAACCTGTCGACCACGCACCTGCTCGACCGGCTGGCCGTCCACTTCGGCGAGGCGCACCGCGAGGTGCCCGTCGGCTTCAAGTACATCACCGCGGGCATGGAAGAGATCGGCGCCCTGGTCGGCGGCGAATCGTCCGGCGGCCTCACCATGCGCGGCTACCTGCTGGGCAAGGACGGCATCTTCGCGTGCGCTCTGGTCTGCGAGATGCTCGCGCGCACCGGCAAGCCGCTGTCGCAGCTTCTGGACGAGGTGCTCGCGATCACCGGGCGGCTGGAACAGCTGGAAACGTCCGTGCCCGCCACCCCCGCGATGCGCGTCGAGGTGCCCCGCCGCATCGCCCAGGCGACGCCCACGCAGATCGACGGCGTGGCCGTGACCGACGTCTCGACCATGGACGGCATCAAGCTGCGCCTGGCCGACGAATCCTGGGTGCTGCTGCGCTTCTCGGGCACCGAGCCCGTGCTGCGCATGGTCGCCGAGGCCCCCACCGTCGAGCAGGCCCAGCGGCTGCTCGACTGGGTCGCCCGTTTCGCCATCGAATAGACCGCGTCACGCTGGCGGCGGACAACCGCCCGCAGCACCTGCTCGCGAGCGTAACGTATGGCTCGCGTTTGTGACGGAGGTACTGGAGACGATGGCAGGACGTCCTGTTCCCGGCGGGTCGTCTCGACGGGCGGCGTGGCGCGCACAGCAGCGCGAAGCGCTTAGGGCTGCCGGACTGGGGGTCCGGGAGCCGACGTCAGCATGCTCACCGACGCAGCGCATCACACAACGACGATCCACGCAAGCCCCTCGCAGCCATGCGCGCGCTGCGGCGGCGCCGCGTCGTCCGTCCCGGTTCATCCCGGCCCGCCTGCGCGGACTGCCCCGCGACGCGTACGTCCTGCTGGGCGCACGGGGCGCGTCCAACCTGCTGGAAACCATGCTCACCGTCACGCTGATCCTGCGCGTGCAGGCGTCGGGGTCGGGGCCGATGGCGAATGCCTGGCTGATGATCGCGCTGGCCGTCCCCGCCGTGGCGACCATGCGCTGGGCCGGACGGGTCGCCGACCGCGTCGATTCGCGGCTGATCCTGGTGACGGCGCTGACGGTCGAGATCGTCGCATGCGCGACGCTGGCGACGCCTGCGGCCGTGCGTCCGGGCTGGGTGCTGTACGGCGCGGCCGTGGTGTTCCAGATCGGCTACTGCTTCGCGGCGCCGGTCTGGATGACGCTCGTGCCGACCATCGTCGGCGAGGCCCGCGTGCAGCAGATGGCCGGGGCGCAGATGCTGGTGTCCAGCCTGGCCGTGCCCATCGGGACGGCGCTGGCCGGCGTGCTCGTCGAGGCGGTGGGCACGCAGAAGGTGCCGCTGGTGTCGGCGGGCGTGCTCGTGGTGGTCATCGTGTTGGCGTTCGCGATTCGGGCGCGCCGCCACGCCGCTGACACCGAGGCGCCGGCGGCTGCACCCGGCGGCTTCACGCTCATTCGGGGCGACCGCGTGCTGGTGCCCGTGCTCGTCGGCATGCTGGTGGTGTCGCTGGTCGTCCAGGGCATCAACGTCGTCGAGGTGTACCTGGTGCGCGGCGTGCTGCACGCCTCGCCCGCGCA